>Ga0315281_10010427_pt1 | contig 12817 bp, 13 predicted proteins | sample YL17G07_0_MG_FD_204540 | JGI IMG/M metagenome (GOLD analysis project Ga0315281, IMG submission 204540) | Sediment microbial communities from Yellowstone Lake, YNP, Wyoming, USA - YL17G07_0 | ecosystem: Environmental > Aquatic > Freshwater > Lake > Sediment | place: USA: Wyoming | collected... | reverse complement strand
CATCGATTCACTGAATCTACGCCGTCCCATCTACAAACAGATCGCTGCCTATGGCCACTTTGGGCGCAACGACCTCGACCTGCCCTGGGAGCGCACCGACAAGTCAGCAGCACTACGTGCTGAAGCCAGGATAAAGAAGACGAGCAAGGAGAAATAGTGAAGGCAATCATTCTCGTCGGCGGGGAGGGACTGCGGTTACGTCCCCTCACCTGTAACCTTCCCAAGCCTATGGTTCCTATAGTGAACAGACCATTTCTGGAGCATATGGTCGAACGCCTCAAGAGACACCATATCGACGAGATCATACTTGCTATCTGCTATCTGCCAGACCGTATCCAGCGCCATTTCGGGGATGGCAACAGTTTCGGAGTGAAGCTGAGCTATGCAGTTGAACAGACGCCGTTGGGAACGGGCGGGGCAGTGAAAAATTCAGAGCGGTTCCTGACTGATACGTTCCTGGTATTTAACGGGGACATATTCAGCGACTTAGACCTTACTGAGATGGTAAAGTTTCACCGAGCCCACAAAGCGAAGGTTACCATCGCACTTACTCCTGTAGAAGACCCCACAGCATACGGAGTAGTCGAGTTGGATAGCCAGAACAGGGTTAAAGGGTTCATCGAGAAGCCAAGCCAGGACAAGGTAACTTCCAACCTTATCAACGCCGGTATCTATGTAATGGAACCGGAGATGTTGGAACTAATACCAGCCGGCGTTCATTCCATGCTGGAGCGAGGGCTTTTCCCCGACCTGGTGAAACGTGGCATCCATTTTTACGGCTATCGGTCCCATGCCTACTGGCTCGACACCGGCAAGCCCGACGACTATTTGAAGCTAAATCACGACTTGCTCACAGGCAAAGCCGCCTCCCATCTCCCTGGCAAGGCGATAGCCGATGGCATCTGGCTTGAGGAAGGCTGCAAAATCCATCCCTCGGCCAAGCTTACTGGCCCGATAGTGATGGGCAGAGGTTGCGCCATCAAGAAAGCTGTCAAGATTTCAGGGCCGACTGTTCTGGGGAGTGGCTGCATTGCAGGAGAAGGCTGCATCTTAGATGAGGCGATACTCTGGCAGAATGTTAAGCTGGGAAAGAATGTAACTGTAAAAAACAGTGTGATAGGCAATGACACTACCGTCAAAGACAATACCTGGGTTACTGATGGCTCCATCATCAGCGATGATGTTATCATCGGCAGCAGCAACAAGCTGGAGCATGGCATCAAGGTTTGGGCAAGCAAAACTATCGAGGATAATGCCATCTCATTTTAGAGAAGATTAAGATGCCACCAATTATCAAATTCGGCACCGATGGCTGGCGAGGCATAATCGGCGAGGATTTCACTTTCGACAACGTCCGCGCCTGCGCCCAAGGGGTAGCAAACTATCTACTGGACAATGGCATCGCGCCCCAAGGTTTGATGATTGGCTACGATACCAGGTTTGCCTCAGAGGATTTCGCCGCCGCCGTAGCCGAAGTGATCGCTGGTAATGGGATCAAGGCTTACCTCAATCCCAAGGCAGCACCAACTCCTGTGATCAGCTACGCCATCGTGGCTAAGAAAGCAGCAGGGGCAGTTATCATCACCGCCAGCCACAACCCCGCTATATGGAACGGGCTCAAGTATAAACCCGAATACGCCGGAAGCGCTTCGCCTGAGGTAACAGCCGACCTGGAGGGGCGCATTCATCAAATCGTGAGCAGCGGCAAGATAAAGCGCCTTGCATTATCCGATGGCTTGAAGCAGGGGCTGATCGAAAATCACGATCCGGCACCAGTCTATCTGAGCCATATCGCGAAACTGGTCGACCTGGAACCGATACGCAATTCGGGATTGAATATTGCCATAGATTCCATGTATGGAGCCGGAGCAGGATACTTCAGAAAATTATTGAATGGCGGCAGCGTCAGGATAATCGAGCTCAATTCCAAACGCAATCCCCTGTTCCCGGGAATACAGCCGGAGCCCATTGCTTCGCACCTGACCAAGCTTTCCAAGAGAGTGAAGGCTAGCAGGGCAGATGTAGGACTGGCGACGGACGGCGATTCTGACCGCCTCGGCGTCCTGGACGAAAACGGCGTGTTCGTGACACAGCTTCAGGTATTTGCCTTGCTTGCCCTGTACCTGCTGGAGATACGCGGTGAGCGAGGAGCAATAGTTAAGTCAGTGACTACAACAGACATGGTCTACAAGCTGGGCGAACTTTACTCAGTGCCTGTATTTGAGACACCTGTCGGATTCAAATATCTCGGCCCCAAGATGATGGCAGAGAACGCCCTTATCGGAGGCGAGGAGAGTGGCGGCTTCGGCTATCGGGGACATATTCCGGAGCGGGATGGCATTCTGTCAGGGCTATATATACTCGATTTTATGGTGAAATCGGGCAAGAAGCCCTCGGAGCTCATAAAATATCTCTATAGCAAAGTTGGCCCACATCACTACAACCGAATCGATTTCCATTTCTCAGCGGAGAAACAAGAGGCTGTGGTACAGCGCTTGAGCCAACTCAAGCCCACTAAGATCGATAATACGAAAGTGATTAAGAGCGACACTGTTGATGGTTTTCGCTTCAGGCTCAGCGATGGAAGCTGGCTCCTTATCCGCCTCTCCGGGACAGAGCCAGTCCTGCGGATATATGCCGAAAGCGACTCTCCGGAACATGTGGAAAGGCTGCTCAACGCAGGAAAGGAATTGGCTGGGGTTTAGATATGATAGACCTTGATGACCCAGGAGTCTATAGAAGATTAGACCCGGCCGGGATGCGGGAGCGCATCCGCGAGCTGCCCCAACAGTGCCTCAAGGCATGGCAACAAGCTCTGAGCTTCAAATTGCCAAGGCCATATTCCAAAATAGACAGAATCATCATCCTAGGCATGGGCGGCTCGGCTATCGGCGGAGACCTTTTGAACAGCCTGGCCTCATTAGAGAGTAAAACGCCCATCTCAGTATGCCGGGACTACAATCTACCCCATTTTGTTGACGCTAATACTCTGGTCATTGCCTCAAGCTACTCGGGGATGACTGAAGAGACGTTATCGGCATTCGATCAAGCGCTAGCGGCACCAGCCAAGAAGCTGGTCATCACCACCGGAGGCAAGTTAAAGGCGATTGCCGAACAAAATAAAATCCCCGTTCTTATCGTCGACTACAAAGCACCACCTCGCGCCGCACTGGCCCACAGCTTCGTCCCCTTGCTGGTGATCTGCCAGAATCTGGGCATAGTAAGCGATAAATCGAAGGATGTGGCGGAGATGGCGCAGGTCCTTCAGGATTTACAGGAGACAATAGATGAGAACCGCCCGCTGAAGAGCAACCCGGCCAAGCAACTGGCAACCAAATTGTATGGCCATTTAGCGGTTATCTATGGTGCGGGCTTTGTTTCCACGGCAGCGCAACGCTGGAAAACCCAGATAAACGAGAATAGCAAGGCCTGGGCTTTCTACGAGATATTCCCCGAACTGAACCACAATGCAGTGGTGGGCTACGAGTTCCCTGCTGACTTGGCGCAGAAGCTGTTCGTGGTTTTCCTACGCTCCCCCCGTCTGCATCCGCGAACGCTTCTCCGTTACAAGCTCACCACTGAGATGCTGAGCAACGCAAAGGTCAGCCACGAAATTGTTGATGCAAAAGGAGAAAGCTTCCTGAGCCAGATGATGAGCCTTGTTTTCTTCGGGGATTGGGTCAGCTATTACCTGGCGCTGCTCAACGAGACCGACCCATCTCCGGTGAAGGTGATCGACTTCCTCAAGAAGCGACTGGCCGAGGCTTGAGCAAAGGTTGGTGGGTTTCGTCCGCCGGAGGCTGACTGCACCCACCCTACCACTAGTCGCTGCTTATTAACGTTGAATCTGGTGCATCGAGAAAGCCATAGCAACATGCCACCCACTTTAGATAGTAGGGAACCTGGTATGATTTGATGGCTCTGTTTGCAGGAGATACTCCTCCTTGACATTTCATATTGCCTTGTTATACTGTGCATACTCATAGAATAATTATATATATAAGTATATGTTTGGCGTCCACCATCAACCAGTCTGCCCGCCGCCAGGTGGGCCATAATAAAAGGAATGACAACATGAGCTTTTGGAAGTGGGTCAGCGGAAAGGGAAAACGCTCAGGACAAGTCGCGCCTGCGAAACGGCCCAGTCACGAGAGTACTCCGACAAGCAGCCAGGAATCAGCAGCACTCAAGGCTGCAGGCCCCGTTCCAACGTCCGCCTCCCCAATGGACCGAATTTCCCGGCCGATCGTTGCTCTTCTGCAGAGCCCGGAAGCAGCCCGCCGCCAAGACGGCGTCGATGAATTGAGGAAAGTTGGTGGTCCTGAGGTTCGAGTTGTCCTCTCCGACATCCTGTTCGGCGATAGCGACGATTTTGTCCGGCAGTCAGCCCTGCACGCGCTGGCTGAGATGTATGGCCCTGACGTTTCTCCGATGTTGATCAAGGTGCTCCGCTATGATTCAGGAAGGCGAGTGCGAGTCAGTGCCACCAATTTTCTCGGGAAATGGAAGATGACTGACGCCTTGCTGGAGGCATTGCGCGATCCGGGTCACACCGTCCGGGAGACTGCCATCGAGTATCTTGGCGACGCTGGAGTCCTCTCCCCAGTCCTGCAAATGCTCAGCGATACGGAAGGAGAGGTCCGCCAAGTGGCTGCGGAGACATTAGGCAGGCACGGCGACCGCAACGCGGTGCCCGCTCTTGAGCGGCTTTCTACTGACCAAGACGACTACGTCCGAAACGCTGCAAAGAACGCCGTCGAGGCCATTAGGAAACGAGCGACGTGAACCTCTCCTTAGAAAAACTGCTACCCAACTCGGGCGTGACAAACCCTTTGTTCATCCGTTTCGAGCGTCGGGGGCCGCCTGGCGGTTTTGGCGTCGGCGTGAGTCCCGGTCGGGCGGCAGTCGCTCAGCTTGGACGTCAGCATGTTGAACAAGAATCGAGTGATTGAGAACTGATATGTATCCCTGCTTAGGGAGAGAGGCGGCCACTATGATTTCACGAAATGAACTATTGTCTGAAACCATCAGGAGAGGATGTGATATAAAATGAAGATTATTGGCAAGTACAAGTTCCCGTCCAATGTTGCAGGGGTAAGAAAGAATTCAGAACCGTTCTCAATACCCGAAGTTGGCGCAACGGTAGAGTCGGAACCATGTCCTCAGTGTGGTGCGAGGAAGCTCTCCGTATGGAACAATAAAGAGGAACGGGGAGTCCCCGGGTTTATAGAAGATACCTTTGATATTGGCATGAAGTGCGAGGCGTGTGGTTTGCATGATTATTTCCATCCCGCTAAGAAGAACATTTATTGAGGTTGAGGCCGGGAAGGCCGCCTAACAAAATCGGCCGAGCGAACCACCACCCCGCTTCTCCGCTCAACTCCAAGCGGCAATCCGATAGCGCCGCGTGCGCTCCGCGTCCCTGTCGGCGGCGTTCGCTCACCTCGGTCGTTACAGTGGATTACTACTAGGTTATGTGGGCTCGCTGACCGTCTTTCCTGGCGCAGCAGCACCTTTAGGGAGCGGGGCCCTTTGGCCGCTAATCTTGCAGAGTGTTTTCGACACTGGGGCAAAGTGAAGCGTACAAGCCAAGCTGTAGGCAGATTCAGTGTGGAAACCACAACGATAACCACACCTTCGAGCATGCGGTACAATCTTAATAGGACAAGAATTGCCCACCCACTTTCATGCCATCACAAAAGTTGCCGTCGCGTTGGCACATTTTATTCCGTCTGAAGCATCGAGAAGGCATGCCCAGCAGTCACACCAGCCACTGGCGCACAAAAGTCCAGTTTGTGCAAATCAACCTGTAAGGGCGCACAGCCGCGCGCCTTTACTGCAACTGGTTGACAAATCGGTTACAATTGAATCCTCAAATCGTGCAGGAATCTGATTTTCTGGAGGTCGGAATGGCGAAGATAAAGGGAAGCGTACTCGTAGGCAAGGCTTTGAAGAACGAGAGGGTTAAGACAGTCTTCACTCTCAGCGGCGAACTGAGCGAGATATATGATTCATGTCTGGATGAGGGCATAGAACTCCTGGATATGAGGCACGAGCAGGCTGTGGCTAATGCTGCCACAGGATACGCTATGGCCACCGGAGAACCCGGGGTGACTATGGTCACGGCGGGCCCGGGCGCTATTAATATGGCGGCGGGCATAGCTGCTGCCTGGTATGCCTGCGCGCCCCTTGTCGCCATATGCACTTCCACAGCGCTTTGCTATACCGGCAAGGGCGCTGTCCAAGAATTTGACTCCAGGGATGCATATCACCCCATCACGAAGTGGAGAGGTTACCCCACCTCCACAATGAGGCTGCCGGAGTATGTAGCTACAGCTTTCAGATACGCTACTACAGGGCGCAAAGGGCCCGTGCTGTTAGACATCCCCTACGATTTGCTACTGCTCGAGGTAGATAAGAAAGACGCCCCGATTGTTCCGCCGGAGAGATACAGAACCAACGCCCGACCCTATGGAGACCCGCAACTGGTGAGGAAAGCTATAAAGTGGCTTCTAGAAGCCGAGAGGCCAGGGATTATGATAGGGAGCGGCATACTCTGGTCCAATGCTTCGAAAGAGCTGGTGAAGTTCGCCGAGCTTCTGAAGATTCCCGTTTGTTATGCCATAGGCGGCAAAGGAGGTTTTCCCGATGACCATCCGCTCTGCGGCGGGCCCTTGGGCTACGATTTCGGGAGTATAGCCGGAGCCGATGTGCTCCTCACCATCGGTGTCAGGTTCGAGGAGATACTTAACTACGGCAAGGGCGCTTTTTATGCGCCTGATGTAAAGGTAATCTCTGTGGAGATCGAACCACTGGAAATCGGCAGAAACAGGCCTGTCGACCTCGGGATATGGGGCGATGCCAAGGCGGTACTGACCCAATTGACAGAAGCAGCTCAGGAGGCACTTAGAGCCTCAGGCAAAAAGCGCAGGGAGACGGAGTGGGTAAAAACAGTGCAGGGTATCGCCAAGTCTATTCAGGACATCCTGACAGCGGGGGCAGCGAGCTCTAACAAACCCATCACCCCCGGGAGGCTGGGTAAAGAGGTCTGCGACTACCTGGGCGACGACTCTGTCATTGTGATGGACGGTGGGGATATACACGCTCATGTCACGCCTCTGTATCACGCCAATTCACCGCGCAGCTATATAAACTCTCAGGGCGGCTCACTGGGGCACTTGGGGGGAGGCATCCCCTTCGGGATAGGTATCAAAACGGCAAAACCGGATAAAAAAGTCGTCGTGATAACCGGAGATGGCTCATTCCTGCTCAATGCCAGCGAGATAGACACTGCCGTACGGCACAAGAAACAAATAGTGGTGGTAGTAGGTAACGACTGCCAGTGGGGCATGGTGAGGCACGACCAGCAGCTCAACAAGTGCCGCGAGGCTTGCTCCATATTGAGCGAAGAGGTGAGATACGATAAGTATGCGGAGAGCCTGGGAGCCTACGGTGAGCTTGTTACCGAGCCGGAGCAAATCAAGCCCGCACTGAAGAGGGCTTTCAAGTCAGGTTTGCCGGCGGTGCTTGATGTGAGGACCGACCCCACCACTCTGGGCTTTGCGAACTATCGAGGGGTGGAAGCGAGGAGCACGCTAGTGGAAATCCACAAGAAGTAAGCTTGCGGGGTCATCCGCCAGAGGCGGATGACCTTACGGCTTTATCAGTATCTTGCCGCCCTCGCCTCTCAGGGCCATTTCGAACGCCTCGTTGATTTTGGCCAGGGGCATCTTGCGTCTCAGCAAAGGTGCCACATCTATTTTCTTATTCCTGATGAGCTTCAAAGCAGTGGCATACTCACCCGGTGAAAAGCACATAGACCCTTTTACCGTAAGCCCTCTCAGGTTGATGTTGCTGACCGGCAATTCGACTGTCTCGAAGCATATGGCTACAATAACGACAGTCCCGCCTTTTCTCACCAAGGCGACTGATTGCTGCGTCGTCGCTACGGTTCCAGCACATTCGAAGACAATATCAGGGCCCCTCCCGTCTGTCAGCTCAAGAATCCTGTCAACCGGGTTAATCGCTTTCGCGTCTATGACTTCGTCTACCACACCTCTGGCCATTTCCAGCCTTAGCTGGCTAATTTCTGAGGCATACACTGCCTTGGCACCCGAGGCTTTTGCTACTCGCGCCACAAGTTGTCCGATGGGGCCCAGACCAAGCACCGCCACAACGTCGCCCTTTTGCACGCCGCCCACTTTGGTGGCATGCAGGGCGCAAGTCGTGGGCTCGATTATAGCCCCTTCCTCATAACCCAGACCTCGGGGCAGTCTATGAAGGCAGCTATTCTTGGCCTTGGCGTAGGTGGCGTAAGCGCCCTTATATTCCACCAATGCGATAAAATATTGTTCGCAGAGACCTAATTCTCCACGCTGGCACCAGAAGCATTCGCCACATGAGGCAAGAGGGTCAACTGCAACTCGCTCCCCTATCCTCCACCCCTTCACCTCTGACCCCATTGCTACGATGTCTCCCGAGAACTCATGGCCAAACCCAACCCGAGCGCCTTCCTTGAAGACATGGAGGTCAGAGCCACATATCCCGCAATACCGCACCTTTATCAGCACTTCATCCTTTTCCAAGACAGGCTCCGGCACCTCTTCTATCACAAACTTTCTCTTGCCCTCCAAAACTGCAGCTTTCATAACATCCCCTCCTCATGTACGGAGCAACTCTTCTGTGGATGACTCATTATGCACAGCCGCTAAAGAAATTTCAACATCAGTTGTGCGCGATAGAAACAAATGGGGGCACGGCAATGCCTTACTCGACAATCACCGAATCAGCCGGAGTGCTGAGGTTATGTCAAGCAACATCCCGGGGGAAAGCGATAATCTCATCAATGGAGGCAGCATCGCAGAATAACATGACCAGCCGGTCAATACCCAGGGCGATGCCTCCACACTCCGGAAGTCGGGACAGAGCCTCCAGGAATCTTTGGGGCATGACAACGCTGCGTTTACCTTCTAGCTTCAAAGCCTCAATTTCCTGTTTGAAGCGCCTCTCCTGCTCAGCAGCATCGTTCAGCTCGCTGTAGGCATTGGCCAGCTCGAGCCCCCCGATAAAGACCTCGGCACGTTCGGCTACAGAAGGTCTCCCCGGCCTTAACCTGGCCAGAGAGGCCATTGCCACAGGATAGTCCAAGAGCACGGTGGGACAGCTAGCATCAAAGCTCGGTATGACCCTCTCAACCAAATCGGCTTCGAACCGCTCTTCGTCAAGACGAGTGAACGGGTCCCAGCCAGCCGAACGAAGAAAAGCATCCCGAACTGTTACACGGGGCCAAGGAGGCGCAAGATCAATATCCTTGCCCTGGTAACGAATAGTTGAGCCAGAGCATAGGTTGTTTGCCAAGGTGAATACCAACCGTTCGGTATCCTGTATAATCTGCATATAGTCAGCGCCAACGCGATACCACTCCAGCATGGTAAATTCCGGGTTATGGAATTGGCCTCGCTCGTTTTTGCGGAAGCAGTGACAAATCTGGAAGATTTTACTATATCCGGCAGCAAGAAGTCGCTTCATGTGCATCTCCGGAGATGTGGAGAGGAACCAACCGTTGACAGTAAAGGGAGTGATATACTTTTCCGGAGCAACCGTGGGAACCAGGAGAGGCGTCTCTACTTCGAGGAAGCCTTCGCTGCGAAAGAACGCGCGAATTACGTCATAGATAAGAGCCCGGCGCTCAAGATTAGCCTTGATGCGGGAGAGGCGCAAGGATTCGTCCTCGGCCATAGTCGATGCACTTCACCTTTTGGGGCTTACCCGTTCTACGTAGCTGCTGGTGCGTGTGTCCACCTTGAGAACGTCCCCTTCCTTGACAAAGGCGGGGACTGCCAGGGCAACTCCGGTTTCAAGCTCGACCATCTTCGACTGAGCGGTGATGGTATCGCTCTTGCTGCTAGCGGCACCCTTCACCACCGCTAACTCGACGAACTTGGGCAGGATTATCTCAAGAACCTTGCCTTCCATCACCGAGACAGTGACCACCAGGCCTTCCTTGAGGAATTGGCTCTTCGTGCCGAGCATCTCCTTGGGCACGTGGTGCTGCTCAAAGTTCTCATTATCCATGAATACGTATTGGTCACCCTCTTTATAGAGATACTGCATCTCGTTGCTGCTGACATGGACCTCTTCAACCTTATCGCTGGAATGATAGGTCTGGTCTCGGGTAGTGCCGTCGAAGAGGTTGCGCAGTTTGAGGTAATACATTGCGCGGCCTTTGCCAGGCTTAACGAACTTGACATCCTCTACAGCAAAAGGAACGCCATTGATCAAAAACTTTGTGTTTCTGCTTACTTCAGCGATATCCAATACCAGCGTACCCCTTGCAGGATTATATGAAGGCTATCTCTTTCGATACTGGCGCGCCTTGCGAGCCTTTCTCAGACCGTACTTCTTACGTTCCTTCACTCGTGAATCCCTGGTAAGTAACCCATAACTACGAAGCTGGGTCCTAAGGCTTTCATCCATCTTGACCAAGGCACGGCTAATGCCATGGCTAATGGCTCCCGCCTGCCCTACGATACCACCGCCCGTCACCTTGACTACGGCACTGAATTTATTCGAGGTATCGGTAACCCTGAGCGGCTCAAGGATGGTAGCCTGCAGCCGCTCCATCCCAAATACCTCCTCCAAGGGCTTACCGTTGACGATGATAGCGCCCTTGCCGGTCATCAGCTTCACCTGAGCTACTGCTGTTTTACGTCGTCCTGTGCCGCGAAAATAGGCTTGTTCGGTCAACCTAATTCTCCTTCTCAGCCGCTTTAACCTGTGCCTTATGTGGATGCTCAGCCCCGGCGTAGACTTTGAGCTTCTTAAACATAGCAGCACCCAGACGATTATGCGGCAACATTCCTTTTACCGCATGCTCGATGGCACGGGTAGGATGAGTCTCAAGCATCTTTTCCAGGCTGATGCTTTTCAGGCCTCCCGGATAGTTGGAATGGTGATAGTAAATCTTATCGGTGAGTTTCTTGCCGGTCACTTCTATCTTAGCTGCGTTCACTATAACAACATAATCGCCAACATCAAGATTAGGCGAATAGATGGGCTTGTGTTTGCCTTTGAGCAGCACCGCTGCCTCAGTTGCTAACCTGCCCAGAGTCTTCCCAGATGCATCGATAACCCACCACTTCCGCTCGATATCGGACACCTTGGTACTATAAGTCCTCATATGTTTGCCCCTTGCCAAACTTGTGCTCAGGATAGTTCACCTTCATCAAACAAAGGCCGTGAGCAGGCGCCACCGGCGCTGCGAGCCCGGGCCTTTTCGCTTGAATTATCTCCTTAAACTTCTCCAGCGTTAGCTTACCCAATCCCACCCTCACCAGAGAACCCACTGTGCTCCGTACCTGCTTTGGGAGAAAAGAGTCAGCCACCATATCAAAGAGCACTACCTCCCCGTCCCTCGAGACCTCCACCTTAGATACATTACGCACTGTCCTTTTCCCCCCCATGGGGCCAGTGAACGAGGCAAAATCCTGTCTTCCCAGGAGCGCCTGACAGGCCTCATTCATAGCGCCAGTATCCAACGGCACGGGCACGAAATAAGCATAATCTCGCTGCAAAGGAGAGGGGGTCGGGCTATTCAAGATAGTATACCGATATTCCCGACTGATAGCATCTCTCCTGGCGTTAAAGCTGCCCTCCACCATATTCCCAGCTTTAGTAGCAATATCCGGCAACAGATAAAAATTCAGAGCCCTGATCAGGGTCTGGGGAGACAGTCTCGAGACACATTTAAAGCTGATAACCTGTCCTCTGGCGTGGACTCCGGCATCTGTACGACCGGCTCCAACGATCCTGATCTTCTCTCCAGCTATTTTCGTCAGAGCGCTCTCTATAGCGTCCTGAATTGTTGGCACGCCAACCTGGGCCTGGAATCCGTGATACCTTGTACCATCATATTCCACGATGAGAGCCAGCTTCCCAGTCAGCGGCGACTCCATCTAAACCAGTTCTAACTGGGCCATAGGCGCGCCATCTCCCAACCTCGGGCCCAGTTTGACCACTCGAGTATAGCCTCCTGGCCTATCAGCATATCTCGGGCCAAGCTCGGAAAACAGCTTGTCTACCACATCCTTCTCATAAACGAAAGCGAGCGCCTGGCGACGAGCGTGCAAGTTCTTCTGCTTGCTCAAGGTAATCATTTTCTCAGCCAGGGATCGCGCTTCTTTAGCCTTGGCCTCAGTGGTAACAATCTTCTCATAGCGCAAAAGATCGGTAACCAGATTCCGGTAAAGCGCCATCCTGTGGTCAGTTGCTCTCGAAAGCTTGCGGCCTGCTACCTTATGTCTCATGTCTCCTCACCAGATAGAAACCCTGCCTAGATTGAACTAGCCCTTTTCTTCCTCTGTATCGTCTTCGGCCTCTTTCTCACCACCTTCGCGCTTACGCAACTTCTTGTCTTCCTCCTGAGCTTTGGGCTTCAAATCAAGTGTTTCAAGCCGCTCCCGCACCTCCTCCAGAGACTTCTGCCCGAAGCTCCTCAAAGCAAGCAAATCATCGTCGCTCTTTTCCAGAAGTTCTCCGACCTTGGTTATGCCACTTCGGCGCAAAGAGTTGAAAGTACGGGCTGAGAGCTCAAGCTTTTCCAAAGGCATCTCATATTTCTCGGGAGGTATAGCTGGAGCAAGCGGTTTTTCACCCTCAACATGAACCTTGCCCAATTCGGAGAACAGCGAGAAGTGCTTAGTCAGTATCTCTGCGCTCTGGGCAAGTGCTTCTCTGGACGAGATAGTACCATCGGTCCACACCTCCAGAGTCAGCTTGTCATAGTTGCTCACCTGACCAACGCGGGTTTTTCCTACAG
>Ga0315281_10010426_pt1 | contig 12817 bp, 8 predicted proteins | sample YL17G07_0_MG_FD_204540 | JGI IMG/M metagenome (GOLD analysis project Ga0315281, IMG submission 204540) | Sediment microbial communities from Yellowstone Lake, YNP, Wyoming, USA - YL17G07_0 | ecosystem: Environmental > Aquatic > Freshwater > Lake > Sediment | place: USA: Wyoming | collected... | reverse complement strand
CTTGTCGGTGGCGAGGAAGGGCTCAAACACTGGCCAGGAGCTCAAGACCTCGCCGCGCAGGTCCACCTCTTTGAACTTCCTCTCTTCGGGCAGGATGACCTCGGCGCCCGCCGCGCGCGCCGCCGCCGCGATGCCGCTGCGCTGAAAGGCACGGCGCGGTTCGTTGGTGCTGACGTCCGTGACGATCACGGTCTTCGCACCGGCTTCCAAGCAAAGCCGGACCATTTCCGCCACCACGTCGGGATTGGTGTTCGCGGCTTGCTCCGGGGTCCGGTCCCAGGCGATGTTGGGCTTGACGACCACCACGTCCCCACGCCTGATGAACCGCTTTACGCCGCCCAGCTCCTCGACCGCCCTGCGCACCAACTGGCGGGGGTCGTCCCCCTGGGCGACCACCATCTCGGGCAAGCTGGGATCAGGGGGGACCCTGAGATCTCTCGTGAGCTCGAGCGCGCGCGCCTCTTCCGGGCGGCGACTACGGCCTTTCAGCCACAGACCCAATCCCGCGGTGGCCGCACTGAGGCCTCCCAGGCGCAGCAGCTTGATGAGCGTCTTGCGCCGGTCCGTCGGGTTGCTCTCAGCCGCCATGGTTAGGGTGCTCCTTCCCGAAAGAATAGCTTTGATTTCATCCCCACATTGAGTTTAATTCTGTTTTGATGGACGCGCAAAGGGAATTGCAGATGGCGGCAACTGGCAGCGCGCGCGCTTCGGGTACGCTGCGGGCGGCTTTCGTCCTCATCGGCTTCACGGCTGTCGTGGCGCAGATCGTCCTGATGCGGGAACTCATCGTTGTCTTTTACGGGAATGAGATTTCCCTCGGCCTCATGTTGGCCAACTGGCTTCTCTGGACGGCTATCGGCTCGGGCCTGCTGGGTCGTCTGGCGTGGCGAGTTCGCAGGCCGCGCGCGCTCATGGCCAGCCTTCAAGTGGCGATCGCTGTCGCCTTTCCTCTCACTATCCTGGCGGTACGCGCCAGCAAGGTTGTCTTTCAACCTGTCCCCGGCGAGATTCTCGGCCCGGGGCCCATGTTCGTCACTTCTTTGGTGACCCTGAGCTTTCTCTGTGTCGTCTCGGGCTGGCTATTCGCCGCGGGCAGCCGCCTCTATGCCGATGAGGTCGGCGCTTCCACGGCTACAGCGACCGGCGCGGTGTACTTGCTGGAGGCGGTAGGGTCGGGGGTGGGCGGCATCCTGGCTAGCCTGGTGTTGATCCGCTACCTCAGCGCCTTCGACATCGCTTCGCTTCTTGCCCTGCTGAACCTTCTGGCCGCGGCCAGCCTTGCGGTTCGAGTGCCCTCGTTGGGGCGCGCCATCGCCGCGGCGCTGCTGGCGCTGTTTGCGTTCCTCGTTTTTCCTTGGGGGAGTCGCCGGCTTGAGACGCTGTCCCTGGCCACACTCTGGCGAGGCTTTCGCCTGGTTGCGACACGGAATTCGCCTTACGGCAATCTGGTGGTGGTCCAGACCGAAGCCAGTCGCAGCCTTTTCGAAAACGGTCTGGTCGTCTTTACCGTGCCCGACCCAGCGGCAGCGGAAGAAGCGGTCCACTTCGCGCTGCTCCAGCACCCTTCGCCGCGCCGCTTGCTGCTCATCGGCGGCGGCGTCAGCGGCAGCCTGGCCCAGGCGCTCCAACACCCGAGCCTCGAACAGGTGGATTACGTGGAGCTCGACCCCGCGATTTTCGACTTGGCGCGGCAGTACTTCCCGAAGGAATGGGCGCCCATTCAGGCCGACCCGCGCGTGAGCATCCACAACACGGACGGTCGCCTGTTCCTAAAAACGACGACTTCCACCTTCGACGTCGTCATTGTCAACCTGCCGGACCCCCAGACGGCGCAACTGAACCGCTTCTATACGCTCGAGTTCTTCCAGGAGGTGGCGGAGAAACTTGCCCCGCGAGGAGTCCTTTCCTTTCGCGTCACGGCGGCGGAGAATTACATCAGCTCGGAACTCGCCAGTTTCCTCCGCTGCCTGAACAAGACCTTGCGCGCGGTCTTCCCCGAAGTGAAGGCCATTCCGGGCGCGGAGGTTCATTTCTTCGCCGCCAATCAAGCTGGGACCCTGACCACCGCGCCTTCGGAGCTGATATCACGCTTGCGCTCGCGCCGGCTTCGCACCGATTACGTGCGCGAGTACTACATCCCCTTTCGCATGTCCCCCGACCGTATGCTGGATCTTGAGTGGCAGATCGAGCCCCAGCCCGCGACGCCCATCAACCGCGATTTCGCCCCTATCGCTTACTACTTTGACGTGGCCTTGTGGAGTTCGCGCTTTCACGGCGTCTGGCGCCCGTGGTTCACTTCGCTGGCGCAGATCAGATTCGGCACGCTGGTGTGGGGTCTCGGGCTGATGGTGCTGGCGCTTGCCGGCCTTTGGTTGGCTTTGACGGCGGTCGCGCGCCGCCGGGGCGCAGGGCGCGGGGAGCGGCGCTTCAGAACCCCGGCGGGGCTCTGCGTGGCGGCAATGGGTTTTACGCTGATTGCGCTGGAGGTGCTTCTCCTGCTCGGTTTCCAGGCGATCTACGGATACGTTTACCATCAGCTTGCTATCGTCATTGCGGCGCTCATGGTGGGAATGGCTGTGGGGGCGAGGCTTGGATTGTCTGGCAGGCGAGAACCTGCCGGCCCCTCAAGCTCCGCTGCCACGGAACGCTCGGAACTGGCTACTCTCGCGGGACTGCAAGTGCTGGCGGCCGTGGCGCCGCTCTTGCTTTATGTGTTGTTTGCGTGGTTCTCCCTGGTCAAGAGCCCGCTCGGCCTTTTTCTGGTGAGCCAGATTCTGTTCCCGGCCTTAGCTCTGCTCGCCGGGATGCTGGGGGGATACCAATTTCCGCTGGCCAGCCGGATCTACTTTCGGGGTTCGAAGGATTCGCCGCGAAGCCCCGGCGCGCTCTATGGGCTCGACCTAGTGGGGGCGTGCCTCGGCGCCGTGGTTTTGAGCGCCTATCTGTTCCCAGTATTCGGCTTCCTGAAGACTGCGCTACTCACGGCCGCGGTAAACTTAGCCCCTGCTGCCCTGGCTGCTCTCTCGGTCCGCGAGGGAAAGGCTCCTCGGGGCTAGGGGATTCTGGGGCGGTGTGCTCATCGAAGACCAGCGCCGAAAACAAGAAGAGGTCGGCGTCTTCGTCTTGCCAAGTCTGCGGCGGGAGCCCGGCCTTTACGCAGGTTTGCTCGAGGAACGTCTTCTTATCCCAGCCCTGTTCGGTGGGTACTTGCGGAAGCAGCAATCCCTCGTAGTCTCCCTTCTTAATCACCAAGCCGTGCTGCCCCACCCGGATTTGCTTGATGTCGGTCACGCGGCGTAGCGGGGAAAGGACTGAAATCTCGTACTCCAACTCGCCAAGTTCCGCGACTGATACCGGCTGGAAGCGGCGGTCTTCGACCGCAGCCGCCGCGGCCACATCGCACACCGTCAGGTAAAGGGCTTTCATCGGGGCGATATATCCAATACAGCCGCGCAGTTGGCCCTTCTTCTTGAGTGTGACGAAAGCGCCGCGGTCGTGCCGGAGAGTCTCGAATCCAGGGTCCGCGACTTGGTAGAGCTTTCTCTCTTTGACGGCGGTTTCGACCGATTTCTTCGCGATTCTCAGCAGTTCGTCTTTCTCTTGCCGACTGAGTGAAAACCGCGGACCCTTTTCCTTGTGCGCCGGCTTCTCGGCAATCAGCGCCACCGCTCCATAGCCAACCACTTGGCTCTTGTCGCCGGTCACATCGCCCGAATTGGCATACTTCAGGACCTTTGCCCGGTTGGCGCCCAAGCGTTCGGCGGCGATCATGGCCGCGACAATGGGACCACCCCCGCAGGCCTCCCAAATGCGCCGCTCGGTGTTCTGCGACAGGTTGAAGTAGTCGTACTCCTCGATGGCGGCCAAGGTCGCGCGGTCGAGCCGGACGGCCTCGTCATAAGGGTGATAGTGAGAAAGGTCGGAGCTGGCCACGATAAGAGTGTCGGGTTCCAGGGGCGGACCTTGTTTCCCGCCTTCGAGGAGTTTGGCCAGCGAAACCCCCAGGGCGCGCGAAGCCTCGTAGGTCTGGACGCCCATGACGATCGGCACCAGCTTGAACTGGCCCAGGGTACGCTGCAGGAAGGGAAGTTGCACTTCGAGCGCGTGCTCGCTCCGGCCCTGAACTTCTCCGTGGCCGCGCGTGGAGACTTGAATCAGTGAGCTCAGCGCGGCCAATTTCTTGCCGAATTCTTTGTCAACCGGGATGTTCCCTAAGGGGGTGGCGTAAGCATCCCCGCCGTAAACGGAACTGTAGGGGAAAGCATCTATGTGGCTGGGTGAAATCACCACCACCCGCTCGAGCTTCCTCCCTTTGAGCAGGGAATACGAATACGCCGCCACCTGGCCGGAGAATTCGTAGCCGGCGTGAGGAGCAATGAGGGCCAAGACGGGGCCGCTGGTTTGCTCCGCCGCGGCCCGGGCCAGAAATTCGTCCACGGTTTTGGCCAGTACTTTCGGGTCGGACGGATAGAATTGCCCCGCCACGGCCGGCAGCCGCACTTTCTGGCCCTCGCTCAATGCTTGTTCACCGCAGGCAAGCAGAAACACGCCTATCACAGCCAACGCAACGCTCAAGCGATTCAATGTCTGCTGTTTCATGGCATTAGTCCCAAACGGTGTTGCCGCGGACTCGGACCCCACGTCTGCGGGCCTTGGAGCCCTATACGGCTTGGAGCCGCGATGAGCTTGCTTCCGTCATCTCATCCAGAAACTTGCCCTGCACCGCCGCGAATTCCTTAGGCACCGAACAAAGCGTATGTGTGCTCCTTGGGATGACCTGAAGGCTACGTGCCCGCCTTGCGGCAGAAGCTACGACCCCCACACGCCGGCAATAGGCTGCTGGCAATACTGGCATTTGCCTTTGCGAATGCGCACGCTGCTCACGGTATAGCCCACGCGCTCCACTACGGCGCGGCGGCACTTGGGGCAATAGGTGCTCTCCGCCGGATGGCCGGGGACGTTGCCGAGGTAAACGTAGTGAAGCCCCTCAGCATCGGCGATGGCTTTGGCGCGTTCGAGTGTTTCGAGCGGGGTGGGCGGCAGGTTCTTGAGCAAGTACTCCGGATGGAAGCGCGAGAAGTGTAGCGGCACGTCCAAACCCAAGTCCGACCTGACCCAGCGGGCCAGAGCCTTGAATTCCGCGTCACTGTCGTTCAAGGTGGGCACCACCAGATACACGATTTCCGTCCACATTCCCTGCTGGCGCAGCGTGACCAGCGTGTCGAGCACAGGCTTCAGGTTGGCGTTCACCACTTCCTCGTAGAACTTCTGCGAAAACGCCTTGAGGTCCACCTTGACGGCGTCCACCGCAGCGCACAGCTTCTTAAGCGGTTCCTGTTTGATGTAGCCGCCCGTGATGACGACGCTCTTGACGCCCTGTTCGTGCCCCGCCGGCGCAGTGTCCATCATGTACTCGTAAAAGATGACCGGCTCACTGTAAGTGTAAGCGATGGAGGCGCACTGGTACTGTTTGGCCTGAGCCGCCACCTTCTGCGGGGGCGCATAGGTGCTGCGGACCTGCTCGGGCCGGACCTGCGAGATGTCCCAGTTCTGGCACATCTTGCAGTTCACGTTGCAGCCCGCCGTGGCGATGGAGAACGCCAGGGTGCCGGGAAGAAAATGGAAAAGAGGTTTCTTCTCGACGGGGTCCACGTGGGCCGCCACCACCCGCGAGTGCACCAGCGTGTAATACGTCCCGCCGCGATTCTCCCGCACACCGCAATAGCCCCGCTCCCGGTCGTCGATGACGCATTCCCGCGGACAGAGCTTGCACTTGATCTTCTTGTAGGGCAGCTTCTCGTAGTAGCTGGCTTCGACGGTAAACGGCGCATCGCTCTCCGCCGGCGAACCAGCTAAGGCCAAGCCGGGCGCGAGCATGCCTCCCGCGCAAGCGGCCAGGCAGGGAAGCGCCGCGGCTTTGAGAAACGCGCGGCGATCCAGGGGGTCGCCACCGAAGTCCGGAGACGCAGAGCTCGAAGCAGGACTGGCCTTGCTTTTCATCAGACTTCCACCACCTCGATCCGGTTCGGGTCGTTGGTCCCGAGCCGGTGCTTGGAGTCCGCGGCCGTCGCGATGTAAGTGGGCTCGCGCTTCAGGTCCTCGAGCGACTTCATCCCCATCTCGGCCCGCTTCTTCTCGATGATCCGCCATCCGAGGTAATCGAGCGCCACAGGGTCGCGGCTCACCAGGAGTCCGTTGTACGGCCAGGTCCACTGCGGCATGTAAGAAGGTCCGCCCTCGTATTGCGCGGTGGTGGCATCGCAGAGGTGGAGCCGGACCTTCTGCCGGATGGGCGGCAGCATGAACACATCGGCTACGTAAGGATCGCCCACGTTGAGATGATACTTGTTCGGGTTGTGAATCGCGCCAAACATGCTCTTAAGCGCGATCGTCACGCCCGCAATGCCGTGATCCTTGAGCACCGGCAGATTGATGACCGCGTCGCAGGCCTGGGTGAGGGTCCGCGACATCAGACTGCCCACGCTGCCGAAGGTTGCCAGCTCCGACTCGTAGCCCAGCGCATCGTTGCCGAAGCAGCGGATGCCCGAGCCGCGTTCGACAACGCGAAAGCGGGCGCTTTCCAGGTCAGCGTTCAGCCTGTCCCAAATGATGATGTCCTTGATGCCCGCCTGCTGGAGCCTTTCGCAAATTGCGTCCACCAGCTCTGCTCTTGTGGCGTTGCCCTTGCCGGCCAGGCAGTTGACCTTCAGGCCCACTGTTTCCCCAGGCCGCACAACCTTTCGCCAAGCTTCCAGCGGCGAGTCACAGTCACACAGGGCCTGCATGGCCCGGTCGAGAACATTCAGGAGACGAGTCGAGTCCACGCTGGCCTTTGATGGGCGCAGCTTCCCATCCCGGGAAATCACGAGCCTCGATTTTCCCCCGAGGGCGGAGCTGCCTGCGAGAGTGTCGCGGCACAGACTCTTGCCTGCGCCGGCTCCGCCCACGAGCAGGGTGCCAGCCAAGCGTAGAACATCCCGGCGGCTCGGACGCAGCTTCTGATTCATACGCGCTTCGTGAGTTCGCCTCTCCGGTAGCGACCCTCAGCTTCCGCCGTTCGCTTTCTAGTATATCGCGGACAGGCTGGCGATTTCTGCTTGAATCCCCAGAGGCATTGTCTCCGACCGGCCAGCCAGCGCTGGCCTTGTTCCTCGCCCAGCCCCGGGGTATGGTAAGCGGGAGAAGACTTCGTGGCGGAAGAAGCGGCAGCAGCGGCGCGCGCCGCCGGGGTAACAAACGTCCGCCTTGGGAACCGGCACCTGCTTTCATATGATTACTGATGTGCTTATCCTTTTGGGAAGGCGTCGAGGCAGGGAGGAACAATCGGTGCGCAAAAAGACGTTGCTTGCTGTAACCTTACTGCTGCTGGTTGGGAGTTGTGCCATGCCTTCGGGAACAGGTGACGATCTACAGGCGAAGAAGACCAAGTCGGCGGACACCATCGCGTTGCCCGCGCCGATGCGGGAGGGACGAATGTCACTCGAGGAGGCAATCGCCCGCCGGCATTCGGTGCGAGAGTTCACCCAAGAACCTTTGAACGAGCGGGATCTGTCGCAGCTCTTGTGGGCGGCGCAGGGCATCACGCGCCGCGAAGGCTATCGTGCGGCGCCCTCGGCCGGCGCCCTCTACCCGCTGGAACTCTATGTGGCGACGCCGACCGGCTTCTATCACTACCGCCCGCGCGAGCACCAACTGAAGCGCTTGGCGGACCGCGACCTGCGACCGGCCATCTATCGCGCGGGACTCGAGCAGGAATCCCTCCTCGAGGCCCCGGCGGTGTTCATCATGGCGGCGGTGTACGAGCGGATGGCGCAGAAATATGGCCAGGCGCGGACGCCGCGGTACGTCCACATGGAGGCCGGCCATGCGGCCCAGAACTTGCTTCTCGAAGCTGTGGCGCTAGGTCTGGGTGGCGTGCCGGTGGGCGCGTTTCACGACGATGAGGTGCAACGCGTTCTCTCGCTGGCCATTGACCACCGGCCGATCTACCTGCTCCCGGTCGGTCATCCGCGGTAGCGGCGGGCAGGGGAGAGCGGCTCGCTGTCATGCTGAGCGAAGCGAAACATCAGTAACAGCACCAGACTCTTCGCTGCGCGCAGAGTGACATGTTCCAGCCGCAAGCCCCTGTCGTTCTCACCCGAGAATCTTATGCGCGCCGGCAAGCTTGTCCGGAATCGGCAACCCTTGCGGGCAGTGGGGCAAGCAACTGCCGCACGCGATGCACCCGTCTGCCTGTTTGTCTAGCCGCGCGTACAGCAGTCGGGCTCGATACCCCTCCCCATAATCCCTGGCGTATCTCTCGTAGCGCAGGATATCGGCGACCGGGATGCCTTCCTTGCAGTGGCTCATGCAATCGTTGCACAGGCGGCAGACTTCCCGGTCGGCGTACGCGGTCATCTGTTTGATGGCGCGGTCGTCCGCCGCGCGCGTGGCTTTGCCCGCACCCGAGTAAGTGTCCACGAACTGATCCAGGTTGTTGATCTGGATGACGGCGGCGTCGAGTCCGGTGCGCGTGGTCAGCCACCGGGCCAGGGCGTGGTGCGGTGTCGTCCCGGCGGGGAAGTCTTTCATGAACTCCCGATCTTCGCGCATTCGTCCGGCGCCGCGCGTGGTCTTCATGGCGATGGTGCCGAAGCCCTTGCGTCTGGCTAGGCCCAGAAACTGGTTCATGGCCTCGCCCTCGCCGTAGGAATAGAAAAACTGGGCATGCTCAAAGACGCCGTCTTCCACGACTGCCGTGAGAATCTCGAGGGCGCTTTGGCCGCCGGGGACCTTCGAGTTGCCGCTGTAGCTGTGCTGGGAATGGCAGAGATGGCGGACGAGCTTTTCCTTCTGCAAACGTTCGAAGGCGCGCACGAACGCCCGGTTGTTCTTCAACTCCGCGACGCTGTGATAGCCGAAGTGGAACTGCATGTCGTCGAAGTAGCCGAGGCCCGTCTGCCGCACGGCCTGCTTCACAAACTGATAGTGCGCCTCCTCGTCTATGACACCCGTTTCGTGGTTTCCCCGCACCCGGTCCACCGAGACCTGGCAGTAGTGCGCCTCGCGGTTCTTGAGGATAGCTTGGGGGACGTTGCCTCGACCCCACTGGTCGGCCTTGTGCCAGAAGTTGATGCCGCAGCGCATTCCGGCCTCGACCGCTTCCGCAGCCCAGGTTGCGGCACCGACCAGCACGGTGATCTCTCGGCCTGTGCCGCCGAGTTTGCGGCGCGGCAACGGTCCGACCTTCGCCGCGGCTTGCTCAATCTCCTCGATTGACGCGGCGCACGATGGCCCCAGCCCTGCGGCCACGGCCCCTGCCGAAACAAGCATGAATTCGCGGCGTCCCAGGCGGTGTTTCTGTGACATAACCTTGTGCCTCCTTCAAGCTCGGGGTTCGGCGCTCGGGGCCAGCGCTTGCCACACGGGGCCCAGTCTTGCATTCAGGCGCTGTGAACGACCAGGTGCTAAACTCCCACAGGTCAAAGCCCTAGTCCCTAACCCCTGAGCTTCTGCTCGATGGCGCGGGCCAGTTCGGTCAACGCCTTTCCCATTTCTGGATCTTCCTGATACGCCACTAGGCGCACAAAGTAGGACCCCTTTCTGAACGTCAGAGTCGCTGGAAAGAGCCGGGCGCTGTCTCCGAGCTGGACAGGCTGGCTGCCGACGGACGACTCGGAGTCGAAGATTTTCTTGGCGCCCTCGGGAGCCTTCATCACGTAAATGTCCGCCACCGCCTCGATCTTGCCCTGGTAGCGGTAGTCGGTGGTCATAGTTCTCAGCACGCCCGCTTGGATGTACCTATCGGCGTCGCCGTCGATGTACTCCCACAACCTGGAGGCTTCAAAGGTGCGCGTCTCACCTTTGCTCCACCCCGGAGCCTCGTTGGTTTCCGGGAAAAGCGTTGGGGTCTTCCAATCCGACTTGGGGCTGCAACCCAGGGCCATGACCACGGCGAGAATTGCCAGCGCGAGCCGAGGTCGCGTTGGCAGAGCTGCCAACCCAAGGGTGTAGCTTGCATGTTTCGCTTGAAGTGCCGCAACGTCATACAACGAACGTTGCGCCATCCTCTTCTTCCCGAAATCCGATACCCGAATCCCGAATCCCTGGAAATTCATGATCCTGATCCTTTCTGGGGACGCTTGAGCAGAATCTGATTCGTCTTAGACCGACTCTCGCCGATGCTCGTCACGTAGACCGCCGGGCGATCTTGCAGCGGGCAGGCAAACTCACACGCGCCGCAACCCACGCAGCGCTCCGGGTCCACGGAGGGCTGGCGCACCTGCTTCACTTTGCCCTCGGCGTCCGCCACTTCCACGGGGTGCAAGTAGATGGCCTTGGGGGAGGTGGGGCACCATTCCTCGCAGACAATGCACTCGGTGGCCATGGCCCAGGGGAGGCAACGGCCGTGATCGTAAAATGCCGTGCCCAGCCGGACGGGCTTGGCGTTCCTGTCCGCGCTTCCGGTAACCCAGCCTTTCTCCGCCTGCGTGATCTCCCAGATGGCTCCTGTGGGACACACCTGGCTGCACAGCACGCAACTGGGCTCGCAATAGCCGACGCGGGGGACCAGGACCGGCGTCCAGAGGCCTTCGAGCCCCGCCTCGGTCAAGGTGGGATGCAGGGCGTTATTGGGGCACACCTTCATGCACTCGCCGCAGCGGATGCATCGCTCAAGGAAGCTCTTCTCGTTTAGGGCGCCGGGCGGGCGAACGAGCCGCTCGTGGTATTCCGCCGCCAGCCCCGTGTTGCTGCGGAATAGGGGAAGCGCCGCCGCGCCGGCGGCCACGCTGGCCAGCGCTCTCCGGCGCTGGAGGTTCGGGCCCTGAACCGTAGTCAGCGTGCCGGGGAAGAACCTGAACTTGATCCCGCTTTCCGGGCAGCCCTCAACACAATTGAAGCAGAGATGGCATTCGGCTTTGCGCCACTGCGCTCCCGGGATCGGATCGTCTCCGCCCTGACAGTCGAGAAGGCAGCGGTTGCAGTCCTCGCAATGAGCGGGATGCTTCTCGAGACCCAGGATCGACCACCGGGAAACCAGCCCCAGCAGCGCGCCCAAGGGACACAGCGCTCGACACCAGAACCGGGTGATCCGAAGGTTGAGGATCATGATGGTGATGAAGATCAGCCCCAGGAAGAAACCCTGGCGAAAGTACGGCTGCTTGAAACTGAGCACGGTTTCTTTCAGGAGGAAATAGAGGACGTCGGCGGTGAAGCGCAGAGCGCCCACCTGGGTGCGGTAAAGGGCGTCGAACAGGGCATTGAAACCATAGTTGATGCCGGGCAGGATCGAGAGCCCCAGCGAGCGCACCGTCAGTGAAATGGGATCGAGAATTCCCAGGATTTCGCTCCCGAACAGCGCCGCCACCAACACCGCAATCAAGATGTAGTACTTGAGCGTCTGCCAGCGCTTGTAGCGGTTCGACTCGATGCGCGCGCCCCCCCGCTTGCGTTCCGACTTCCAACTGCTAAAGAAGTGGTTTAGCGCACCCAGCGGGCAGATCCAGCCGCAGAAGAAACGGCCCAGGAAGAACGTGGGGATGAGAATTGCCAAGCTCCAAAGGAGTCCTTGGTAAAGGGCACGCGTGGAAATAGCGTTGGATATCGCCACAAGCGGATCAGCCTGGAGAAAAATGCTGATGGGGTAGGGCAGTCGAATCTCCGCCTGGGCGGAGCGAAAAGAGCCGCGGAATTCCGTCTTGAAGAGGAGGAACAAGAAGAGTGCAAAGAAAACAACCTGCGAATAGCGGCGCAGCTTGGCGAGGGTCAGGTATCTCACGGCGGGATTCAGTTTAGCAGACAGTGGGCCGGAAAGGGGCAGGTTTGAGTGAGCGGCTCGGCGCCGCGACACTTTGTCAGGCCGTGCGCGGAGGGTCCCGCTGGCGCTGGGCCGCACCGCCGCTCGAGTAAATGCCGCCGGGATGCCTTCCCGACAATCTAGCAGGCTTGCCGAGCAAGGAACTCCGGCGGCCAAAGCCTCTCTCATGGCTCTCCGCAAGCAGGCCGCCACATGATAGCCCTGGTCTCGTGACATCATGGTGAGCGGCATTCTCCGTGCCACCGTACTGCATTGGCATGCCTTTCGCGAGACGATCCCGAGCCTATTTCAACGGGATTTCGTCGTTAACAACTGAATAATCATTCGTAAATGGGATCAGAACTTGAAGCGGCGGCCGAGGTCTGTTACTCTTAATATGATTGGGGGCTATGAGGCCATTCTTCGTGCCAGCGCAGGTCGAATGATGGACAAGCGTTGGCGTGCGACACGCGCGGCAATAGTCATCCTCCAGGGATGCTTCCTGTTTGGTTGCGGCGGTGGCGGCGGTTCATCTCCGTCGGTTACCGTCATCGCAGTTTCGGTATCGCCTCAACGCGCCACAGCACTCACAGAAAGCACCGTCCAATTTACCGCAACGGTAACCGGCACCAGCAATTCCGCGGTCACTTGGTCTGTTAATGCCGTACATGGCGGCGACAGGACGGTAGGGACGATCTCCACCTCCGGGCTCTACACCGCGCCAGCCACGGTGCCCAATCCGGCCACGGTGACGGTGAAAGCCACCAGCCAGGCGGACACCAGCAAGTCCGCCTCGGCCACGGTCACCATCAACCAGCCGCCGGTCATCACCAGCGCGGATCATACGACGTTCACGGTGGGCACGGCGGGTTCGTTCCTGGCGACGGCCACGGGGTTCCCGACGCCGACCTTTAGCGAGAGCGGTGCGCTGCCGAGCGGGGTGACATTGAGTGCGGGCGGGGTGCTCAGCGGCACCGCCACGACGACGGGCACCTACCCCATCACCATCACCGCCTCCAACGGGGTCACGCCGAACGCCAC
>Ga0315281_10010425_pt1 | contig 12818 bp, 15 predicted proteins | sample YL17G07_0_MG_FD_204540 | JGI IMG/M metagenome (GOLD analysis project Ga0315281, IMG submission 204540) | Sediment microbial communities from Yellowstone Lake, YNP, Wyoming, USA - YL17G07_0 | ecosystem: Environmental > Aquatic > Freshwater > Lake > Sediment | place: USA: Wyoming | collected... | reverse complement strand
TGACGGTCGTCCGGCTGGACGAGATCTTCCGCCAGGAGAAGGAGAGCTACATCGTTCTCAACGCCCACAGGATCAACCGCGGCGAGGGGTTGGTCTTTCCCCCCAAGGGAGAGCAGGGATCGGATTTCTACTTCATCCACGAGGAGGACGACCGGAAGGCGCTCGAGATCATTCTCGGCCTCTGCCAGACGAGGATCCCGCGCTGGCTCCACATCCCCGCCCTGTCTACCCAGATCCAGGTCATCAGTCCCATGTACAAGGGACGGGTTGGCGTGGACAGCCTCAATCTGGAGCTCCAGCAGAGGTTGAACCCCCTCCAAGAAGGGCTCAAAGTGGGAAGCCGCGAGTTCCGGGTCAGGGACAAGGTCATGCAGGTCCGGAACGATTACGAGAAGGAGACTTTCAACGGCGACATCGGGATGATCGTCCACCTGGACAAGACGAGGTTCAGGATCATCGCTGAGTTCGACGGCCGCCCGGTCGTCTATGAGAAGGACGACCTGAACGACATCACCCTGGCCTATGCCGTTTCCGTCCATAAGGCCCAAGGCAGCGAATACCAGGCTGTCGTCATGCCGCTCCTGACCCAGCACTTTATCATGCTCCAGAGGAACCTCTTTTATACCGCCCTGACGCGGGCCAAGAAGCTCAGCGTCATCGTCGGTTCCTACAAGGCCCTCCACATCGCCATCAAGAACGACAAACCCGTCAAACGCAACTCGCTGGTCAAGGAAAAGCTGATGCTTCTCAATAATTGTCGATAGGACATGAGTCGAAGAAAAAATCCTATCGGCAATTTTGGGATGGTCCTTTGCGTTTGACAGCCGTTCGTTTTTAATTATAATGAGCGCGCCGGAGAAGGAGGCCCCGTTTGACGGAAATCAAGGACGAGGAACGATTCCGGACGATCGACGACATCCTGGCGTTCGCCATCAAGAAAGAGGAAGAAGCGGCCGCGGCCTACGGGACGATGATCGCGACGGCCAGGACCCCGGGATTGAAAAAGCTCCTCGGCGAGCTCATGGACGAAGAGGAGAACCATAAAAAACTCCTCGCGGGACAGGAAAAGACCCACAAGCTCAGGCTCGAATCCGAATATGAAAGGCACGTCCTGGGCGAGGATTGAGATACCTTATTATATAGGGAGGAGGAAAACGATGGAAAAATGGGAATGTACGGCCTGCGGATACATCTATGATCCGGGTGTCGGCGACCCCGCCGGCGGGACCCAGCCCGGGACGCGCTTCGAAGACCTGCCGGAAGACTGGGTCTGCCCCCAGTGCGGGGTCAGCAAAGAATTCTTCCGAAAGGTTTCATGACCCCGCCGCGGGGAAGGGGGGACTTGCCATGAGAGCTGTGATCGTCGGGAACGGCCTGGCCGGAACCATGGCCGCCAAGAGCCTCCGGGAGTTCGATCCGTCCATCGAGATCGAGGTCTTCGCCGAGGAACGATATCCGTATTATCCCCGGCCCAACCTCATCGAGTTCATCGCCGGGAACCTGTCCTACGAAAAGCTGTTCGCTTTTCCTGAGCACTGGGAGGAGCGGCAGAACATTGTCATCCGTACCGACGAGCCCGTGGTCCGGATCGATGTTGGGGCGGGGAAGGTGGAGACCCGGGACGGCCGTGCGTCGGCCTTCGACCGGCTCCTTCTGGCCAACGGATCCTCGGCCTTCATCCCGCCGATGAAGGGCGCGGAGAAAAAAGGCGTTTTCGTCCTCAGGACTCTGGACGATGCCCAGGCGATCCTCGAATACCTGAAGGACCACCCGAGGGTCGCCGTCCTCGGCGGTGGTCTCCTGGGCTTGGAGATCGCCCGCGCCCTCAAGGCGAGAGGAGCTTCGGTCACGGTGAACGAATTCTTCGACCGCCTCCTGCCCAGACAGCTGGACGTCCGCGGGGCCGGGATCCTGAAGGCCCAGATCGAAAAGCTGGGGATCGAGGTCCGCCTGGGCGTGGTGACGGAAGAGATCACGGGGGGCGGGGAGGCCGGCGGGTTGAAATTCAAAGGCGGGGGCGAGGAGGGGGCCGACATGATCGTCGCGGCCGCCGGCGTCAAACCCAACGTCTCCATGGCGGAGGAGGCCGGGATCGCCGTCGACCGCGGGATCGTGGTCAACGATCTCCTCGAGACGAGCCGTCCGGGCATTTTCGCGGCCGGCGACGTCGCCCAGCACCGGGACCGGGTCTACGGCATCATCCCCGCGTCCTTCGACCAGGCGCGTGTGGCCGCTTTCAACATGTTGAGCCCCGAGAAGACGTACGGGGGGACGGTGCCTTCGAACCAGCTCAAGGTCGCGGGCGTCCTCGTGACGTCCGTCGGCCAGGTCAATCCCGAGGGCGAGGGATTTGAGGCGCTGGTCCGGGAGGCCGTCGAAACGGGGATCTACAAGAAGCTCGTCATCAGGAACGGGACCCTGGCGGGGGCCGTCTGGATGGGGACGAGGAAGGGGGCCGCGGAGATCACCCGGTTGGCCGCCTCCGGGAAGAACATCGACAAATGGAAAGCCTCCCTTCTCGAAGACGATTTCGACTTTTCAAGCCTATGAAAACGAGAGTTATCGTTCTATGCGCGCTCCTCGCGGCGCCTCTCGTGCTGAAGGGAGAGACCAAGCCGGGGGGCTACCTGTCCTTCGAATTTCTCAAGGGCCAGGCGCAGAGTGGCGCGAGCCAGGGCAGCTTCCAGAACCTCCGGGGCGGGCTTTTTTTCGCAGGGGAGCTCGGCCCGAGGTTCGACTTCATGTTTGAGGTGGGCCTGAAAAGCGAGTCGAAGCTGGAAATGGAGCAGGCTTCGATCGGATTCAAGCTCGCCGTCGAGAGCGACGTCAGGATCGGGCTCTTCCTGGTGCCCTTCGGAAAGTATAACGAATCCAACCGGCCCCACCAGACCGCGCTGATACGGACCCCGCTCAATCTCGCGGACGTCTATCCGGCGAGCTGGCGCGACATCGGCCTTGTCACCCGGGGGCGGATGGGGTTCCTGCGCTACGCGGCCTACCTCGGCAACGGCCTGGGCGAAAAGGACGGGGCCGCCGCCGGCCAGCATTTCAAGGACATCAACAAGGACAAGGGGAAGGGCGGTCGGCTCGGGTTCATCGCCGGGGAAGGGTTCGAAGTCGGAGTCTCCTACTACTCCGGCAAGTATGACGGAACGAACGCGCTCCGTTTGACCCTCGAAGGCGCCGACCTGACTTGGCTCTCTAACGACTACGAGGTCCGCGGCGAATACACGAAGGCGATCTGGAAGAACCCGGCCGGGGTCCCTGACGGAAGGTCCGACGGATATTTTGTCCTCATGGCTCTCAATTTCGGGAAGCTCCAGCCGGTCGTGAGCTTCCAGCGGTCGGACCCCGGTGACACCTCGCTCGGCGCCCGGCTTCTGGTTTCCGAAGAAGGCCCGGAAACTCTCGGCGCAAGGAGCCGTTGGGCGTTCGGCATCCGCTATTTCATGAGCCCGACCTTCCTCGTCAAGGTCGAGTACGACATGAACAAGGAGAAGGGCCCTGCCCTCCGGAACAACGTCGTCCAGATCCAGGCGGCCCTCAGCTTTTGAAACGAAAGAAGGACAACCATGGCGAATCTGCTCGTTCTCGGCACGCAGTGGGGAGATGAAGGCAAGGGCAAGATCGTCGACCTCCTGACTCCCGCTTTTGACATCGTCGCCCGCTACCAGGGCGGCCATAACGCCGGGCACACGGTGTGCGTCAACGGGAAAAAGGTCGTCCTCCACCTCATCCCTTCCGGGGTCCTCCATCCGGGGAAGACGTGCGTCATCGGGAACGGGCTGGTCGTGTCGCCCGAGGCCCTCTTCCGGGAGATCGAGGATCTGGAGGTCCGCGGGGTCGCCGTGGACGGGGGCCGGATCGTCATCAGCCGCAACGCCCACCTGATCATGCCCTATCATCCGGTTATGGAAAAGATCTCCGAGGAAAGCCGGGGCGAAAAGAAGATCGGCACGACCTGCCGGGGGATCGGACCGGCCTATGAGGACAAGGCCGCCCGCTGGGGCGTCCGGGCCGGGGACCTGCTCGACCTTGCCGTCCTCAGGGAAAAGATTTGCGAGAACCTGGAGGTCAAGAATAGGCTGTTCGCGGCCTATGGGATCGCTCCTCTCGATGCCGGAAAGATCTACGAAGAATACGCGGGATACGCGTCCCGCATGGCACCCTACATTCGGGACGTCTCCCTTTTCCTCGACGAAGAGATGAAAAAGGGGAGACGGGTGCTCTTCGAGGGCGCCCAGGGCGCCTTGCTCGACCTCGACCATGGGACCTATCCCTTCGTCACGTCGTCGAGCTCGACGGCCGGCGGCGTTTGCACCGGTCTTGGGATCGGGCCGAAATCGATTCATTCCATCCTGGGCGTCACCAAGGCCTACACGACCCGGGTCGGGAGCGGGCCATTTCCCACCGAGCTTGCCGACGAAAGAGGGAAAAAAATTGCCGTCCGGGGCGATGAATTCGGGGCGACGACCGGGAGGCCGCGGCGCTGCGGCTGGTTCGACGCCCTGGCCGTCCGCTACGCCTGCCGCGTCAACGGCATCGACCGGATCGCTCTGACCAAACCGGACGTCCTGGAGGAGATGGATGAGGTGAGGATCTGCACCGCCTACAGCTATAAGGGCGAGGTCCTGAAAAGCTTCCCCGCCGAGCCCTGGGTCCTGGAAAAAGTGGTCCCCGTCTACAAAACGATGCCCGGCTGGCGGAATTCCGTCCACAGGGCCCGGGAATATGGATCCCTTCCGGACGCGTTCAAGGATTACGTCCGGGAGATCGAGGAGCTTATCGAGACCCGGGTGGGTCTCGTCTCGACCGGCGTCGAGCGCGACGACACCATCCTCCTTGAAGCTGAGCTTGTGGGACTCATCGACAGTTCCGGGCTAAAGGTCAGCGCGCGAAAATGACGGCGGGCAAGATGACCGGCAATCTTGTCCAATGGGTGGAGATCGACCGCTCCGCCTTCGTCCACAACGTCGCGGAGTTCCGCCGCCTCATCGGGGCAGGGCGCAAGATGCTCGCGGTCGTCAAGGCCAACGCCTACGGCCACGGCTTGCTCGAGGCCGCCAGGATCGTCCGTGAAGCAGGGGCGGACTGGCTGGGCGTCAATTCCCTCGAAGAGGGCGTCGCCCTCCGGGAAGCCGGCCAGGCATCGCACATTCTCATCCTGGGCTACGTCCCTCTGGATGGGGCGGCCGAAGCCGTCGCCCGGGACCTGCGGCTCGTCGTTTACAACGAGGAGATGGTCGCCAAGCTGGCCGGGGCCTCCCGGAAACTCGGCAGGCCTGCCTATCTCCATTTCAAACTCGAAACGGGGACGAACCGCCAGGGCATCCCTCCCGAAAGGATCACGGGCTTCATCGGCCGGGCGCGGCGCCGGTCAGGAGTCGTCGCGGAGGGGATCTCTTCCCATTTTGCCAACATCGAGGACACGACCGACCATCGTTATCCCAGGCGCCAGCTCGAGATCTACCGGTCGGCCATCGAAGCCCTCGGGAAGCGCGGGATCCGCATCCCGCTCAGGCACATGTCGTGCACGGCGGCCGTGATCCTCTTCCCGGAAACGTGGTTCAACCTCGTCCGGGTCGGGATCGGGCTCTACGGACTTTGGCCATCCAAGGAGACCTACCTGTCCTGCCTGGAAAAGCGCCGCGACCCGTTGTCCCTCAAGCCTGTCCTTTCCTGGAAGGCCCGCATCGCCCAGGTCAAGAAGGTCCCCAAAGACGCGCTCGTCGGTTACGGAGGGACCTACAAAACGACGAGGCCGACGACGCTGGCCGTCGTCCCGGTGGGCTATTACGACGGCTATGCGCGGAGCTTATCCAACTCCTCCTATGTGCTTGTCAAGGGCCATCGGGCCGCCCTGCGGGGGAGGGTCGCCATGAATTTCCTCACAGCGGACGTCACCGACATCCCCGGCGTCGGACTCGAGGAGGAAGTGACCTTGATCGGCAGGGACGGGGCCGAGGAGATCTCGGCGGACAATCTGGCGGCTCTGGCCGGGACCATCAGCTACGAGGTCCTGGCTAGAATCAATCCGCTCGTTCCGCGGATCGTCGTCTAAAGGCCGCGGTCTGACGCGCGCCGGAAGAATGCCGTTAATGACGGAAAGCGTTTTTTCTGATAAAATGGCTTCGATCCGATCAGCCAAGGAGAAATTGATCATGCCGAAAACGAAAGACGTAAATCCCTCAGGCGATCTTCCGTTGACCACCGGGAGTTTGACCCTAGAACAAGTGGACCTGCTCCTGACCCACCTGCCCGTGGACGTCTCTTTTGTCGACGAACGTGACACCGTCCGTTATTATTCGGCCACCAGGGACAGGATTTTCACCCGGACCCCCGCCGTCATCGGCCGCAAGGTCCATAACTGCCACCCCGGGAAGAGCGTCCATGTCGTGGATGCGATCCTGAAGGCATTCAAAGCGGGCGACAAGGACATGGCGGAGTTCTGGATCGAGATCGAGGGAAAGTTCATCCACATCCGCTATTTCGCCGTCCGGGACAGCGCCCGGACCTACAGGGGGTGTCTCGAGGTCAGCCAGGACGTTACCGGAATCCGTGCTCTCAAGGGCCAGAAAAGACTTTTGGATTGGAAATAAGCGGGCGGCAGGGAAAGACTACTAAATTTATAAGATTACTTGATCTCCGCCAGCGGAAGGCGTAGAATGGGGGTGTTATAGTCGTGGAAATAAATCCCCAATAGATCTATATTAGAGGGAGATCCCAAGGAGGGAAACGATGAAAGAAAAGATCGAAAAGGCGTTGAACAGGATTCGTCCCGCCCTCCAGGCCGACGGCGGCGACGTTGAGCTCGTGGACGTCGTGGACGGTATCGTCAAGGTCCGTCTCACCGGGGCCTGCGGCGGCTGCCCCATGTCCCAGATGACCCTCAAGATGGGGATCGAAAGACACCTCAAGAAGGAGGTCCCCGAGGTTAAGAGCGTCGAGGCCATCTGAGCCGGACGTTCACGGTCCGGCTCGGAACGCGCGTTTCGGACGGATGAACGGGGAGGGGCGAACATGAGAAAAGTCTATCTGGACCATATCGCGGCGACCCCGTTGCGGCCGGAGGTCCTGGAGGTCATGCTGCCGTTTTTCCGGGGGAGCTACGGCAATCCCCAGAGCCTTCACTCGGCCGGTCAGGAGGCCGTCCAGGCGGTCGATGAGGCCAGGGACAAGGTTGCCGGACTCATCGGCGCGGCGAGCGAGGAGATTATCTTCACCGCCGCCGGGTCGGAATCCAATAATTTCGCTTTGAAGGGGATGGCCCTCGCCAACCAGGCCCGGGGCAAGCGGATCGTCGTCTCCGCAATCGAACACGCGTCCATTCTGAATTCGGCCAAGGCTCTGGAAAAGCTCGGCTTCACGACCATCCTCGTCCCGGTGGACAGGTTCGGCCGGGTCGATCCCGGGGACGTCCGGAAGGCCTTGACCAAGGACACCGTCCTCGTCTCGGTCATGACGGCCAACAGCGAGGTCGGGACCATCGAGCCGGTCGCCGAAATCGCCCGGGTCTGCCGGGAGAACGGAGTCCTTGTTCACACCGACGCCGTGGCCGCGGCCGGGTCGATTCCGGTCGACGTCAAGGTCCTCGGAGTGGACGCCCTGAGCCTGGCCGCAGACCAATTCTATGGTCCCAAGGGGGCGGCCGCGCTTTTCATCAGAAAGGGCGTGCGCGTTCTGCCGCTCATCGACGGCGGCGTCCAGGAGGGAGGGCGCCGCGGCGGGACCGAGAACGTCCCCGCCATCGTCGGGATGGGGAAGGCCGCCGAGCTCGCCGCCGCCGGGCTCGGGAAGAGAGCGGAGGCCGCGAAGATTCTCCGCGACCTTCTCATCCGGGAGCTCCTGTCGCGCGCGGACCATGTCGTCCTCACCGGGCACCCCGACCTCCGGCTGCCGCACCATGCCAGCTTCTGTGTGGAGTTCATCGAGGGCGAGGGCATGCTCCTTCACCTGGACATGAAGGGTGTCGCCTGTTCGAGCGGATCGGCCTGCACCTCCAAGTCCCTCAAGGCCTCCCACGTCCTGCTGGCCATGGGACTCGATCATGCCTTGGCTCAGGGGTCGCTCGTCTTCAGCCTGCTGGAGACGACGGCGCGCGAGGACATCGACCACGTCCTCGATGTCTTTCCGCCGATCATCGATAAGCTGCGCCGGATGTCCCCCCTTTACACGAAATACCTGGAGGAGAACAAACCATGATCTATAGCGATAAAGTGATGGAACATTTCCAGAACCCGCGCAACGTGGGTGTCATCAAGGACGCCGACGGAGTCGGCAAAGTCGGCAATCCCGTCTGCGGCGACATGATGACCTTCTATATCAAGGTCAAGGACGACCGGCTGGCCGACATCAAGTTCCAGACCTTCGGCTGTGGAGCGGCCATCGCCGTCTCGAGCATAGTCAGCGAAATGGCCATGGGCAAGACCCTGGAAGAGGCCATGCGGATCACGAACAGCGGCGTCGCCAACGAACTGGGCGGCCTGCCCAAGAATAAGCTCCACTGCTCGAACCTCGGCGCCGACGCCCTGCACGAGGCCATCACGAATTATGAACAGAAACGGCGCCCCGGGGACAAGGCCCCGGAGAAGGCCGAGCACCCCCGCGAAAAGGAAGAATGCGCCTGCCCGTATTGTGACGAGCCGCTCGTGGATGAGGGGAACCAGGAATACTGCCGGAAATGCCAGGTCGAGTTTGTGGATTGCCCCCATTGCGGGAAGCTCAACAAGAAGGGCGGAGAGACCTGCGTCCACTGCGGCGCGCGCCTCGGCGCGTGACGGCCGGGCCCCGGGTCGGACGTTGAGGTCCAAGGAGTGACCGTGGAACTGAAAGAGATCGTCCGAGAGATCGGCAGGCTCAAGAGGGAGAGGAACGCCGTCATCGTCGCTCACAATTACCAGCGTCCGGAGGTTCAGGACGCGGCGGATTTCGTCGGCGATTCCCTGGAGCTGAGCCAAAAGGCTGCGGGCTGGGACGCCGGGGTCATCGTCTTTTGCGGCGTCCGCTTCATGGCCGAAACGGCGGCCATCCTGGCCCCTGGAAAAACGGTCCTCATCCCTGATCCGGACGCCGGCTGTCCGATGGCCGACATGATCACCGCGGGGGAACTGAGGTCGTGGAAAGCCCGTTATCCGGGACGGAAGGTCGTCTGCTACGTCAACACATCGGCCGAGGTCAAGGCCGAATCCGACATCTGCTGCACGTCTTCCAACGCGGTGCCCGTCGTGAACTCGATCCCCGACGAAGAAGTCCTCTTCGTTCCGGACAAGAACCTCGCCGCCTGGGCGGCGCGGCAGACAGGCAAGAGGATCATCCCCTGGGACGGACATTGTTACGTCCATAACCGTTTCACGGCCGCGGACATCCGGGCCTCGAAAGCTCTCCATCCCGCGGCTGAGGTCTGGGCGCACCCGGAGTGCCCTTTGGAGGTCCTCGACCTGGCGGACAAGGTCATCTCCACGGGAAAGATGGTCCGGGAGGCCCGGCAATCCGCCCGTACGGAGGTCCTCGTGGCCACCGAGGTCGCGATCATCCATCGCTTGAAAAAGGAGGGCCCGGCCAAGAAGTTCTATCCGGTCCGGGAATCCGCCCTCTGCTTCAATATGAAAAAAATCACTCTCGATAAGGTCCTGATGTCCCTCGAAGATGGGACCCACAGGGTCACCGTCCCCCCTGAAGTTGCCGACAGGGCCAGAGAAGCCATCGAAAAAATGATCAAAACATAAGGGAGGAGGAAAAACATGAGGAAAATGACCGAACAGAATGTCAAGGACGCCCTTGCCGGTGAAAGTCAGGCCCACATCAAGTACCTGGCCTTTTCGGAAAAGGCGGCCGCCGAGAACCTGCCCAACATCGCCCGCGTGTTCAAGGCCAACGCGTTTGCCGAACAGATCCACGCCACCAACCACCTGAAGACCCTGACCGGGATCGGGACGACGGCCGAGAACCTGGCCGCGGCGGTCGCGGGGGAGACCTTCGAGGTCGAAGAGATGTATCCGGCCTACATCAACGTGGCTGAACTCCAAGGGGAAAAAATGGCCGTTATATTCCTGCACGCGGCCATGGCGGCCGAACAGGTCCACGCCGTGGTCTACAAGAAGGCCAAGGAGGCCGTGGACAAGGGCAGGGACCTGGAAGCGAAACCCGTCCATGTCTGCACGGTCTGCGGGTTCACGATGGAGGGAGTCGCCCCGGAAAAATGCCCGATCTGCGGCGCCCCGAAAGAGAAGTTCGTTACGTTCTAAACGCGACGTTACGGGGCCGGAGGGGAGGCGGAGAAGAGCGGATGAAGAATGCCAGGGAACGCGTCCCGGAGATCATCAAGGTCCTGCGCCGGGAATTCCCGGAAAGTCGGACTTCCCTCGAGTTCGAGACGCCCTTCCAGATCCTCGTGGCAACCATCCTCGCCGCTCAGTGCACGGACGAAAGGGTGAACAAGATTATGCCGGGGCTGTTCAGGAAATATCCGACGGCGGAGGCGTTCGCTTCCGTGGATAGGGAGGAACTTGAGAACGAGATCCGGTCGACCGGCTTCTTCCGTAATAAGGCGAAGAGCATTCTCGGGGCCGCGAAGAGGATCGTTGAGGATTTCGGAGGCCGCGTCCCCGACACGATGGCGGAATTGGTGACACTTCCGGGCGTCGCCCGGAAGACGGCCAACATCGTGCTGTCCGCAGGGTACGGCAAGGCCGAAGGCATCGCCGTGGACACCCATGTCCGGAGATTAGCGGGGCGGCTCGGCCTAAGCAGGGAGTCCGACCCGGAGAAGATCGAGCGGGACCTGATGAGGATCGTGCCCCGGGAGGACTGGCTGGACCTCAATTCCATGCTCGTCGACCATGGCCGGAAGACGTGCCGGGCCCGAAAGCCCGACTGCCCGGCTTGTCCCATTCGGCATCTCTGCCCGTCGGCCAACAAGACAGAAGGGGTCAGGTCTTGACATTGGACAATCTTGTCCGATGTCAAGACCTGACCCCTGGTTCGTTTGATTGATGCTTAAAGACGCGATGCTGTGGAAGCCCCAAGCTGAGAGCGGAGTATCCTGTTGCCTCTGCGCCCACCGGTGCGAGATCGCTCCCGGAAAGTTCGGCATCTGCGGCGTGAGGCGGAACGACGGGGGCAAGCTCGTCACGCTCGTCTACGGGGAGGTCATCGCCGCCCACGTCGACCCCATTGAGAAGAAGCCCTTCCATCACTTCCTGCCGGGGACGACGTCGTTCTCCATCGCCACCGTAGGCTGCAACTTCCGCTGCGCGTTCTGCCAGAACTGGGAGATCTCCCAAGCCTCGAAGAAGGGCGGGGCCGGCGTCGGAGGGTTCAAGCTCATGCCGGGAGACGTCGTCCGGGAAGCTGTCGCCGGAGGCTGCCGGAGCATTTCCTACACATATACCGAACCGACCATCTTTTTCGAATTTGCTTACGACACGGCCAGGCTGGCGCGGGAGAAGGGCCTCCGCAACACTTTTGTGACCAACGGCTACATGACGGCCGAAGCCCTCGAAACCATTCATCCTTATCTTGACGCCGCCAACGTCGACCTCAAGGCGTTCAAAGAAGAGACCTATAAAAAGATCTGCAAGGCGCGGCTGGGACCCGTGCTGGATTCCATCCGCCTCATGAAGCGGCTCGGGATCTGGGTCGAGGTGACGACCCTGGTCGTCCCAGGGCTGAACGACGGCGATGAGGAGCTCGCGGCGATCGCGCGTTTCCTTGCCGGCGTCGACCCGGCCATTCCGTGGCACATCAGCCGCTTTCATCCGGACTATGAATACACGGAGGCGGCCGCGACGCCCGTCCGGACGCTCGAGAGGGCCTTCGAGCTCGGAAAAAGGGAAGGCTTGCGCTTCATCTACGTCGGGAACGTTGGGGGCCTTTCTGAGGACACCCCTTGCCCGTCGTGCGGAAAGGTCCTCATCCGCCGCCGCGGCTTCGACGTTGACGAGAATCTGATGAACGGAGCGAACTGTCCCTTCTGCGGCGCCTCCGTTCCCGGCGTTTTCTGAGAGCGGACGATTCCATAGATTGCCTGATGCCGAAGGCTGATCCCTTATGATAAAATAGCCGCATGGAGCGTTACCGGATCCTGCCGCATACCGCCGATGGAAAGTTCCAGGCCTTCGGAGAAACGCTCGAAGAGGCTTTTGCCAATGCCGCCCTGGCGACGGCGTCGTTGATGTGGGACTGGACCAAGGTCGAACCGAAAGTCAGTTTCGCGGTCCGCGTCCGGGGGAGGGACCTGGAACAGCTCCTGGTGAAATTCCTGGGCGAGGTCATCTACTTGATGGAAACACGGCGGTTCCTGCTGGCCGGGGTTTCCGGCTTGAAGATCGAACAGGACGATAGGAGCTACAGGATCGAAGCGGCTTTCCTAGGGGACGAGATCTCCGGACGCTATGAGATCTTCGGCGACGTCAAGGCCGTCACGTATAGCGACATGCGGATCGAGGACCGCGACGGCGGTGTCTGCACGGTCCAGGTCGTCGTGGATATGTAGACGTGAAGGCGGGATGGGGAAAAGAAGGGGCGCATGGAGCTTGTAAAGATCGACGAGAACACTTGGGAGGTCCCGAAACAGGGTGAAATGAGGGTCCCTGCCGTCATCTATGCCTCGGCCCGGCTCCTTCAAGACATCAAGCATGACCGGACTCTCGAACAGGCCCGCAACGTCGCCTGCCTGCCCGGGATCCGGCGTATGTCCTATACGATGCCGGATGCCCATCAGGGATACGGTTTCCCGATCGGCGGCGTGGCCGCCTTCGACCTGGACGAGGGGATCATCTCTCCCGGAGGGGTCGGCTATGACATCAACTGCGGGGTCC
>Ga0315281_10010424_pt1 | contig 12819 bp, 13 predicted proteins | sample YL17G07_0_MG_FD_204540 | JGI IMG/M metagenome (GOLD analysis project Ga0315281, IMG submission 204540) | Sediment microbial communities from Yellowstone Lake, YNP, Wyoming, USA - YL17G07_0 | ecosystem: Environmental > Aquatic > Freshwater > Lake > Sediment | place: USA: Wyoming | collected... | reverse complement strand
ATAATTAATCCGATTATTAATAGTTTTGAAATTTGTCAAAGTGCCGCCTAACCATCGTTCAATAACATATGGCTGCTTAAATTTTAAAGTCAGTTCTTTAATATTAGCTTTAATAGTTGAGGTCGTGGCCACAAATAAAATTTGATTTTGTTCCACCATGATTTGGCTAATAAATGCTTTGGCCTCGTCTAACCTTTTGGCCGTTTCTTCTAAATTGATCAACTCGCTATTATTTTGTGTTTTTAAAATAAAAAATTTTGCCTGCGGATGGGTCCGAGAATGTTTATGACCATACTGTAAGCCAGCTTTCTGCATTTCTAAGATGTATTCTTCTTGTTTCTCCATTTTAAATTTAAAATTTTAATATATAGATAAATATAGTTTGATTTCAAATTTAACATAAATAACATTAAAAATCAAATTATTTATTCTTGTTTTTTTGCTTTCTCTAACGATTCCTGAATATTTTTGTTTTTTAAAGCTATAATTATTTCTTCTAAATTACCGTCTAAAATTGATTCTAAATTATGAAAGGAAGCGTCAAGACGATGATCGGTTATTCTGTCTTGGGGAAAATTATAAGTTCTGATTTTTTCCGCTCGTTCCGCTCGCTTTACTTGCTCTCGTCTTTTTTCATCAATTTGCCCTAAAAGTTTTTCTTGCTCGAGTTGATATAATTTGGCTTTCAAAATTTCTAATGCTTTTAAACGATTCTGGTGTTGAGATCGTCCGCTCTGACAACTAACTGCTAAACCAGTAGGTTTATGTAAAATCCGAACCGCTGTTTCTACTTTTTGGACATTTTGGCCGCCCGGCCCAGAAGAACGAAAAAATGTTTCTTCAATATCATCCGGCTTAATTTCAATAATAGTTGAAGCTCCTATTTTGGGAAAAATCGCCACCGTAGCGGTTGAAGTATGAAGCCGACCTGATTTTTCAGTAATTGGCACTCGCTGAACACGATGGACTCCGCCTTCGTATTTTAAATTTTCATAAGCAGCCGGCTCTTCAATTTCTAAAATCGCTTCTCTCACTCCTCCTAAATTTGTTTTGTTGACATCAATTAAAGAAACCGACCAATTGTTTTTCTGGGCAAATTTCAAATACATCTGTGATAGGTCAAAAGCGAATAAAGCCGCTTCCTCGCCACCCGTCCCGGCTCTAATTTCTAAAACAACACCCTTAATTAAATGAGTTCCTTCATTTTTTTCTTGATTTTCTAACTCTTTCAAATCATTCTCAATTTTTAATAATTTATCCTCTTGAATTTTTAAATCTTCTTCAGCTAAAGACAATAATCCTTCATCTTTTTCTGCTGATAAAATTTGTTTTGCTTCTTCTATTTTTTTAATTATTTCATTTTTCTCTTCGGCTAATTTTAGCCAAGAAGTTAAAAAAGCCAATCTTTTGGTCGCTTGTTGAAACTTACTTCTCTGCAAAAGAAACTCAGGATCACTGAGTTTCTTTAAAATTTCTTCTTTCTCTTTGTGCGCTTTCTCTATTTCTTCCACGATAATTTGTTTAGTGTTTAGTTGTTTTGGTTCTTGAAGCTTTAGTTTTGGTTTTGGTTTTAGTTTTGGTTTTAAAGGTTTTACTTTTTTCTAATCGGGCTTCGAATTTTTTCACCCGACCAGCCGTATCAATTAATTTCCCCCGACCGGTAAAAAACGGGTGACAATGAGAGCAAATTTCCACCTCCATTTTAGGTTTTGTAGAACCGACATAAAATTTATGACCGCAGGAACAAATCACTTCGGCTTTGGGATAATATTTGGGATGGATATCCTTTTTCATAATCAAATTTAAAATTTGCTAAATTTCAATTAATAGCGAAGAAAAATAAAAGAATAAAATTAGAAAGGAATTTCTCCTAATTCTGATTTTTCGTCAATAGCGGCTAATTCACCTTCGTTTAATTTTTCTTCTTCTTCCAAATTTACTTCTGGCACAAATTCTTCCTGTTCTATGACGGCCTCTTTCTTTCTCTCTTCTAACATCTGCCCTAATCTTGGTCCGAATTGAATGTTTTCGGCAATAATCTCTGTCCGTGTTCTTCTTTGACCATTAGTGTCTTGCCATTTTCTGGTCCTTAAATGTCCCTCCACAAAAATAGAGCGACCCTTGGCTAAATATTGGGCGCACAACTCGGCTAATCTGCCCCACACCACTACATTATGAAATTCTGTTTCCTGCTGTTTTTCTTTATTTTCATTTAACCAAACCCGATTAGTCGCTACAGAAAAACTTGCCACTGATTTGCCGCTGGGCGTACTTCTTAATTCCACATCTCGCGTTAAATTACCAATAATAAAAACTTTATTAAGATTCATATTTTTAATTATGTAAAATTTCTTCTAATTTTTTGTCTAAATCATCAAAATTTATTGTCCCTCCTTCTGTTTTTGCTGATAATTCCGGCGTTAATTGAACTTCTGGCCGGGGCGATATTTTCTTTTTAAAAATATTTTTCCGAATAGGTTTTGCTTTTTCGGGCATTAGAATGGTTATTAAAAAACGCAAAATATTGGCATTAAATTTCCATTCTTTGTTTAAATTTTTTAATTTTTCCGGTTCTAAGGTAAAGTTAATAACTCCAAAATAACCCTTGGTTTCGTGTTTAATAGGATAAAACAAGTCTTTTAATTCAGATAGATTGCTTTGGGCAATTTGACCGCCATTATTCAAAATCATCTCTTTAATTTTTTTTTCTTCTTCCTTTAAATTATCTTCCGACAGGCGGCTTGATAACCAATAAGCTAATTCGTAAGATTTTTCCTTTTTTTCTTCAATCATATTTTAAAATTAGACGCCAGCGGCGATTTTGATTTTTTTTAGAATTTCTTGAGCTAATTTAGGATTTTCTTTTAGGAAATTTTTAGCAGCCTCTAAACCATTGCCTAATTTGTTGCTGTCAAAGGAGTAATTGGCGCCAGCCCGCGTGATAATATTATATTTTACACCCGTATTAATCAAATCAGCGTAATAAGAAATGCCTTCATTATACATAATATCAAATTCAGTTGCTTTAAAGGGCGGGGCCACTTTATTTTTTACTACTTTAGCTTTGATCCGATTACCAATTATTTCATCGCCTTTTTTAATCTGGGCGGCTCGTCGTACTTCAATCCGGCAGGAAGAATAAAATTTTAAAGCTTTACCACCCGGCGTGGTCTCGGGATTACCATACATCATCCCAATTTGCATCCGAATCTGATTAATAAAGATAATGGACGTAGCGCTCTTTGCAGCAATAGCCGTCAATTTTCTTAGGGCTTGCGACATTAATCTAGCTTGTAAGCCAATATGAGCGTCTCCAATTTCGCCTTCAATTTCTGCCTGCGGTGTTAAAGCTGCTACTGAATCAACCACCACCACCTCTATTGAACCAGAACGAACTAATGATTCCACAATTATTAAGGCCTCCTCGCCACTATCGGGTTGAGAGATAAATAAATCGTCAATTTTTACTCCAATTCTTTTAGCATATTCAGGATCTAAGGCATGTTCTGAATCAACATAAGCGGCTCGACCGCCCCTTTTTTGCGCCTCAGCCACAATATGCAAAGCCAAAGTCGTTTTTCCCGATGACTCTGGCCCATAAATTTCAATAATTCTGCCCCGGGGAATACCGCCCACGCCCAAAGCAATGTCTAAAGAAGGAGAACCGGTGGGGATGACATCAACATCCACTTTTTTAGCTTCACCCAACCGCATAATAGCGCCTTCCCCGAATCGCTCTTTGATATCTTTAACTGTTTCATCTAAAATCCGATTTTTATCCGAATCAGAAATATTTGTTTCTTCTTTGTTTTTTTTGGGCATAAAATACACTTTTGGCTAAATACCAACCATTTTATTGTAGCAAAAAACTAATAAATGGTCAAATTTTAATTTAGGGCGCTAATAATTGATAAATTACTCGCCTTTCAATTTGAGTTGATTTATGGCCCTGATTATTGACCGCTTTAATGTCAATGATATTTAGACCATTGGTTAAATTTAAGGCGTATTCAAAATGGCCCCGATTATCAAAATAAATTTCTTTTTGATTAATGGTTAATGATTTTGTTCGTAAAACCTTTCCTTTAATTACCAAAAGCGGCTGGTTGATCGTTAAATCAGTTTTAGGATAATCCAATTCAATGATCGGCGGTAAAATAAGGTAATTTAATTCCATCCAAATAAAACAACCTAATATCAAAAATAATAAAAGATAAATAACTAATTTAGGGGTAAAAGTAAATTTTCTAAAATTATAAAAATATCTAAAGGATTGTTTAACTAATTGATCATTAACGCCAGAGGATAATTGACAACCGGCTCGTTCTTTCAAATATAAGTTAATCAGTTCTTCTTGGGATAAATTAAAAATTTTAGCGTATTTCTTGATAATACCGATGGTATAAACATCGGGCGGCAATGATTCAAAATAACCTGCTTCTAAATTCTTTAAATGTCCAATATGAACACCGGTCTCAGCTGATAATTTTTCCAAAGACCAATTTTGACTTTCTCGAGCCGATTTTAAAATCTCGGATAAGGATACCTTACTTTCCGTATTTAATTGGGATTTAATATTTGACATTATTGTTCCTCTTTAGAAACATAAACTTCTCGAGGTCTAGCGCCATCCGCCGGTCCAATAATTCCCTTTTCCTCTAATAAATCTAATAATCGGGCGGCTCGGGCATAGCCGATTCTTAAACGGCGTTGTAATAAAGAAGCTGAGGCTTTACCCGCCTGAACTACCACTTTATAGGCCTCATCATATAATTTATCATCCGGTTCTTCACTCATTAATTCTAAATCAATAAAGCTTTGACCCCCAGCTTGATTTAAAGTGCTTTCCAAATCTTCGGCCATTTGGTTTTCTAACTCCATTGTCTGCTGAGTTAAAAATTCAACCAATCTTTCTACTTCTTTTTCCGAAACATAAGCACCCTGAATTCTTTTTGGTCTGTTAGTTTCCGGCGGCAGATAAAGCATATCGCCATGCCCTAATAATTTTTCTGCTCCAGCCATATCCAAAATCGTTCGTGAATCAACTTGGGACGCAACCGCAAAAGCAATCCGTGAAGTAATATTGGCTTTAATCAAACCGGTGATTACTTCCACTGACGGTCTTTGAGTGGAAACAATTAAATGAATACCGGTAGCCCGGGCCATTTGGGCTAAGCGAATGATCGCTCCTTCAATCTCTCTTCCATATTGCACCATCAGATCCGCTAATTCATCAATGATAATCACAATATAAGGCAAAATCTGCTCTTCTTTTTTACTTGCTTTTAAATTGTAACCATTGATATCCCGCACACCATACTCTAAAAGCAGTTGATATCTTTTCTCCATTTCGCTAATGGTCCACTTCAAAGCGGGCAAAACTTTTTTGTAATCACAAATCACTGGCGTTAAAAGATGAGGAATACCATTGTAGTGAGATAATTCTATTCTTTTGGGATCAATTAAAATTAATTTTAAGGTTTCTGGCGAATGACGATAAAGTAAGGTGGTTAAAATGCTATGGATACAAACCGATTTGCCCGTGCCCGTAGCACCAGCAATTAACAAATGCGGCATTTTCACTAAACTGGTGTAAACCGGATGACCGGTCACGTCGCGGCCCAAAACAATAACTAAATTATCCGGATAATTTTGAAATTCTTTTTCGCCTAATAAATTTCTTAATCGAACCAAGGCAATGGATTTATTTGGCACTTCAATACCAACCAAAGCTTTACCCGGAATCGGCGCTTCAATTCTTAAAGGATAAGCGGCTAAAGCTAAGGCTAAATCATTTTGAAGGACCAAAATACTGGATAATTTTACGCCTTCGGCTGGCTTTAAGGTATATTGAGTGACGGTCGGACCAATATTCACCTCGCCAATTTCCACTTCAATGCCAAAATGCTCTAACGTTCGTTTGATAATATTGGCATTAGCTTTAATATCGCCGGCTGTTGGTCGGCTGGACTCACTTTCCAATAATTCTAAAGGCGGAAAACGATAGGCGCTGGCTGGTTTTATGGGCTTAAAAAACAATTCTTTTTGTTCTTCTTGCCTAATTTTTTTCGCTTTATTTTCCGTCTCTATTTGGTTAACTTTTATTTCTGGTTGAGTTTCTTTTTCAACCGAAGAAATAGAGGATGTCTCCATTTCTGTTATTATTTCTTTTTCTTTTTTCTTTTTAAACTTCGGTAATTTTACGGGCACATTTAAAATAATAATAAAACCGCTTAAAAAAGCGGCGATCAAAATAATTAAAGCGGCCCAAAAACCAAAAATATTTTTTAAGCCCAAACTCACTTTTCCTAATAAGCCGCCAGCTTGGGGCGAAAGCAATTCTAAAATTCCAAGAGCAGAAATTAAACTTAATAACCCTCCAACAAAAGTATTAAAATAAATCCGCTGTTCGATTTCTCTTAACAAATTGACGGCTGAAATGATTAAAATCAAAACCAAACCATAATACCCCCAACCCATTAAATAAAAGAAAAATTTATAAATTTCGCGACCAACTGGGCCGGCGATTTGAAAGGCGCTTAAAACTAAAATCAAAGACGAAGCCAAAAGAAAAATAGCCCATAAACTCCGTTGAGTTTGTTGAGAAAGAGTTAATTTTGGTAAATTGATTTTGGGCGGCGAATTTGTTTCGCGATTTTTTTTCTTAGCCATAATCAATCCTTTTCTTAATTTTATCAAAAAATTCTTTTATTTTCCAATCATTTTAAGCGTAACGATCGGCAATATTGGAAGCGCCATAAGATTCTGGCTTTGTTTTAACTTGAAAACCAGAGCCCAAAATCATGCCAGTAATTTCTTGAATTAATTCCCGGGTTGGTCCGTTGTTGCCAATATCCACGTGGATTTCAAAATTAAAATTACAGGAAGAATAATGGGAGAAGGCGTGAACCAATTCTTCCGCTAATTTTAAAGAATAAAGCGCTTCTTGATAAATGCGTTGACGTAAAGTGTATTTTTTATTCTCCACTATTCTTTTCCAAAAAAAGCGACCACCATGACCGACATGGTAAACCACTACCGCACTCACAAAATCAATACCAGAATGTTCGGCTGAATCAGTACCAATAATAATTTTATATCTTTCCGTTGATTGGTCGGTCATATAATTCATAATTTGACCAATCATTTCTTCAAAACTAAAACGGAGACCGGATGGAGAATAAAAATAAATCATATTAAATATATATATTAAAAATAGAGGAGTCTTGCTCCCATCTTAATAAAAACTCTAAAAGAAAGCAAACTTAAGGAATATAGGGCAAAAGCGCTAAATATCTTGCCCTTTTAATCGCTTGGGCTAATTTTCTTTGATGCTGAGTGCAAATGCCGGTTTTTTTTCGGGGCAAAATCTTACATTGGCCAGAAATAAAACGCCTCAAAATCTCAACATTTTTATAATCAATATCTTCTAAATTTTGGGAGCAAAAATAGCACTGATTCATAATCTTAAAATGAATGTCATCAATTTTATCTCATTTTAAATCAAAAGTAAAGTTGCTTTTATTGAACTGGCAGTTTGGCCGTGGAACGCAAAGTATTAATATCAGCTTCGTAACGTTTGGCAATACTCATAACATTATCGCCATAAAAGCGAAAACGGGGATTAGTAGAACCGGAAAAATACATCATCGCTGCTTTCCATTCGGCATCATAAGTTTTAGCCGTGGCGCCATGATTAGCTAAATATAAAGCGGCGGCTACAAAAGCATCTCTCACATCCCAGGGATTGGGCGGATTCTTCCCTGTAATCTGACCAATTCTATCTTTATATGCTAACCAAGTTTTAGGCATAAATTGAGCCGGCCCCATCGCTCCGCCCCATCCTACTTGCATCGGACAAGAAATAGGAGTGGTGTCAGGGTTTAAACCTAATTCTTTAGTAATTTGTAAAAATGGCTCTCGGCTATCTGGCCGCATTACTACCCGCCAACTTTTTGATTCTGGATCACCCGGTCGGTTGCAAGTGCCCACATTTTTTCCTAAATTTGATTCTTGGGTTAAAACCGCTAATAATAACGCTTCCCGGACACCAGTCCGAGAAGCTACCCAAGTGGCAATATCTAAGGCCTCGCCAAAAGTAACCTGACTTTTAACGCCAATTAATTCATAAATCCGGTTTCTAATTTCCGCTGCTCTTTTTTTAGATTCGGATAATACTTGCTGATATTGCGATTCTTTTCCTTTAGTAACCGTCAATATATTTTCCTGCTCTTTTTTGGTTTCTTCCAAGCTTTGTTTCTGTAAGACCTGAATGGACAATATTTTTTCCGTTTCATCTTTTTTGTCTTCTAAAGTATTTTTTTGCGTATCTAAAGTGTTTTTCAGTTCTTTAATTTCGGCTAATTGATTTCTGATTTTGTCTTGCAAGCCATTTAAGGCATTGGTTTGAGCAAAATATTCGGAAATATGGTCAACACCCAATAAAATTTCCAAAAGCGGCCTCTGGTTTGTTTCATATAAGGCCTCTAAAGTTTGCCTCAAATTTTCTTTAACCATATCAATTTTATTAATCGTTTTATTAATGGCTTCAGTGGTATCTTCTATTCTGATGTTTAAGTCAGATAAAGCTAAATTGGCCGCTTTAATTTGCAAAGTTAATTTGGCCGCTTTATTTTTTAATTCATTAATTTTATTAATCAACGTACCTTTTTCTTTCTGGGTTTGCTGCAATAAATTTTCATATTGGGCAATTTGTTTTTCAATTTCTGCTAATTCTTTTTCCAAAGCCGCTCTCTCGGCTTCATTCACCGCTTCGGCTTCCTGATTTAAAGTAAAGATTGGCGCCCGGGCAGATGGTTGATAATTAAAAAGAAAATAAGAAAAAAATGCTAAAACCAGCATTAAAGGCAGAGCATTAAGCAAATAATGGGCTGCAGATTTTTTAAATGGTTTGGTATTTACGGTTTGAGACGGTGCTGTCAAAGAATTTGGTTGAATATCATAAACTGGTTTTCGTTCTAAATACTTAAACATTTTGATCATAAAAACTAAAATTAAGTTTTTTCTTCTTGACTTTGTTCTATTGTTTCAGCCGCCCGTTTTTCTTCGCCTTCTATCTTTATTTCTTCTACTTTCTCTTCCACTTTTTCTTCTAAACCTTTCAGTTCTTCTTCTGAACGAGGAACGGTCACGGTTGCCACCGGACTATTTAAATCGGTTAAAATCTTAACGCCAGGGGGAATTTTAAGATCGCGGGCATAATAAGTCGCCTCAAAATGATCTAAAGAAGAAATATCAACCTCTATTTGGTGCGGCAAATTTTCGGGCAAAGCTTCAATTTCTAATTCTTGCATCACTTTTACTAAAATTCCTCCTTGTTTAACAGCTGGCGACTCGCCAATAAACACTAAAGGCACATGGGTGGTAATTGGTTTATCCATCTTCACCGCATAAAAATCAATATGAATGGGTTTTAAGCTTTTAGGATCATAGTTTATCTCCTGAACTAAAACGCTGTGGGTCGTTTTCTTTTGATCATCAACTACTTCTAAGTTAATTAAACTGCTATCACCCGCCTCTTTATAAACTAAAGCAAAATCACGCGCTTTGATGGTTAAAGGCATTGACTCTAAATTTTGACCATACAAAATGGCCGGTAATAAATTTTGCTGACGCAATTTTTTATTTTGCTTTCCAAAAACGTTGCGTTTTTGAGCTGAAAGACGAAAGTTTTCCATAATTTTTTTATTCTAACAAAAAAAATAAAAAGGTCAATCTGTTAAATCTTAGGCCGTTTGAGAGGACCAAATAATTTCTTTTATTTTTTTAAGCATGGCTTGAGGATTATCCGCTTGCCAAACATTTCTTCCCACGGCCACCCCGCAGGCTCCGGCTTTTATCACTTGTTTAACTATTTCTAAAAATTCTTCTTCATCGGTCTTTGGTCCACCAGATAAAACCACTCTAGTTTTACCAGCGACCTGAACCGCTTTTTGAAAAGCTTCGCTTGAACCCGAATATTTGATTTTAATCATATCCGCGCCTAATTCTAATCCCACCCGAGCGGCGTAAGCAGTTATTTCTTCGGAAGTATCATTGGTAATATATTTCCCTCGGGGGTAAATCCAAGCGATGGCGGCTAATCCTATTTGATGAGCTTTTGCTCGCGCTTGGTTAAAGTCGGAAAACATTTTATATTCATAAGCGCTTCCTAAATAAATAGTATAACCAATGGCTGAAGCGCCTAAACGTTTGGCATCAGTAATATCCCAAGTAATGGGCGAATAAGGATTTTCGGTTTGATAAAGATTTGTCTTGCCGTTAATTTTTAAAATTAGAGGAATTTTTTGAAAAAATGGCGAACGAAAATAATATTGCTCAGCTACCCCACCCTGTAAAATCACGCCGGTTAAATTATTCTCTCTGGTCAATTGAAGAATATAATTCGGGTCTAAACTTGGACCAATCAAATCCTTTGGCCCGTGCTCTAAACCATGGTCGTAAGCCAAAAAAAGAGCATGATTATTTTTTAATAAAGGTTTCAAATATTTTTCCATAATTTTATTTTAAATTAATTTTCTTAAAATTTGCCAATTAATCCTGGTCGTTATTTCATAATTAATGGTCTTGGTTTTTAAAGCTAATTCATCAGCGCTAATTTCTTTATCCTGGCTTTGACCAATTAAAATGGCTCTATCTCCTATTTTAACACTTTTTTTGATTTTTGACACGTCTATCACCATCATATTCATCGCTACCCGACCAATAATATTTGCCCATTGGTTATGAATAATTACCCGGCCTTGATTAGACAATAAACGAGGATAACCATCAGCATAACCCACAGCCAAAACAGCAATTTTCGTTGGTTTTTTTGCCTGATAACTACAGCCATAACCAATATAACTTCCTTTTTTAACATTTTTTACCGCTAAAACTTTAGTTTGCCAACTTAAAACCGGCTTTAAAAATATTTTTTGCCGCCAAAACCATTTTTTCATCTCTAATGATGGATAAAGGCCATATAAACTAATACCGCAACGCACTAACTGAAACCGAGAAGCTGACCAAATTAAGGCAGCGGCTGAAGCGGCTAAATGACAGATAGTATCAGCATTAATAATTTCTTCTTTTTTAAAATTTTCAATCATCTTTTGAAAATTTTGTAATTGATATTTGGAGTAATTCATTTTTTTCTCTTCCACCGCCGCTAGATGGCTGAAAATTCCTTTTATTTTTAAATAAGGAAGTTTCTTCATTTGCTGAATAATTTTTAAATCGTTTTTCTGAAAACCCAAACGGTTTAATCCGCTTTCAATTTTTAAATGAATAATAGCTTTTTTATTTAATAACTTTGCTATTTGAGAAACTCTTTTAGCGGTTAATAAATCATAAATGCTTAACTCAATATTATTTTTAATGGCTCTTTTTAATAAAGTTGAATCTAAAGCATCTAAAGCGGTATAACTTAAAACTAAAATTGGTTTTTTAATGCCCATTCGTCTTAAAAGCAGGGCTTCTTGGGTTTCCACTACTCCAAAATAATCCACCAAAGGATTAGCTAAAGAAGCAATCAACTTTAAATCGTGACCATAAGCATTGGCTTTGACAACCGCCATTAGTTTTGTTTGCGGCCCGATTATTTTTCTAATGGTCTTTAAATTAGTTAAAAAATTCTTTTTATTAATAAAAATCTCGCTTAACATTATTTCTATTTTAACATAAAAATAAAAATAACGCTTACTATTTTAAAATAACGCTGGTATTGAAAAACAATAGTAAATAATACTTATATCTCTAAAAAACCCTTTAGCCAGTTATCTTTCACTAATTGATAAGCCGCCTCTTCGCTAAAATAACTCTCAAAGATTTTATTCCATAAGGCCTCTTGGTGATGGTATAAATATTTCACCTTTTCCTGATTTTTGACTAATGACATTACTAAATCTACTAAATTAAAACTCACTAATTCGCTTTGACCTTTTTGATTAAGAAAATAATCACCTACCCAATCCAAATTGCTCCAAAAGGTAAAATGAGCGGCCGGAATTATTTTATCTAAACGAGCTAAGGCTTTTCCTGTTTTCTGCCAATGGAAAACTTCTGGGTTAAGATGGGGCTTGAATAATCGCGGATCATTAACATCTTCTTTGGCCAGATATCGTTGAATAATCAACCAATAAAAATGACCATTGTTTTCTGGTTCAGTATCTAAAACTTTGCCTTTTAAGGCCTCAATAAAATATCGGGAAAATTCTGTTTTAAATTGAGAAAAAATTTGAAAAATTTCATTATAAAAAATAATTTCATAACAATAATGGATGATGAGTGATAACATCCTTAATAGTTCGCCCGATGTTTGAAGTTTAAGAGGGATAATAAAAATAACACCTAATTCTTTTAAATGGCTGATATTATGATATTTCTTAGCGACAAATTTTTCAGCTGCTTGGCGCCATTTAAAAGATAGAGGTTTAACGATAACCGGCCGCTTTTCAAAATCATCAAAACTCAAATTTTCATATTGTTTAAAAAAGACATTATTTAACCATTCATTATCCTCCAAAAATCTGAGACCGCAAAAAATCTCTAATAAATCTTCTTGGCTTAACAAGGAATTGATATCCTGATAACCCAAAGCAGAAATAATCTTTTTTGGCGGTTCTTTGATTAATAATTCTTTGGCTTTCTCTAATTTTAGAAAATATCCTTCTTGAATTTCTGACATTTGAAGGGCTAATTGTCCGATTTTTTGACAATCAGAAAGTTGACTTACATCCGGCTGATTTAAATATTGATTTAAAAGAAAATCGTCTTGGGTTACCTTATTTAATAGGGAGGAAAAAATAATTTCCGAAG
>Ga0315281_10010423_pt1 | contig 12819 bp, 6 predicted proteins | sample YL17G07_0_MG_FD_204540 | JGI IMG/M metagenome (GOLD analysis project Ga0315281, IMG submission 204540) | Sediment microbial communities from Yellowstone Lake, YNP, Wyoming, USA - YL17G07_0 | ecosystem: Environmental > Aquatic > Freshwater > Lake > Sediment | place: USA: Wyoming | collected... | reverse complement strand
AGGAATTAAATTTTTGCAAAGAGGATATAATAAAAAAGATGAGCTCTTATGGTGTCAGGGCTGTACGCTTCAGACTCGGCAGGGTATCAACAAAGTCAGAAGTCAGAAGTCAGAAGTCAGAAGCCAGGAGTCTCACACATGAAGAGCTCTCTTATATAGAAGATACAGTTTCTAAAATAAGTGGTGAAGCACTCAGGGAAACTGTCAGAAGGACAATAGAAAAGGCATTCATTTCAGGACGAACAAGACTATAATACTATTTACTACTTAATGCAGTTTTTTTCTGTTTCTAACTCAAAACTCTGAACTATTTTACGCTGACTCTGCCTGCTTTTCATAAATAAGTATAGGTTTTTCGTTTTTTAGAATAGTCTCTTCATTTATCAGACATTCCTTGATGCCTGTCTGTGAAGGGATCTCATACATCACATCGAGCATTATGTCTTCGAGTATAGCCCTTAATCCTCGTGCACCAGTCTTTCGTTGTCTAGCCTTTTTTGCTATTGCTGATAACGCACTGTCTGAAAATTTAAGCCTGACATTGTCAAAAGAGAGGAGCTTCTGATACTGTTTTATGAGGGCATTTTTAGGTTCAGTCAGTATCTTTATCAGGGCCGGCTCGTCAAGTTCGTCAAGGGCTGCTACAACAGGCATTCTTCCTACAAACTCGGGTATAAATCCATATTTTATCATATCTTCTGGTTCAACAAGGCTGAGTATTTCGCCTATCTTTCTTTCCTTTCTTATCGCCATATCAGAAACAAACCCAACTGTTTTCTGCCCTGTTTTCTGTTCTATGATGGCATCAAGGCCGATAAAGGCGCCACCGCATATGAAGAGGATATTTGTTGTATCCACCTGAACAAATTCCTGTTGTGGGTGTTTCCTTCCACCCTGGGGCGGGATATTGGCTACAGTCCCCTCGATTATCTTGAGAAGGGCCTGCTGCACGCCTTCGCCTGATACATCCCTTGTTATAGAGGGATTCTCTGATTTCCTGCTTATCTTGTCAATTTCATCAATATATACTATGCCCCTCTGTGCCTTTTCAATATCGTAATCTGCCGCCTGCAGTAGTTTCAGGATTATATTCTCGACATCTTCTCCAACATACCCTGCCTCTGTGAGGGTTGTCGCGTCAGCTATAGCGAATGGCACATTGAGTATTTTTGCTAAAGTCTGGGCAAACAGGGTCTTGCCGGTACCTGTGGGTCCTATCAGAAGTATATTACTTTTTTGTAGTTCTATATCTGATTCCGCAGGGCTGTATATCCTCTTATAGTGATTATGCACGGCAACCGAGAGTATCTTCTTTGCTCTCTCCTGCCCTATAACATAATCGTTAAGGAACTGATGTATCTCCATTGGTGTTGGGAGCTTTGGGAATACAGGACCTTTTACTTCTTCATGGAATGCATCCGCAATTATCTCGTTGCACAGCTCAACACACTCATTGCATATATAAACAGTGGGCCCTGCAATAAGCTTTTTTACTTCAGCATGTCCCTTACCACAGAATGAACATTTAAGCGCATTTTCATCCTTTTTAGCCATATACTTTCTCATCCTTTACTTTCTCATCCTTTACTTTCTCATCCTTTACTTTCTCATCCTTAATGCTCCGGATTACCTCATCGACTATGCCGTACTCTTTTGCCTCCTCTCCTGACATGAAAAAATCCCTGTCAGTATCTGCCTGTATCTTTTCAAGAGATTGACCTGTGTGGACTGAAAGTATTTGGTTGAGCGTTTCCTTCATCCTTAGTATTTCCCGGGCGTGTATTTCTACGTCAGTTGCTTGCCCCTGAAACCCTCCCATCGGCTGATGTAACATAATCCTTGAGTGAGGCAACGAAAACCTTTTGCCCTTTGCGCCGGCTGAAAGCAAAAGCGCACCCATGCTGGCTGCCTGTCCGATACAATAAGTTGCTATAGCCGGTTTCACATACTGCATGGTGTCATATATTGCAAGGCCAGAGGATACTATGCCGCCTGGTGTATTAATATATAGATGGATGTCCTTTTCAGGATCCTCAGTCTGAAGGAATAATAGTTGAGCTATAACGATGTTAGCAACATAGTCATCTATTACAGTGCCGATAAAGATGATCCTGTCTTTGAGGAGTCTTGAATAAATGTCATAGGCCCTCTCAGAACGCCCTGTCTGTTCTATTACAATTGGTATAATACTCATTTATTCTCCTTTCTCAATTATAGCTTTAGATAGAAGCATATCCATAACCTTATCTTCAAAGATAGAATGTCTTAGTCCTTCCAGAGAGCCTTCTTTATAATGATAGAAGTTCTTAACTGCTTCTGGTGTGGCCGAGAGCTTCTGCGCTATCAAAGAGATCCGTTCATTCACTTCATCATCTGTTACCGTAATCCCCTCTTTTTGACCAATAGCATCAATGATTAACGATGCCTGAACGTTTTTCAACGCCTTATCTTTCAGTTCAGTCTGTAATTTTTCTAAGTCCTCCTGGGATCGGCTTGCAACGACTTTTTCCTCTTCCGGACTGCCGGCTATTGAAGTTGTTTCTTTAGCTTCCCGTTGGGACAAACTTTCATGCATCATAAGGGATTCCAGTTCTCTTCTTACGAGGGTCTCCGGCGCTTCAAAACTATGGGCTTCAAGAATCTTATTTACAATTATTGCCTTCTGTATTCTGACAATATGTTCTTTTTTGACTGCAAATATTTTTTCTTTTATCTTTTCCTTCATCTCAGGGATGTTTTCGAAACCAAGGTCCTTTGCGAATTCATCATCAATTTCAGGTAAGTTTTTCTTCTTTATCTCCTTTATCGCAACTTTCATGTCAATGGTTTTCCCGGCGAGTTCTTTTGACTTACAGTCTCCATTGAATGTGGTAGCGAACTCAACTATATCGTCTTTTTTCTTGCCGATCATTTTTTCCATTATGTCGGGAGGCAAGATCTCATTACCCATTTTTGATATCTGCTCTTTGAGAGCCGCGGCATTTTCTTCACCTGCTATTTTAGCGTCAACGTACTCAAATGAGACCAGGTCATCTGTATCTATCTCTTTCTCAGAAACCTCGTACATAGCTTTTTCTCCCTGGAGTTTCTTAAGATAATCTTCGACCTCGGCATCATCGACAGACACCGGAATATCTTCAACCTTCATATTTTCATAACTAAGATTTTCAATCTTCGGCATTACCTCAACTGTTAATGAAAGATTTATGGGATTGTTTCTTTTAAAGTCTATTTTCTCATCAAATACGGGCGTTGTTACAGGCATGAGTTCAGCTTCTTTTAATGCCTTACTGTAATATTCAGGGATTATCTTATCAAGTACCTCTGCTTCAACCTCTTTTCCGAAACGTCTTTCTATTAAATTAATTGGCGCCCTGCCAGGTCTGAAACCAGGAATTTTAGCCTTCTGTCTAACCTTCTCAAGAGAATTACCTATCTCCTTTTCAATCACATCTGATGGTATCTCTATCCTGAGACGTTTTTTTGTAGTATTAATATCCTCTACTGATTTGAGCAAATTCAACCTCCTTGAATTTTATTTACTGTAAAATACATACTGAACCTTTGTCAATTTAGAGAAGTCTTTAATATAAATTCTTAGGAAAGTTCCAACGGATTGATTACTTCGGGGATACAGTCTCGCTATTACAATTCATTTATCTGCTACTTCTCTTACCCTTCTTAAAAACTCTTTTAAAGAAATTGGTTTTGGGATAAAATTAGACTCGCCTTCATGGATCCCTTCTTTTGGATAATATCTCCAGTATAACCGCTTGTAAAAAGGACTTTAATATCAGGTCTTACCTTCCTTATTTCTTCATAAGCTTCTTTGCCATTCTTCTTCGGCATTATTAAATCAAAGATTAAAAGCTGGATTTTATCTTTATCCTCTATGAATTTATTTATCGCATCCTCTCCATCTACAGCCTCTAAGACTTTATACCCAAATTTCTGAAGTATCTTTTTTGTAAATTTTCTGACTTTTTCATTGTCTTCTGCTAACAATATTGTCTCTGTGCCACCTGTTGGGGAGGTTATATCTGCGTGTCTTATTTCTTCAATGCTTGATTTAATTACCGGCAAATATATCTTAAATTCTGTACCTTCCCCAATTTTACTGTATACATTAATATAGCCGTTGTGTTGTTCAATTATCCCATATACTATTGAAAGCCCGAGACCTGTGCCTTTCCCAAACTCTTTAGTTGTAAAGAAAGGTTCAAATATCCTTTCTTTCGCCTTATCATCCATCCCCGCACCTGTATCCATTACAGAAATAAGCGCATATTTCCCAGCTTCTACATAATTATTTGTTTTTAAATATTTTCCATCTAATTCCACAAGTTCAGTACTTATGGTTAAACGACCTCCATCAGGCATTGCATCTCTTGCATTTGTGGCAAGGTTAATTAAGACCTGCTCTATCTGGACAGAATCTACCATAACAATGGCGTCTTCATCTTTAAAGGTTGTCATGAGTCCAATGTCCTCACCGATAACCTTCATTAAAAATATCTCTACACCTTTTATAATCCCATTTAGCTTTACCGGTCTTGGGTCGATAATCTGCTCTCTGCTAAATGCAAGCAGACTCTTTACCAGTTTGGATGCCCTCTCTGATGAGGCGAGTATACGGTCTATATAATGCTGCAAGGGGTCTTTATTCATCTCTTCCTGCAAAAGTTTTCCATAACCTATAATTGTTGTAAGTAAATTATTAAATTCATGGGCAATCCCTCCAGTCAAAGTTCCTATAGCCTCCATCTTTTGAGCATGGCAGATCTGGCTTTCGAGTTCCTTTAGTTCCTGGTTCTTCTTTTCTATCTCTTCCCTTAGTCCCAGATGATTCAAACAGTGGGAAATGGTATTAAGCATTTCTTTAGATTCAAAAGGCTTTTCAATAAGGTCATAGGCATTAAGGCGGAATATGGCAATAGCTTTCTCTTTATCCGCATAGCCAGAAATCATGATTACTTCCGTATCCTTATTCTTCTCCTTGATCTTCTCAAGTACCTCAATGCCGTTCATCTCAGGCATAACGATATCCAGAATAACCAGGTCAATATGTTGAGAAGACATGACTCGCAGACATTCCGGGCCGCTCCCGGCAATTACTACCTCATAGCCATTGTCCTGGAGTAATCCGCTCAGACTCTTTCTTATCTTTTCTTCATCATCAACAACAAGGATTCTATGTGGAGATTGCATCTTTTTCATTACAAAACTTTCCTCGCCTCTCTTATTGATCTTAAAAAGAAAGGGCATTTTTTATAGTCATTGCCTTTGCAGTATTCATGAAGTTGAAAGATACTCGGGCTATAAGATTTTTCACCTGCTTTGCAGGCTAACACAGGCGATTCCACCAAATGAGGGCATTTCATAGTTTATTCCTGTTGATAATGACAGGGTACGATCTTGAATGTAATAATTTACCCCCAAAACTAATATTTAGTTGTATTTTGCCGTAAAACTTACTTTTTGTCTGTCGGGAGAGTTTGACTTTTTGGAAAAGACCCTTACTTTTTCAGTGGCTGAATCCTTTCCATTCTTTTTTTGGCAGGTGAGAGATTTCCCTCAATTACCTCTTTATGGCAGTCGGTACACTGCGTGACGTTTCCGTTTACTCTCTTCATCATATCCTGATATTTTAAAGGATTCTTAATTTTCACTTTTTCAAGATGCACTCTTATATGTTCCTTTACGTCTTCTGTATTTATTCGTGGTTGTGCATACGATTTAATTCCGATACCAAACATCAGACATAGACAAACAATTGTTATAATTGATACACCTTTAACCATAATAAATATCTCCTTCTTTAAAATCTGTCTTAAAATAATGGCTTGCCATAATCAACACCATTAATTTTACTATTTCCATGAAAGTGGCAATCCGTACAATTACGGTAATTACCACCCGGGTGACATGTAGTACAGCCAAATCCAGTCGCCCCATGATGGGTATTTATGGCATCACCAGAGTCGAGATAAGTATGGCATTTTCCGCATAGCCATGCCCATTCTTTATTAGCTCTGCCGTCAGGACCATTACCTGTGCCATTATTTGTAACCGTAACCATTCCATTATTAACCCATTTCCTGGCAAGAAAATTATTCGGGGACCCATGTGGTTCGTGGCAATCTGTACAGGCTGTTACATATTGACCGCACTTTGTTAATCCATCATAAGGCGGAGCTAAAAGTGATGTGGGTGGCGGGACATTCACAGAACAATAGGTTGCCGCATAACCTCCGTGCATCTCACCAGTAGCCCAGTTAAATGTATATAGGTTCCTCCCAAGTGTAGAGCTCGGTATTGTATTCGTTGCATTGTGGCAATCCGTACAGAATGTGACATAATCGGGTAATTTAGAAGGATCAGAGATAGCCGAACCATCCGGTTCATAGGTCGGCGTTGCAGAATTGTATGGCGCCTGATAGCCGCCCGTATAATTACTCATTTTCTCGCCGGCGCCATCACCCCACAAATTACCATGATCGCTCGGTTTAGATATAGCCGATTTAGTTGGATCAAAAGAAACAGAGGGTTTGCCGCAGCTCCTTTGTGCAATATGGATATTATGACAGCCGGAACATGGATTACTGTCAGCAGGGAAGTTGGTGAATGTTTTGGTACCATAAAGGCCAGTGATGAGCCTCCATATATCATACAAATTATGGTAAGACAAACCATTAAATGCTTCAAAGGTATTGGATGTGGGACAATCGCCTGCTGAGCACCCTCCAAAGGTATAACTATAGCTATAATTATTAAACGTGGGGCTTTGAAGAGTGCCTGTAACAATATGGCAGTAAAAGCAGACACTATCACTTTGAACATAGGGATTCGCAGATTTTGTCGTGTTGAAATTATTTGCAAAAAGGGTGAATTTATCCGCTCCATCTGCGGGTACAGGCTGTGATCCGCCAATGCTTGCGTGCTCCTCATGACAATGAGTGCAGTTGGCTATTGAATACCCGAAAGAAGAAAGGCTTGTTCTGTTAACCCCATAGGACGTACTTCCATGAGCAGAATCCAGATAAGGGCCGCTGCTTGCTTTATCAGGATAAATTATCCACAGCAAAAAAATCACGACACACAGCAAAAAGCATAGAGATGAGAAATTAGATCTCCGAATAATTTTATCTCTGTTGTCTTTCTTTAGCTTCATAGACACACAAGGCCATAGCCATTTCTAAAAAAAAATCCAAATTTTTTGTCCGGGAAAGCTTTTAAATGACCTGCTTTTATACTACCCTATACGACAACAAATTTGACCTTCAAAAAAGCGGCACACAAATCCCATAACATATTATAGGCACAAATCGAGCTTTTTGTCTGTAGGGAGAGTTTGACTTTTTAAATTTTTTGCCGCGAATCAGAAAGTCGAACGATAAACCGGATGGCAGTTATCGTCATGGCATGGCAGCGGCATTGAATAGAGAAAAGGTGGTTATTAACAAACCTACGACAATGACAGTTCCTAAAGCTTTTATTCTCATAGGCCAAAATCTCCTATATATCTAAGCACCTCCTACTTTTCACGTATATTGTATTCCAACAGATATTGCTCATGTGCGGCATCCGAAGGATAATTCTCTATAGCTGTATCGTAAGGGAAATTGCTCATCGCGGCAAAGGGCAAAGGCTCAACGGTGCGCTCTATATAAGTGTTGTTCCGGCTTTTGTAGTATCCGTTTGTATAAAGTAAAAACCTTCTTGATGTTCCTTCGGGCATGCTTACAGCGTTATTGAATCTAGGGACCAATTCATCACCGCTTCCAAAAATGACGAACATATCATCGGTCTGAGAAAGCAGGGGTGTAACATCACCGTATCTTGTGTAATTACCCGGCATATAGAGAGGGGGCTTGCTCACTTTGCTTCCGTATATGAATTCGGAGAGCTCACCGGAAGATGTCTTTTCGCTGAATCCGTAAAAGGCCAGGTTAGCGTCCATGAGTGGGACTTCATTTACGCTTACAGGCTCATCAATGGTAGCGTCAAAGAAAATCGCATCAATGTAAGTTTTAAAAAGGAAGCTCAGTCTGACCTTGTATGCGTTCGTCAGAAAAATATTCGATATGTCAACTACATAAGGTTTGCCGAATTCCTTGGGAAATGGCAGTTCCTTTGTAGTATTCGGTACGAGTGTCCAGTTTCCGTTTGCATCCAGAACCTCGATCTTGGTGCGTTTACCGTTAAGCACTAACTGATTTGTCCGATCCATACCCGCAGTAGTCGTCGGGATTACAGTCTCGGCGTCTATTATTAACTTTATCTGAGGAGCTTGAGACAGGTCTCCCAGGTCAAGCTCTATAGTGTGCCAATCGACGAGGTTCTTGTCATTGCTTAGTACAAGGTAGTCTTTGTCCGAATATGAAAGCTTCCCGGAGACATCCTCACCTGTGTTCACATGAACAATTGATACAGGTTTCTTAAGGTTTTTGTCGACGGTATGCAGGATAGTTGCGGGTTCAACATAAGCTGACGACCGTATTTCCTGATAGACTTCCCTATTCTGGGGATAGTCGACCGTATAGAGCTTCAGGCTGTCAAGGTAGTCTGTCTCGTGTCTCTCCTCTACCATACTGAGATAATAATAGCCGTCTTTGGTTTGAGGGCTGTTAACAAGCAGGTAGTACTCATTAGGATTCGGCTTTACGAAACCTGCGCTGGACCTGCGGCCGAGGGCCCCTGACGCATAGATGTCGGTTTCAAAAGCGAATTTAGTTCCGTCCCATGTATAAAAAGCAGGGCAACTACAAATGCCGCTACAGGTGCATTCATCATAGTAAAGAGCGCCATCAGTAAAAGAATCCACTGCAGACCATGGGGATATGGCGCTAGTATGTCCGTTATCCCTCGCTTGTACGCGCCAGTACCATGTGGTATTGGGAGATCCCAGATTAATCGGCCAGTTTGTGTCTGCCTGCCAACCGGAATTATAGTTTACAGTATTAAATGTAGAGTCCGTAGAAAGCTCCACGTAATACCAAACAGGATCGCTGTCCATCGGCGTTACCGCATTCCAGCTAAAAGTGTGCGAGAAGGAACACCAAGCGCCGCTGATACCATTCTGATGTATAAGAGTTGGAGCAGACGGCAGACTAACCGTTGACATATGGAAGTAACCAGAGTTCGACCATGCTGAGACAGCCTCTGTATGGTTTGCATCCCTTGCCTTCACCCTGAAGTACCATGTATTATCTGTTGCCAGCGTAGGACTCCAGCTTGTTGCCGGGGCCGCAATCCATGTGGATGTCTGTTTATTTCCCGTATTGAAACTGCTTGAGGTATCCACCTCCACCTGATACTCGATAGGCCCGCTGTCAGGATCTGTTGAGGCATTCCAACTGACTGTTTCCGAACAGCTTGAAGGGCACATATGACCGTCTCTCGAAATGACTGTGGGAACGGTAGGAGGAAAAGAAAAACTGAAAGTATAATCGCCTGAAGCTGTCTCATTGCCGGCGCCGCTTCTGGAGTGCACCCTGTAATGATAAGTCGAATGGTTTGTGAGGTTATGCAGAACAATACTGTGGTTTCGGACTAAAGAATCATTTCCAGTTGTTAACCCATAACCGGATGTAAGCCCGTAATCAACATATGAGGTGCTGTAGCTGTTGGCAGTTGCCCATGTTATAGTTGCATTTACAGTGCTCCCCACTAATACGAAAGATCCGGCTGAAGGACCTGATGTTATAGCCGGGATCTCTTCAGCCCATGCTGTCTTTACATTCCAGCTCTGGTCCGCTGCATTATCCCCATGACAGGTCACAAGATGGTTAGGAGGTGCATCTGATCCAACTCCGCTATAGCTTCCCGGTATCCTGCCACTGCCGCTACCACAGTAGTATTCGGGTCCACCAGTTTCTTCGTACCTTAAGCAATCACTACCGCTTCCGGATATCACCGGCGAGGGGTTATAAGTCACACGACCTTTGTGTGCAGAATTGAGACAGTTGGTTGCCATCAACCTGGGGAGTCTGGCGTTATGTGGAGTATGGCACTTCGAGCAGGTGTAGTTATGCTTGATTGTTCCATTAGCTTTCCATCCCTTGACCGACTCATGGATCCTGTCCTTGCTCTTCCATGTGTGTGTTGTCCCGTTTGTTAAACTGCTTTTTGAATGACAGTTTAGACACAAACCTGCAAACTGGGTGTCTGTCTCCTGAATGCCTGCTACAGGCGGTATGATATCTGAACCAAAGGTATTCTGGTCTATATGATAATAATCATTCGAAAAACCGGCACCATTAACGACAGGCGCAGCATCCTCTTTATAAGGGGATGTAAGCCATGTTCCTTTAAGAAGCGGCACACTATGATCCATATTAGAACCTAATGTTGGGCTTACGCCGTGCGGGTCATGACAGGGTGTGCAGAGCCCATTAATACTCTTGCTGGGGACAGAGGATAAGCCGGAAGATGCTCCGAAATGTCCTCCCTTGTGAGACGTTGATGATTTATAAGCGAATCTCTGTTGGGGGCCAGAGGTGCCGGCACCGAAATATGGAGTATCCCCGTATCCCATAACAGTCTGTGTTGCACCATAGGTGCTCTGGTAGCCCCACGGCTTTGTTCCATCGTTTGCCGTCATATGACAATCAAAACATAATCCGGCTCCCGGATTATAGACGTTCTTTGTGGTCGTGGATCCACCGCCGGCAGGAATGTAATTCATTGTATAACCGCCCTTGTTGGCCGTCGTGTCCTTCAGTATTCCCCCATTGGTTGTTGCACTTGCATAGCTCGTTGTTGTCCCGCTTGCACTGGAACCGTGGGAGTTGTGGCAGTCAAAACATGCTACATCCCTGGCATTGACGCCGCCTCTTGTGGAGTTCAGCGCATAGTCAACACCAGAACCCCATTTGCCGCCGGTTTTCCATGTGCCGTTCAGAACAGTCCACGTGCCGCCGGAGGACTGGCATGTAGCCTGGTTGATATTTGCGTCTATGTAATACTCAGTCCAACAGACCCAATCTTCCCACTCGTCATAATCACAAACCTCCCTCGGCAAGGTGCAGTAACCTGTACATGCATTCGCAGAAATATTTGTGCATGCTGTTCCGGTCCACGTTCCTCCTACTGTTCCACACGCACCCGATGTCAGGCCTGCGCAGAAATTTTGAGCACACGCACTCGCAGAAATATTTTCGCACGAACCATCCCATGTACCGCCAAACTCAGTACAGATGGTTTGTGTGATATTCGCTCCAAAGCATCCGGAAGGAGCATCAGGCCAGCCACCGCCATAATTGTTCTGTGCATTGCCGTGTGCTGAATATGCCTTGGTAATGTCCTTTTTAGCCGCATTGGATGTGGTTGTGTATTTGCCCCATGTGGTAGTGCCTGTCTGTGAGTATTTTGCATCAACACTTGTTCCATCCCACGCATACTGCTTAGGGGTTCTGCCGTCAGCAAAAGGCGTAATTGCATTATTTGGTGTGCTGTGGCAACCAAGACAATGACTATTTATCTTTTGTAACTCCGCCCTCGTACCATTGGCAGTGAATTGAATAGCTGTCGTGCCTAAATTATAGGTAGCGGGCCTTGTTCCTGGGCCATAAATAACCAGGTCAACAGGCGAACCGGATGCACCCGAGCCTCCATGATATGTGCCATTAATAGTTCCATCACTGTTTGCCTCCCAGTGGCATCGATAACAGTGGGTACCTGTTAGCGTAACTCCCTGCACATGATGCGAATTCGCATTAAATTGTGACGTTATAGCAGCCCTATTATTGATTGATACTGAATGACATTTCAGACAGGCAGAGGTTCCCCAGCCGGCATCTGTATTACTATGGCATGATATATTGCTGCATGTGTCGTCACCTGGAAATGTAAAGTTTACGCCGCTTCCCGGTTGAACGTTAACACCTCCATTTACATGATTTGTTTGATAATTGCTGTGGCATGCTGTGCATTCCAACTGCTTACCCCCATTTGCAGAACCAGCATGCATCAGATGACTTCCCCTTGTTGGAGGATTAGCAGCAGTTGCACCATGACATGTCCCGCATGCTCCTGTCGACGGGTCATCCCACACAGGGGTTGTATCAGTTCCACCATCTGGTGCCAGGGTTGAGCCATGGCAGTAAAGATTGCTGCATTCCTTTGAGCCTGTCTTAGACACCGCTGTTCCCAGATCGCTTTTCTCATAATTCGCCGATGTCTGTCCGTCATAGTTGCCACCCGTAAGCCCTCCGGGCAGATTTACAAATCCGAGAGTGATTTTGTTATCGTTGTGAGTAGTGCCTGAACCGAAACTGTTATAATGGCATAGCTGACACTGGTAGCCCTTTGTGGTTGCATGCAATACATGAGCTCCGGCGGTTGCAGAACCTGTAGGACCAACTCCTCCAGTTGCAAGAGCCGGCGGCGGGAAACCGTGACATACATTACAGCTTGCCTTAAAGCCTTCCAGATGAGGATGGCAGGTTATACAGTTTGTCCCGGCTACTCCACCTCCGCCAAGATTTGCATGGTTCTGGTCAGGTGCTCCACCATTGTTCCGGTAATGGCCTGTCAATGTGTGGCACGCTTCGCATACACCATCGTACGTCCCGTCACCGTCGGCGTATGATTTTGTGCCTGTCCGGTCAAAAAACTTTACTGTCTTATTCGCACCACTACCATCGGCACTTATATCCATTATATCTTTGACATACTGACCATACGTTGCTGCAAATGTGGTCGGGGGATATAGATATGTTGTTGCATTACCTGACACCGTTATAGTCTTTGCTATTGAGTCTACCGCTATTACCGGATAGTTGTATCCAAGCTTGTTTACATTCGGGAATAATATTG
>Ga0315281_10010422_pt1 | contig 12819 bp, 6 predicted proteins | sample YL17G07_0_MG_FD_204540 | JGI IMG/M metagenome (GOLD analysis project Ga0315281, IMG submission 204540) | Sediment microbial communities from Yellowstone Lake, YNP, Wyoming, USA - YL17G07_0 | ecosystem: Environmental > Aquatic > Freshwater > Lake > Sediment | place: USA: Wyoming | collected... | reverse complement strand
GTCCCGCGTCCACCCATGGCAATGCCGATGTGGGCCGCCTTGAGCGAAGGCGCATCGTTGACGCCATCCCCCGTCATGGCCACGATCTCGCCGTTTGCCTTAAGTGCGTTGACGATACGGAGCTTCTGCTCCGGCATAATCCGTGCGAACACGGTCGCCGTCCGCACGCGCAGCGCCAGCTCGGTCATACTCAGTTGCTCGAGCTGTTCGCCTGTCACGACCTCCCCGGCGTCGAGGCCCGCCTGCCGGGCGATTGCTCTGGCGGTCGCCGGATAGTCACCGGTGATCATCACCACCTTGATGCCAGCCGACCGACACTCGCTCACTGCATCAGGCGCACTCAGCCGCAGCGGATCGGCAAGGCCTACGAGGCCTAAGAACTCGAAGGTGAAATCGTGTTGCGAATCCGGCCATGCCGGCCCCGCAAAGGAGGCGCGGGCAACGCCCAGCATGCGCATGCCTTCGGCGGCCATGGTATCCACGGACTGCATCAGCGCGGCGATATCCGTAGTGCTGAGGTGGCAGAGATCGGCGACGGCCTCGGGCGCGCCCTTGGCCGCGATGACGAATTCTTGACCGCCACTGGTCGTCTGCCAGACCTGTGACATGGCCAAGAGGCCAGGGCGAAGACCATATGCGTGCACGAGCTTCCATTCTGGTTCATGCAGATGCTCGGTCGTCGTTACTTGCTGCTTTGCAAGGTCGTGGAATGCCTTTTCCATGGGGTCGAACGGATCAGGGGCGCTCGCGAGAAACCCAAACTCGATCAAAGCGCGGAAGGCCTCGGGTATTTTGCCAGCGTGCGCCTCGCGGAGTCGTAAGACTTCGCCGCTCTTGAGCTGTAGCTCGGCAATTGACATGCGGTTCTGGGTCAGCGTGCCGGTTTTATCCGTACAAAGCACCGTTGCTGATCCAAGGGTTTCAATCGCTGCAGCGCGCCGGGTCAACACGCGCGCCCGTGAAATGCGCCAAGCGCCCATTGCCATGAACACGGTGAGTACCACCGGAAATTCCTCGGGCAGCATCGACATGCCAAGAGCGATGCCGGCGAGCACTGCATCAAGCCATCCGCCGCGCAAGGTACCGTAGAGCAGAACTGCGAGGAGACTCACCACACCTCCGACAATGGCGAACATTTGCACGAGGCGGCGGGTTTGGGCCTGAAGCCGTGGCGGCTCGATTTCCTGCGTGCTGAGCGACAGTCCGATCTTGCCGATTTCGCTCTGTGCGCCGGTCGCGACTACTTTTCCGGTACCCGTCCCGCGCACAACCATTGAACCGAAAAACACATAGGGCAGGTCATCTCCACCCGGCCTGCGGGGTTTGGATGTGGTGTCTTCGCTGCTGGCGATCTTGCGCACGGGCACAGACTCTCCTGTCAGCAGCGACTCATCTGTCTGCAAGTCATGACTTTGAACGAGCACCGCATCGGCCGGCACCCGGTCTCCCTCCGCAAGCACGACGATGTCGTCGCGCACCACTTCTCGGCCAGCGATACGTTTGCGTTGGCCATCGCGAATAACCAGCGCACGTGGACTGGTAAGGTCGCGCAGAGCTTCCAGCACACGCTCAGTGCGGGTTTCTTGCACCACGGTGATAATGACCGACATTGTTGCGAAGGCGAGCAGGATGAGTGCTTCCTTCAAGTCTCCGAGCGCCAGATAGATCGCGCCGCCGCCAAGTAGCAGCGCCAGCATCGGCTCACGCAGAATCTCAAAGATGATGCGTAGCGGCGTGCGCCGTTCCGGCCGGGGGAGCTCATTGTACCCCTCTGTCTTCAGCCGAAGCTGAGCATCTGCCTCGCTGAGGCCATGGATTGACGCAGACGATGAGATATCGCTGGGCATTTCAACCTTCTCTAGACGGCGGGACATCGGACTTCACGCCCCAAACACTCGTTCCCGCAGCGCGCTTGTCGAAATGACGACATAGACCAAATCATCACGGATTTATTGGCTTCGTTAAAGCATACAAACCCATTGCGTCTGATTCATGCCGATGGCGCGCGCCGCGCCGCGGGCGAGATCAAGTGTCACACCACGGGTAAAGGGGCCGCGATCGTTGATGATCACAGTGACAGATTTTCCAGTGCGTGGATTGATCACCGTCACTCGCGTTCCGAATGGCAGCGTGCGATGCGCTGCGGTGTAACCATCCGGATTGAACGCTTGACCGCTGGCGGTGCGGCGACCGGAGGCATACCAAGTCGCGACCACGAACTGTCCCGCGCACGAGCCTTCTGGTCGTAAATGTTCAAAGAACCATGAAAAGCTGCGGCTTGACACCTCCATGACGGGCGCGACATCTACACCGATTGAGCGCGCGGCTACCGTTTGTGAATTGCCCAGCCCAGCTAGCGTCAGCGTAAGAACAAAAATGTATAAGCGCATGGGTTCCTCCCACGGCGGCGGTTAGGTTAAAGGCGGATGGACTATCGCTATCAAAATTGCGACGGGTCACATGACTTAAATCAAAAAAGAATGGCGCTGGCGGCGTAGGCGCTGCATGGGACGCTGCTCAGGCGAGATAGGCCGCGATAATCTTTGACAGAACAGATTGGAGAGTTAGGAGCAGTCCACTTTTATAATGGCTTATCGCTTCAGCAGTTTCCGCAAGTCGGAAATTGATCGTGCATTGAGCACATCATCCGCTTCAAGCCAACCGCGCCGTGCTTGGTCGACGCCAAAACGCATATACTGGAGCGCATCGGTGGAATGCGCGTCCGTCGAAATCGCAACCTTTACGCCCATTGCCTTTGCTGCGTGGGCTTGAATGTCATTCAAATCCAACCGATCCGGTTCGGCGTTGATCTCAAGGTAACATCCCAAATCATGCGCGGCCGAAATGATGCGATCAAAATCGATTTCATAAGGCTCGCGCGCGCCGATCAGTCGGCCCGTTGGATGCGCTAGGATGGTGACATGACGATTTTCCATGGCTTTGACGATGCGATCGGTCTGCGCCTCCCGTGACAGATCAAAATGCGAATGCACAGCCGCCACGACCATATCCAGGTGCGACAAGATCGAATCCGGCAGGTCAAGTGTCCCGTCCTTGAGAATATCGACTTCGATTCCTTTGAGCACGGTACAGCCATGTAACTTACTGTTCAGCCGTTCGATCTCGCCGATCTGGCGCGATAATCGCGCGCGATCGAGACCATGCGCCACGGTCACGCGCCGACTGTGGTCGGTGATGGCGAGATATTCATAACCCCGCGCCTGTGCACCGGAGGCCATGGCGGCAATAGCGGCCGTGCCGTCGGTCCAGTCCGAGTGCACATGAAGATCACCACGAATATCGGAAAGGGTCACAAGTTGTGGCAGTTTGCCTTCCCGGGCGGCTGGAACTTCACCACGATCTTCGCGCAATTCAGGAGGAATAAATGCAAGCCCAAGTTTCTTGTAGACATCCTCTTCCGTGGCGCCGGCAATCTGTCGCTTGCCTGCAAACAAGCCATATTCGTTCAGTTTCCAACCGCGTTCATTGGCGAGGCTACGCAATGCGATGTTGTGAGCTTTCGATCCGGTGAAATAGAGCAGCGCGGCACCGTAACTTTGCTCCGGCACGGCCCGAACGTCGACTTGCAAGCCAGAGCGAAGCACAATGGTTGTGCGTGTAGGGCCGTGGGCGAGAACATCAGTCACATTTTCATATCTCACCAACTTGTTACCGACGACAGCCCCATCTTCTGTGGTCACCAGCACATCGAGATCGCCGACTGTATCGCGGCGCCGGCGGTAGCTACCGGCCACGACGACGCGCCCGCCGTTGCGAAGAAAGCTGACGAGCGCCTCGGCCTCGGCTTCGGCCACCGAGAGCTTGAATCGCTTCTCGACTGCCGGTTTGCTAAGGGCACTTAATATCTTTTGTTCAATTGTTGGACCGAACCCTTGAATCTCACGCAGCCGCCCCGATTTGATAACGCGGCGAAGGTCGTCAAGCGTGCGCACCTTGAGCTTGTCGTAAAGCAGCTTGACCCGCTTCGGCCCAAGCCCCGGGAGTGCGGCGATGTCAGCCAGTTGTCCGGGGAGCTGCCTTTTCAGGGAGTCCAGCAGATTGAAGCGTCCAGTTTTGACGATGTCAGCGATCTTGCCAGACAGGTCCTTGCCGATTCCCGGAAGTTCCGACAGGTCACGCCCAGCCGCGATGAAGCTGTTGACGCTTTGTGGCAAACCTTCGATCACGCGTGCAGCGCGTCGATAAGCGCGCACACGAAATTGGTTCTCACCCTCAATTTCGAGCAGCTCGGCGACTTGGTCGAACATCGCCGCGATTTCGGCATTTTGCACCGGCATCGCCTGAAGCCTTACATTTTTACTGTTCAACGTTGCAATGGTGACAGAACGAGTTTTTCCCTATTGCACAACAAAAACGATAGGTTTTGATACAGATCAGAGATGTCGCGCGCATCTCCTTTGATATTTTAAAATTATTTCTATTTTAGGCGTATTGGGCTAACAGGAGGGATAATGATGTATGGACATGGCCATGAACTTGAAATCGGAAATACCGTCAGTGCCATTCTTATTTCGTTGCTCAAGACATTGGTCGATAAAAATATCCTCTTGAGTACCGATGTTCGTGCCCTTTTAACCAGGGCTGCGAGTGACCTCGGCCCGCACGAATACGCGGCCCCGATCAAGGGCGCGATCGGCATTATTCTTGATGATGTGCTTCCTAAATTTCCTGAGGACGGCGGCGATTAGAGAAAACCTGTTAAGTTCACTCTTCCGAATAGCTTGAATAACTGTCAAAAATCCTTAGCGAAGCCAACAACTCGACTTTTGTCAGCAGTTGGCATACAGCGCGTCGGTTTCAGCGGCAAAACGCCGTTGTAAGACATCGCGCTTGATCTTGAGCGTCGGAGTCAGCAACCCGGCTTCGATCGTCCACGGTTTCAATGTCAGGTGTACGGCGCGAACTTGCGCAAACCGCGGCAAGGCGGCAAGAAGCGGCGTGACTCTTGCTAGCACTTTGATCTTGCTGATCGCGTGATTGGGCTGCTCCGAGTCAAGACCACTGTCGGCGGCGAATTGTCTCCAGGCGTCAGTGTTCAAGACGATGACGGCGACCAGAAATGGGCGGTGGTCGCCAACCACTACCGCCTGTTCGAACAGTGGATCGCGGCTGAGCTCTGCTTCCACGACGTTTGGATTGACCTTTTCGCCGATGGACAGAACGATCATTTCTCTGAGGCGACCACGAATGAAGATACGGCCGTCCTTTATCTCGGCGACGTCGCCGGTCGAGAGCCACCCCATTGAATTGAGCGTGCGCGCCGTCTCGGCGTCATTCTTCCAATAGCCTGTCATCATTGAAGGCGAACGCACCAAAAATTCGCCTTCCGGTGTGAGCTTTACCTCAACGTCTTCCAGCGGACGACCAACCGAGCCGGGCAGGTTGTCGTCGAGTCCATTCGCCGCAACCACCGGCGCTGCCTCGGTGAGACCGTATCCCTCTACTAACGGCAGGCCCAAGCCAATTAACACCCGAGCAACGCCCGGATCCAACGGTGCCCCTCCGCTGATCGCAACGCGGAGCCGTCCGCCGAAGGCGGCCAGCACAGGCTTTGAGACGTATTGTTTGAGTATGGGCCAGAACAATCGCGCCGCAAGACCCGGACTTGCCCGGCGCTGTGAGGCCTCAAAGCGGCGCCAGCCGAGAGCGGCGGCGATTCGCAGCAGATTTCGCTTTACGAAGCTCCCTGCAACGTTTGTCCGAATCCCGGCGCACATTCTCTCGTAGAGAAGAGGAACACCGAGCATCACCGTGGGGCGGACCACGACGAGATCCTCGCGCAAGTCTTGTGCCGATCGTGCGTATGCGACGGCGCAGCCTCCCATCATGGGAACGTAGTAGCCGACGGTGCGCTCGAATGCATGGGCAAGCGGGAGAATCGATAAAAACAGGTCGTCTCGCCTCGGCGGAATGATCGCGGTGGAAGCTTGGGCGTTCCACAGCATGGCAAAGTGCGACAGCATCACGCCTTTCGGCCGGCCGGTGGTGCCGGAAGTGTAGATCAGTGTCGCGAGGTCGCTCGCTGCTGCCGGATGTGGCAGCGGCGGTTCGGGGGCGTTTGCGAGGACATCGGCGAGTTTACGCACGATTGGTTCGGTCGTCGGCGCAGCAGGGCCGGCACCGACGTCGCGGATCCACACGCGTTCAAGCAATGGGAATTCGGAACGGAGCGGCCAGAGCGACTGCCAGCGCGCCTCGGTATCGAGAAAAACCAAACGGGCGCCGGAATGGCCGATGACGTAGGCGTTGCTTGCCTCAGTTTCGCGCGGATAGAGCCCCACGATAACCAAGCCCGCCGCATGCGCAGCCAAGTCGAGACACACCCAATCGATACCGTTGGGAAGCAGAATCGCCACTCGGTCTCCGGCCTTGAGACCCTCCCGTGCGAGTGCGGCACGGAACTGGTCAACGCGCGTGGCAATCGTGCGCCATGTGTGGTCACGCCAGCCTCCCGCGACAAGATTGTAGTCGCGGTAAGCAATGCTGTCTGGGCTGCGTCGGGCACGCTCGCAGAAAAGTCCCCACAGCGTCCCGGCCTGACGAGCAGTAACTACGTCGCCACCGGCGACAACAAACTGCGGGGGTCGCTCGGTCATTGCAATGCCCATCGCGGTCACACCTCGTTACGCGCGGCCGCAAGAGCGATAATGCAATACTTCCTGATGCTCGACGGCTCACGTTGCAAAGCGGAGATCTGTGAGGCCGTTAGCTCACGCCCGAGCGTCCGATAAATGTTTTTATAGGATCGGCAGCCACCGGAAGCTTGATCAGGATCAACACCTGCTCGGCCCGGAATCTTATTGTTTTTCCATGTTGGAGCAGCTCGATCAGGCAAATTCGCCTGCCGCGGTTGCCGAGCAGGCGTTGCACGAACGTGATCTGATCGCGGTCGTGACAGGGCTAGTGCGTGAGCTGCATCCCCAGCGCATCAGATTCATCGACATCGTCCCTTCCAGCCGGATTGAGCGTGATCTCGGAATCGACAGTCTGGGTCGAACCGAGCTGATCCTGCGGATTGAGCGCGCCTTCCGCGTGCGTCTGCCTGCTCAGACCATCGGCGAAGCTGAAACCGTCCATGATCTCATACGGGCGCTGGAACAGGCCGGTCCCACGCGGGAGCGGATAGCTCTTGAATCTCCGCCGGTTTCTGCCCTCCCGTCGGTGCCGGCCGCGAGCGAAGCGCGGACTCTGGTCGAGGTTCTCGAGTGGCATGCAGCGCAGAATCCTGACCGTTTGCACTTAACCGTGCTGCAGGATGAGGCGACGGTTCTTGGTACGCTGACTTACGGTGAACTCGCGACCAGAGCGCGCAATGTCGGGCGCGGTTTGATTGCGCATGACGTTGCGCCCGGGGATCGCGTTGCCTTGATGCTCCCGACCAGTATCGATTTTTTCACCGCGTTCTTCGGCATCCTTTATGCCGGCGCTATTCCCGTGCCGATCTATCCACCGATGCGGCTGTCTCAGCTCGAAGATCATCTGCGCCGGCAGACGGGCATTCTGCGCAACGCCGGCGCTTGCATGCTGATCACAATGCCGGAGGGACGCCGGCTTGCCGGATTGCTCCGCGCGCAAGTGGAGACTTTGAGCGCCGTCGAGAGTGTTGCAAACATTGAGGCATCCGCGCTACCGCTCGATCTCCCTCAGCTCAAAGACTCCGATTCCGTCGCGCTCATCCAATACACATCCGGCAGCACTGGTGATCCGAAAGGCGTGGTGCTCAGTCATGCTAACCTGCTTGCCAATATCCGGGCGATGGGCGGGGTAATGGAAGCGAGCTCTACCGATGTCTTCGTCAGTTGGCTGCCGCTCTATCACGACATGGGTTTGATTGGGGCATGGCTGGGGTGCCTGCACTTTGCCGCGCCGCTTTATGCCATGTCGCCGTTGAGCTTCCTCGTGCGACCAGAGACATGGCTGTGGGCGATCCACCGGTTTCGCGCCACCTTTTCCGCGTCTCCGAATTTTGGTTTCGAATTGTGCCTCAGTAAGATTGCCGATGCTGATCTTAAAGGACTGGATCTCAGCTCATTGCGCATGGTGGCGAACGGTGCAGAACCAGTTAGCGTGCAGACATTGCGTCGGTTCATCGATCGATTTGGCCGCTATGGTTTCCCTGCGCAAGCGATGGCACCAGTCTATGGTCTCGCGGAGAGCTCGGTTGGACTTGCGTTTCCGCCGCTGGGCCGCCCACCTGTTATTGATCGTGTCGACCGCGATCGGCTGAGCATTCACGGCGTAGCCGAGCCGGCAAAGCCGGAAGACCCAAGGCCGCATGAAATCGTGGCCTGCGGCCAGCCGCTGCCCGGCCATGAAATTCGCATTGTCGACGAGGCGGGTTACGAATTGGGTGAACGCCGAGAGGGAAGGCTCGAGTTCCGGGGACCTTCGGTGACACGCGGCTATTTCCGCAATGCGGCCAAGACCCGCAAACTCTTTCACGATGGTTGGCTCGATAGCGCCGACCGCGCGTATATGGCTGGAGGCGAGGTCTATATCACTGGCCGCATTAAGGACATTATCATTCGTGCTGGCCGCCATCTCTACCCGCAGGAGATTGAGGAGGCCGTGGCCAACATCCCTGGCATCCGTAAGGGTGGAGTCGCGGTATTCGGTGTGACTGATCAGACCTCGGGCACCGAGCGCGTCATTATCCTCGCCGAAACGCGCGAAAGCGACCCAGCGGCGCGTGCGAAGCTGCAGACTCGCGCACTCGAGATCACGACCGATATCGCAGGCACACCACCTGACGAAATCGTGTTCGCGCCGCCGCGCACCGTGCCAAAAACGTCGAGTGGAAAGATTCGACGCAGCGCGGCCAAGGAGCTTTACGAGAGCGGTCATGTCGGCCCGATGCAACGCGCCTTGTGGTGGCAGCTCCTACGCTTGGCGCTGTCCGGAGTTGTTCCACAGATTAGGCGCTTTGCGCGATTGTCGTGCGAAATCTTATACGCGGTTTGGTGGTGGGTGGTACTTGCTGGTGCGTTTCTGTTGGGATTGCTCGCCGTGCTCATTCTCCCACGCGTCACTTGGCGCTGGTCTGCTCTCAGATGGATAGGCCGCGGAACGCTTGCGACGATGGGAGACCCGGTTTCGACCGTCGGCATCGATCGTGTCCCAAGCCGGGGCGCGATTCTGGTGTTCAATCACTCCAGTTACATGGATTCTCTCGTCCTCACCGCGGTTCTCCCAGGTGAGCCGGCGATCGTTGCCAAGAGAGAATTGTCCGGGCAGTTCATTACAGGCTTGCTGCTACGGCGGCTCCAAATACCGTTCGTCGAGCGCTATGACGTATCCGGCAGCTTGGCGGATGCTCAGGCGTTGATCGCCCTCGCAAATCAAGGCCGCATCCTGGTATTCTTTCCCGAAGGTACGTTCACACGGAGAGCGGGACTCTCGGCGTTCTATCTCGGGGCTTTCAAGGTGGCGGCCGACGCTAACCTTCCTATATTACCTGGCATTCTGCGTGGCACGCGTTCAATGCTGCGAGGCGAGCAGTGGTTCCCACGCTGGTCGCCGATTAGTGTCCGCATTGACCAAGCCATTACACCATCCGGCAATGATTTTACCGGGGTGTTGCGACTGCGCGACTCGGTTCGACAGGTTATTTTGACGCATTGCGGCGAACCCGATCTCGGAGAGTTGATGAAACCAGAACCACCTCAACCAAGATCGACTCCCCCAGTTTACATGTAATTATTATGCGAAAGATCGGGGCGATACCCGCTTGTGTCTCGACAAGGACGTGATGACCCCGTGCGGTCAGCTCCCTGACGGATGAGGGAATAAGGCCGATGCGAAATTCGTAGTTTTTGAATTCTTTTGGCACACCAATCCGTATTTAAAACGAACGCGCAAAATGGCCATGTCGCGGTATTGATCTTTATCAACCGTGCCCTGCTGCTAAATGAATATTGTAAAAATCAACCAGCAATCCCCAAGCGATCTGTAGAGATCAATGGAAACGCCGGTCCAAATCGACTTTCAAGACATGAAGTCCGCAGAAGCGATTCGTGCGGCCATTCATCGTCATATTTCTGGCCTTGAGAATCGCTTCGGGCGGATCACGGCCTGTCGCGTTGTATTGAAGGGTCCCGGACAACATCACCGCACCGGGGGGCTCTATGAAGTGAATATCCATCTTGCTTTGCCAAACGGTAAAGAAGTCAATATCGCCCGCACGCCGATTGCCGATGAGCGCCATGCGGACGTCAATTTTGCCATCAATGATGCCTTCAAGCGTGCGCGCCGCCAGCTACAAGATGAAGCTCGTAGGCTGCAAGGGCAGATCAAGGTACACGAACATCAGCCCATCGGCATCGTGACGAAGATCGCCGACGAGTATGGTTTTCTAGAGACCGCTGATGGCCGAGAAATTTACTTTCATCGTAACAGTGTGCTCGATGATGCGTTTAATCGATTGAAAGTTGGCACGAACGTTTCATTTTCTGAAGAGTTTGGTGAAAAAGGTCCGCAAGCCAGCACAGTCAAAATCATGGGCAAGCATCGACTGCGCGCATGAGATTTGCACGCACTTAGTGCCGGGACTTGTGAGATGGGCGTTCTTAACAGTGACAATGGAGGAGACAAATGGCTGACTCCAAACTGGAGCTGTCAGCAGTTGTAACTCCAAAGAAGACCGTCAAGCAGGCGCATTCAACTGCTTCGCTTCCGATTATCTCAACGGAAACTTCAACATCATCGTCTTCTGAAACTGTTTCCGCTCTTGTGATCGACAAGCTTTATCGTTCGGCTGATCTTTCTGCATTGTCTTTTGAAACAACTGCAGAGGTTGACCCTATAGACGGACTGGTCGGACAACAGAGAGCTTTGGATGCGATTAGCTTTGGCACACGCATCAGTAAGCCAGGGTTCAACCTATTTGTAATCGGCTCGACCGGCTCGCGCATGCAGCAAGCCGTTGAAACGGTCCTCAAAGACGTCGCGCGCGATAAAGTGAGCCCGCCCGACTGGGTTTACGTCAATAATTTTTCCGAACCACACAAGCCGGTTGCAATTCAGCTCCCTGCGGGACGCGCCTTGGAGTTCCGGGATGCGATGCACGAACTGATCGACGATCTCAAGATCGCATTGCCTGCGGTATTTGAAAACGAAGATTATCAAACGCGGCGAGAGGCAATTGATCAGGCTTTCCAGGCTAAGCAAGGCGAGGCATTTTCTGCATTGCGCGATAAAGCCGCCGCCAAAAGCATCGCTATCCTGCGCACGCCCATGGGCTTTGCTTTAGCACCCGCGCGTGATGGGCAAGTGGTACCTCCAGATGAGTTCAATGCCTGGCCCGAAACAAAACGCCGTGAAACGCAAGAGATCATCAACGTCTTGGAAAAGGACCTCGAACATATCGCGCATCAGATCCCACAATGGGATAAGGCGCATCGCGATGAAGTCCGCAAGCTTGACCGTGATACTGCGATGCTTGCGGTTGCCCAATCCATTGATGAAGCCAAGGCAAAGTTCTCCGATCTTCCAAGAATCACTGAGCACCTTGAGACAGTGCGCGGTGATCTTATCGATAATGTGGCCATGTTTGTGATGAGGCCGGAAGGGGGAGAAGGACGAACCGACCCAGCAACGCGACTCGGAGGCCCGTTTGATCGCTACGAAGTCAATGTTCTCGTCAGCCACGCGGAAAAGGGCAAATCAATACCGATCGTCGAGGAATTGCATCCGACCTTGAGCAATCTTATTGGAAGCATCGAGTATGTTTCGCAGCACGGTGTGTTGATCACCAATTTTCACTTGATCAAGGCGGGGGCCATTCACCGTGCTAATGGCGGATTTCTTCTGCTTGATGTCCGTCACTTGCTGATGGAACCCTTCAGCTGGTCGGCGCTGAAAAGAACGCTGCGTCAGCGCGAAATTCGCATTGAGGACGTTGGTCGCTTCTTGGGCCTTACCAGCACCGTTTCGCTTGAGCCAGACCCCATTCCGCTCGACCTCAAGGTCGTGCTCTTTGGTGACCGGCTGCTTTATTACTTATTGGCCGCCTTCGACCCGGAAGTTAGCGAGCATTTTAAAGTTCTGGCCGATTTTGAGGATGATGTTAGCCGCTCCCCTGAGAGTGAAGCCATTCATACGCGACTGATCTCCTCCATCGTCCGGCGTGACGGTCTAAGACCGGTCGATCGCAATGGTGTTGGACTTGTGCTTGAGCATGCCGCGCGCATTGCCGATCATGCCGGAAAACTCACGCTTCTGACCGGTCAGATCAGGGACGTGTTGGCGGAGGCGGACTTTTGGGCAAGTGAAGCAAAGCGTTCCGTCATCACGCGTGCGGATGTTGAGCGTGCGCTCGATGAAAAGATTCGCCGTTCCTCGCGCTTGCGCGATCGGGCGCTGGAAACCATTCTCCAGGACGTGGCTCTCATCGATACGACTGGCGCCCGTGTTGCTCAGGTCAACGGCCTCAGTGTCACCGAACTTGGCGGATTTCGCTTTGGGCGGCCGACGCGCATCACCTGCCGCACTCGTCCCGGCAGCGGCAAGCTGGTCGATATTGAGCGCGAGGTCGAGCTCGGTGGTCCCATCCACTCTAAGGGTGTGCTGATCCTCTCAGGATTCCTTGCCGGCCGTTATGCGCTGGATACGCCGATGTCCTTGTTCGCCAGTCTTGTCTTCGAGCAGTCCTATGGCGGGGTTGAGGGCGACAGCGCCTCGTCAGCTGAACTTTACGCTTTGTTGTCAGCGTTGTCGGAACTGCCGTTACGGCAGGACCTCGCGGTGACCGGTTCGGTAAATCAACATGGGCAAGTTCAGGCCATCGGCGGGGTGAACGAA
>Ga0315281_10010421_pt1 | contig 12820 bp, 16 predicted proteins | sample YL17G07_0_MG_FD_204540 | JGI IMG/M metagenome (GOLD analysis project Ga0315281, IMG submission 204540) | Sediment microbial communities from Yellowstone Lake, YNP, Wyoming, USA - YL17G07_0 | ecosystem: Environmental > Aquatic > Freshwater > Lake > Sediment | place: USA: Wyoming | collected... | reverse complement strand
TGATTTCTGACTAACTTTCCTGGAAATGTCTTTTTATTTTATTAATTCATCATGTTTCAGATGCTGATTTCAGCGCATTTTGATAGAACTTTACCGCATACTCCTTTACCATTCTGCGTGCACTAAATAATGGAGCTGTGCTTTTTATTGCCTCTTTCATAACCTTAACCCAGTCAACGGGGGTACCGTATTCGTCCACCTTATAATATAAAGGAATAATCTCTTTCTCAAGGAGGTCATAAATTGCCTCTGCATCCTTATCCTCTCCAACTCCGGTGAATGCCCATCCATTCTTCCCATTAAAACCCTCCGGCCACCAGCCATCGAGGATACTAAGGTGTGGGACACCGTTCAGTGATGCCTTCATCCCGCTTGTTCCACAGGCCTCTAAGGGTGGCATGGGATTATTGAGCCAGAGGTCTACTCCGTGAACCATGTATTGTGCCAGCTGTTCATCATAGTTTTCGATAAAGGCAATTCTTCCCCCCATTTCAGGGTCATGAGCAAAATTGAATATATGCTGGAGCATTCTCTTACCACTGTCATCTACTGGATGGGCTTTGCCGGCAAATACAATCTGTAAAGGCCTCCAGCGATTATTCAGGAGTTTTTTCAGCCGGTCTATGTCATGGAAAATCAAGTCCGCCCTTTTATAGGTAGCAAAACGACGAGCGAATCCAATCGTGAGGGCAGTTGGGTCAAGCAATGTGCCACCAGCTATGACATTGATTGGATTCATATGGTCTTTTACCCACAGCCGGCGTGCCTGTTCTCGTACGAAATTAATCAGTTTTATTTTCACCCAGTTATGGGTTTGCCATAATTCTTTATCAGGAATAACATCGATCGCCTTCCAGATGGCCGGATCGTCGTGATCTGCCAGCCAATCTGGGCTAAGATACTTATTTAAAAGAAGCTCAATCTTTGGTTCTGTCCATGTAGGGACATGGATCCCATTTGTGATAGAGTCGATAGGGACATCTTCCTCCTTCTTATCTGGCCAGAGTGCTTGCCACATATGACGGGCAACCTCGCCATGTTTTTTGCTGACACCGTTATGATAGAAGGACATTTTGAGTGCAAAAGCGGTCATATTAAATCCAGCTGCAGGCTCCTTCGGGTCAACTCCTAACTGGAGGAAGGTCTCACGATTTAGACCAAGGAGCGGATAATAATGACTAAAATATTTATCCATCAGATGAAAAGGGAAAACATCATGTCCTGCTGGAACAGGGGTATGAGTGGAAAAAACAGAAGTAGCTTGTACCTCTTCAGATGCTTTTTCAAAACTCATGCCTTCCTCTATTCGCTCTCTGATTCTTTCCAATAATGCAAAAGCTGAATGCCCCTCATTGAGGTGCAGTATGGAATGTTTAATGCCGAGGGTATCCAGGACTTCACTTCCTCCGATGCCAAGAACAATCTCCTGCCGGAGACGCTGTTCAATATCACCTATATATAAATGAGCGCTAATTTTTCTATTCCATGGGTCGTTTAATTCAATATCTGTATCCAAAAGGTATAAAGGGATTCGCCCTACTTCTACCTTCCACAGTGCAACATGGATTGGGGGCTCGATAAAAGGCACCTTGACTACAAGCTGTTCACCCTTTTCATTCACAACCCTCACAATGGGAGCAGCGTCTCTATCAAGGACTTCATCAACATCTTCCTGCCATCCATCCATCCGAATCTTCTGCAGTAAATATCCCTCAGGATACATGAACCCGATAGCTACCATTGGGATACCGAGATCACTGCATTCCTTAATGTGATCACCGGCTAAAAAACCTAAGCCTCCGGCATAGAATGGCAAAGAATGATGGAGCCCGTACTCCGCTGAAAAATAGGCTATTGGCTCACATTCTGGAAAAGGAATATGTTCTGAGAACCAGCAGACTTTCGATTGTAGATACTCGTGAAACCTATCGAGCAGAACAGAATAGTGATTCAAATAGTCAGGATTGTTAGCAGCTGATTTCAGAACCTCTTCAGGTATATCCCTTAACATCCTCACCGGGTTATGACCGCTTTCCTTCCAGGCAACTCTATCTATCATTTTAAATAACATTCTTGCTGCTGGATGCCAGCTCCACCAGAGGTTGTAAGCTAATTCACCAAGCCCTGACACACTATCGGGAATGAGAGGGAATCTGTTTTTTATGTCATCCATAACATTAATCCTTTAATGTCACCCTGATATTTTACCTGTAGAACATCCCACTTCCAAGGATCTCAAGCATCTCTTCTGTAATTTCTTCCTGTCTGACATATTTCTGCAGTGAGTTAAGATCTGAGATTTTCCCCTTTAAGCTCTCGGCAGCACCCTCCATACTCCTCAGACGATACCAATTTTCGCTTCTGAGAGATTCGATAAACCCTCTGTAGAGACTAATGTAGAGCAATTCTTCCAGGGCTTTGTTTAAAATGAAAACAGGTTCAAGATAGGTAAGAGGTAAAGGCCTTTGAGGTTTTAAAGCATGCACTCGAGAGACATCAGGAGGCAGAATCTGCTCGATTGAGGTTTCAGCTTTGGTCCCTGAAATTGTGATGAAAATAAATATCAGGTTGTAAACTTCTGTTTGTTTATATATATTCATTATACGGGAAAGGATTTCTCTTAATGCTTCTTCTATTCCATGAACACTAACTATTGAATCATTGAAATAGTCATATTTGAGTTGCCTTGATTCAAGAGAAGATTTCAACTTCCCTCCAATGACAAATAATTCGTCATCCTCCTTTTTGGTATCTGAAACGACATCTGCTAATTTTTCGTTATACGACCCACATAGACCCTGGGATGATCCGTAGGCAACCAGAATTCTTTTTCTGTCGCTTTTTTCTCCTAACAGGTCAGGATAGTGCGCAATAACATCTGCCAGAGCAGAAAGGATATTTTCTTCATATTTCCTTATATTCAGAACAAGCTCCTCGGTCTTTCTAATAGTGATGCCAGCATATGCTTTCATTGCACTGATTATATCTTCGATCGTGACAAAGGCTCTTATTTTCTTCTCAACATCTATTGAAGAAATCACGTCTTCACCTCATAGTTAGTGATAAAATCCTTCAGTCTTTTTACATCATCTTGTCCGAGTCTACCTTCTTGCTGAATCCTGTTCATAAGCTCGGGGAATGTCTGTTTGGTCTTATCCAGCAGTTCTCTATAAACTTTCTCTATTAATTTTATATCAATAGCATCGAGTATCCCTGATTCTGAAATGAGAAAGCTTATTACCTCCTCTTCAATGGAAAAAGGGTAAAAGCGGGGCTGTTTAAGTATCTCCCTCAGGCGTTCCCCACGTCTTATAAGCTTTGCCGTTTCTTCTTCGACATGGGCACCAAACTTAGTAAATACCTCAACTTCCATGAATCGTGAATAATCTATCTTAAGCCTCTCAGATACTGCTTTCATAACCTCCACCTGTGCTTTTCCTCCTATTCTTGATACTGATCTGCCCACATCAATGGCAGGACGTATCCCTTTATTAAAGAGAGAAGTGTCCAGATATATTTGTCCATCAGTTATTGAGATGAGGTTAGTAGGTATATAGGAAGATATTCTTCCCTGCTGTGTTTCAGCTATAGGAAGAGCAGTGATAGAACCTCCTCCATATTCTTGTTTGAGTTTTGTCGATCTTTCCAGAAGCCTCGAGTGAATAAAGAAAATATCTCCTGGATATGCTTCCCTTCCCGGAGGTCGTTTGAGGAGGAGACTCAATGAGCGGTAAGCCTCTGCATGTTTTGTTAAATCATCATAAATGATAAGAACATCTTTCCCCCTGTCGAGAAAATACTCTGCAATAGCTGTTGCACTGTAAGGTGCAATGTACTGAAGTCCTAAAGAGTCAGATGCATCGGCAACAACAAATATCGTCTTTGAAAAGTCACCATACCTCCTTACCTCTTCGATGATCTTCAGGATACGTGATTTTTTCTGACCGATAGCAACATAAAGAGCAATGACATCAGAGTTTTTCTGGTTGATAATGGTATCAACAACTATTGAGGTTTTTCCTGTAGAAGGGTCTCCAATGATGAGTTCTCTCTGACCCCTCCCGATGGGGAACATGGCGTCAATAACTTTCAAGCCTGTATAAAGAGGTTCTGTTACAAAATCCCTCTCTAAAAGGGATGGGGCCTCTCTTTCTACAGGATAAGACATTGTATGTTCGGGTATAGATCCCTCATCAATGGGGACCCCTAATGCATCTACCACCCGCCCTAAGAGACTCTCTCCTGCATTTACAGATGCAATTCTTTCAGTCTTATACGCCTTCTCACCTGCCCCTGGTGCATTTTTTTCAGTAAGAAGCACTACTCCCATGCTATGAGTGCCAAGGTCAAAGACTATTCCTTCATCACCACCCTCAAGTTCAATGATCTCATAGAGTTTTGCATCTTTCAATCCTGAGATCTGCACTATCCCATCTCCGACAGACAGTACCTTTCCCTCTTCAGAGAAAAGAGTAGAAAACCTGCTTTTTTCTACTTCTTCTCTTACCCTCTCAAAGAACGAAAGGAGCCCTTTTTCCATTTAAGCCTTTTCCTTTAGTCTGAATGTAAGGGAATTTATTTGACCTGACAATGAGGAGTCATACACCATGTCATGCACTTTGATTTTCACACCAGCTATGAGGTTCTTATCTACACTTGTATTGACAGACACCTTTTTTAATAGATGTGATTCCAGAACTTTCTGTAATTCTATCAATTCCTCTTCCCTCAACGGATATGCAGAGATGAGGTCTATTGTTGCCGACTCACCATCCCCGGCCTGGATCGTTGATGCAATTTCTTCAAGATTATTGAAAACCCTTCTGTATATGCTCTTATGGAGTTCTTCATCAGAGATGTCCTTCAAAAGATTTGTGGCAAAAACCGAAACAGTCTGTATAACCATCTCTTTTAATTTTGCCTCATCCCTCTTTTTTTTAGTTTCAAAAACGGCTCTTTCTTCTTCTATAGTCCTTGTTGCCTCTTTTTCTGCTTCTGTGAGCAACCTCTTCTTTTCTTCCCCGACCTCATTTTTCATTTTTTCAATCATGGTAATCTGAAGACCTTTGAGCTTATTCATTTCTTCCTGGTGTCTTTCTTTCAGCTCCAGTGCCTCCTTTTTTTCCTTTTCTGCATCTTCTATAGTTTTCTCTATAAGGCCTTTTCTCTTTTCCATAATCTCCTTTACAGGCTTATAGAGAAGCCTTTTGAGTATAAAGAGAAGAACAATAAAATTTACTATCTGAAAGAGAAATGTCCAGATATTGAACTTCATTTCACCACATACCCTATAAGAGGGTTTGCGAAAAGGACGATGAGTGCAATAACAAATGCATAGATAGCGATGGACTCTATCAGCGCCATTCCGACAAAGAGGGTCCTCATAATCTGAGCAGATGCCTCAGGCTGTCGGGCTATAGAATCCAGCACCTTTGTCAGGGCCTCTCCTAATGCCCTTGCAGGACCATATCCACCAATTGCCATACTAAACCCGGCAGCTATTATTGAGACAGAAACAATTATTGTTAGAGAATCCATTTCTTCCTCCTTCTAAGTTTTTATCCTGACTCCTTCTGCTATAAAAACCAGGGTGAGAACACCGAATATATATGCTTGAATAAGCCCGATAATGAAGTGCAACAGATCAAATGGAACGGGTACGAGAAATCCCACTACTCCAAGCAGTATCAATCCTATCATGTCACCACTCAGCATATTCCCGAAAAGCCTTACTGCAAGTGCTACTGTTCTTGTGAACTCTGCGATGATGCGAAATGGCAGCAACACCCATGTCGGCTCTTTATAGTGGGAGAGATACCCTTTAAATCCTTGAGTTGTGATTCCGAAGACATGCGTCATTGAATAGGATATTACAGCAAAGGCAAACGTGGTGTTGATGTCTGCAGTAGGAGTTTTCAGCCCTGGCAGTAATCCTGTCAGATTAGAGAATCCTATGAGAATCCAGAACGTACCTAATACCGGTACAACCATCCAGGGGTCAACGGGCAGAACATCCTTTATCGTTTTTTCAATTGATTCAAAAGCAGCCTCGAGAATCTCTTGTAAGATTGAAGGTCTCAGAGAAAGCCTTCTCGTCATAAAAAAACAGATTATTATTATGACGGCCATGACAAGCCATGTTGTAGTGACAGTGCTGGTAATATGAACAGGACCAATCGAAATAACTGTTTCTGGAAAAAAACCAATGTTTCCTATTACCTGGTCCTCCTCATATAAAAAAACCAGAAATTATATATGCCGGCAGCTATGCCAATTATGATAAACGTTATCGTCCATGAGATGCCAACTACGAATCTTTTATCCAGATATCTCCCGAGATAAGCTCCAGCAATAATAGGAATCACAAAAAGCCAGCCTCCCACACCAATGATGGAAGCATAATGCCAGAAAGTTTTCTCTTTACGTGCTTTCATAAGTTCCTTTGCCGATTTTTCAATCTCCTCAGAGAATTTCTCTTTTCCCATCAAAATCTTTTCATAAATTCGAGTGTCTTTTCCATAAACGACCTTTCGATACCTTCAAGCATCTTGAGAAATGCCTTTTCTGATTCAGACCTTTTAAGAATGGTTTTGTCTATTTTTTCTGAAAGCCTTTCAGCATCTTCGCTTTCAAAAACTTCTCTTGATGTAAGGAAAACGACCCCTTCCCTTACATTCAGGATTCCTCTGTCAACCGCAAGAAATATTTCCCTGTCAGTAATGTCCCTGTAATAACAGAGGGAAGGAACAAGAACTGTCAAAAAATCTATGTGGCCTTTCAGGATCCCAAAAAATCCTGTTTCATCTTTGAACCTTATATATGTGATTTCTCTTTCAAGTATCTGCTTGGGTGTTACAATATTCAATTTGAAAGATGTATTGCTCATTGAATTTCCTCGATATCTCCTGTCATAAAGAAAGCCTCTTCTGGTATCTCATCCATTTTGCCTGAAAGTATCATCTCGCATCCATCGAGAGTCTTGACAAGAGGTACGTGTTTTCCTTTTCTGCCGGTGAATTCCTCTGTAAGGTAAAAAGGTTGTGTGAGAAACCTTTCAATGCGCCTTGCCCTTTTAACTATTAGCCTGTCTGCAGGTGAAAGCTCCTCTATTCCCAGCATGGCAATAATGTCGAGAAGCTCTTTGTACCTTGAGAGATGTTCCCTGACATCCTGTGAGATTTTATAATGTCTCTCTCCTAGATCTTCAGGGCTTAGAAACTTTGAAGTAGAAAGGAGGGGATCAATAGCTGGATAGAGCCCTCTTGCAGCTATTTCACGCGAAAGAACTACTGTTGTATCAAGATGGGGGAAAACATTTGCAACTGCTGGATCAGTTATGTCATCAGCCGGCACGTAGATAGCCTGCACTGAAGTGATGGAGCCCCTTTTTGTAGACACAAGTCTTTCCTCTACCTCTGAGAGTTCTGAAAGGAGCGTTGGCTGATATCCCACCCTTGAGGAAAGCCTGCCCAGAAGAACGGAAACCTCATTCCCGGCCTGAACAAAACGATAGATATTATCGACTAAGAACAAGACATCCTTTCCTATCTCGTCTCTGAAAAATTCAGCTATTGCAACTCCGGTAAGGGGTACCCTGAATCTTATACCAGGAGATTCAGACATCTGCCCAAAGACAAGTATCGCATTCTCTATGATGCTTCGCTTTTGCATTTCCTTCCAGAGTTCATGTCCTTCTCTCATACGTTCACCCACTCCACAGAATATCGATATTCCAGAATAAACCTTAGCTATTGTGTAGATGAATTCCATAAGCAGTACCGTCTTTCCAACTCCAGCGCCCCCGAAAAGCCCGACTTTTCCACCCTTTGGGAAAGGTGACAGAAGATCAATAATCTTTATGCCGGTTTCGAGGATTCCCGAAGCAGGAATCTGATCCTGAAGATGGGGAGGTGGTTTGTGTATGGGTTTTAAAACATAGTCTTTCAGGGGAGGCTTGTCGTCAACAGGTTTCCCGAAAATATTAAAGACCCTACCGAGACAGCCTTTGCATACAGGGATACGAAGAGGTCCTCCCAGTGACTTAACAGTCATACCGCGTTTAAGTCCCTGTGTGAACCCAAGAGCTATGGCTTTTATTGTTTTATGGCTTGAATGATCATGTACCTCAAGGATGATCTCTGTTTTGTCGGGTTTTTCTACAATGAGGCCCTCATTGATATTGGGAAGTACACCGCTAAATTCTATTTCTATTACATCACCGTGAATGGCCGTTATGACCCCTTCCATATATCACTTCTTAATCAAGAGACACTGTCATCAAAGCTTCAACGTTACAGAATGTCAAAATTCTGCCACTCGACGCACTGATTCTCTGACACTTTGTTAAGAAAAAGGTTTTAGGAATCCGTTTGTATGTAATATTAGCTAACTATTTATTTCTTTTGCAAAAACTGACTTTTTCTTTGAAGGAGTTATTCCAGTCTTATTTTTCCTTGATTTTGCCTGCTGCCCCATAACAATCTTCTCTGCCTTTAACCAATCTTCAAGGTCATTTCCATCAATCATTCCTCTTTTTACATAAAAATCATATGCTGTTTTTGCTACCTCTCCATAAAGATCAATACTGTTACTCATATTTGTCCTCCTTTTAAATTATATTTTGGTTTAGATATATTCATAAATGTTATTAGTTTTAACACAAAAGAAAGAATAATAATGTCAGTATTTGTCTGATTTTTTGTAGGAATTTTACTTATTTTTTTGTAGATATTTGTCCTACAGAGAGAATAATAAGAGATAGTTTATTTAGATTATAAACCCTATTTCTTTCATCAGTAAAAAATTACTTTCTCTTCTCCCTTTCAGAGGAACAAATATTGTAACCTTCGCCTTATGCCGTTTGAGGGCCATTGCAATCTGCTCAGCAGATAAAACAAGACCTCCTGGTGTGTGAATGATAATATCAACTGGCATATCTTCAGGAGTAAGCCTTACAGCCCTGAGAATCTCCTCTGAATCATTTATGTCTATATATCTCATGAGAGGAAAGCCAAGAAATCTCATCGTTTCCTGACGGTGGATAAGGGTGATAACTCTCGAGTTGCGCTTCTTCTCAAGTTTCCTGATTAATGCGAAACGCTTTGCCTGCATTATTTTTTGCTGTATTACCGGTAAGACAGAAACAAGAATGATAAAAATCCAGAAAAAATTCCAGATATTAGACATCTTTCCTCACCTCCTAATAGAAAATTCTACAAAGAATTATTTAAAACATCATAAATGAAGATCATCGCCATGAGTATCTGAAAACATATACACAGTTAATATAAAAATTGCAAAACATCATCGGATAATTATGGTAATGCCCTTATCTGGTTTATAAAAAAGTAAGTTGAAAAAACTACCATAACTACACCAAAGAGTATCATGATAGTTTTTGACTTGGTTTTGATATCAAGCTTAGCTCCTAAATATGCCATAGGAATCACGCCAAGAGCCATGGAAGCGCTTATTCTCAGATCGATATGCCCAAGATGGTAATGTATAATGCTTCCCGGAAGGGCCATTGCAATCACTGTAAGCAGTGAAGTAGCAATTGCCTCCTTTATTTTTATTCGGAACAATATGACGTAAGCCGGCACAAAGAATAGACCACCTCCGTTGGCGAGTACTCCTGAAAGAATACCGATAGCAGCAGCAACAGAAACTATATAATACACGGGTGGTTGGGAAAATGGTTTTTTCATAGTATGGGTCTTTTCCTTAAAAGTTTTGATGATAAAATCAATTCCTACAAGACAGAGTACGACAGCCGTTAAGAGCATGAGAAACTTTCCTGAAAGATAAGCAGTAAGGTAAGAACCCAAAATCATTCCAGGAACTCCTGCAATAATGCTATAAACAGCAACCCTGAAATTTACTAAGTGTTCTCTTTTATATGCGAAAGATGCAATTGCAGCCGTCAGGATAGTCAGTGGCAGCGGTGTACCGAGAGCAACAAGTGGCGGGAGATTAAGAAATGTCCTGAGCACAGGGGTGTCTATACTACTGCCTCCAATGCCAAAAAAGGCTGATAAAAACCCTGTGATACAGCCAATAAAAATTGCTTCTAAATTCATATCCTGCATACAAAAAGATTCTATTGCTGGATCACTTCTTTATGTTTTTTGAGGATTTCATCTGCTAATTTGTCTAAAGATTTAAAATCCTCCTCCCTGGGGTAACCTTTTACAATAATTGGCTCAATAAACTCTACCTTGAGATTGGTTGTCATTCCTTTAATCTGTTCTAACATCCGCCCGCCCCACCCATAAGAACCGATTACAGATGCAAATCTTAATTTTGGCCTCAGGGCATTCACAAGATAAACTGCGTAAACAACAAGAGGATGCGGGCCGACTAAGACAGTGGGCGAGGCAATTACAATGGTAGCAGCATCAACAAGAGCCATTGCCAAATGTCCGATATCTGTTTTGGTCATATTAAATGGTTTTACTGATATTTTTCTTTCAATTAAGGCAGTGATAAAATAATTGACTAATTTCTCCGTGCTTCCATGCATAGAAATGTATGGGACTATCACTTCATTTTTTACCTCATCTGAAACCCACTCTCTATATGCACTCAGGATAAATTCAGGTCTCTGATAGACAGGACCATGGCTTGGCGCAGCTATTTCGACTTCCATCCCTTTTATGACCTCCAGATGTTTCTTGATGCTTGTTCTGAAGGGCATCATAATCTCTGCATAGTATCTTTTGGCTGCTTCATAAACTCTTGCCTCATCTGTAACAAACAAATCACTTGTTGCAAGATGGGAACCTAAGAAATCACAGGCAAAAAGTATTTTATCCTCTTTTAGGTAAGTGAACATGGTTTCAGGCCAATGAACCCAGGGCGCTAAAATAAATTCCAGCGTCTTGTTTCCAAGAGAAATGGTTTCCCTGTCATTGATAGTTAAAAATTTATCCTCAGGGATTAAGAGTAAATCCATCAGCATACCTTTGCACTTTTGGTTAGTCACAACCTTGGCATCAGGGTAAATCTCGATAACTTTTGGAATTGACCCAGAATGGTCCTGCTCAGCATGATTGGCAATAATATAATCAATTTTTTTAATATTCAACTGTTCAAGATTCTCCATAAGTTCATGCCTCTTTGTAGGGTCAACAGCATCTATTAATGCTATTTTCTCACTCCCCTTTATCAGATAGGAGTTATAACTTGTCCCGTCGGGAAGTGGTATGAGTTCATCGAATAACCTCCTATCCCAGTCTATTGAACCAACAGCATAAATATTCTGTTTTATCTCTCTGACAGCCATTTTTAACCCTCCTTTTCAAATAATGATTTATCTGCGCCGCATACAGGACAGACCCAGTCAGCTGGTAATTCCTCAAAGGGTGTTCCGGGATTGATACCAGAATCAGGATCACCTTTTTCAGGATCATAAATATATCCGCAAACTGTGCATTTGTACTTTTGCATTCCATCAGCCTCCTTTTTAGAAAAACAAGTTATCCAATTCCTAATTATAAAACAGTATATCTGAAACAAAAATATAGATATCAGAATATATCTTATTTTTTTGTCGGTATTTGTCTTACGTAATCAAAATTAATCAGAGTTTCATGAATAAAAAACTATATATGATATAATAAATAGTTTGAAGGAGGTTAGAAGATATGCCGATTTACGAATATGAATGCCCGAACTGTGGCAGGCATTATGAATTAATACAGAGATTCAGTGATGAACCACTATACAGTTGTCCTGAATGTGGCGGACATGTGCACAAATTGATCTCCCATTCCTCCTTTATCCTTAAAGGTTCAGGATGGTATGTAACAGACTATGCCTCTCCTGAAAGAAAAAAAAGAACAGGAGCTAAAAGTAAACCTGATGCAAAGACAGAATCCAAAGCAGATTCCACCACCAAAAAATAATGGTGAATCCTCATATCCATATCCCCTACAGCAAGTTAGAGGACTATCTTCATTTTATACAGAAACATCAATTGGATCTCGAAATATTTTTTTCTGCACATTCTCTCGAAACGATTAAAGATTCAGACATCACAAAGCTCCGTGAAAAGCTCTCCTATAATCCCTCCCTTTCCATTCATGCACCCTTTATGGATCTGTCACCAGGGGCTGTGGATTCAAAAGTCAGGGCTGTCACCATCGATAGATTTTTAAATATTTTCGATATAGCAGAAATATTAAAACCCAAAGTAATAGTCTTTCATTCAGGCTATGAGAAATGGAAGTATGCCCTTCGGATTGATAAATGGCTTAAAGGAAGCCTTATAACCTGGAAGCAACTGTTACCCAGGGCTATAGAGAGAAGCATAAAGATAGCCATAGAAAATATCTTTGAAGATGACCCAATAAATCTTCGGCTTCTCATGCAGCATATGAACTCTGATTATTTTGGAATATGTTTCGATACAGGTCATTTCAATCTCTTTTCTAAAACCTCTCTTGAAGAATGGCTGAAACAGTTGAAGTCATACATAATAGAACTCCACCTTCATGATAACAATAAAAATGTTGATGCCCATAAAGCGATCGGTGATGGTACATTTGACTTTGATACTTTATTTTCAGCTCTGAAGGGGAAAAACCTTGTATATACTCTTGAGGCACATACTCCCGAGGATGTTTTAAAGAGTATTGAAAGGCTCAAATCCTATAATTTATTGGCCTGATTCTTAATCGAAAACCCTTTGAGTTCTGGAAAACCCTTGCCTTTATACTGAATTAAAACCTTATGGGACTCACCAAGGGTTCCGGGGAAAATTAATCTCTTGATCTTTGCAACTTCAAAAAGATAATCAGGGGAATCTCTATAAAGTTCC
>Ga0315281_10010420_pt1 | contig 12820 bp, 9 predicted proteins | sample YL17G07_0_MG_FD_204540 | JGI IMG/M metagenome (GOLD analysis project Ga0315281, IMG submission 204540) | Sediment microbial communities from Yellowstone Lake, YNP, Wyoming, USA - YL17G07_0 | ecosystem: Environmental > Aquatic > Freshwater > Lake > Sediment | place: USA: Wyoming | collected... | reverse complement strand
GGCGTTCTCGTTGTCGAGCACGTAGATCGCCGCGTCGATCAGCTCGCCGAGGTTGTGCGGCGGGATGTTCGTGGCCATCCCGACCGCAATTCCGCCGGCACCGTTCGCCAGCAAGTTCGGGAATCGCGCGGGCAGCACATTCGGCTGCTCCCGGCTGCCGTCGTAGTTCGGTGACCAATCGACGGTGTCCTCGTCGATCTCACCCAGCAACTCCATCGCGAGGGGGGCCAGGCGTGCCTCGGTGTAGCGAGCCGCGCCCGGGCGGTCGGCGGGATCGGGCGAGCCGAAGTTTCCGTGACCGTCGATCAGCGGATACCGCAACGAGAAGTCCTGGGCCATACGGGCCATGGCGTCGTAGATCGCGCTGTCGCCGTGCGGGTGGTAGTTGCTCATTACGTAGCCCACCGACGCCGCCGACTTCTTGTGCTGGCGATCGGGCCGGTTGCCGTCTTCGTACATCCCGTAGAGGATCCGGCGCTGGACCGGCTTGAGCCCGTCGCGCGCGTCGGGAAGCGCGCGAGCGGTGATCACCGACATCGCGTATTCCAGGAAGGACCGTTCCATCTCTTCCTGGAGCTCGACGGGCTCGATATTGCCGTCGTTCAATGTTCCTTGGACGCCGTCGTCAGACATGACATTCCTTGCTGTGGTGGAACCTCGACACGATCAGGACCAGCGACCTACACGTCGAGGAAGCGCACATCCTTTGCGTTCTCCTGAATGAACCCCTTGCGTGCCTCGACGTCGTCGCCCATGAGCGTGGCGAACACCTCGTCGGCGATCGCTGCTTCTTCCACCGAGATCTGGAGCAAGGTGCGCGTTTCCGGGTTCATCGTAGTGACGCCCAATTCTTGCCAATCCATCTCGGCAAGGCCCTTGAACCGATTCACTTTGATCTTGTTGTTCTGGTGCGCGGCCTCGAACTCGCGCAGCGCCGCTTCGTCCTTGAGGTACGTGCGTTCCTTGCCGATGTCGGCACGGAAGAGCGGCGGCTGCGCGATGTAGATGAACTTGTGCTTGACGATCTCGGGAAGCTGCCGGTAGAAGAACGTCAGGAGCAGCGTTCGGATGTGCGAGCCGTCGACATCGGCGTCGGCCATGATCACGATCTTGTGGTAGCGCAGCTTGGCGAGATCGAACTCGTTGCTGATGCCGGAACCGATCGCCGTGATGAGCGCCTGAATCTCTTCGTTCTTGAGCATCTTGTCGAGGCGCGCTCGTTCGACGTTGAGGATCTTTCCCCGGATGGGCAGGATCGCCTGTATGCGCGGATCGCGCGCCCGCTTCGCGCTTCCTCCCGCGCTGTCGCCCTCGACGATGAACAGTTCGGTTTCATTGGGATTGCGGGACGCGCAATCGGCGAGCTTGCCCGGCATCGCGCCCGAATCGAGCAGCGACTTGCGCCGGGTGAGGTCGCGGGCCTGGCGAGCCGCCATGCGCGCATGGGCCGCCTGCATGGCCTTCTGCACGGCGAGGCGGGCTTCCGTCGGGTTCTCCTCGAGCCAGTCTGCGAGCTTCTCGTTGGTGACCTTTTCCACCAGTGAGCGCATCTCGGTGTTGCCGAGCTTGTTCTTGGTCTGGCCCTCGAACTGCGGATTCGGCAGCTTCACCGAGATGATCGCGGTGAGCCCTTCTCGGATGTCTTCGCCGAGCAGGTTGTCGTCCTTGTCCTTGAGGATCCCCTTGCCTTTCGCGTAGCGGTTCACCACGTTGGTGAGCGCCTTCTTGAAGCCCTCTTCGTGCATACCGCCGTCGGTCGTCGCGACGTTGTTCGCGAAGGAGTGGATCCCTTCGTAATAGCCGGTGTTCCACTGCATCGCGATCTCGATGTCGTGGTTCTCCCCGGAGTCGGCGATCGAGACGACGCGTTTGAACAGCGGTTCCTTGGCCGCATTGAGGTGCTTCACGAAGTCGACGATGCCGCCCGCGTACTTGAAGGTCTGGTCGGTGACGGGATCGACGCGCTCGTCGCGGAACCTGATCTCGAGCGCCTTGTTCAAGAAGGCGGTCTCGCGGACGTGCTCGAGGATCGTCTGGGCGCGGAACTCCGTCTCCTCGAAAATGCGCTCGTCGGGCCAGAAGGTGATCGTCGTGCCGCGCTGCTTCGACGCGGCGACGCGCACGAGCTTGCCTTGAGGCTTGCCGCCCTTCGCGTAGTGCTGCTCGAACTTGCCGCCGTGCTGGTGGATCTCGAGGTCGAGTCGACTCGACAGTGCGTTCACCACCGACACGCCCACACCATGCAGCCCGCCGGAAACCTTGTAGCCGGCACCGCCGAACTTTCCGCCGGCGTGTAAGACCGTCAGCGCGACCTCGGCCCCCGACTTGCCCTTGTACTCGGGGTGCGCGTCGGTCGGGATCCCGCGACCGTTGTCGGCGACTCGACAGCCGCCGCCGGGCAACAACGTGATGTCGATCTTGGTGCACTCCCCGGCCATCGCCTCGTCGACGGAGTTGTCGAGCAACTCCCAGACGAGGTGGTGCAGGCCCGAGGGGCCGGTGGATCCGATGTACATCCCTGGGCGCTCGCGAACCGGGTCGAGGCCCTTCAGAACCGTGATGTCTTTGGCGTTGTACGCCACGCGGGCGGCACCTCTCGAAGCGGTCGGCAAACGTGCTCGTGACTCTGCGTTTCGCGACAAAACCGCAGGTCAGGGCACGGATTTCGGTACTTCCCAGCTTACCAGAGGACGTCCGCGAAACGGGCGCGAACACGCGAGAAATCGCGCCGGATTACCCGGCTGGGTTTGGCTCCACGCGCACTCGGATTCCGTGCACGATTCCGGTGCCGACAAGGTCGGCGGCGCGTTCGACGATGTCGGCTTCGAGGTAACGGAGTTGGCTCGCCCACAACGAGCTGTCCACCGCGATCGCCACGGTCCCTTCCCGCAGCCCTACGAGCCGAGCGTGGAGTGCGAGATCGGCACCGACCACTTCATCCCATCGTTCGGTCAACGATCGCAGCGCGTCACTCGGCGGTAAACCGAGTTCCGCCTGTACGCGCGCGAGGGCGTCGCCGATGGATACCGGGTCGGTGCTCACGCCGCCGCGAGCGTTCCCTCGTCGACACGGAGCAACTGCTCCGCGTGCAGGCCCGCCGGAACTGGGCCTGCAGTGGTCACCAGCGTCTGCGTCGCGTCGAGATGAGCGAGGAGTGCGTCCGCCCGGTGTTCGTCAAGCTCACTGAACACGTCGTCGAGGAGAAGCACCGGCGGCGTACCGAGAATGTCGGTACAGAGGCGATGGCCTGCTACTCGTAATGCCAGCGCGATCGTGCGTTGTTCGCCCTGGGAGGCATGGGATCGGCTGTCGAGATCGGCGATACGCAGACGCCACTCGTCCCGATGGGGTCCGGTCAAGGTGATTCCGCGCTCGAGCTCCGCTCGACGCCGCTCACCAAGCGCCCCCAAGAGCAGTCGCTCCGGATCGTCGCTCGACTCGCCGAGCCACGCCGCCTCATACGTGGCGTCGACCGCGGCGTCGCCTGCGAGTTCGTGATAGCACTGCGCCACGAGCGGAGTGAGTCGTTCCAACATCCGCATGCGGCCCGTCGTCAAGGCCGCGCCCGCGCGCGCGAGTTGTACGTCGAACACGTCGAGCGTGGTGGTGTCGTCGTTGGTGCGTACGCCGCGCCGGAGCAGAGCGTTCCGTTGACGCAGGACCCGCTCGTAGTCGGCGCGCACCGCCACGTACCTCGGCGCGACGGATACCAAGAGGTCGTCGAGATACGCGCGCCGGCAGCCAGGACCTCCCTTTACCAGTTGGAGGTCATCCGGCGCGAACACGGTGACCCGCACGAATTCCGCGCGGTCTTCGACTCGTCGAAGGGTTTGTTGATTGATCCGAACCCGGTTGCGGCCCGTCACACGAATTTCGGCCTCGAGCAGCTGCACCCGCGGGCCGTCCACCGATTCGGCACGCACGATCGCGCTCTCGCAACCCGTACGGACCAGAGCGGTGTCGGGAACTCCTCGGAACGACGCTCCGGTGGCCGCCCACGAAACGGCTTCGAGCAAGCTCGTCTTTCCCTGTGCATTCGCACCGCAGATCACCGTGACACCGGGGGTGAGTCGCAGTTCGGCCTCGTGGTAACAGCGGAAGTCCGTCAACCAGAGCCCGGAGAGTTGCATGACCGGACGCGACCCTCAGGAGATGCGTACAGGCATGAGCAGATAGAGGAACTCGGGGGTTCCCGGAGCCCGCAATACCGCCGGCTTCAGCGGGTCGATCGACTCGAGGACGACGTCGTCGGTCCCGGCCGCGTCGAGGCCGTCGAGCAGGAACTGCGAGTTGAACGCAACCGTGAGATCCGCGCCTTCGTACTTCGCTTCGACGGACTCGTGTGCCTCACCGACGTCCTGTGCGATTGCCGAAAGCTCGAGTGATTCCGACGTCATGGTCAGACGGATGGGCGCGGTGTCCCGGCTCTGTCCACCGACGAGACGTACACGATTCACCGCGGCCTGCAACGCTTCTCGTGACACCGTCAGTCGATTCGGGTAGTTGCTCGGGATCAGTTGCTGGTAATTCGGAAACTCGCCTTCGATCAGCCGCGTCGTCACGTCCGTCGTACCGACGCGGAAGACGACCTCTCGTTCGCCGAGCACGACATCGATTTCACCGTCTGCACTCGTGAGCAGTCGCTGCACTTCCGCGAGGCCCTTCGCGGCCACCAGCACTTTCTGGCCCTCGGCCAGCATGCTCACGCCTTCGAGATCCCGCAGGGCAAGCCGGTACGAATCGGTCGCTACGAGCCGCAAGCCTCCCGACGACGCGGTCAGGAGAACACCGGTCAAGATCGGTCGCGCATCGTCCTTCGACGCCGCCGAAACGACCTGGCGAAGTGCTTCGGCAAATGCTCCAGCAGCGACGCGTACACCCGAGTCCGTCGTTTCGGGCAACCGCGGAAACTCCGGTGCCGACAACGTTCGCAGCGTCGTGGCGAACCGACCCGCCTCGATGTGCGCGTCTTCGTCGGTGAGCTCGATCGTGACCGTCGGGCCGTCGAGTTGGCGCACGATCTCCGAAAACAATCGCGCCGGCACGACCCCCGTGCCGGAATCGTCGCTCTCGACCGGCACGCGAACCCGGATCGTCAGTTCGAGATCAGTTCCCACGATCTCCGCCGAGTTCGGGACGCGACAGCGCGCTGCGCGGTCGCGACACCATCGGCCAACGTGTCGCGCTCGCAACGAAACTTCACTCGGGCCTCCCTACGAAGAAGATCAAGGTCTTGTTGTTGTAGTAGTAGGGCCTGTGGATTGGGGAAACACGGCGTTTCCGCAGGTCATCGGGCCCGTGGTTGTCTGGTGGTCATACACCGTTATCCACAAGGAAGTCGCCACGGCACGCGGGGATCCTGTGTTCTCCCCAAGGGTCGAGGGGTTGTGAGATCTTTTCCACAGCATTATCCACTGTTGCCGAGCCGGACTCGCGTGATGAGCTCGTTCACCTGGTCGAAGATCACGTGACGCTCGGTCATCTGGCGTTTGATCTTGTCGACCGCGTACATGACGGTGGTGTGATCCCGGCCGCCGAATGCTTCGGCGATCCGTGGATAACTCAGATCGGTGAGCTCGCGCATGACGTACATGCCGATCTGTCGGGCGGTGACGAGCGGGCGCCGGCGGCTCTTCCCACACAGGTCGTCGGGCATCCAACCGAACATCTTGGCGGTCTCGTCGAGGATGAGCTCGGGTGTGACAACCCGCGGCGTGGTCGGTGGCAGGAGGTCGGCGAGCACGCGCTGGGCGACCTCCTCGGAGAGCTCGGCGTGGTGCAGGCTCGAGTATGCAGCAACTCGGATGAGGGCGCCCTCGAGCTCGCGGATGTTGTCGCTGATATTGGCGGCGATGAAGGCGAGCACTTCGGGCGGAATTCCACCGAGATGCTCGGATTCAGCCTTCTTGCGCAGGATGGCAAGCCGGGTTTCGAACTCCGGCGGCTGCACGTCGGTGATCAAACCCCATTCGAATCGAGTTCGGAGGCGATCTTCAAGGCTTGCAATCGACTTGGGCGGGCGGTCGGAAGAGATCACGATCTGGCCACCTTCACCATGGAGCTGGTTGAAGGTGTGGAAGAACTCCTCTTGGAGTTCCTGGGTGCGCTCGAGGAACTGGATGTCGTCGATGAGGAGGACGTCGAGGTCGCGATAGCGGCGTTTGAAACCCGGCATGGCCTTGGCCCGGATGGCATCGACGAACTCGTTCATGAAGGATTCGGTCGAGACGTACCTGACCCGCTTGTTCCGAAAGACCGTCCGGACATGGTGCCCGATGGCGTGGAGGAGGTGGGTCTTGCCGAGCCCTGCCGGGCCGTAGATGAACAGGGGGTTGTAGGAGCGCCCGGGACTCTCGGCGACAGACAGTGCCGCCGCGTGGGCAAAGCGGTTGGACGCCCCGATCACGAACTGGTCGAAGGTGTACCGGGCGTTGAGCGTTCCTGAGGTCCAGGAGGCGCCGTCGGGCCCGGGCACGGCGTGGTCGGTGCCGGCATGGGCCAGAGGCTCGGGCGGGGGGAGCAGTCTGAGCGCGCCCGTCGGGTGCGCGGGGTCAAGATCGGAATAGGAGATCGCCTGGGTCTCGCGTGGATCGGTGTCGACGAGCAGCTCGATCCGGACGGACTCGCCGGTGCGGTCGCGAATGGCGTCGGTCAGCATTCCGGCGTAGCTCGACCGGATCCGGTCGGCCGCGAGAGAGTTGGGTACGCCGAGGACCAGGAGCTGACCGTCGTAGGAGACGGGCCGCACCCCGTGGAACCACATCGACCAAGTCGCTGGTGCGAGCTGCTCTCGTAGCGCGCTCGCACCCTTTCCCCAGAGTTCGTTGGCCAACACGGCGCCCGCCTTCTCGTTTCCCACAGGAGCGTCCACAGGTGTGGAGATCGGCGGGAGACCCGCCTTCCTCATTTGGAACGGCCGGGTGGCGTCGGGACTCACCGGGGAAGTTCGCTACGGCCGGCCGCAGCCTCGCGAGGGGCCGAAACGTACCACCGAGCACCGCAGCGGACAAGGGGCGCCGCCGAGCAACGGCCGGTTGGCCCGCCTTGCACAAAACCTGCGGAACACCGGTAGACTCGTGGCTTCCGCCTCCCGCGCCGATCCCCTGCTTCGGCCGACGCGCGGTCACCCTCAAGGAGGCAAGGTTCGTGAAGCGTACGTACCAGCCCAACAACCGTAAGCGAAGCAAGACTCACGGTTTCCGCATCCGGATGCGGACCCGTGGAGGTCGGGCCGTGCTCCGGGCCCGTCGTGCCCGCGGCCGGAAGCGGCTCTCGGCCTGATCTGGCGCGTCCGCGACCGTGAGACCTTCGAGGCCCTTGCTCGGGCCCCTCGCCGTCGGGCGGGGCCCATCTCCCTTCGGTTCTCGGCCGATGGATCGACCCGACCTCCGCGAGTCGGGTATAGCGTCGGGCGCCGTGCCGGTTCCGCGGTCGAGCGGAATCGCATCCGGCGTCGCCTCCGGGCATGTGTCGCCGCCCGGGCCGACGATCTCGTCGCCGGCGGGGCGTACCTGTTCGGAGCGGACCGTACCGTGTTGATGGTGGACGCCCTCAGACTGCAAGAATCCGTGACGAACCTCCTCCGTGCCGTAGCGAGCGAGGCCCGCAAGTGACTGCCGCGCCGCTCACGCCACCACCGTCGCGGACTGCCGGCGGCCTCATGCGGTTGGTGCGGGTCTGGAGGCTCGTCAGCGTCCAGTTGCCGCCACGGTGCCGGTTCCACCCATCATGTTCGCAGTACGCGCTCGACGCCCTCGGGCGACACGGTGCCCGGCGGGGGGGCTGGCTCGCGCTTCGCCGGATCGGTCGCTGCCACCCGTGGCATCCCGGCGGCCTCGACCCAGTCCCTGAATCGAACAGACGTTCGCCACGAGCGGTTCCGGCGAAGTGAGAGAAGAGAGCTGATTTCCGATGCTGTTGGCCGCCGGTTCCCCATTCGACCCCATCTACAACTTCTTCGGGGCGATCCTCGCGTTCTCGTACGGCCTGATCCCGAACCTCGGGGTCGCGATCATCCTGCTCACCGTGGTGGTGATGTTGTGTCTGTTCCCGCTGACCGCCAAGCAGGCGAAGGCGATGATGCACATGCAGCGGGCGCAGCCGGAGATCAAGAAGCTTCAGGCGAAGTACAAGAACGATCGCCAGAAGCTCAACGAAGAGGTCATGAAGTTCTACCAGGAGAACAAGATCAACCCGCTCGCGGGATGTCTACCGATCCTGGTCCAGATGCCGATCTTCCTCACGCTCTTCCGCGTGATGCGGGAGCCCTACAAGCACGTTCCGAAGAGCTCGGAGCTCTACGCGGCGTTCTGTACGCATGGCGGAACGGTGCGAGCGCAGTGCAACGAGCCGAAGTTGCATCTTCCAACACCCCAGCACTTCCTCGGGATGGATCTCGCCCAGCACGCGACGGGGATCACCGCAGGTTTCCTCGACGCACTCCCCTACTTCGTCCTCGTCGGTCTTGTCATCGTCACCGCGTTCGCGCAGTCACGACAGAGCCGTCGGAATGCTCCGAACATGACCTCGCAGATGGCGATGGTGAGCACCGTGCTCCCCGTGGCCTTCGGTTTGTTCTCGCTCCAGTTCCCCGCGGGCCTCGTGCTCTATTTCCTCGTGAGCAACTTGTGGCGTCTGGGCCAGCAGGAATTGATCATGCGGAAGATCACGGGGCCGATGAAGGAACAGGGACCGATCGAGGCCAAGGGGTCCGAGGGAACTCGTGGAGCTGTCGACGTGATCGAAGCCCCGCAGGCTGCGAGAGCGCCGGGCGGGTTGCGCAAGCTGTTCCAGCCGGCGATTCCCGCGCCCGAAACCCCCGAGGCAAACGGTGGCGACGCATCCGAGGGCGGTCATCGTGCGCCGCCGCGCTCCGCCGCGAAGCCGAAACCCGCCCCGGCGAAGGGTGCTGCCAGCCGCGCGGCGACAGGGCGTGGAGGGTCACCGGGCGGTGGCGGTCAACCGACGGGACGCGGCAAGAGCAAGAAGCGGAAACGGCGCTAGCCGCAACGCCCAGTTCACCCTCGCGGCGCCCGCATCGACACGGTGGGCAGCCACGAGGCACGAGTCGAGACGAGTAGTCATCATGGAGTGGGTGGAGACAACCGGACGCACGATCGAAGAAGCGCTCGACGCCGCGCTCGACGAGCTGGGCGTCGACGAGGACGAGGTGGAGTTCGAAGTACTGGAACAACCGCGAGGGGGTCTGTTCGGCCGTTTCGGTGGAGGCGCACGAATTCGTGCCCGGGTCAAGCCGCTCTCGCGCGAGAAGCCAGGAGAGCGTCAACATCGCCGGCGACGGGGCGGTTCTGGTCCGGGGCGGTCACCGAGGGGCGAAGGCGACCAGGAAACGGCGAGAGGTGCGCGTGGGGCGGCCGAGTCCACCGAGGCTTCGACGGTCCGCGGTTCGTCCGCGGGTCGGCGCGGCGGGCAGGGGGCGAAGGTCGCAAGGGAGCAAGGAACCGGATCCGCGCCCGAGCGGCAAGTTGGATCCGCGCCCGAGCGGCGACCGCGGAGCAGGTCCGGGAGTACCGGGAATCAGTCGATCGACGAAACGACCAAGGGGACGACAGTGGAAACAACCGAGTCGGAAGTAGCGATCGAAGAGCAGGCGGAGGCCGCGGAGGTGTTCACTCGGGGACTCATCGACGCGTTCGACCTTGGTGGAGAGGTCACCACGGTCCTCATCGACGACGGAATCCTTGTCGAGGTGACCGGTGACGGGCTCGGGCTCCTCGTCGGCCCTCGTGGCGCGACCTTGCATGCCATCGAGGAACTGGTGCGCACGGTGGTCCAACGCCAGACCGATGGCCATGGCGCGCGAATCAACGTGGACGTCGCTGGGTACCGCGCGAAGCGGCGAGAGGCGCTCCAGGCGTTCACCCGGGGAATCGCGGAACGGGTACTGGAGACGGGCACCGCGCAGACCCTCGAGCCGATGTCGGCGGTCGACCGCAAGACCGTGCACGACGCCGCGGCCGAGATCGACGGAGTGCGGACGGAGTCCCGCGGCGAAGATCCCCGCCGGTGCGTCGCGATCCTGCCCGAGACGGAGACATCCTGACCGAGCGCTCGGTCACGCAGGGCCAGGCACGGCGAAGGCCCGAGAGAGCGTGAGCACCGACGACCTCCTGATCGAGGTGCTGCTCGACGCGCGGACGCGGGGGTTTCTCGGCCCGGGGCCCGTCGAGTACCACGTCGAACACAGCCGGGACCTCGGCGAAGCCCTGGGACCGTTCTCGGGCGCCTTCCTCGATCTGGGTGCCGGCGGCGGGATACCCGGGCTTGTGCTGGCGCTGATGTGGCCGGAAGCAACGGCGGTGCTGCTCGATGCCCAGCAGCAACGCGGGGCGTTCCTGGCGCACGCGGTTGATCGACTCGATCTGGCCCAGCGGATCGTGGTGCGCACAGGCCGGGCCGAACGGCTCGCCCGAGAGGGAGAGCTCCGGGGCCGATTCGACCTGGTCGTCGCGCGCAGTTTTGGCGGGCCGGCGGAGACGGCCGAATGCGCGGTGGGGTTCCTGGCCGCCGGAGGTCGCCTCGCCGTAACGGAGCCACCCGAGAGCGAGGAGACGTCGGAGAGGTGGCCTGCCGCTGGCCTCGCCGAGCTCGGCCTGGGTCCGGCCGCGAGGATTCGATCGGGCCGGGCAGGGGTCGCGGTGATGATCGCGCTCGACGCGCCGGACCACCGTTGGCCCCGGAGAGATGGCCGGCCCCGGAAGAGCCCGTTGTGGTAAATGGGGTCTGGTACTGTTCCACGTGAAACGCGAGCCGTCGTCGAAGAATCGGTCGAGGGTTTCGTCGTGTTTCACGTGAAACACCCTTGACCCCGACCGCCGGGTCGTTGAGGATGAACCCCGGGCACGGACCTCCTGGACGGTTGATGACAGAAGAACCGATGGATCAGCGACCAAGGCGCCGCATATTCGGGCGCCGTCGCGTCGAGATCGTCGAGGAGTCACTGGCCGCCGTGTACAGCAGGGAGCGTCCTGGGGGCAACAGTCCGGCGGACCGTCCGGGGGAACGAAGCGTGACGCCCGACGCTGCTCGGGCCCCGATCCCGGAGCGGTCAGAGGGGCCGTCGAAAATGGGGGCTCCGCCTTCAGCTCCGGCAGGCCCACCTCGGATACCCGAGGAGCCTCAGGCGCCGCGCATGGAGGAGCCGACAGTGGCTGCCGAACGGGACCACGGATCCACTGGAATGCCCGCCACCGTTCAGGAAGAAGTTCGCATGAGGATGACGGAAGCAGTAGTCGAGCTCAATGCGACCGCCGACGGCGCACGACCACCGGAGGGCGGGACGGAACCCGATAGCGCCCAAACCGCCGCCGGCCCCCTCCCCCTCCCCCGGGTGATCGCGATCGCAAATCAGAAGGGTGGAGTCGGCAAGACCACCACGGCGGTGAACCTCGGAGCCGCCCTCGCGGAAGCCGGCTTTCGTGTGCTCGTGGTCGACCTCGATCCTCAGGGCAACGCGTCGACCGGTTTGGGAATCAACCCGCGCGACGTCGAACGCTCGATCTACGACGTGATCATGAGCGACATGCCGGCGCTCGACTGCGTGGAGCCGACCAGCCTGAAGAACCTGTTCGTCCTGCCGGCGACGATCGATCTCGCAGGAGCCGAGATCGAACTGGTCTCGGCGTTCAGTCGGGAACTGAAGCTACGGCATGCTCTCGACGCGGTTCGAAGTGAATACGACGTGATCCTCATCGACTGCCCGCCCTCGCTGGGTCTGCTCACGGTCAACGGCCTCGCCGCGGCCGACGACGTGATCGTGCCTGTCCAGAGCGAGTACTACGCCCTCGAAGGACTCGGTCAACTGCTGAAGAACGTCGCGATGGTGCGTTCCATCAACCCGTCACTCGACGTGCGGGGAATCGTCCTCACCATGCACGACTCGCGGACGAAACTCGCCGAACAGGTCGAGAGCGAAGTCCGCGCGCATTTCGGAGCAAAGGTCTACCGGACCGTCGTTCCGCGTACCGTGCGACTGTCGGAAGCCCCCTCGTTCGGGCAGCCGATTATCGTGTTCGATCCGACGTCGCGGGGTGCGACGGCATACCGAGAATTGGCGCAGGAGGTCAGTGGTGGCGCGACGCGGCGGGCTCGGTAAGGGTCTGGGTGCGCTCATCCCGCCAGGGACGAGCATCGAAGCAGAAACCGGCGGGCTTGAAGAACTCCCGACGTCGTCGATCCGCCCGAGCCGGTTCCAACCGCGCGAGCACTTCGACGAGGAGGCCCTGGGCTCGCTGGCCGACTCGATTCGAGAGGTCGGCGTGCTGCAGCCCGTGCTCGTCCGTCCGACCGACGACGGCTACGAGCTCATTGCCGGAGAGCGTCGATGGCGTGCCGCGCGGCGTGTGGGTCTCCAGCGGATTCCGGCGCTGATCCGTACTACGGACGATGCCACTGCGCTCGAACACGCGCTCGTGGAAAACCTGCACCGCGACGACCTCAATCCCCTCGAAGAGGCGGCGGCCTATCAACAGCTCATCGAGGACTTCGGGCTCACCCATGAGGCCGTGGCGGTGCGGGTCGGACGGAGTCGGGCGGCCATCAGCAACTCCTTGCGGCTGCTCCAACTGCCGCCGTCAATTCAGAAGCTCGTCCACGAAGGCCACCTGGGCATGGGCCATGCCCGCGCGCTCTTGGCCACTCCCGATCGAGCTCTACAAGAGAAGCTTGCTCGCCGTGTGGTCGACGAAGACCTCTCGGTGCGGGCGGTCGAGGAGCTGCTGCGCGAGTACGACGCTCCGCCTCCGGCCGACGCTCCACAGGGTTCTCGCACGCGGACGCGACGTCGAGGGCTCCGTCCGCC
>Ga0315281_10010419_pt1 | contig 12820 bp, 9 predicted proteins | sample YL17G07_0_MG_FD_204540 | JGI IMG/M metagenome (GOLD analysis project Ga0315281, IMG submission 204540) | Sediment microbial communities from Yellowstone Lake, YNP, Wyoming, USA - YL17G07_0 | ecosystem: Environmental > Aquatic > Freshwater > Lake > Sediment | place: USA: Wyoming | collected... | reverse complement strand
AGGTTCTGTTTCAATCCACGCTCCCCCGTTTCCGAGGGAGCGACGAGCCAACCAGGTGGGGCAGGCGTCGGGAGCGGGGTTTCAATCCACGCTCCCCCGTTTCCGAGGGAGCGACAGCTCCGTCCCGCGTCACGGATTTGGACGCGTTGGTTTCACTCCACGCTCCCCCGTTTCCGAGGGAGCGACGGGGGCGGCCAAAATGTCGCCCCAGAGAATAAAAGTTTCAATCCACGCTCCCCCGTTTCCGAGGGAGCGACGCCGCCAAGATGCGGTACGGGACGAGCCACAGATGTTTCAATCCACGCTCCCCCGTTTCCGAGGGAGCGACGTAGCTCTAAAAAATCTGCGTGAATCTGCGGATGTTTCAATCCACGCTCCCCCGTTTCCGAGGGAGCGACGCCCTGTCGTCGGCTCTACAGCCGGAGATTGACAGTTTCAATCCACGCTCCCCCGTTTCCGAGGGAGCGACGGCCGGCAACACGCGGTTCGACGCGGAACGTTCCGTTTCAATCCACGCTCCCCCGTTTCCGAGGGAGCGACTTTTACGAAAAGCGCGAAACGGACATTGAAAAGCGTTTCAATCCACGCTCCCCCGTTTCCGAGGGAGCGACCCCACTTCCCCGTGGGAAGGGTACCCTGCGGTTTTTGTTTCAATCCACGCTCCCCCGTTTCCGAGGGAGCGACTTCTGGATGGTAAAGCTCACGGCGCGGGGGAAAAGTTTCAATCCACGCTCCCCCGTTTCCGAGGGAGCGACGTAGCGTGACGCGTTGTCGGGCATGAAATCAGTTTTGTTTCAATCCACGCTCCCCCGTTTCCGAGGGAGCGACGCAACATTTCGTGGACATTTATCAGGCTGCTAAAGTTTCAATCCACGCTCCCCCGTTTCCGAGGGAGCGACCAACCACCGGCAGTTATCACCTCGTGGTCGTTGCGTTTCAATCCACGCTCCCCCGTTTCCGAGGGAGCGACATCAGCCCACCTCAATCCGCAACCTGAACCTCCAGTTTCAATCCACGCTCCCCCGTTTCCGAGGGAGCGACGTTGCTGGGCGTAATTATCGGAGTTTGCGCCGTATTGTTTCAATCCACGCTCCCCCGTTTCCGAGGGAGCGACGCCGCCTCCTGTAGCGCGGCAAGCTGGGTCGGATCGTTTCAATCCACGCTCCCCCGTTTCCGAGGGAGCGACTTCATGGAGCCGTCAACATTTTGACTCATATTTTTGTTTCAATCCACGCTCCCCCGTTTCCGAGGGAGCGACTTCGCGGCCAACGCCGAGCTTCGCGCCTCGTACTCGTTTCAATCCACGCTCCCCCGTTTCCGAGGGAGCGACTGCATCTTGACGACATCATCGACGGCGTGAACTGGTTTCAATCCACGCTCCCCCGTTTCCGAGGGAGCGACCACGAGGTTTGAACCTGTGGCGGATCCCGAAACAGGTTTCAATCCACGCTCCCCCGTTTCCGAGGGAGCGACTTTGGCGGTTCAGGTTGCGGATTGAGGTGGGCTGATGTTTCAATCCACGCTCCCCCGTTTCCGAGGGAGCGACCGCCGTGCGACGCCGTGGTGACTTTTTCCATTATGTTTCAATCCACGCTCCCCCGTTTCCGAGGGAGCGACGAGGAGCTTGTCCCGTCAATCGACACGGCCAAGCTGTTTCAATCCACGCTCCCCCGTTTCCGAGGGAGCGACTTTCTCCACCAGGAGCGACATCGCCAGGTCGGAGGTTTCAATCCACGCTCCCCCGTTTCCGAGGGAGCGACCTGTAAATCCTCGTCGTGGATAGTAAGTAGCAAATGTTTCAATCCACGCTCCCCCGTTTCCGAGGGAGCGACACGGGGTCGCGCCGAGGGCGGCCTTGAAAAGAGCTGTTTCAATCCACGCTCCCCCGTTTCCGAGGGAGCGACGCGGTTTCGGATTCACAGTTAAAAACGCTACCGATTGTTTCAATCCACGCTCCCCCGTTTCCGAGGGAGCGACGTTTGGGCCTCCCCGATTACTTTTAGTTTGTTCCAGTGTTTCAATCCACGCTCCCCCGTTTCCGAGGGAGCGACGCTTCACGGACGTGACCAGCCGTTCCGCCTGGTAGTTTCAATCCACGCTCCCCCGTTTCCGAGGGAGCGACACCGCCGTCGTCGAGGGAAGCGACCTCGTCGTGCAGTTTCAATCCACGCTCCCCCGTTTCCGAGGGAGCGACTGCCGTGCGACGCCGTGGTGACTTTTTCCATTATGTTTCAATCCACGCTCCCCCGTTTCCGAGGGAGCGACGTTCGTCCGCGTATTCGAGCATGGCCTGTTTTGACGTTTCAATCCACGCTCCCCCGTTTCCGAGGGAGCGACCTTGCGCGTCCGGGTTGTCGAACGAGGCGGCGATTGTTTCAATCCACGCTCCCCCGTTTCCGAGGGAGCGACCTGCGCTCGGCGGAAATGGACGAGGTCGTCTTTTCGTTTCAATCCACGCTCCCCCGTTTCCGAGGGAGCGACCATAGACCAAACCGGAATGGGCGAGATGTTCGCGGTTTCAATCCACGCTCCCCCGTTTCCGAGGGAGCGACCTGTATTCGCCCGAGGGGAAAACGGAGGAACTGGAGTTTCAATCCACGCTCCCCCGTTTCCGAGGGAGCGACTTCAATCCCGCTGTACACGGGTTCCATTTTTTTATGTTTCAATCCACGCTCCCCCGTTTCCGAGGGAGCGACTCCGTGCGCCGGTGTAGACCTCCGATTTACCGGGTTTCAATCCACGCTCCCCCGTTTCCGAGGGAGCGACCTTTAATCGCCCTGCGGGGGCGCGGGTCGTTCGGGTTTCAATCCACGCTCCCCCGTTTCCGAGGGAGCGACGTTGATTGACCAAGCGGTCAGCAAAAGAGAGGAAGTTTCAATCCACGCTCCCCCGTTTCCGAGGGAGCGACAGTACCTCTTAATGTTCTTTGCTGACGCTGAAAAAATAGCCCGAATTCACGAATCCTGTCTTTGAGCGAGACTTCAAGAGTCTTAATGATTCCGAGGTCGAAGCATCTATCAATAATACAATAGGTTGAAGGGTGCGCGAACCTCCCCCCCTTTTTATGAGTGCTTTTGGTTCGCGCGAATAAAACCGCACTTCTTTACTGCCAGCCGAAGGTATCATCATAATCAGATTATAAGCGGTTCATCGTAATTAACCGACGGTTTAGTTCCATGATGTTCCGCCTTTTCAAAATCATCCGTTGAAAGAAAATAAAACCTAAGGCTGTCCTTAGTTGGTTCATAAAGTTCCAGCAAGCGCGTTCTTTGCAAAACCCATTTTTCCTTTGGCAGGTCGCATTCAAAAACCGAGAACTGAACCCGTTGACCATAGTCAAGGCACGTTTGCGCTATCTTACGCAACCGGCGGCGGCCAGCGTTGTCTTCCGTGTTCACATCGTAGGTAATCAACACTTTCATCTTATTGTAAATGGCGGATAGCCTTCAAGGTCCCCGCGCATAACCCTTGCAAGTAGCCGAGCCTGGATGTGCGGCAATAAACCAAAGGTGGTATTTTCTTCGGTAAATGGATGCTTAAGCTCCTCCCGCTTCTTTTCTTGGTATGCCGTTATAAAAGCTTTGCGCGCTGAATCCGACATTTCAATTCCACCCCCGTCTTTTTCCACAAAATCGGATGGTTGCACCTGCCGCCTGTTCACAAAGGCAAGCACAAGGCGATCCACCAACACCGGTCTAAACTCCTCCATTAAATCCAAGGCCAACGAGTATCTGCCCGGCCTATCCACGTGCAAGAATCCAACGGACGGATCCAAGCCGACACCTTCACAAGCGGAAATGCAGTCGTTGGACAACATGGCATAGCCGAAGGACAACATGGCGTTTACGGCGTTCTTTGGCGGGCGGCGCGTTCTTTTTTCAAAAACAAAGCCATCGGTGCGGATTAAGCGGTCAAACACACCGAAGTATGTTGCCGACGCATTTCCCTCGGCCCCTAGCAACACGTTATAATCGGATACCTGATTCAACTGGCTTAAGCCAAATTGAATTGACGAGGCGGCAGTTTGAAGAGCCTCCGCGTTTTCCGGAAGGTCGCTGTCCCTGGCGGCGCGAGAGAGAACGGCGCGATAATTTGCCAATTTTCCTAAAACGAAATTCTTAGCTATCTCCAACCTTTTTTCGTCGTCATCAGCCCATCGGAATTGTGTGCGCCTTAAAAGGACGTTGCCTGACACCTTCCCCTCGAAACGGCCGATGAAACGCCCGTTCTCGGTCATTAGCGCCACCCCGATTCCGGCCTTGGCGCACGCTTCCAGGGCCGGCGGACTTACGGATACCCTGCCAAAGCAGACCACGCCGGAAAGATGATGGAGCGGGACTTTCAGCTTTGTTTCGCCTTCGAGTCGGACTTCGAGGTTTAGGTGATCGTGACCGACATATGCGCCCTGAAGCGTGACGAATAAAGTATTGTGAGCTTTGGACACGACTACTCCTTCCCAATCTCATTAAGATATTTCTTTACCACCGTCTTCCCAATCGTTCCGGGCATGCAGATTTCAAGCAATGAGCAACTTTCACACCATTCTCCGAGTTTGGGCAAAGGGGTAACGCCAGACCTTATCAATTCGTGCAACCGTTTGGCGGCCTTTTCGGTTGTGGCCCTTAGTTCGGAGTCGAGCGGGATGACTTTTCGACGACGTGTTTGGTGGTAATAAACGGCGCCTTCCGGCACTTCGGCACCGAGCATTTCTTCAAGAGCCATTGCTTGGGCGCAGAGTTGAACGGAGTCATACGGTCTGTCGCCGCGCTTGCCCCGCTTGTACTCCACCGGATATGGGATTTCCCCCGATTCCGTTTTATGGAATTCGACAATATCCGCGACGCCGGACACGCCCAGCCGTTCTGAAGTTATCCGTAACGCCCGCACCACGCGCACCCCGGGCCGGTTTTCGACGCCGGGAGTATCGGCCTTGTCGTGCAGAACCCTACCTTCGGCGGTGAACACGTTTTCGCTCCACGCCTGCTCGACGTGGATAAGGGCGCACTGCCTCTCGCAAAACAGCAGGTGCTGTAGCGCGGATATCGGCAGGTAGTCGTCGTTGTCCATTCGTTAGCACATCTCTATTAGCTCAACCCCCTGGGGCAGTCCGTCTTTGTTAACAGTTACCGTATAATCCCCAAAACTTCTCGGGGTCGTCACACCGGACTTGCGGGAAACGCTTATGAGGTCGAACAGTTTATGCGCATGAGCGTTCCCCAATTCGGTTGAATGTTTAAAGACGAGCAGTTTTTGTGTTGCCATCGCCCCACGAGCGGCCGACCTGTCATGCTCGAACATATTGCAAAGAGAATCCCAAAACAGATTGAGATCGTCTTCTGAAAAACCAGTATCTTTAGAGAGCGGCGCAGAAATAAATCCATGAGTGCGATAAAGGCCGTATGGAACGGTATATTTTCTTCCCATTGTGCGGTTATCGCCATCCTGCTTCTCCGCTTCCTTCTCGGTCGCAACGGCCATACGGGTTATAGAGTGTTCTAGCGGCACAACTTGGTCAATGCTTCGCGCGAAGGTCAACTGCACCGGGCCGCGCACTTGACCAGCATTCTTACCGGTGGACATTACCGCCCCAAAAGTGCGCACATCGTAATATTCTCCGCACATAAAGTGTCTTGCCGCGTCAGTCTTTTCACCTTTCTCTTTGGCTTTCACATTCTCTTGCTCATGGGCCTTATCAATGAGTAGGTTGAGAATAGCCTTTTCCTTTATGAAAATATCAAATCCGGCGATGTTTCCCTTCTTTAGTTGCACATAGTTCCGCACCTTGCGCTTTAGGCAAACATCGGTAACAAGGCCGTTCCCGGTTTCGGGATCCACGCGGGGTAAATTCCCGGCATCAGGATCGCCGTTGGGGTTGCCGTCCTTAACATCAAATAAAAGCACGAAATCGTAGCGGTTCCCTATAGTCATCGTATCAATCCTCCCCTTTTTCCATATTTTCTGACGAATCGGTTTTCTTTTTGAAAAACGCTTGGTTTTGATGGTAATAGCCAATGGCGAAGCGCCCTTGATCTTCAAGGTTTAGATGGGCCGGGAATCCCAATGCCATAATTCCGTCCACAATTTCACCGATCAACTTATTCAGGTTGAAGGACTCTCCCTTATTCTCCAGTTTGGTAAGATGATGTTTGTTCAGCTTCAAAAGGTGTGGGAAGGCGACCACCGGAGTGGTGGAGGCGGCGCCGTAAAACCGATCCCGAATTGTTGCGTTTAGGCCGGGATTGGCGCGTGTCTGGCATCTTTCGAGAACGGCAAACAGTCTTCCCGATAGGTAGCCCTGATTTTGATTTGATTCATCCAAAGACACGGAAACCTCCTTTTCGTTCTGATGGTAATATCTGACAACTCTGTTTAAGCATCCCTTTATTATGGAAGCACGACTGAAGCCTACCTCTCTTTCGGCGCGAATCCTCCGTAATGCGGCCATCAAAAGCGTTTTAGGATATGATCCGCCGGACAAGATTGCTCGCATCCAATCCCCGCTTATATTCGGCGGTAGATGTTTATCAACGTCCCCTTTTAGCGCCAACGATTTGAGGAGTAGCCACAATTTAGGATAATCATCATCCCTTTCAGAATGGATTATTTCTATGTCGTCAAAATGTGAGCGAATATTCTGTTCGACTTCGGTCACCGAACCAACAAACCAGAACCTGACGGAAATGCGCGCCGCGTTCGGAGCCAGACCAAGCACATAAAAGCGGGTGCCGACATCCGGGGATGAAATATGGCCCGAATCTGGAGCCTTTAATAGGGAGCGCATGTATTCGGCCCGTTTTTGATTGGTGACTTCTTTGTTCAAATCGGAGGCTTCAAATCCGAAAATCGAAGCAAAATTATTCTCAAGCTCAAGTTCTTTTTCCGCCCAGAAAACGGTGGTCGTATCCCCTATCTGCATTTTTTGTCGGGAACCTTTAGATAATAGGAAATTCAGAGCCGTCGTATAGGCAAAGACCGCAGATTTGCTAGTTGGCGCATTATAACTTTGCTCTTTACCGTATGAATCAAATCCCATATTCTTCTGAAAAGAAACGATTTTGGCATTACTTTTTGAACCTAGAACGGGTGTCCTTCTATGCAAGCGAGCTATTGACGAACGCTCCCCGGTAATTAGACACATTCCCTCTACGTTTAACGATGATGCTCCATCAGTTTCTTCTCCATCATCATCCATTTCCGACACCTTGGCTAGGGAAGCCCGGACATTGTCATTTTCGCAGACTAACGCTTGTGTGTCGTTAAGGCGAAAACTCAGATTGCAACCTAGTATTTTTTTGCATTCGGACCATAAAGAATCTTGGAAGATATTTTGTTTACTATCAGATTTCAAGAATAGATTAACGGCATTTATGCCTTCATCTTCGGGGTAGGCCAAGTGGAGCTTTTCAACGCTTGATACAAACGAGCTATGTTGTTTTTTCGCCATTTCCTTATCTGGAGCAGAATCTGACTTGGGCCATTCCAACACATAGCCGTAGTGATCCCATAGGAGATTGGTAATTTGCCAAGCATTCTTGCCTGACCGCTCACGCTCTTCAGGAACTCGAAATCTTCTTGCGACAAGTTTCTTTCCATGTTTAGAACGAGTATCTTGAAGTTTACAGAAGTTGCCATGTCGGTCTAGTTCGATTAGGAAAGGAATTTCCTTCTCTTGAAATCCTTCAGGCGACAATTCATTCTTTTTTCTGAGGTAAAGATTGTAAAGCGATTGAAGAATCATGCCAGGGAATTCCCCATGGGCGGCACCATGACTGAACCATTTTTCATCTCAGCGCGGAAAAAACGAGGGGTGATATTGCCGGCATCTGAATAATCGAGGTCGTTCAACATCCAGCCGAGGTCGCGGGTTTCCTCAATTTTCACAGGGGGTGTCTCTTCTATGTCGAGCAATTCAAAGTAGGCCGGAAACTCACGGCAACCTAGATATGGCCGATGGTAGCATTGGCCTTTTTCCGCACGACGCTTAAAGATATTCGAGTATTTTTCTACGCCGCCACCGGCATCCTTTAGCTCAAAACGGGCGTGCACCACATAAGCCACATCCCTCAAAAGAAGGCTTGCGCGTTGTTGGCGGCGGTTCTCTTCAATATAAATGGGATTATTTCCAGAGGCTACCGCCCCCACCTCGTTTCTTCTGATTGACATCCATCGTATAGGTCTTAGAACGTCAATTTGCACGATAACCCACTTGATCTCATTGTGCCAGTAAATGGCCTCCAGAATGCCTCGGGCGGCCGATGGTGTGATGATGTCATAGGAAACCCGCTCAACCTTCATTTCGGGGCGGGTAAAACAGGCATGCTCTCCCCATACCTTCAGCCGGAAATAACACCTAGGGTCTGACTCATTATTCATAACTCCCCCTTTATTGAACACCTCTTATACGATGAGCATAGAAGAATCAATGGCGGTCGGGTCGTTTGTACCAAACCCGACCACCTGATTATAAATAGTATCACTATTTTGAACACACAAATCACAACTTTTTAATAATTCTAAATCCCCGCTTTGGACTAATTTCTCATAACCCTTTTCGGGGATATTGACGACATACCGCTGGGCCTTTCGTAACAGATCCCGAGAAGACCCGTACGACCGCAGTTGTTCAATAATACGTTTACCGCCACCATAAGCGGTTATAACCGGCTGTCCCGTCTCTTGGATCAACCTGAATTTTTCGGCGGCTGAACGAAACGAGATATTAAGGTCATTTCCGGGATGTAGCAGTTCCATAATCCCTTCTCGGTCAAGGGCGGAACCTTTAAGCCAAAACAGATTTTGAAAATAAAGGCGAAAATTTTCCAATGCCAATGGGTCGTCGAAAGTATTGGAACTCAGGACAGTACGCGCCGCATCTTCCATGTGGCGTAGGTGTCCCGGTGGTGATTGTCGCGGGGGAGTGAAAACATAAACCTCTCCGCATTTAAGCTTCCCTTCCCGGTTGCACCTCCCGGCGGCTTGGGCGATTGAATCGAGTCCGCCCATCGCCCTGAAAACTACCGGGAAATCAATATCCACCCCGCATTCCACCAACTGGGTGCTTATAACCCTTATTGGAGCGTTGTTTTGCAGACGGACTCTTATCTCCGCTATTGTTTTTGAAATATGGTCGCCACACATGGAGCGGGATAAATGATATGTCCCTTCCGGCATAAGCCCGAATAGTTCGAGTGCGTCCTTTCGGGTGTTAACTATGCAGAGCGCAGTTTCGTGCTTATTTAATGATTCCGCGACATTTTCCCAGTTTTGGGGTTGATTGATTCTTTCAAGGCCGTTTATTTTTATCCGTCTGAAATGCTCATGGAGCGTGTGGGGTGAGTCCATTATTTCCACCGTGCCCGGCAATCCCTTAAATGAAAAGCTGGGGGTGTCCACAGGGTCAAACGCCGGTTGGGTGGCGGTGCAAAGAACCGGAGTTACCCGATAGTTTTCGTGAAGAGCACGGATAAGACTTAATATCGGGGCCAAAAAGTCTGTGGGGAATTGCTGAGTCTCGTCGAATATCACGACACTATTCGCCACGTTGTGGAGTTTACGGCAACGGCTGGTTCTTGAAGCAAAGAAAGACTCAAAAAATTGCACGTTGGTGGTAACTATAATAGGGGTGTCCCAGTTCTCGCACGCCAGCCTATTTCGGGAATTCTCCATCCGCGCTTCATCAATATTGCTATGGTGTTCCAGCACGCAGTCGCCAAAAATCCCACGAAAAATATCAGCGGTCTGCTCAATAATGCTCGTATAAGGAATAACATAAATGATTCGCGTCTTTCCGTGACGCACGGCATGCCGGAGGGCGAAATATAGGGACGAAAGCGTTTTGCCACCGCCTGTGGGAACAGTCAGGGTGAACATGGCGGACTGACCGTCGGCCATGTTTGCGCATTGCTCCTGAACCTGCCGCCGCAACAGATTTACCTCAGTTTGTTCGGCAGAGTCCCGCAATGCGGACAAGTGTTTCACCAGTCTGGAAAGCAGTTCTGGCAGACCGGGATAGCCTCCACGGTCGGCGGCTTTAGCTCCATCCATGAACTTCTCGGTATCCAGAAAATCGGCATCCACCAAAGAGGAAAACAGCATTCTTATCCACAGTGCTATGTCTTCTCGTTGTTTCACAGATGGCTTGCTAGTTGGTAACGTTTTCTCAAAGATTGATTGCGGAATACCCTGCTTTACGGCTTCCTCTAATACATCCTTATTGCCAAGCCTTACACTTAAATTCGAGTTCTTGCCCGCCTCGCTATTCCAATCCGCCAGTCCGGCATGATGTCCGGCGATGAGGTAGGCCAAAACCCTCCCGGTTTCAAAATGGGAGGTTCTGTTTACCGCATGAACCGCCCCAGCAATTGAATGTTGGGGATGACCCGCGTAACCTTCCAGATTCGCTTCGTCATCGCCAGTAATCATTGCTTGAAACTGTTTTGAGTATTTTCCCAAATCGTGCCATAAACCGGCAACGGAGGCCCAATCGCCGTTATTGAATGACGAGGCGAATGTTTCAGCCAGCTTTGCGGTTTCAATTAGGTGCTCTTCCAGTAGGTGCCATTCTTCGACGGGGCGGCTCTTTAAAGAATGTGCGTAAAATAAATTAGAATCCATAGTTTAATGACTCCCCCCATGAATAAAATGATATGCGAATCAGTAAATATAGTCAAACTCACACTCGTCTCCCTATATTGTTAGCGTAAAAAATACGGAAAAACTCAAGGCGCACGACTTCGGCATCGTTTCGGTCTTCACGAGAATGCGCAGGGGGTGCATAAGAGGACATTCTAAAGATGGATATGCGTCTTGAAATATTGGTAACATAATGATATATAAGACTGTATGGGTAAGAAAAAAGCGGACATCAAAACGGACATTTCAACGGTCATTGATAGAGGTGAATCGGTCGGGCTAATGGAGCCACTACTGATTGGAGAGAGTTCGTACCATCGGGTTTCCTTGACAGACTTGGCTCTGGAGCTTGCCGCCAAGTCCGCCGGTTTTCGACGTAGCCTACCGGAGGGCGTTCTGACGGCGTTGGCCGGTTTGGTGCGCTCTATGAATTGTTACTATAGCAACCTCATCGAGGGGCACGACACCCATCCAATTGACATCGAGCAGGCGTTGAAAAACGACTACAGCAAGGACAGGCGCAAGCGGGATTTACAATTAGAGGCGAAAGCCCACATCCTAGTCCAGAAATGGATAGACGATGGCGGACTTCGGGGACGCGCAGTTACGGCGGAAGGCATTTGCGAGATCCATAAGCGGTTTGGCGAGTTACTGCCCGAAGACCTGCTCTGGGTCGAAGACGAGACTTCGCACGAGCGAATACGACTTGTACCCGGTGAACTGCGTAAGCGGGACGTAAAGGTTGGGAGGCACATTCCAATCAGCCCCGGAGCCATGCCGCGTTTCCTCGCCAGATTCGGGGAGGTTTATAATCGTCTTGGCAAGTCCGAGTCCATCCTGGCGACGGCGGCCGCGCATCATCGGCTCGCTTGGATTCATCCTTTCCTAGACGGCAACGGTCGAGTTGCGCGTTTGATGTCGCACGCCATGTTGCTAGAAACACTTGACACCGGTGGCGTCTGGTCTATTGCGCGAGGCTTGGCCCGCCAAGTCGAGGCGTATAAGAGCCACCTTGCCGCATGCGACATGCCGCGTCGTAACGACTTGGACGGTCGCGGCAATCTAAGTGAGGAGGCGTTGGCTTCGTTTACGCGTTTCTTCTTAGAAGCGTGCATAGATCAGGTGAGGTTCATGGAAGGTCTCGTTCAGCCGGATCGCCTACGAACGCGTATTCTTATTTGGGCTGAAGAGGAAGTTCGCATGGGTTCTTTGCCTCCCAAAGCCGGCAACGTTCTGGAAGCCGTTCTCTATCGCGGAGAGTTGCCGCGCGGGGAAGCGGCCAGTCTGCTTGGCGTGACAGCACGCCATGCTAGGCGCATTGTTTCGGTGCTGATTGATCGCGGAGTCCTCGTCTCCAAAAGTCCGCGCGCTCCGTTGTGTCTCGCGTTCCCCGCCGTTCTCGCCTCGCGCTGGATGCCGGGATTGTTCCCGGAAAGAATTGGCTGAATGCCGGCAGAGTAATAAACATAACGTGCTCCACATAATAAAATCGTCCCGAAGGGACTTCCTTATTCGTTCATCAGTCCGGAGGTCGGAGCGAAGGGGAGGGAGCGGCTTCTAAGTGGAGGGAATAAGTTTGCGGCAATCCACGCGCCGCGCATCGTGCGGGGTGGGGATTGCCACAAGCAAACGAATGCCCGTAACCACTGCGCCTCGCCCCATCCCGAAGCAGAAACCTTCGGACTGATGAACGAAAGCAGGGGCGGGGACACGTCTCAATTGAAAGACGTATTCAGCAGTAAGGATGAGACTGAACGAAACAATAAAATTCTGGCTCTCGCCGAAGCTAGGGCGCAGGAAATACAAAAGTCTTACGGAGGCAAATCCATGAACACTTCGAAAGATGTCTCCACAGGAGTTGACTTCTACGGGAATAGGGCCACGACTGGCGTTTCTGAATCGGAGACCAAGCAAGTGATGGTGGCCGAGGAACGGCAACGGATAAACAACCTATACCAACAGGCCAAAGTTGGGAAGGGGTTGTCCGGAAACGCGCTGACCTCGTGGGTCGGGGAGCAATTGCAGGCGCATGATAATGAGGTTGACGCGAGGTTTAAAAAGATGGATCTGACCTTCCCCCAATGATTGGAGCGCTTTCCAATGCGAAATTCCTTAAAATGTGTAACAAGGAGGAATCGCATGAAGAAGAGATTTTCGGAAGAACAGATCATTGGGATATTGAAGGAGT
>Ga0315281_10010418_pt1 | contig 12820 bp, 12 predicted proteins | sample YL17G07_0_MG_FD_204540 | JGI IMG/M metagenome (GOLD analysis project Ga0315281, IMG submission 204540) | Sediment microbial communities from Yellowstone Lake, YNP, Wyoming, USA - YL17G07_0 | ecosystem: Environmental > Aquatic > Freshwater > Lake > Sediment | place: USA: Wyoming | collected... | reverse complement strand
GCGAACTGATATAGATATTACGCCAAAAGTTCAAATGCCAAAAGAATTAGCTCATTTAGCTAATGATTTTGAGAATGATGTATTAGAAGCAGTTAGTATTTTTGGTAGTAACGCAATTAATGCTGGCAAACAATTAATAGCCGTTGAATTGCGAGCAGCTGGATTTAAGAACGCCCAAGTTAGGTTTGCCTCAGAAAGCACGGACTCAGTTATATACTTAGCAGAAATAAATACACCCAAAGGCAAACTTGAGATTGAGATTCCAATAGAGATGCAATATACCACGGCTAATAAATTTTTACCGCTTATGCCCAATTATTTTGCTTATGATGGACTAATAGAAGACTTTACTACTCCAAAACTTCAGCGTTTCGCAATTAGTGTTAGAATACCATCAACCGGGACTAAAACGCTCGGCTCATCCTATTCTTATATGTTGCTACCAGAACTTAAAGACGAAATTTTAAAATCTGCCAGTGAAAATGATTATGTTGCTTGTGAGATGATTTTAGATTATATTGGTAATAAATTTGCAGAAGAAGACTATAAAAACGCTATAGCTGATTATCAATTCTTGCTTATGACCAAAGCCAATATAAGTGTTCAAGAACAGCACAAATGCAGTAGAATGATTGCTGCCGGACATGGGTCTATTCATCAGCGCTGTGCTCATTATATGGTAACTATGGATAAAATCATAGCCGGTCCAAATGGCGAATGTGTGTTGAAAACTAGCGTAGAGCGTCAGAAACTAAATCCCATTGAAACTTCCGGCGCATCAATATCAACTTCTAAAATTATATTAACATAATGAGAATTTGGACAGATCAAGAAATATCATTTTTAATCAGCAATTATAGTAAAACTACGTTGTCAGATATAGCCATAAAATTAAATAAAACATATTCAGCGGTTGAATCTAAATCTTATAAGTTAAAATTGGGACATGACTGTAGATGGACAAAAGATAAAGATATGATTTTACAACAAATGTTCTCTTTTGGAGATAAACAAGAAATTATAAATCTAACTAATAAAACCTGGAGAGGGATTTGCCACAGATCTCAAAAATTAGGATTAAGCCGGCCTATATCAAGTAATTATTCCAATATCACATATTTTGATACTTGGTCAGAAGAAATGGCTTATATTTTGGGATTTATAGCAGCCGATGGGTGCATTCAAGAACGAGTTATACGAGAGAAATATGTGTCCTATCTTTTAAGTATAAATCTGTCAAGAAAAGATAAGTTGCATTTAGAAAAAATAAGAAATATACTGGCTCCAGATAAAAAAATATACGATTACCTGGAATATAATAAAAATGGGAAAATATACGAACACTCTGTATTATCAATTGGCTCCAATTATATGTGCAAACAACTAATGAAACTTGGAATCGGACCAAGAAAGTCCCTAACATTGAATTTTCCAAAAGTTTCGGAAGAATATTTGAGTCATTTTATTCGCGGATACTTTGATGGTGATGGATGCATTTCTAAAAGAAAGGACGGCGCTTGGACATTAGATTTTGTAGGAACATATGATTTTTTAAAAACATTATCTGAGATTATAGATAAAAAATTCGAGTTCAAAACAAGAACTATAAGTAAAAAATCAAATTGTGAAATGTATAGTATTCGTTACACTACCCAACAAGTTATTAATATTTTAACATGGTTATATGATAATGAAACCATATGCTTGGAACGAAAGTATAATAAATACTCCGAATTATTAAATAGTAGAGGTAAAACCCAATGCTAAACGAAGAATTAAAAAAACTTTCTAAGTTTTTAGAAGATAATGGTGCCGTAGAAGAGGCTAGAGAGGTTATGGCAGCAAGTATTCGTATGGAAGAAATGCCAAAAGAAAAGAATGATCCATATACCAAAGAATTAGAAAAACATCCTAAAGATGGGAGAGAAATAGAGCATTTGAAAAATTTTAATTTAGATAGAATAAAACTCCTTAGTGAATTAAAAGAATTGTCGGGTAAATTAGAATCTTATGGCTATAAGGTAATAGTTGAGCAAACCAAACCATTAGAAGATGTAAGCGATGTGGATAATATAAATAGAATGGGGGCGGTATCATTTGAGTTCGATAGTATTTTGGAAAAATTAGCCGATATAGCAGATACTCTTGATTCTGAGGGCGCAATTAAAGAGGCTGAATTGGTAGATAATTTTATACAAAAACACGCTGAAGATGTAGTTAAATGGCAGAAAGAAAATAAAAAATCTGATCAAGCCAAACGCTATGATTCTGAATTTCATCATTCTATTCAAATTCGCGAACCCAAAAAAGAAGATGAGAATGTAAATAGAGAGGGCGGAAAAGAGCATCATGTAAAAACTTATGCCGAAACTAATGTTGGCGCTTTAAATACCAGGTATTGCCCCGAACATATTGGCGTTTCTTTGGGCAGAGTGGCAGAGAATTCGTATCAATGCGGGTTAGATGGAAAAATTTATAACTGGGAAACTGGGTGGTCCGACCATGAAGGTAATAAACATCCTGGTGGTTCAGTAGCAGCACAAACTCCTGATTCTGCTGATTATATGGCTCCACATCGTATATTTGATACACGAACTAAATAAAATCCATAAATGAGAATTGCATAATGTTAATAGAAGAACTTATTAGTATTGCTAATGTTTTAGATGATTCTGGCTTTAAAAAACAGGCAGATGAAATTGATATATTAATTAGTCAAGCATCTGATATTAGTCCAGATGTTTGGAAGTTTATTGATACTCTAAAATATACACTTAAAAATGAAGCAAACAATGGTAAATTAAACTCCATAGTCGATATAGATAGGGTAATAGATCAAATTTCTGGCGAAAGAAGGGTTAGTCCGGAAAGAATACCACATAATCCGTCATATCAAAGTTTAGAATATTTAGAGCGTAAGAATAGAGAGGAATTAGAAGATAATACGCCAACACGTCAAGTTAATGGTATTTTTGCAATACAAGATAATATGGAAGAATCAATGAAAGAAATTGCAAAGCTAAACAATGCATTATCAAATGCAACTGATCCCGATCAAATAGCAAAAATACAATCTAAGATCAAACATATTAAATCTGCATATAAAGAAGATTTAATATCATTGCAAAGACGAACAGATCAAGTAAATAGTATGATAGCAAATAATCCCAGCGGATTTAAAGAATTTATGCATTTATATAGTTTAAGAATGAATAAGAATAAAGAAAATGTCAAGTAAAATTCTTCGCCACCCAGATAAAGAAGATATTATTAGTAAATTAAATACTGGGGAATCAGTTAGGGCCATAGAGACATATTTTAAAAATAAATATCCAAATAATAAAAACTTATGGCTATCAACAGTTACCCTTCAAAAATTTAGAAAAGAAAATTTAAATTTAAATGGCAAGGTATTAAACGATATAAAAGAAGCGAGAGAAAAGCAAAATAGAATTATAGAACAACAATTGGTAGAAAAACAATTACAAGCAACCAATGCCTATCAAGATAAGATAAGTCAAATAGCCACACAGCATCTAAATGTAGCTGATAAAATACTTCAAGTCCAATCATTAGTTGATGATAGAATAGAATATTGGTATAATGTAAGTAAAAGCGGTGAAGAACTACCGGCTAAAGCAGATCGAGAGTTACGAAAATATATAGATCAGCAAGTTTTAATATTACAGCAATATAAGAAATTGGTCGAGGGAATGGCAGACAAAACCGTCGATTACAATATTAATGTTACGGTGATGAACGATCATATAGTAGCCATACGAGATGCTATAAAGGAAGTAATTTTAGAATTAGGACCAGAGCAAGCCTCCTTATTTATGGAAAAAATAAGTAAAAAATTAAATCAAACCTCATATAGGCCAAAGGAATTAAGCAAACCAATCGATTTAAAGCAGTTAAGTGATATAGAATTTACCTTAGATAATATAGAGGTGCGAAGGGATACTAAATAATGGATAACAAAGCATTTCCAAATATAGATGGTATTTTAAAATCTGGTCCTCGATATGATTTGGGTAAGTGGATTAATACTTTTAAAAAAATATTAATAACAGCTAACGAAAAAAATGTAGATCCTGATCAGGTTATATTACAATGCACTACTGATTGGGATGTTGATGAAAGACTTAAATTTACTTATTGGATGAAATATTATCAATCTGGAACACCGGAGAAATATAAAGTGAAAAATGCAAATCTCTTAAAAACTGCTTTTTTGGGCGCACCACAGATTTTGGACGATTGGGCTAATAGAAGCGATCGTATGAATTCCCAACCATCATTTGCGCGAGATCGTCCAGTCCCACAAAAAACAAAACGCGAATTAGATATGGAAAAGGCAAATGCATATAAGAAACAAATGAAATCCAGATTATCTTCTCTTAAGGGATTACTTAGTAGATTTAATGAAATAATGCCTAAAATTAATCTTGACGCTATAGAGCAAGAAATATTTAATTTAGGCAAAAGTATACGAAAGCTGGAGGTTTATGCCTCTATGCTTGATTGCACCGTGCGAACAGCTAATATATTTAAGAAATTGGGTTTTGATGAAGGTGCAGATTTTCTTATTAAGGTAGCGGCAGAACCAGTTGCTACACCGACACAATCACAAGCAACTAATCCACTTCCACATAGTAAGGATGTTCTACAATCAATGCCTCCGGGGCCAAGTCCAAAGTTAGATAATGCTAAGCCAGAGGTAGTTCTTCCTTTAAGCACTATTATATCGCGTTTAGAAGGTTTGAGTAAAAAATTAAAATCCAGGAGCACCGTGAGAGAATTAGCAAGCATAGATATATTATTAAATCAAATGGGTTTAGCCAGTTATTTCCCAGAAGTTACTGATGCCCAAGCCAAATTAATAGAAGCTTATGGCTATTCAAGTAATAGAATAGAGGGTGTTATTGCTAAATTAAGAGGCACAGGAATTACAAAACCAGAACCAATACCAATTTCCGCTCCAATGCCAGAACCAACCGTAGCTCCTAAGAAAGAAGAGGTAAATAAAGATGAATTAATGCAAGCACCAATGGGTCAAGTTCAGACATCTATGCCACCAGTTAAGAAATAAAGGTATCTATGAATATTAACGATTTGCTATTAGATATTGATCATATAGCAAAGATTAATAATATAAGTCAGCCGTTTGTCGTAGGCGGAGTTCCAAGAGATCGTTTATTAGGTCACAAAGGTAGAATATCTGAAATCGCAGATGTAGATTTAACAACTGGCGATAAATACGCGATTGATTTAGCTTTTGCAATCAACAAAAAATATCCAGATAGTAATTTAAGAACATACGATGATGGTCATATTTCTTTGGATATTATGAGCTTACATATAGATTTCTCTAGTAATTTTATTGCTCCTGGACTGGATAAGGAATTGGCACGATTAGGCGTTAAAGATATAACCCCTATGAAGAAAGAAATATATAGTAGAGATTTTACTACAAATACTCTTTTAGAAAGTTTAGATTTTACAACTATATATGATCTTACAGGAGAAGCAATAGAAGATATTAAGGCTGGGCTAATTAAGTGTCCTATTGATCCAAGAATTACTATTGGTGTTGATCCTCGACGTATATTAAGAGCTATTAAATTCTCTATAAAGTATGGGTTTAAAATAGACGAAAACTTGAAGCAGGCGATGTTAGAGTATAGAAAAAATATACAAAAATTACCGACTAAATTCGTACAAGAAAAAATTAATGAAATTGTTCTTTTAGATGCGGATAAGGGAATAGATAGTTTAATAGAGTTTAAATTATTACCATTAGTGCCCTTAACCAAAACCCTATCAGATATATTAATTCAAAAAAGACAATTGGTGAGGGCTTTATGAGACGCGAAGCACAGCCTATAATGGGTGGGATAGAACAAGTGCGTTTTAAAAAAGAAGAAATAGGGCAGAGACTTAAAATTGATTTGGCTAAATTACGAACATTAATAAATCCCAATATGAGTCCAAGCCAAATTGCTGTTCAAATGAATGCAATAATAACCCCTATGGCCGAGTTTGTAAATAAGAAAGTGCTGGAATTGGTAAGTTTAAAATCTTCGGAAGTAGCGGGCACTACTCAACCGGCGGCAGCGAAAGATGGGCATTTAGGACCAAGAGGGATTAAACAAAATAAGAAACTTCCTGATTTTTGGCGAAGAAATTTAGACTATGGTGATAGCCCATACATGCATATGGATGAATTAAAGACAATAACTGATCGAAAAATAAGTAAAAGAAAGCGTAAAAAGTTGACAAAAGATAAAACAAAACGATAGTATATAGAGATATTGTTAATTGGAGGATGTGATGCCAGAACTAATTCCCGAAAAATATGATGTATTCGAAATTGAGGAGGCGCCAGAACACGCATCCCCTGTATTGGAGGTATCAGAAGATGAGCCCTCCATGCACACGCCAGAAACTATAATGGTTGATGAGCCAGAAGAATTAGTGCCTGGCTCAGAAGCACCATTAAGAGATAAGGTGGACGAACAGAAAGCAGATGCGCCAAAAGAAATGGATTGGTTAAATGATAAAGAACATTCAAAGTTTCCGGCCTATTTTGATGCTAAATTAAAGGCAATACCAAAGCATTCTGGAGAAACAATTCCTGGATGTGAGAGGGCTAAATTCTATTTAAAAGATCTGTTGAGGGAATTGAGTAGTGCCGCCAGATCCGATGTTGGGGCAAAAGTAGATGAAATGTGGTCCGAAAAACAATATCAGGAAATAAATAAGATGATTGCCAGACTTGATCAACAATTGGAAGTCCTTCAAAGTAAGAATGCGTCTCCGAACATATCCACCAGATTAGTAGCAGAAGGTAATTGTGAGAAATGCGCAACTATAGCTCCGATGTGGCACGATACCGAAAATGATAAGTTGATTTGTTTACATTGTGAAGCTGAAGTTGAAGATAACGGAGTATTATCTAAAACAGCCGGAACTCCAGTATTGAATGTATTTATGACACCATTTGAAAGAGCGATTGTATCTACTATGATTAATTCATCTGTTTCTGCCGGAAGAAACATAGAAGAATCTTATGAGCATTTAAAAAATAAATACAATTTTACACCCAGAGAAGAGTTGGCGATTCAGCAATTAATAACCGATTATGGCTATCCCCTTTTGAAAGATCGGGCCAGATTAAATGAACCTCATGATCCAGCAGATGGAAGTGGAATAGATTTTTCAACAAGTTATCATTCTTAAATCATAGGAGACCCTTATGAAACAAATAATGCCTTTTGAGATTCCAGAAGATCTTATTAATATTATAGATTCATTAATTGCCTATGAAGAACATCTTGAAGACATAGAAGAGCAAAGAGCTTATTTGGAATTAGAATATCCAAAACAGGAGGAAGTGGAGAAGGAAAATAAGATAGTAATTTCTCTTTAACAATGCCAATTGTCTCTCGTAATCATATCATTGAGCGTGACGAACGCGGACCTACTTGGTTCGATGAGTTTTTACGCACTTTTTCTACCAATACAAACACAATCTCAAAAGAATCAGTAATAGATGTGGTAAGCCGTTATCAGGAACAATCCGGCCTTAATCTCATAACATCCGGCCAACTACTAAAAGAAGCTTCAAGTCTCGGGCCCATCTCGCCCATGAAGCTTAAAAAAATCAAAAATCCAGATGATATGTTAAAAGACTTTGATGATTCCGAATTAATAATACAAATCAAATTAGATGGCTTCAAAACACAGGCTATTAAAAATAATGATGTTAAAGTATACACTCGTAGGGGAGAAGAATATAGCGATAATGTTCCCGAATTAATAAAGGAATTAGATAAACTTATGCCGGCCAATAGTTTTGTGCTAGGTGAATTAGTTTGGGAGGATAAACAGGGTAGGCAATCCATTTCCGATATCCAGACGGTGGTTGGCAGTAATCCTGATAAAGCATACGAAAAAATTAAAAGTGGCGAAGGTAAGGTTATCTTCTATGTTTATGATTTGTTATGGAATAAGGGCAAAGATATAACCAAGACGCCCTATACAGAAAGATATAATGCTTTAAAAAGTATAGTTAAAAATGCCGGAAGTGTAAAGTTAGTGAAAAATTTTACCTATTCGCAAAAAGACGAAGTTATTAATTCTGCACTCAAAGTTAATGCGGAAGGCATAGTTATTAAACCAAAACAATCTCATTATGAATATGGCAAAGCTGGTAGTGGAGAGCAAGTTGGATCATGGGCAAAATTCAAACCTGGGGCAAAAGCACAGACCGATGAGGTAATATTAAATAAATATTCAAAGGGCGAAGATAAACTCGTATTCCCTATGTATCAATATAAGGGCTCTGAATTATTTGAAGTTGGCAAGTTAAGCGGAATGTCTAAGGAAGACGAATCTAAAATCAAAAAACAAATAGATGTTGGCAAAAGTGTCGTAGTAGAAATCACTTTTCAAGATCGTATGCCCAGTGGTAAGTTTAGGCATGTCGGTTGGTCGAGATTTAGGTTTGATAAATCAGCAAAAGAAGTTAAATATTCCAAGGCTTTCATATCCATTCGCCAAGCATATAATCAGGATATAATTTCTATCATAGAAAGTAAGCCGGATATAGTAAGTGCTATACAAAGTCTATGTCGTCATTCCGGCGGCCATAAAAATACTCACGCTATCATAAGATTTCTGCGCAATAAGCTGGGCCATGAATTAATACAATATTCAGATCAAGATTTAATAAAATATATTGAAAAAATAAAAAACGAATTTAAATCTGATACAAATCAAGAGCATGTAGATGTCGGTCTGATTGGATTGGATAATACTAATGATTTTCAAGACAATGCGGCGGATTACATAAATCATGGAGCAAAATAAATGCCAATCTCCAATGATACTCGAACAAGCACCGAAAAGTTGTTCGATAATATTAAAAAAGAAATACTCAAGATAGATCCAGTTTCTTTTGCCGAGAATTATCTTACAATAGATGGGCAACCGATGCAATTGGATGATAGTGCCTGGAAATTTCTTTCTGATATTTATAGATATATAGCATTCGAAGCTACAAGTGAAAATGGCAGACCAGTAGCTCTGGTTAAAGGGCGTCAAACTGGTGCGACTACTATGGCAACTGCTATGGAGTTATTTTTTACTACCAGCGGCATTTTCGGGTTTTCGCCTGATAAACCGCCAATGAGAATTCTACATTGCTTTCCTGCATTAGCCAACGTTCAAAAATTTGTAAAAGAAAAGTTGAGCACCATGATGCGAACTTCGGTAGATAATTATGTTATGAAACAGTCTTTGGCTTATGATGAAAAATCAGGCAAAAGAAGATTAGATGTTCCAGATGATACTCTCGATAACAAACAATTCAAAGGCGAAAATAAACTTTGGGTTGATAGTAATGCCAATAATGCGGTCAGACTTCAAGGTATGACTCTGGATGCTATATTTTACGATGAAGCACAGCGCATGTATAGCGACGACATAGGCAATAGTAATAGAACTTTGACCGCAGCTCATTACGGCCCGAGAGGTTCTGGCATTCAATTGTATTTCGGAACCCCATTACAAAGAGGTTCTTATTTTCATAAAATATGGGAAGCATCTGATCAACGCTTTTATCATTTAGGTTGCGAAGCTTGCTCTCAATATTTTAGATTATACAATCTCGGAACAGACGATTGGGAAAAGGTTTGGTTGTTTGGCACTACGGTTGAATGTTCGCATTGCAAGCATCAACAAGATAAAAATAGCGCAGTAAGACGAGGAAAGTGGGTACCAACAAAAACTAAAGAAAATAATGGAGGCGAAGAACCGGCTTACGTAGGATTTCATTTTAATCAATTACTCATCCCTTATTTTACCAAAGAAACGATATTAAAGGAAAAACCAGGCATTCATCCTACTAATACAGATCGTATATGGAAATGCGAAATATTGGGCGAATTTTATAGTGGATCTGATTTACCAATGTCAGAAGAAGAAATTTATGCTTATTGCAGGGATCCAAGTCGCAAATTATCATTTGGAATTGCGAAAAGTACCCAAATAAATACTTTTATGGGAGTTGACTGGGGCGGTAAAGCTGATAGCCCCAAAGAAGGTATGGGTAAATCATACTCATCTGTTGTGGTAATTTCAGTAGATACCACCGGCACTATTAGGGTTGAGAATGCCTTTAAATTAAAAAAGAACGATTTCGAACATAAAAAAGATGTCATAGATGATATGTTTAGACGATTTAATATTAAAATAGCTGTAGCAGACTTGGGGTATGGAAATGATATAGTTCCGGAGCTTCAGAGGGAATATAGTAGCAGAATATTAGGATGTTTAAATAGTGGAAGTTTAGTAAATCCTTATAAATATGATCCAGAGGATTTGAGACTTATTTGCAATCCTCATATAGTATTGGATGATATATTTAAATTAATGCGCAAAAGCAAGATTCTTTTTCCTTGGCAAAGTTTTGAACAAATTCAGTGGTTAGTAGAACATTGTTGCTCTATGGAAAAAGAAGAAAGATTTATTCAGGGACAAAGCATAGTAAAATATGTAAAGGGCAATACACCCAATGATGGACTTATGGCGCTACTTTATGCCTATGTAGCTAATAAATTTTATGAGACAAAAGGATTTAATATCAAGCCACACTTACAAGGAACAAAAGCGAGTATTAATGCTCCTGTTTTGGCTTATTTACCGAGAATGTAAATGGATTTAATAGATAAAAGATTTGGCAAATTAGTGGTAGTAAGTATAGGAAATAAAAAACATCATTTAATATGTCAATGCGATTGTGGTAATAAGAAGGAAATATACAAAAGCAGTCTAATCCTTGGGAAATCCAAATCTTGTGGTTGTATAAATTCTCCAGATTTAACTGGCAAAAGATTTTATAAACTTGTTGTTATTGGGCTAGATAAAATTGAAAAGACAGTAAAGATTTGGAAATGTATATGTGATTGTGGAAATATAGTTTGTATGTCTTCTGGTAGATTAAATAGAACAAAGTCTTGTGGATGTTTTTTACGTAATGATTTGTTGGGTAAAAAATTTAATTCATTAACTATAATAAAATATGATAATACAATTGATAATAGAGCATATTGGATCTGCAAATGTGATTGCGGTAAAGAAAAAAGTATGTGTGGCTCGAATGTTTTATATGGCAAATCCAAGACATGCGGGTGTGGCAAAAGTAAGATAAGCGATTTAAGTAATTTAAAGTTCGGAAGATTATATATATTAGGCTTCTCTCATATGTTTAATAATATGGCATATTGGTTTTGTAAATGTGATTGTGGCAAAGAAAAGACATTGCCCGGTACTCGTTTGGTTAAGGGTGAAATAAAGTCTTGCGGATGTAGTAGAAGGGACTATTCTATTGTTGGAAAACAATTTGGCAAATTAATAGTTTTGGATTTTGCCTATAAAAGGGGTCGAGATGGGTTTTGGTTATGTCAGTGTGAGTGTGGCAATAAAAAAGCCATCGCGAGGACCCATCTTAAATCTGGTGCGACAAAATCATGTGGTTGTGATAAAAGTATATCACAAACTCTATTGACAAGGGTGGTTGAAGAAATATTTCCATTACCACAATACAATATTCGTACAAATTATTTATTACCGCAACTTTACAATAAAAAGACCAAAGCCAATCAGCAATTAGATATAGTTGTTTTTGAGCATAATACAATAAAGTTAGCTATAGAGTATGATGGAAAGCAGCATTTTATGCCAGTTAATTTTGGTAGCGGGGAAGAAAAGGCTATTAAGGGATTTAAAAGACAAAAATATTTGGATAGGCGTAAAAATAAAATAATGAATAAAAATAATATACCACTTATTAGATTTTCATATTTGGACAAGATAGATAAAGATACCGTAATGCTTGCAATTAACAATTTTGATAAAGGATAAACAATGGGTATTCGAAGAGGCACTTGGCAAGTCGGAAATATAAATAAAACCGCCACAATTAAAACTGGCCGTTTTGGTGCCAGACCAGTTCAACCACCTGCTAATGGAGAATCTAATTCTTCGACTTTTTTAAGTGGTAGGGGTACGCAGCCAGTTATGCCCAAAGATGTTTCTGAATTTAGACAGAACATAATTCGAGGTGGTTCGACAGATGGTTCGACTGGCAAATTAGCTACAGGCCCAATTATAGCATATAGTCCGTCCTACAAACAAAATCAACGCCAGCAAGACCTAATCAAAACTGCTCAAAGTTCCAGCACATCAACATTTTCATTTTTAAACTCTGGAACGTCAAATACTGTCAGACAAGGGCCAGAAGTATATTCTCCGTTATTCCAAATAGCTAACTTACAGCTTCCACGCGATAGAATAACTATGAATGCGTGGAATAGAAATTTTTACGATACGCATCCATTAGTTCATAACTGTATTAATTTACATGCTACATATCCAATTGGCAAAATAAACATAAAATGTAAAGATAGAAAAATAGAACAGTTTTTTATGGATATGGTAGAGAGTATAGATTTGCCTGGTGTTTTACAGGCAGTTGCTTTGGAATTCTGGAAGCTAGGAGAAGTCTTTCCATATGCTACTTTAGACGAAGTAAAGGGTGTATGGAGAAATATATCAGTTCTTAACCCAGATTACGTTCATATACAAGATGCGTTATTTAATGGTGGCGAATCAGTATTATCTATGAAGCCAGACAAGCGATTATTACAAATGGTCCAAAGTAATAATCCTGCTGATATACAATTAAGAAGTCAGATCTCGCCAGAAATATTACATCATGTAAAAGTAGGAAATAATATTCCATTAGATAGTTTTA
>Ga0315281_10010416_pt1 | contig 12821 bp, 13 predicted proteins | sample YL17G07_0_MG_FD_204540 | JGI IMG/M metagenome (GOLD analysis project Ga0315281, IMG submission 204540) | Sediment microbial communities from Yellowstone Lake, YNP, Wyoming, USA - YL17G07_0 | ecosystem: Environmental > Aquatic > Freshwater > Lake > Sediment | place: USA: Wyoming | collected... | reverse complement strand
ACGCCAGCTCGGCGCGGCCACTCAGGCTGCCAGTCGCGAACAGCAGCGTGCCGTCGTCAGACACGGAAAATACCCCCGCACCTTGCTCATTCGAGCGCACGGCCTGGGCGACGGGAACCGGTTCCCCGCCGAGGGCGAGGCGCTTCAGGTCGAACGGCTGGGCCATCAGCGTGTCCTGCCGCAGAAACATCAGGTAGCCGGGTGTCGCGAAAATCGCCGTCGAGTCGGCCGTCACGATCGGGCGTGCCTCCGTGGAGTCGAGCATGCCGAGCATGACGGTGCGCGTCGGGAGCGCGAAATAGAGGAAGTGGCGGCCATCGGGCAGGAACGACGGGTAGCCGTGCGACGTATCGTGCCGGCCGCGATCGAGTGTTGTCACCGGCTCTGGAGTACCTCCGCCGGCAGGCACTCGGAACAACGGTCCTTGATCTTTCGGCGCGAAGAGGATGGTCCCGTCGAGACTCCAGGCGCCGCCCGCGCCGGCTGCCGAGTAATCGCCAAGAATCTGAGGTGGGCCACCCGCGACAGCGATCTTCTTCAGTTTTCCGTCCGCGCGGAAGGCGAGGTATCGGCTGTCTGCTGACCAGAAGGGCACATTCGCGTCGTCGGTTCCCGCAAGCGGTTCTGACGTGAGACTGTCCAGGGGCCGAACCCAGAGCCGCACGGATCTGCCGCTTTCAGCAGCCAGGAACGCGACGCGTCGTCCGTCCGGGGACAGGACCACATTCGTCGTGTTGGCGCTGAAGGTGGCCTTCTCCGGTGGCGGGATACTGAAGCGCATGACGGATGGGGCCGAGGGTTCCTGACGCAGGTGCATCCGCTTCGCGCTCGACTCGCGTTCGACCATGGCTCGCCTGATCGAGCTCGGCGTGCGCGCGCGCGTCGCGCTGCTCGGGCTGCCGTACGGCGACCAGGCGATCTTCGTCCAGCGCGAGGCGTTCGAGCGGTTGCAGGGCTACGCCGACCTGCCGATCATGGAAGACGTCGATCTGGTGCGGCGGCTGAAGCGAAGAGGCCGCCTGTTTCGGTCGGCTCAGCCGACGATCACGTCGGCGCGACGCTGGGAGCTCGACGGGTGGATCGGCCGAACCGCCCGGCATCTCGCGCTGATCGCGCTGTACTTCTGCGGCGTGCCGCCCGCCCGGCTGGTCCGGCTCGACCCGGCGCGGTGCCCGTATCACGACCCGCCGGCGGGGCGTATGTAGTTCGAGCTGCTGCTAATCATGTGGCGCGGCCCTTTCCGGGCCGCGTTCGCGGGGCTAAAAGCCCCGCGCTACGGATTCTCAGCTCTTATAATGAGGGCGGTTCCCGCGAGCTTGTAACCGGCGCCGGCACTCCGGCGTCCAAAGGCTTACCGATATGTTGATCAAACGTCCGGCCGACATCCGAAGCTCGGAAATCACCGACCAGAAGCTCTACCTGAATCGCCGCGAGTTCCTCGGCGCGACGGCGGCGACGACGGCCGTAGTGGCGACGGGGGTGCTGGGCACCGAAGCGTTCCTGCAGGCGGCCGCGCCGGCACCGCACGGGCGGAAGCTCGAGAACGTCAAGAAGAGCGCGTTCAGCACCGACGAGAAACCGAACAAGTGGGAAGACATCACCACCTACAACAACTACTACGAGTTCGGCACCGACAAGGACTCGCCGTCGATGCTCGCGCGGAACTTCAAGCCCGAGCCCTGGACGGTCGCGATCGACGGCGAGTGCAACAAGAAAGGGAACATGCCGCTCGAGGACATCCTCAAGGGGCAGACGCTCGAGGATCGCATCTACCGGCATCGCTGCGTCGAAGCGTGGTCGATGATCATCCCGTGGGTCGGTTTTCCGCTCGCCGATCTGATCAAGAAGTGCGAGCCGACGTCGAAAGCCAAGTACGTCGAGTTCGCCACGCTCAACGATCCCAAACAGATGCCCGGCCTGCGCTCGCCGGTGCTGCGCTGGCCGTACGTGGAAGGGCTGCGGCTCGACGAGGCGATGCACCCGCTCACGGTTCTGGCCGTCGGCCTCTACGGCGAGGTGCTCCCGAACCAGGACGGCGCGCCGCTCCGCCTGGTCGTGCCGTGGAAGTACGGCTTCAAGCACATCAAGGCGATCGTGAAAATCAAGTTCGTCGAGAAACAGCCGCTCAACACGTGGCAGGAATCAGCGCCGCAGGAGTACGGCTTCTACTCGAACGTCAACCCGACGGTGGATCATCCGCGCTGGAGCCAGGCGACCGAGCGCCGCATCGGCGAGTTCCTCCGGCGCAAGACGCTGATGTTCAACGGCTACGGCGATCAGGTGGCCAGCCTGTACACGGGGCTGGATCTGAAGCGAAACTACTAGGGCTAAGGGCTAAGAGCGTAGGGCTCGCTGTTGACACTGTCGGATCGCGCGGTTCGGTTTGGGCTCAAGCCGGTCGTCTTTCTGGCGGCGCTTGGGCCCTTCGTTTATCTGGTGTGGGCGGCGCTGACGGGCAACCTCAGCGCCAACCCGCTGGCCGATCTCACCAACGAAACAGGCGTCTGGACGCTCCGGTTCCTCTGCATCACCATCGCGATCACGCCGCTGCGCAAGCTGACCGGCTGGAATACCCTCATCCGCTTTCGCCGCATGGCCGGCCTCTACGCGTTTTTCTACGGCACGCTGCACCTATTGACCTACGGGATCGCCGATCGCTTCGCCGGCCTGGACGAAGCGCCGGGCTGGCTGGACGCCCTCGGGCGCGGCAGTCTTCCGGGCGGCATGCTCGTGCTGTCCACCGCGCGAAGCCTGGCGACGTCGATCGGCGCGGACATCTACAAGCGGCCGTTCATCACGATCGGGTTCAGCACGTGGCTCTCGATGACGCCGCTCGCGGCGACGTCGACCGCAGGATGGATCCGCCGGCTCGGCGGAAAACGCTGGAACCGGGTGCATCGCCTCGTCTATCTCACCCCGGCGCTCGGCGTGGTGCACTATTGGTGGCTGGTGAAGGCCGACGTCAGCCGTCCGCTCACCTACGGCGCCGTCGTCGGGACGCTGCTCGCCGCCCGGATCTACTGGGCGCGCACGCGACGTCTCGCGGCGGCGCCTGTGCGGCCCGCGACGCGGGCGTGAGAACCGCCGTCGGCGTGATGGCTCGTGCGCCGTCCTCCGCGGGGAAGACGCGGCTCGCTGCGCGCCGCGGAACGCAGCGGCGTCGAAGCGCGCCTCGTCCGCAGCGCGTACGATGTGGACACCATCGACGATCTCGGTCGCCTCGAGCACGACCTCGCGTCGGCGCCCACCGACGTGTGTCCCGAAATGAGGCGGCTGTCATCGTTGGTGCCTAGACGCCGATCGCCTTCAGCACGTCGTCGATGCGGGGATCGGACGGCAGGAGGCGTGGGATGTTCGTGCGCCAGTGCGGCAACATCGGATCGTGTACCTCGCTCGCCCGGAGAACGTCCGCCACGCCGGCCTCGATGTCTCCGCGCGCCAGGTCCACGAACGCGAGCGCCGTCGGGCTGACATAGCGGCCGTTCGCGCGCTGCCGCATTTCGTCATGAACTGCGTCACCGCGTACGGTGTCGCCGCTCAGATACACGATCGCGCCCAGCACTGCAAGCGCCTGGGACGCCGCGCCGGAAAGCGTCACCGCCGCTTCGGCCTCCGCTCGCGCCTCCTGCAGTTTCCCGCCAAGCGCCAGCAGAACGGCCATTCCCCAGCGCGGCATCCAGTACGTGGGATTCGTTGTGGCGATCGTCTCCAGGTGCTGCCGTCCTTCTTCGTACATCCCGGCGAAGGCGAGCCAGAGCGCCGCCCATGCGCTCGTCGTCGGCGACAGCGGATCGAGCCGCAGCGTGATGCGTCCCTCAAGGATCGCGTCCTCCGTCCGATGACGAATCAGGGAGAAGCCCATCAATTGCAGGTGCGCGAACGCGAGGCCTGGCCCAAGCCGCAGGCCGGTACGGAAGCACTCCTCGGCCAGGTCCCACCGGTATTCGAAAAAGCCGGCGAGGATCCCGCGCGCGGTGTGGGCTTCGGCGCACTGCGGGTCGAGCGCGAGCGCCTGTTCGACGAGCGGGAGGGCTTTGCCCATGGCCAGCCTCGGCTCGGCGTCCGCCCAGAACGCGGGCGACGCGTGCGCCTGGGCGAGGAACACGTATGCGGGCGCGAACTGCGGGTCGAGGCGAATCGCGTCTTCGAACGACTCACAGCTCATCGCAAATGCGTCGGGCGCCAGCCGGTTCCAGTGGAAGAGCCCCTTCAGGTACGCGTCGTACGCGCGCAGGTTCATCGGCGGCCGGCGCGTCATTGCGGCGCGTTCTCCCGCGAGGACGCGGACCTTCAGGTTCTCGACGACCGCCAGCGCGATCTCGTCCTGGACGGCGAACACATCGGTGCCAGGGCGATCGTATTTCTCCGACCACAGGTGGGATCCGTCGCTGACGTCCACGAGCTGAGCGGTGATCCGCAGGCGATCGCCCGATCGCCGCACGCTGCCTTCGATGATCAGGCCCGCGTCGAGGCGCCTGCCGGTTTCCCGTGCGTCTTCCTGCCGTCCCTTGAACGCGAAGGAGGAGGTACGCGCCAGCACGCGCAGACCGTCGCCGTGTCGCTTCGGCTCGTCGCGCAGCGTGGACAGGGTGAGACCGAGGCGGCGCGCGGCCAGCGTGCGGTTGCCACCGGCGTCGGACATCGCCTGCGGCGGTGAGGGAGACTGAGGACTGAGGCGGGACTGAGAACGGGCGTTCCCTTAAGCTGTCCTGCGCGAAGCGTCTGCTCCGTGCCCATCGTGGCGAACCGGCTGGCTCACACCGCGTCACGAGGCGGCGGCCGGGAAGGGCAACGGCGCTGCAACAGCTCTATTCTGTCAATGGCCCGGACCGATCGCGCTTGCGGGCAGTCGTCGCCCGCTCGACGCGTCGCGATCGTGAACGTGCGCAGGGCAGAAGGGGTCCGCGTTCTGAACCAGCCCCGACAGTTCGGTGAACAGTACACGCTCGCACTCGGGGCAGATCGTCTTCCGTCTCTTCGGCTGAAGTTCGGAGAGAAGAGCCACTCGCGTGGGCGCTAACCCGCCGATCGGCGCTGCCCGAAGCGGCTGGTGACACAGCGGACACGCGGCGGGTGCTTCCCGCCGGTGCGCCCGAGCGTATTGCCACTCGGCAGGAATCTCAATGTCCAGTCGAGGAAGCTCGTACGTCATGGCCGACACCCTTCACGTGGTGCCTGCATGGCGACAATGCCGACCTCGATTGCGTGCAGGAGGGCAATTTCAAGCTTTTCCGCGGGGATGCCTTTCAGGTACCGGACAACTGCCGATTGTCCGATGCTCAGATTCAGAATGCGAATCTGCATCGGCTGCACGGTCACCGCTTGTGCGGCGACTGGTTCCACGGCGACGGATACTGTTGATGTGTTCATCGTAGCCTCGCTCTGGGGAGCGTTCGTGCTGGTACCGGTGTAATCGCAACCCAGATGCCATTGAAACGGCTGGGTACGGCGCGCCGGTCCTGCGAGCGCTATGAGACACGAGCGAACACCTTGAATCCGATCAGTGGGCAGCCCCACGCCATTTCACGCAGAAACGGGCATTGGCGTGCACAGTGTTCAAGGGTGGCACAGGCGATAACGATTTGGCGATTCTTGAAAATCCGAGAACTGCCAGCGGGAATGCGGGTTAGCCTGGCGAAGTGACTATCGTCCGAAGGTAGAACACGGGCGCGGTCACTTCCTTAGAGCCGTCATGTCGCGTCCACCCTGGTGTAGGACGAGCCGCGTGACGGCGCCTTGCTCATCGCGCACGAAGTCCACCTGCGCGTCGACCACTTTGAAGAAGAAGCGCGCGTCCGTTTCGGCGAAAAGCGGGAACTTCTGCTGCCCGGTCGCCTGGGCCATCAGCTGATCGCCCTCGAGCGTGATCACGAGCGCGAATCCCGGCTGCACCTCGTACGTGCCGGGGTAGGCGCGGAGCGTCGCCGCCGCAACCGCGATGGCCGTGCGCTCGGGACGCGTCTCCACTGTCGCGCTCGTGCGCACAGCTTTCTGATCGCGTCCGTTCTGGTGCAGTATTAGGTGCGTAACGGCTCCCTTGTCGTCCTTGAAAAACTCAAGCTGCGCGTCGACGACCTTCAGGAAGAAGAACGTCTCCGACTCCGGGAACAGCGGCAGCTTCCCTTGCCCCGTGAGCTGACCCATCATCTGTCCGCCGTCGATCGTGATCATCATGTTGACGCCAGCCGCGAGCTCGTACGTCCCGACGTATCCGGCCAGCGTGGCGGCCGGAAGCGCGATTTCCTTGCGAGCCGCCGTCGACTGCACGACATCTCCATGAGCCGCCGCACCCAGCTTCGGACCGATCTGATCCGGGGCAGGTCCATTGAGGTTCCCCAGCACGACGATCGTCGTCTTGCTCTCCGGATAGTAGGCAAGGTACGTGTTGAAGCCGTCGATGCCGCCGTTGTGCTCGACGACCTTGCGCTGACCGGCGGTGCGCACGAACACGCCGAAGGCGTAGTCGTTCTTGAAGGGTGTGGTCATCTTCTGCAGCGACTCCGCCGTGAGCACCTTGCCGCTGAACAGCCCCTGCTCCCATCGCAGCAGATCCTCAGCCGTCGAGTACAAGGCGCCGGCCGCGTGCGGGACCGTCATATGCACGAATCCGGCGTTGACCGGCCCCTGCGCGCCAGGCGCGTACCCCGCGGCGCGGCGCGCGATGATGGCCGTGTTCGAGTCGTAGCCCGAGTCCTTCATTCCGAGCGGCGTGAAGATGTTCTGCTGCACGAACGTCTCGTACGTCCCGCCGGTGATCTTCTCGATGAGGTACCCGAGGAGCACGTAGCCTGAGTTGCTGTAACTCCATTTCTCACCGGGCTGGAAGTCGAGCGGCTTGTCGCGAAAGCGTGCGACGAGCGCTTCCGGCGTCGTGGCAAACGGCGCGAGCGGGCGGTAGTCGGCGAATCCCGTGAAGTTCGGGAGGCCCGAGGTGTGCGTCAGCAGGTGACGGATGGTGATCGTGTCCCATGCAGCCGGCGCGTCGGGCACGTACTGCTTGACGTGATCCTCCACCTTCAGCTTCCCGCGCTCCTCCAGGAGCAGGATCGACGCAGCCGTGAACTGTTTGGTCAGCGATCCGAGCCGGAATTTCGTCGTCGCGTCGTTCGGGATGTTCCACTCGAGGTTCGCGGATCCATAACCCCGCCTGAACACGATGTCCGTGCCGCGCGAGACCAACACCGAGCCCATGAACTGTCGGTTGGCCACATAAGCCTGGACGACCTGATCGAATCGGTCGGCATCCTGGGCGACCGACGGTCCGGCCACGATCAGGCAGACGATGACCGCGTATAGCATCCGCTTCATGGTGGCGCTCCTGTTGGTGGCGGCTACTTTCTCACATTCCACGACCGGGCGGCCAGGGGTCGCTGAATCGGGGAGGGATACTGTGGCGGCCACGAACGCGGGTGATAGGATGCCGCGCATGGGCGGTGACGACTTCGGCAACGAAAGGACTCGTCATGAAGTGGTGGCTCGCGGTGATGGTGGCTCTGGCGCTGCAGCAGTCGCGCCCGTCAACTGTTCAGGTGATCTTCGAGACGGAGCTCGGCCGTTTCACCGTGGAGGTCGACGCGGCGCACGCGCCGATCACTGCCGCGAACTTCCTGAAATATGTCGATGACGGCTTCTACGACGGTGGCCGCTTCCACCGCGCCGTGCGGCCGGACACGGAACTGCGCACGGACTTTCCCATCCAGGTGATTCAGGCCGGAATCCGAGGCGCGAGGCGCGACGCCCCGACGATTCCTCTCGAGCGCACGAACACGACGGGGCTGAAGCACGTGGACGGCGCGATCTCCATGGCGCGAAATGGCCCCGACACCGCCACCAGCGATTTCTTCATCTGCATCGGCGCGCAGCCCGAGCTCGACTTTGGCGGCAGGCGCAACGCCGACGGTCAGGGCTTCGGGGCCTTCGGCCGCGTCGTGGCGGGAATGGACGTGGTGAGAAAGATTCAGGCCGCACCGGTGAAAGACAAGACGGAGACCCTTACGCCCCCCATCGGCATCGTGAAGGCTAGCCGCGTCAGAACTCGGACACAGGGCGCGTTGGTCGATGGGATCTCACCGCGCGACGAGCGCGTCGAGCTGGCGCGCTAAGTGAGCCCGCGTGACCATGATGGGATAGCCCCACGCGACCGGCAGCGGCATCGGATCCCGCCAAGCATCGCCTGGCGCGTACAAATAGAACGCATCCCACATGACATCGGCCGTCGGCGCCATCGTCTCGGCGGCGCGGCGATCCATCATCACCGGCAGGTTCGCGAGGTACTGGCGGCCGAGCGCACGCGTCTCGTCCCACCGATGCTGCACGCGCAAGTCGGTCAGAAGCGCGGCTGGCCATTTCGCCCGCGCGTCTCCAGGGTACATGTTGAACCAGACGGCGTAGACGCGAAGGTCCGCGCGCGGACGTTGTTCGAGAAGTTCCTGCTGCGCCCACCGGGCCGCGTCCAGACAGGCGGGTCACGTCGGCGAGAGCAGCAGGACAATGCGCACCTTGTCGCGATCGGCATCGAAGAGCACGCGCAGGCCGGCTCCCCCGCTCAAGTCCTCCAGCGCCGGGACCGCATGCGTGGCAGGCGCCTGCGTCAGCGCGCGCGGCGCTGCCCTGGTCGCTCCGAGCAGCGCGGCGACGGCCAGTCCGGCCAGTACGAACGCTTTCACCCCGTTCATTGCTGGCCTCCTTCGGCGAAGAGCGTACTCCCCGGCCATCGCCTACCCGATGGCCGAAGCACTCAGTTCTGCGGCCGTCCCCCCGTGACGACCGGACACGGCGCGTTCACCGAGGTGACACAGAGATTGCGATCGAATGTCGTCTGGCTCGAGGGTGCAAGGTTGAGGATATCGACCGCCTGCACAGCTGGAAGACTGCTGCCTGTCTGGATGGCGGGGTTGCCAACGACGGTGTTCTGCCTGACGAGCGTCTCGCGCGTCCCTGCGGCCAGGAGGATGCCGTTGGTGTTGCCGGTGACGAGGTTCGTCTCGACCACGTTTCCCGTGGCCGTGCCGATGACGCCGATACCGAAGTCATCTGAAGGATCCGCGTAGCCATTCCCCTGCGCTTCGTTTAGCCGGACCCGGCTATTGTGGCCGGCGATTCATATGCCGCCGCACGAGAACCCCGGCGCCGACGAGCCGTTCCGGACGGCGACGTTGCCCTCCACGAGCGTGCCGAACGAGGTGGCGGCGACGAAGATGCCGGCAGCGCAATTGGTCGACGTGAGGATGTTCACCACCCTCGCGTTGGTCGAGCCTGCGACGCTCACGCCGTGGCCGCGGAACCGTTGCACGAGGCCGGGCCCCTGGATGGACGCGTTCCTCGAACCGTTGGTGGTGATGCCTATCTCCGCTGAAAACGCCGCGCCGCCGCATCCGGTGACCGCGTCGGCCTTACCGCTGATGGTGAACCCGTTCAGCCGCAGCTCGATGTCGGGCACACCGAAGGAGATGCACGCCGCGCTTCCCACGTCGCACGTCACGTCACCGACGAGCTCGGTGTTGTCGACGAGCACGAACGTCCTGGTGATGACGCCGCTGACGCGATCGGCCGCCACCGCGGCGGACGCGAACAGCGCGACCAGCGCTAGCGCGATGGCAGCCGGTCTCAGCCACTTGTTCCCTTTCACACCCATGGCGGGCCTCCCAGTTATCTGCCTCCCGTCTGATTTCCTTGAACTCCATTCTGCCGGCCGAAAAGCGGCGGCGGCACGGGCGAGTATGCCCCTCGGGGGGTTCAGCCGTCAACGAGACTGGCCGGGGCCGGTTGTGCCTATTGCTTCTAAGGACTTTGGGATTTGAGCCCACTAGTCCTCTGGCTCGCCGGGCAGCAGAGCCTCGAGCTCCGGCGTGTGTGCTCCGTTTTCGGTGCACACCGCGTACTGCGTTTCCCCGGCGTGGTACATCGCCACACCCGCATACTCGCCGCGCTTGTTGAGCACGAAGAACCGGATGTTGAAATTGGGGTTGCCCTTGGCGTTCAGGAGCCGTGCCTCGATCGTGTTGGCGCGGATGCGCTTGAGCGCCTCCATGCCGGCGTCCTTCGGTGACATGCCGCGGCGCATCGACTCGACGATGAGAAAGGACGAGAGGTTGTAGAGGTTGGCCTCGCCGCGTCCGGTCGATCCCGCCGCGCCGACTTCGTTGTCCACGTACAGACCAGCGCCAAGGATCGGGGAGTCGCCCGTGCGTCCAGGAATCTTCCACGCCAGGCCGCTCGTCGTCGTGACGCCGCAGAGATCGCCGTTGGGGCCGATCGCGTCGCAGTTGATCGTGCCCCAGAAGCTGCCTTCGCGAATCAAGCCGTCGCGCACCATCGAGCGGCCGGCGGTCAGGGCGCGTGACTCCCACCGGTCGTCGCGCAGTTCGTGTGCGTCCGCCGTCGCGCCGGCGTCGTGGGCCGGGTCGCGCTCGTGTTTGGGCTTGGGCTGCCGTTCCTTGCCGTTGGGGTCGAGCCAGTGGTCGGGGTCGACACGACGCTTCCATTCCCGCCAGAGGCGGCGCGAGTTCTCGGTGTTCAGGTCGTCCTCGATCGTGAAGCCCATGGCGCGCGCGAACTGCTGCGCCCCGGCGCCGGCCAGCAGATGGTGGTCGGTGTAGTCCATCACTGCCTTGGCGACCAGCGACGGCGTGCGCACGCCTTCGAGGCAGGCGACGGCGCCCGCGCGTTTCTTGGGGCCGTGCATGCACGACGAATCGAGCTGGACGACGCCGTCGGCGTTGGGCAGCGCGCCGTAGCCGATGCCGTTTTCGAGCGGGTCCAGTTCCGGGATGTTCACCCCGGCGATCAGCGCATCGAGCACGTCCTTGCCTTCCGTGATCAGCCGGAACGCGCGCTGCACGGCGTTCTCCGTGCCCCCGTTCTTGAACTCCCACCCCGACAAGTCGGAGATCACCACCGGGCGCACGGTGCGCGGCACGAGGATCGCCGGCGCCTGTGCCGAGGCCGGCGTGGACTGCGCGAGCGCCGCGAGAGGGGAGGCGACGGCCAACGAGGCCGAGGCCGACTTCACGAAATCGCGTCTGGTGATCATGGCGTGCTGCTCCAGGAAAAAGTGAACTCGCGCGTATGATACCGATAAAATAGCATCGTACCCATGGCCTCTCAGCGCGCGGCTCGCCTTGCCACTGTTCTGACGAGTGCGGTTCTTCTGGGCGGCGCTTGGGCCGATGTCGGCGACTTCCGCACGCTGGTGGCCGGCACGATCACGGTGGCGGTCACCTCGGCCGCCCCGTCGAGCCCCTACGATTCGCAAGCCTGGATCCGCCGCTACGTGGAGCGGTTTGCCGACGAGCATCATCTCGCGATCGCCTGGGTGGTCGTGCCCTTCGACCAGTCGTGGCTGCGCGCCGGCCGCGACGAAGTGGACCTCGTGGCCACCAACGTTGCCAGTTTCCCGGATCGGGCCAGTGCCGGCGCCACGTTCTCGGCGCCGTTTCTCTTCGAGCGGCGCGCCTTGCGGATCCACCCGACCGACGCGCCCCGCTACGCCCACATGAACGATTTCGTGGGCAAGACGGTCGGCGTGGTGCGGGGGATGGCCGCGGAACGCGATGTGCGGCGCCGCGCGCCGGCGGGCGTGACCATCGCGACCGCGGGGACGTTCGGCGAGTTGTACGATCAGTTCGACGCCGGCCGCCTCGACGCGATCGCCGAGGCCGAGTACTACGCGGTGGACGGCCGGATCATTCCGTCGCACGGGCCCGAGGTGGTCCTGATCGACCTGCACGACCTCAATCCGGGTCAGCGCGAGGAGTCGGTGTTCGTGGTCCGCGACAAGAGCACGAACCTGCTGGCCGCCGTGAACGCGTTCATCGCGAGGACGCCCCTGCGCCCGTAAGATCCAGCCCAGATACTGAGAGAGGGACGCCATGACGATCTCCAGGTTGTTCGCCGCAAGCTTATGCGCGGTGTCGCTGACGATGGTCGCGTTCGCGCAGCGGGGCGCCGGCCCGGCCGACCCGCAGGCGGGCGAGGCGCTGCGATTTCAGTACATGGGGCCTGAAAGCGCCGGGCGGATCGCCGCCGTCGTCGGCGTGCCAGGGGACAACCTGACGTACTACGCCGGCGCAGCCTCCGGCGGCGTCTGGAAGACCACCGACGGCGCGAAGACATTCGAGCCGGTTTTCGACGCGCAACCCGTACAGGCCATCGGCGCGCTGGCACTGGCGGCCTCCGACCCGTCGATCGTGTGGGCCGGCACCGGCGAAGCCTGGACGATCCGCGACAGCGACGTGATGGGAGACGGCGTCTACAAGTCGATCGACGCGGGAAAAACCTGGACGAACATGGGGCTGGCCGAGTCTGGCCGCGTCGGCCGGATCATCGTCCATCCCACCAATCCGGCCGTTGTGTACGTCTGCGCGCTCGGGCGCGCAACGGGACCGCAGCAGGAACGCGGCGTCTTCAAGACGGTCGATAGCGGACGCTCGTGGCAGCGCTCGCTGTTTGCCGACGAGAACACCGGCTGTTCGGGTCTGTCGATGGACGCGCACGATCCGAACGTCCTGGTCGCGGGGACGTGGCAGGTCGAATTGCACACGTGGATCGAGAACAGCGGCGGGCCGGGCAGCGCCGTCTACGGCACGCGCGACGGGGGCACGACCTGGACGAAGTTCGAGGCCGGCCTGCCCGCATCGCCGCTCGGCAAGATTGACGTCGCGATCGCGCCGTCCGACTCGACGCGCGTGTATGCGCTCATCCAGACCGCGAACCAGGGTTCGCTGTGGCGCTCGGACGATGGCGGCGCGGCGTGGCGCGTGGTGAGCTGGGACCGCACGCTCATCGGGCGCGCCGGATACTACATTCGCATCGACGTGAAC
>Ga0315281_10010415_pt1 | contig 12822 bp, 10 predicted proteins | sample YL17G07_0_MG_FD_204540 | JGI IMG/M metagenome (GOLD analysis project Ga0315281, IMG submission 204540) | Sediment microbial communities from Yellowstone Lake, YNP, Wyoming, USA - YL17G07_0 | ecosystem: Environmental > Aquatic > Freshwater > Lake > Sediment | place: USA: Wyoming | collected... | reverse complement strand
GGAGATCAGGTAGACGGGGAGAACCAGAGCCGCTCCCATGATCAGACCGGGTATGACCCCCGCCGCAAACAGCCCTCCGATGGAAGTTTCGGTGATGACCCCGTAAACGACAAAGGCCACGCTTGGAGGGATCAGGACATCGGTGGTGGCCGCCGATGCAACCAGGGCCGAAGAGAAGCCGATATCGTATCCCCGCTTCACCATGGCCGGAATCATCACCGCCCCGATGGCTGCCGTGTCGGCAGGCCCCGTGCCCGAAATGGCCCCGAAAAGGACGCAGCCCAGTACGGCGACAATCCCCAATCCTCCGGGAATCGGCCCGACGAGGAGATGCAGGAGATTGACCAAGCGGCGGGAAAGACCCACGCGATCCATGAGGAATCCCGCCAGAATGAAAAAGGGAATGGCCAGGAGGGGGAACTTGGCGATGTTGGCAAAAAAATTGGTAGACATGACCTGGATCCCCAGGTTGTACCCCCAGAGGAAAACCAGGGCGGTGATCCCCACGCTGACGGCGATGGGAACACCGATGAAAAGGAGGAGGAAGAACAGGCCGAAAAATAAAACCCCCGGTTCCATCATCCCTTCTCCATCTTCCGGCTGGCCCGATAAGCTCCCTGGAACACGCGCAGGACGATCAGGGCACTAAATACCGGCACTCCGATGGTGTACCACCACTGGGGAACGCCGATTCCGCTGGAGGTGATTCCCAGGGAGATCTCCTCCCCGATCTGGCCCATGGCGAAATAGATCAAAAAGATAAAAAGAGCTGCCCCCAGCCCCGCGCTCACCCAAAGAAGAATGCTCCGAATTTTTTGGGGAAGACGGTCCACAAGAAAGGAAAAACCAAGATGAGACTGCTCCCGGAAGGCGATGGAGGTGCCCAGGAGAATAAGCCAGACGAAAAAACTGACGACCAGCTCCTCCGTGAAGGCAAAAGAGTATTTTAAGAGATACCGCGAGATGATGTTTATAAAGGTGATGACCGCCATCACCGCGAAAAGAATCGCGCAGAGAACCTCTTCAAAACGGGCGGGGAACCAGCTGGATTTTTTCGTCATCATTGAGTGTGTCCGCGGTGGATATCAGCGAATCTGGCCAGAGGGGTGAATCCTTCAATCTTTTCCCCCTCCCCTTCATCGTTCGACTGAGCTCACACCGAAGTCCCCTCCCGCCGGGAGGCTGTGTCATAATTCGTCATGCCCGCGAAGGCGGGCATCCAGGGGGCTCAAATCATGAATAAAATCGCGACTGGATTCCCGCTTTCGCGGGAATGACGGCTCTTTTTTCTAATTACGACACAATCTCCGGGGGAGGGGAGAAATTTTTCCGTATGGCAGGCTCCGGATTCAACCGCCTTTCTCTTGGATTCTCAAGCAGAAACGCCCCCGCAGGGCCGATCCCGTGAAGCGCGTGACGGATCGCCCCTGCCCTAACGCGGCTACTCCCCGATCCAGCAATGGAGGCAGAGTTTTTCCCGGGGAAGGCCGATGGCCTGGATCATGTCCTCGAGGGTCTGATACGTGAGGGTGGTAGCTCCCAGCTCCCGCCGGATCCAGCCCACCATCCTGGCGTATTTTTCCGATTTGGAGTCCAGGTATTCCGATACGTCCTCAATATCGGTTCCCTCGAGACTGCGGATGGCCCGGCGGGCGGCCAGCTCGGAGGTGGAGCGGGTGGAAAGGGCAAACCTGCAGGGGAACATGAGGGGAGGGCAGGCCGGGCGGACGTGGACTTCCTTGGCGCCGTTCTCCCATAGCTTTTTCAGCGTGTAATTCTTTAATTGGGTCCCCCGGACGATGGAGTCCTCACAGAGGACAATTCGATTCCCACAGATGATTTCCTTGGTGGGGATCAATTTCATGGTGGCCACCAGGTCGCGGATCTCCTGGGAGGGAGGAGTATAGCTGCGTCCGTATCCCGGAGTATACTTGGTCAAAGGTCTCCGGTGGGGAAGGCCGGACTCCATGGAGTAGCCGATGGCATGGGCCACCCCGGAATCCGGAACCCCGGCCACCAGGTCAGCCTGAACGTTGTCCCTCTTGGCCAGAAAGCGGCCGCAATTTTCCCGGACGAGTTCGACGTTGATGCCTTCATAGCTGGAGGCGGGATATCCGGTGTAAATCCAGAGAAAAGCGCAGATCTGGCTGGTGGGTTTCCCGCTGGCTTTCTGCTTGAGGCCGTCTTTGTCGATCAAGACCACTTCTCCGGGTTCGAGAAATTTGACCACCTTGAAACCCAGGTTCAGGAAAGAACTGGATTCCGTGGCCAAGGCAAAGTCGCCCCCCTTTTCCCCGACAACCAGGGGATACCGGCCCAGGCGGTCGCGGGCCGCGTAGATCCCCTCCCGGGTCAGAAGGAGGAGGGTGGCAGAGCCCTGAATCTTGTCGAACATCTTTCCGATTCCGTCGATGAGGTCCTTGCCGGTATTGATCAGCTTGGAGATCAACTCCACCGAGTTGAATCCTCCGCTGGTCATTTCGCCGAAGGAGTGGCCTTCCTGCAGCAATTCCGTTCCCAGGGTCTCCAGGTTTTCGATGAGCCCGGCGCTGACGACGGCAAAGGTTCCGAACCTGGAACCCACGATGAGGGGCTGGGGGTCCCGGTCGCTGATAACCCCGATTCCCATGGGCCCCTGCATCTGTTTGTATTCGTCCATGAATTTGGATTTGAACTGGGATTGGCTGATGTCGTGGATGGAGCGGTAGAACCGACTTCCCAGGACGGCAATCCCCCCGTATTCGGTTCCCATGTGGGAATGGTAGTCGGTACCGTAGAAAAGAGTCGGGGCGCAGTTCGCCTTGGAGACGACTCCAAAGATTCCGCTCATAGCTTTCCCTTTCCTTACCTAGATTTTTTTCTTGAAAGACCGAAGAGAGCAATCTCCCGGATTAAACGGAATTTGGAAAAAGGGATTATAACAGAAAATCGCCACAGGGGGAAATTTTCTTTGCCATCCGGCAGGCCTCCAATTTCATGCCAGCCCGGGAGGATATGAAACAGATCATGGACCCATCCCAAGCCATCCTCCATAATAGGTTCCATCTTGGGTATACTGGCTGGAATCATGACCCGGCCAGGCCTGGCGGCCGTGGTGTGGAGCATAATCCGATGATTTCCTTATTGAAAAACCGCCCTCGGTCCGCTATAATGTTTTTTAAGGAGGAGGGATGAAGCGAGCGATTTTCCTGTGGGGGGCGGCACTTTTTTCTTTTTTTATGGGTTCCGGGTTTGGGTCTTTCGCGGAAGCCGGTTTTCTCCAAAGGCCGTTTTCCGTTCAGCAGCTTACCACGAAAGAGGGTCTGTCCAGCGAAATGATCTTTGCCATCGCGGTGCAGGGAGAGGAAGTTTGGTTCGGGACGTATGCCGGGGGGACGACCCTCTACGACCGCGCCAAGAACGCCTTCAAGGTTTATACCACCAAAGGGGAACCGCCGGAGAAAGACGACGGAGTCGCCATCAAGTGGAAGAATCATCCGGCCTACAACGACGTGACGATTATCCTTCCGGATAAGGATCGGCTGTGGTTCGGCACCTATTTCTATGGATTCGGGGGCGGAGGGATCTCCTACTACAATCCCAAAAGGAAGAGCCCCTGGAGGTCCTTCAACACCAACAACGGGGTGGCCAAGAAGATCGTGTCCCTGGCGCTGGATGGAGACGTTCTGTGGGTCGGGTCGGAAAGGGGTATTTCCGTTCTGGATAAAAAGACCGAAAAATGGAAAGCCTTTTACGCGGTTCAGGACGGACTGTCGGGGAATTTTGTGAACGCCCTCCTGGTCCAAGGGGATGCTCTCTGGGCAGGGACCAACGGGGGTATGACCCGGCTGCTTAAATCCCGGAAGCAGTGGAAAATTTACGGGGAGAAAGAAGGTCTGACCGACCTGGAGATCAAAGCCCTAACCCCGGTGGGCGATAGGATCTGGGCGGGAAGCGTCCGGGGAGCCCTTTACGAATATGACCCGGCCACCGATCGATGGAAGACGATTGAATCCACCGATCCCCTGAAGAGCGGGGGCATTCACTCCCTTGCGGTGATTCAAGGAAAGGTGTTTGTCTGCCGGGATAACGGGGTGAGTGTTTTCGAAATTGCGAAGGGCCAGTGGGATTCCATCACTGCGGCTGACGGATTACCGAGCAACAGTGTTTTCTGCGCCGCTGAGGATAAGGATGGCGTTTGGTTCGGGACCGATCAGGGGGCAGCCCGGATCAGTCAAAGGAAATAAATTCGGAATGCGGAATTCGGAATGCGGAATAGAAAAATGGGCACAGATAAACACGCCAATAGCGCCTGAAGTTTTTACATTCTTATCCGTGTTCATCCGTGTTCATCCGCGTCCCATTCAGTCTTTTATCTTTAAATCCTTTGCGAATATAAAATCTGTGTTTATCTGTACTACTTACCTGCAAACTCTGAAAATTTTGTTAAGCAAAAAGCATCCCCCCCACCCTAACCCTCCCCCTCGAGGGGGGAAGGGAGGGAGGGGGTGATTCCTTTTGGTTGCGGCTCTGCCGCGCTAAGTTCATCTGTGTCCCATTAAATTGTAAGAAAGGTTTTTTATGGATTGGTTTTCCAGAACGAAATTGACTCGCAGGGATATATTAAAAGGAGCGGTCGCGGCAGCGGCCCTGCCCAAGATGTTCTTCCTCTCGTCTTATTCCCGTCCTTCCGTGGCTTATGCCGCGGGAGATGCCGACCTGGTGATCGCCCAGCAGGGGACCCCCACCCAGCTCCTGCAGGCGGCCATGGCCCCTCTCGGGGGGATGGGAAGGTTTGTGAAGAAGGGGCAGAGGGTGGTGATCAAGGCCAACATCGCCTGGGCGCGGACCCCCGAGCAGGCAGCCACCAACAATCCTGAACTGCTTTCGGCCCTGATCAAAATGTGTTACCAGGCGGGGGCGAAACGGGTCGCGGTCTGGGACCACACCTGCGACAATTATCAGTTCTGCTTCTCCCGGTCGGGCCTGAAGAAAGTCACCCAGGACGCCGGGGGAGACATCTATTCCGGCCACGGCCGGAACGTGTACAAGAAGGTTGAGATCCCCAGGGGCAAGAAACTCAAGGAAGCGGAATTCATCCAGGATGTGCTGGAAACCGATGTTTATATCACCTTTCCCCTTCCCAAGCAGCACTTTGCCACCGAACTCACCCTGGGCCTGAAGAATGCCATGGGGACCACCTGGGACATGGAACTTCTGCACAAGATCGACCTCCATCAGTGTATCGCCGACATCAACACGGTCCGCAAGCCGGACCTGGTGGTGGTTGACGCCATTCGGATCCTCACCACCAACGGGCCCAAGGGGCCGGGGAAAACGGAGGACATCGGGGAGGTGTGCGCCACAACGGATATGGTGGCGGTGGACGCCTACTGCGCTTCCTATTTCAAACATCCCAAGACGGGAAAGCCCTTCCGGCCGGCGGAGATCCGGTTCATCAAGAATGCTTACGACCTGGGCCTGGGAGAGATGAACCTCTCCAAGGTCCGGATGAAGAAGGTCAAGGCCGCATGACGGGAAAGCTCCAATGGGCAAGGAGAACCGTCCAGGCCGTCTCCTTCTTTTTCCTCCTTTACTTGATCCTTCAGGCTGCCTTCCCCCTGGAAGTAAGAATTCCGGTCGATCTGTACCTGCGGCTGGATCCCTTCATCGCCATCGTCGCTTTTCTGACCCAGGGCGAGATCATCATCCGGATGCTTCCGGCCCTGGGGGTCCTCCTCCTGGTGGTGATCTTCGGCAATTTTTTCTGCGGGTGGTTCTGTCCCATGGGGGCGACCCTCGATTTCTTCGACCGGGTCCTCTTCCGGGAAAAGAAGCGCTCCAAGCCTCTTAACGACCAGCCCCTGAAAAGGCTCCGTTACGGGATTTTTATTTTCGCCCTGGCCGCGGGGCTCCTGGGTCTGCAGGTTCTTTACCTCCTGGACCCCATCAGCCTGATTACCCGGACCCTGGTCATTGCCTTTTACCCGCCCGCGGTCTACATCTATAATCATCTTCTTCCGGAGATCCAGCGGTTTCTTCCCGGCAATCCTTTCATCCTTCCGGCGACGAAGCTGCCCATCTTCAAAGTCAACCTGCTGATCTTTCTGTTCTTCGCGGGAGTTCTGGCCCTGGGGGTCATCCGCAGGCGGTTCTGGTGCCGCTACCTCTGCCCCCTGGGGACTCTCTTTTCCCTTACCTCCCGTCTCCGAATGGTGCGGCGTTCGGTGGGGGAGGCCTGCGTGGAGTGCCTGAAGTGCGCCAAAGCGTGTTCCGTGGGCGCCATCCCTGCTGAAACTCCCCGGCAGTACCGCCAGCAGGACTGCATTTCCTGCTTCCAATGCCTGGATTGCCCGCCGGAGGCCACCGCCTTCGGCTTCCACCTTCCCCGGTGGAAGACGGCCGAGGGGGTTTCTCTTTCCCGGAGGTATGTGGTGGGGTCTCTGGCTTTCGGCGCCTTCTCCGCCCTGGCGATTAAAACTAACCCCCTTCAAACCGAGAGTGGGCTGAAGAACAACCGGCTCATCCGCCCCCCGGGCGCCCTGCCGGAAAAGAATTTTGTCTCCGTCTGCACGGGCTGCGGGGAATGCCTGAAGGTCTGTCCCAACAACGCCCTCCAGTCCACCTTCCTGGAAGCCGGGCTGGCCGGTCTCTTCACACCGCGCCTGGTTCCCCGCATCGGCTACTGCGAGGAGCACTGCAACTTCTGCGGAAGGGTCTGCCCGACCGAAGCCATCCGCCCCCTCGCGGTGGAGGAGAAGCAGAAGATCCAGATGGGGGTGGCCAAGATCGACAAGACCCGGTGCATCGCCTTCGAGGAAGGAAAGATCTGTCTGGTCTGCAACGAACAGTGTTCCTACCATGCCATCGTGGGGGATGATAAGAAACGGCCCATGGTGAAGGAAGAAATATGCACGGGCTGCGGCATCTGCGAGAACAAGTGTCCGGTGGACGGGGAGTCGGCCATCATCGTCTACACTTCCGGGGTGCAGAAGAAGGTAAAGCCCCAGCCGGAAGGCAAAGCCTAATTTCAAGCAAAGGGCATAGCGCTAAGAGCAGAGTGAAAAAAATGCTTATGGCCCGCTTTTATCCTCGTTGTCATTCTGCAATCCGCAATCCGCAATCCGCAATCCGCAATCGTGTGGATTGACTTCCCCCCCTTTTTTGTTCTATCCTCTCCCTGCAGGGAAAATCCCCCAAAGGAGCCGGCCATGAGCGAATGGAAGAAGACTTCATGCGTCCTCTGCAATAGTAACTGCGGCCTGGAAGTGACCACCGAGGGCAGCAGGATCCTCAAGGTCAGGAGGGATAAGGAAAACCCCCGATCCCGGGGGTACATCTGCCGGAAGGGCGCCAACATTGCCTATTTCCAGAACAACCCGGAGAGGCTGAAATACCCCCTCAAGCGCGTGGGAGAACGGTACGAGCGCATCTCCTGGAAGCAGGCCCTGGATGAAATCGCGGCCAGGTTGAAAGAGGTCGTGGGGCAGCACGGGCCTCGTTCCGTGGCCTACATGGGCGGGGGAGGGCAGGGTTGCCATTTTGAAGCGGCCTTCGGAGTCCGCTTTCTCCACGGGCTGGGGTCCAAAAATCACTACAGCCCTCTGGCCCAGGAACTCACCGGTTACTTCTGGGTGCAGGGCAAAGCCTTCGGGCGGCAGTACATGCATGCCGTTCCGGACATCGCGGGATCGGATTTCATGGTCTTCTGGGGGGCCAATCCCATGGTAAGCCACGACATCCCCCAAGCCCCGGTGGTTCTGCGCGACAAGAAGAAAGAGCCGGGATTCAAGCTGGCCGTGGTGGACCCCCGGATTTCGGAGACGGCCAAGCTGGCGGATATCCATCTCCGGCTCAAGCCCGGGACCGATGCCCTTCTGCTGAAGGCCATGATCAAAATCCTCCTAACGGAAGAAGGGCTGCTGGACAAGGAGTATCTTGCCGGGAAGGTGAACGGATTCGAGGCGATCCGGAATTGGTTCGATGATGTGAAGATAGAAGAAAACTGTCGGGCCTGCGGCCTGGATCCGGGCGCGGTTCGCGAATTCACCCGCCTCTTTGCCACCCGGAAGAGCACCTGGCGCAGCGACCTGGGAATCCTGATGGGACGCCACAGCACGCTGAACTCCTACCTGGAGCTGATCCTGCTGGCCCTGGCCGGCCGCATCGGGGTCAAGGGCGGGAACGTTTTCGGCGGGCACCTGATGCCCATGGGGTCCCACACCCCCGAAGAAGACCCGGGGACCTGGAGGACGGTGGCCACGAATATTCCCCTCATCATGGGGGTCTTTCCGCCCAACGTCATGCCGGAAGAGATCGACAATGATCATCCCCAGCGGATTCGGGCGGTCATTGTGAGCGGGTCGAACCCCCTGCGCTCCTATGCCGATACTTCGGCCTACGAAAGGGCCTTTGCCAAGCTCGACCTGCTCGTAACCGTCGAGGTGGCCATGACCGAAACAGCGGCCCTGTCGCACTATATTCTCCCGGCCAGAACCGGATACGAAAAGTGGGATGGAACTTTTTTCCAGTGGATGTATCCGGAGTACTACTTTGACATGCGCCGCCCGGTGGTGGAACCCGACGGGGAGCAGGTGGAAGAAGGCAGTATCTATGTAGGGTTGGCGGAGAGGCTGGGGATGATTCCTGATTTTCCCCAGGAGTTGAGGGAAAAGGCCAAGGACCGGGCAAGCTATGGAGCGGCCCTCATGAAATATGTGCAGGCCAACCCCCAAGCGGCTTCCTGGCTTCCCTTCATCCTGGCCAAAACGCTGGGGGAAGAGCTGGGATCGAAGAACCTTTCCGCCCTTTGGGGACTCCTGGCCCGCTTTCCCATGATGCATCCGGAGGATGTAGCCCGGGCCGGTTTTCAGCCGGGTCCCCTGACGGGCGAGGAGATTTTCGGCAAAATTCTGAAGACCCCGGGAGGAGTCAAAATCGGGGTGGCGGATACGGAAAACAACCTGAAAGCCCTGAAGACGCCGGACAAAAAAATCCATATCCATTTTCCGGAGATGGAATCCTGGGTAAAAGAAGTGACCCCGGCCTCCGAGGAGGCGGCCCTGGTGAACAAGGATTACCCCATGATTCTCATGGCCGGGAACCACATGGAAATGGTGGCCAATTCCATCATGCGGGACCCGGCCTGGAACGAAGGCCGCCGCTACTGCACCCTGCGCATTCATCCGGAAGATGCGCGAACCTTGGGAATTGGAGATAAAGATATTGCGGTCATCGAGACGGAAGCCGGGTCGGCGAGGTTGGAGGCGGAAGTCACCGAGGCTTCTCACCGAGGGCAGGTGGTCATCCCCCACGGGTTCGGCCTGGTCCACGGGGGGAAAGCCCACGGGGTGAACGTGAACCGGCTGGCCCCGGCCAAGCACCGGGACCGCTTCGCGGCAACGCCGCTGCATCGGTATATTCCCTGCCGGGTCCGCAAGGCCTAAAGAAATTTTAGCCACAGAGATCTTAGCGCGGCTGCGCCGCAACCAAAATTACAATCTTTGCCCAGGACCACACGCCTCCCAGAAATCCCCCCTTGCCCCCCTTTTCTAAAGGGGGGTTGGGGGGGATTTCAGAGAATCGTTGCCCGATGTTAATTTGCTTACCAAAATTTAAAGAGTTTGCAGGTAAGTAGTACAGAGGACACAGAGGTCAGGGAGATAAAAAAATGGAATAATGGAACAATGGAATAATGGAGTGGCGGACAAAAAATTTGTTTTTCCAATATTCCAGTATTCCATCATTCCAATTTTTCAATATTTTCCTCTGCGGTCTCCGCGTTCTCTGCGGTGAAAGTATTTTTTGTTTTTGCAAGAGGGGGAGAGGAGCCATGACCTTATTGCTTCTCATCTTTGCTTACCTCCTGGGATCGGTGCCCACGGGGGTGATCCTGGCCAGGGCTTTCAGCGACGTGGACCCGCGCACCCAGGGAAGCAAGAACATCGGGGCCACCAACATTTACCGCACGGCCGGAAAGAAGCTGGGAATCATCACTCTTCTGGGCGACATTCTGAAGGGCCTGATCCCAGTGGTGATCGCCCGGGCCACCCTGGATTCTCCCTTCTGGATCGGAGCCGTGGCCCTGGCCGCTTTTCTGGGCCATCTCTACCCGATCTACCTGAAGTTCAAAGGAGGCAAGGGGATTGCCACCGGCCTGGGGGCTTTCCTGGCCCTGGCCCCCCTGGCCGCAATCCTTTCCTTCCTGGTCTTTGCCGCCGTGGTTTACAAATCACGCTATATTTCCCTCGGCTCCCTGACCGCCACCGCGGCTTTTCCCATCCTCCTTGCCCTGCTCCATTCCCCTGCCATTTACATTCCTTTTGCCGTCATCATTGGCGTCCTCATCTTCTACCGACACCGGGAAAACATCCAACGGCTGCTGGCGGGGAAGGAGAACAAATTCGGAGCGAAAAAGAGTGCTGAATTCTCCAGTCCATCCTGAAAAAATCCTGATCCTCCATTCCGGCGGCATCGGCGACTTGCTCATGGCTCTGCCGGCCATGCGTGTGTTCCGCCAGGCCTTTCCCAGCGCCACCCTTGAAATGATGGGGCGGCCGGAAAGGCTGGCTCTGGTGGCCCATGACCTCCGGGCAGGTTTCCTCCATTCCATCGATCGGGCGGGCATGGCCTACTTTTATGCCGAGGACGCTTCTTGGCCACCCAGGGTGGGGGCCTTTTTTTCCTCCTTCGGGGCGGTTCTCTTGTTCGGAGGAGCCGGGGGGAACCTTCTGGCGAAGAATATAAAGATGGCTGGCGCAGGGCGGGTTATATCCATTCCACCTTTTCCCCCCGAAGAGCTGCGGGTTCACGTTTCCGATTATCTGGTAGAATCCCTGGGAAGAGAAGGAATCGAAGGAGAAAACGCGTTCGTACCCCTACAGTTGCCGCAAGAGGCGCTGACCGAGGCGCAAGATTTTTTTTCCGGTTGGGGAGCCAAAGAGGGAGCGCGGATATTGGCGATTCATCCGGGAAGCGGCAGCCCGAGGAAAAATTGGCCCCCGGAGAATTTCGCCCGGGTTGCGGACTGGGCGGCAGATCGGGCCGGAATCCTTCTCCTCTCCGGCCCGGCGGAGAGGGGGGCTGAAGAAATTCGAAAGGCCATGAAAAAAGCCGGCCCCTTTGTGGCGGATAACCTTCCCCTCGGCCGGCTGGCCGGGCTTATAAAATGGAGCCGGGCTTATCTGGGAAATGACTCCGGGATTACTCACCTGGCTGCGTCTCTGGGTGTTCCCACCGTGGCCCTATTCGGCCCCACGGATCCCGCGGTCTGGGGGCCCCGGGGGGTTGCCGTGCGGATTCTTTATGCAAGGAATTTTTCCGTGGGCAGTCTCCCTGAAACGCGGGGGCAGGGAATTGATTCTTGTCTTATGAACCTCCACCCCGATGAAGTAACGAAAGCCCTTGCTTCCCTGTTAGGATGATCTTTCCGCTGATTTCCTTAAGGTATACCCCCCGGCCCTGCCGGGGCACTCATAAAGTTTGACAATTCCGGGATGCCTGGGTCGGGGCCCGGGGGTAAGGGCATTGCGTGCAGAAAGCATCGACTGGGTGAGCCCTTTTCCTGGGTGCTCCGTTCGACTTCCGCAGGATGAGGCGGGCCCATGGGCGATCCACCGGATCGCCCCTACACGGATTCAACCCGAGGCCGTGGTTCTGGCGCTGTGCCCGCCCGTTCCATGGAATCAGAGGCGTCTCATGGTTTCTGCACGCAAGGCCCTTGGCCCCGGGCCGGGCAACAGAGGGAAGGCCACCTTTAGGTGGGTGCCATTTATCATCCGCTTTGAGTGGTTCCCTGTGTTTCAACCCGCCGGCTCTGCCGCAGGTCATGATTTTTCGGGATGATCCCGGTTGTCCAGAAAAAAAATCGCTGGACCAGCCTCTTTGGCCGGCCCAGCGATGGAGGAGGGAGTCGCGTTTCTTGCGGGTTATCTAAAAATCAGGTTATAAATAAAAGAGCTCGAGCACCTCGGCCAGATCGTAACCGATTCCGTTAAAGCTAAGGCCCCTACCGGAATCGCGAAAAAAAGGACGATCAAAACAATAATAATGCTTTCGGAGAATTTTTTTCTTTTCATGGGTTAAGCCCTTTCTTTCTCACTTTAATCTTAGCATTTCCCGTGCCAAAAGACGAGCAACAGGAAAGAGGATCTACAAATATCCCGAACCAGGATTTATTATTTAATAATTTTAAATAGTTATATTGAATCTGGGTTTACCTGAGCATTTTTTTGGAAAGGGATGGCAGCCAATGTAAGGGCCAAAAGAGTATGCTTCTTGCCTCAGTTGCCGGTCAATTGTGTTTATTTGGCCATACTCCTCATTTTTTCCATCTGATTGCGGATGTTTTCCGCCCGGGGGCCGGCAGGCTCCACCTTGAGGTAATCCTCCCAGGCTTTGATCGCCCCTTTCATATCGCCCTTGTCGTGCAGGAAGACGACCCCCATATTGTACCGGCTGTTTGCGTGCTTGGGGTCGTCCTGGGCTGCTTTCTTGAATTCGGCAATGGCCCTGTCCGGGTCTCCTTTCCTCCGGTACATGATTCCCATGTCGGTCCGGAGATCGGCGTTCCTGGGGTCGAGTTCGAGGGCCCTGGCATAGGTTCGGATGGCCGGGTCAAATTGGTCCGTGTCAAAGTAAAGGTTCCCGAGCTCGACCAGAGCCTTAAGGTTTTTGGGCTCTTCTTTCAGGATCCCCTGGAGCATGGAAATCTGTTTCTGAACATCCGCGGTGACGGCCGGGGCGGGGGAGGATGCAGGCGGTTTGATGGAGGGGGGCAGGGCAGGCATCTTCTCCTCGTAAAAGACGGTAGCGATGACGCCCACCACAATTCCGGTGACGAAA
>Ga0315281_10010414_pt1 | contig 12822 bp, 11 predicted proteins | sample YL17G07_0_MG_FD_204540 | JGI IMG/M metagenome (GOLD analysis project Ga0315281, IMG submission 204540) | Sediment microbial communities from Yellowstone Lake, YNP, Wyoming, USA - YL17G07_0 | ecosystem: Environmental > Aquatic > Freshwater > Lake > Sediment | place: USA: Wyoming | collected... | reverse complement strand
CCGCGATGACGAACAACACGATGACGAGCTTGATCCCCACCATTGTGGCGTTGAAGCTCGCGCTTTCCCGGATACCCTTCACCAGAATGGCGGTGAGGATGATCGTGATCACGATTGCGGGCACGTCTAGGACCGTGCCCGTGCTGACGATCCTCCCGATCTCGGGGCTGTAGTCGAACGGCGCCCTGGTCATTGAGTGTGGCACGTGCCACCCGAAGACGCTTATGAAGTCCTGGAAGTAGGCGGACCACCCGTGCGCCACCGTCGCCGACACCACCGTATACTCCAGGACCAAATCCCAGCCGACGATCCACGCGAAGAGCTCTCCCATGGTCGCGTAGGCGTATGTGTACGCCGAGCCCGCCACGGGGACCATCGAGGCAAACTCCGCGTAGCATAGCGCCGCGAAGACACAGGCGATGCCGGAGACCACGAACGAGAGGATCAGCGCCGGCCCCGCGTTGTCGTGCGCCGCCTTGCCCGTGAGCACGAAGATCCCGGTACCGATGATCGCCCCCACGCCCAGGCTGGTGAGCTGGATAGGCCCCAGAATGCGGCGAAGGCGATTCTCGCCTCTCATCTCCTCCAGCAGCAGTGCCAGCGGTTTCGTCGCCATCAGTTGACGCTTCATTCGAGATCCCTCCCCGGGAGCGCCGAGCCAACGCGGTCGTGCACCCGCCATACTAGCCCGGGCTGCCACAAGAGAGGTGCGCGGCCGAGGGCGGCCGCGTCACGAAGAGCTGGAGGGTGGGGTGGGCGCCCCCACCTGCCTTATCGGGCCCCTGAAGAAAGAAGGTGCGCGGCCGAGGGCGGCCGCGCCACGAAGAGCTGGAGGGCGGGGCAGGCGCCTCGCCCGCCCTACCGTACACCCCGAGAAGAAAGCGGGGCGGTCGGGTGGCCTGGCCGGTAGAGGTTAGAACAGCGTCCTGTCTATCCGGTGCTGCACGTCCCAGTCGTACTTGTAGACCAGCAGGTCCAGCACCACCCTGTACTTGACCTCGACGTGGACCATGCTGCCGTCACGCCACACCTTGATGTCTTCCTTGGCCAAAGGAAGATTGTTCTGCTGAGCTTTGATGAGGATGAGGTCGGTGATCAATTGGTCCGTGTGGCGCGGCAGCGATGCCTGCTCCGCCTCCTTCTCGCAGTAGTCCTGGAGCTCGGCCACCGCGATCCTGGTCGGTACCACCCTCACCGCGATGAGCACCGCCACCACCAGCACCGCAAGGCTGATCACGCAGCCCACGTTGCCGGCTCCTGTCTCGCGCTTGTTCGCCATTCCTACCTCCCGAGGAGCTCTGCTTGCCTATTGTAGCCCGGGTTGGGCGCGGGACGGTCCCACCGGAGCCGCTAGTGCACGAGCGAGAACGACCGCTGCCAGCGGGTCCGCGAGAAGAAGTGAACCCCGACCGACGCCAGCTGTTGCACCCGGTCCCGCCAGCCCCGCCACTCGTGGGAGTTCGGCTGCGCCTCGTAGGACCAGTAGATGAAGAGGGCACGGCCCTTGAAGTAGCTCCGCGGGACCGGCCCCCAGAAGCGCGAGTCGTAGGAGTTGTCGCGGTTGTCGCCCATGCAGAAGACGAAGTCCGTGGGCACCACGAACGGCCCGAAGTTGTCGCGGTTGCGGACCGAGGCCGGCAGGGCGGGGGTGTCGGGCAAGAACTGTGGGTCCTTGTGAACGAGGAGTGGGTTGACCTCCCGCTTTCCGTTCACCGAGAGGTTCTTGGCGCGGACCTCCACGGTGTCGCCGCCCAGCGCCACTGCCCGCTTGATGAAGTCGCGCTCCGGGTCCTGTGGATACTTGAACACCACCACGTCTCCCCGGCGGATGTCGCGGTACGGCAGGAGCCGATGCAGGGGGGTGCTCCAGTGAGGGGCGTAGATGAACTTGTTGACGAAGAGGTGGTCTCCGATCAGGAGGTTGTCCTCCATCGAGCCGGTGGGGATCTTGAACGCCTGCGCCACGAACGTGCGCGCGAACAGCGTGAAGATCACCGCGACTAGGATCGCCTCGTAGTACTCGCGAAACACGTGGTGCTTGCTCATGTCTCCACCTTGAGGATCGCCAGGAACGCCTCCTGCGGGATCTCGACCCGGCCGACGCGCTTGAGGCGCTTTTTGCCTTCCTTCTGCCTCTCGAGCAGCTTGCGCTTGCGCGTGATGTCGCCCCCGTAGCACTTCGCGATCACGTTCTTGCGCAGCGGCCTGACAACCTCCCGCGCGATCACCCGGTTGCCGATCGCCGCCTGGATCACCACCTCGAAGAGCTGGCGCGGGATCATCTCGCGGAGCTTGCCGGCCAGCGCGCGGGCCTTGGCGTAGGCGCTCGAGCGGTGGACGATCAACGCCAGCGCATCGATCGGGTCGCCGTTCACCAGCAGATCCAGCTTCACGAGGTCACCCTCGCGGTTGCCAGCGAAGTGGTAGTCCAGGGAGGCGTAGCCTCGCGACACGGACTTCAACTTATCATAAAAGTCCAGAACCACTTCCGCGAGGGGCAGGCGGTACTCGAGGAGCACACGGTCGCGGCTCAGGTACTCCAGCTTGACCTGCTCGCCTCGCCGTTCCTGGACGAGCTTGAGGATTCCGCCGAGGTAGCGATCGGGGGTGAGGATCGTGGCGTGGATCATCGGTTCCTCGACGGCCTCGATGGTCGCCGGATCGGGAAGCTGCGCCGGGTTCTCCACCTCGACCACCTCGCCCGCGGTGGTCAGGACCCGGTACGCGACGCCCGGCGCGGTGATGATCAGCTCGAGGTTGAACTCGCGCTCCAGGCGCTCCTGCACGATCTCCATGTGAAGGAGGCCCAGGAAGCCGCACCGGAACCCGAAACCGAGAGCCTGCGAGGTGTCGGGCTGGAACGTGAACGCCGAGTCGTTGAGGGAGAGCCTCTCTAGCGCCTCGCGCAGCTCGCCGAACGCCGAGGAGTCAACCGGGTAGAGCCCCGCGAACACCATCGGCTTGGCCTCGGCAAAACCGGGAAGGGGCTCGGCCGCCGGCCGCCGGCTGTCGGTGACCGTGTCGCCCACACGCACCAGCCGGAGCTCCCTCAGCGCCGCGAACAGGTACCCCACCTCGCCGGAGCCCAGCCGTTCCACCTGCTCCGCCCAGGGGGTGAAGATCCCCAGCTCCTCGACCGTGGTCTCGAGGCCCACCTCCATGAAGCGGACCGTCTGACCGGTGGCGAGGCTCCCGTCCACCACGCGCACGAGGCAGCGCACGCCCTTGTAGGGGTCGTAGGAGGCGTCGAACACCAGCGCCCGCAGCGGCGCCTCGGGGTTGCCGCGCGGCGCAGGCACGCGCTCCACCAGGGTCTCCAGCACCTCCGGCACCCCCTGGCCGGTCTTCGCCGAGATCGCCAGGCTGTCCGCGGCGTCGAGCCCGATGACGTGCTCGATCTGCTCGCGCACGCGCTCCGGCTCGGCCGCGGGCAGGTCCACCTTGTTGAGCACCGGCACCAGCTCCAGCCCCTGCTCGGAGGCGAGGTAGGCGTTTGCGAGCGTCTGCGCCTCCACGCCCTGCGAGGCATCCACCAGTAGCAGGGCGCCTTCGCACGCCGCGAGGGAGCGTGAGACCTCGTAGGAAAAGTCCACGTGACCGGGGGTGTCGATGAAGTTGAGGATGTAGTCCTGCCCGTCACGGGCGCGGTAGCGCAGCGTCACGGTGTGTGCCTTGATCGTGATGCCGCGCTCGCGCTCCAGATCCATCGAGTCCAGCACCTGCGCCATCATCTCGCGCGCCGAGAGCGCGCCGGTCAGCTCGAGTAGGCGGTCGGCGAGCGTCGACTTGCCGTGGTCGATGTGCGCGATGATGCAAAAGTTGCGGATCTGCCGCTGCTCCACCTGACTCCCCGAATCCCGCTCCGCCGCGAGAACCGCAAATTCTACACGAAACTGGGTTTGGACCGCCCGCCCTAGCGGAACCGGAGGCACGTGCGCGGGACACCTCCCGCGGGAAGGCTCGCTTGCCGTTCGGGTGCTGCGCCGCGCCTACACGACTGTGATCTTGAACTTGCAGCGCTTGCCGCCGTACAGAACCGAGTCGAGCAGCTCCACCTTGACGGGCCGCCCAAACTTCTGTTCGTGCAGCTCCCTGACGTACCCGACCGAGCACTGGCAAAAGGTACGCGACAGCCCCGCCGGCTTGGACTCCACCATGGGACACAGGCAGACACCTTCTGGTGCGGCGCCGCCTGTCTCGGCGCTACCCGTGTACTCCCAGTAGATCACGTTCCCCTCCACCCGTAGCGAGCCGTCGGGCGGGCGCTCCCTGACCCGCGCCGCCCACGTCTCGAAGGCGACCGGTGTGACGGTTCGGCCTTGAGAGGCAATCCACTCCCGGAAGCACACCGCACCGTTGGCCATCATGACTTTCTTGCGGGTTTCCACGTCGAGCGTGGCGTCGAGCACGCTCATGAAGCGCCGAACCCAGAGATCGGAGAACTCCATGCGCTTGACGGCGCGCGCCGCGGTGGCCGCGCCTGGCGCAGTGTCCGGACCATCCTCGGCCACCAGGCGTGTCGCGGCCAACGCACACAGGCACCCGCCGATACCGATCTTTCCGGCCGACGTCAACAGGGTCTTGCGATCCAGGGTCGTCTCGCCCATCGTCCCCTCCGCGCGGCTCCCTCCTGCACCGCTTCTTCTCGTACGTCGGAGAACCGCCCTGGTTCTGCCCGGCGTCACAGCGTCGGAAACACGGGCTTGCCGTCGCGACCGCCGGTCGTCTTCCAGGCAGCGCGCGGGTAGGCGACCAGCGCGCGGGGATCGTCCAGCTCGCCGCGGGCGGCGCGGAGCTGTCCGGCCCGCGCGATCATCGCGGCGTTGTCGGTGGTCAGCGCGACCGGCGGCAGCAGCACCTCGACCCCACGCCGTTCCCCCCAGGCGGCCAGGCGTGCGCGCAACTCCCGGTTGCCCGCCACACCCCCCGAGGCGGCAATCACCTCCGGGTTGTGCCTCGCCACCAGCTCCTCGAGGGGCGCCAGCAGCCAGCCCACGATCGTGTGCTGGAAGGATGCCAGGAGATCGAGCACCGGCTGTGGTGGGTTGGCCGGATCGGGCAGCGGCAGAGGGCCGAGCCCCTGCGCGGTGCGGATCACCGTGGTTTTGAGGCCGGAGAACGAGTAGTCGAGGGCCCCGCCCGGGTCCTTGATGCGGGGCTCGGTGAACGCGAAACGCGCCGGGTCCCCGCGCTCGGCCAGCCTGTCCACCTCCGGTCCGCCGGGGTAGCCGAGGCCGAGAGCAGCGGCTACCTTGTCGAACACCTCCCCGGCAGCGTCGTCGCGCGTGCGGTTGAGGGGCCGCGCCTTTCCGCCGGCGAGCAGGAAGCACGACGAGTGGCCCCCGGAGACGACCAGCGTGAGGGCCGGGTCGGCGGTCTCCCGCGCCGCTGTGCCGTCCAGGTGCAGGAACGGAGACACCAGGTGCCCCTCGAGATGGTCCACCCCGACAATGGGTAATCCCCGTGCCCAGGCGTAGGCGGAGGCGAAGCACGTTCCCACCAGCAGCGACCCGATCAGACCGGGGCCCCTGGTTACCGCCACAAGCTCCACGCTCGCGAGGCCCACCTGACGCTCGGCCTCGGCCAAGAGGCGCGGCAGCGCCTCGAGGTGGTGCCGGGCCGCCAGCTCCGGGACCACACCGAGGTAGGGCGCGTGGGCAGCAGCTTGCGAGGAGATGATGTTGACGAGCACGCGGCCGTCGCCATCCAGCACTGCCACCGCGCTCTCGTCGCACGAGGTCTCGATGCCCAGCGTTCTCACGTGGCGATGCTCCGCACCGTCTCCGCGCTGACCGGCCGCGCCACCCCACGTTCGTTGACGATGGCGGTCACCAGGTCCGGCGGGGTGACGTCGAACGCCGGGTTGTAGACCTCGACCCCCTCCGGAGCGGTTCGGTGGCGCCGGAGCGTGCGCACTTCGTCCGCGCTCCGCTGCTCGATGGGGATCGACGCACCTGTCGGACAGGCCATGTCGAACGTGGTGGTGGGCGCCGCGACCACCAGCGGGACGCGGTGCCGCGCTGCCGCCAGCGCCAGGGCGTACGTCCCAACCTTGTTGGCCACCGAGCCGTCGGCGGCGATTCGGTCGGCCCCCACCACAACCCCTTGCACCGCGCCGCTCGCGAGCAGGCTGGCCGCCGCGCCGTCGGCCAGCAGCGTGCACGGGATCCCGTCCTGCACCGCCTCCCAGGCCGTCAGGCGTGCGCCCTGCAGGACAGGACGCGCCTCGCAAGCGTACAGCCGTGCGAGCCGCCCCTGGGCGTGGAGCACCCGCACGATCCCGAGCGCGGTCCCGATCCCGCCGGTGGCGAGCGCCCCGGCGTTGCAGTGGGTGAGCAGCGAGACCTCTCCCGCCGTGAAAAGCTCGGCACCGAACTCGCCCATCGCAACGCACGCGGCCGCGTCGGCCCGGTGCAGCCCCTGCGCCGCCTCGAGGGCACGGTCAAACCTCTCCTCACGCGGCCCCTGCTCGATCACGCGGAGCACGTGCCCCACCGCGCGCGCGAGGTCGGCACCGGTCGGGCGGGCCGAGGCGAGAAGCCGGGCGGCGCGGCGGAGGTGGGAAAGCTCGGGGTTGGCCCGGGCCTCGGACGCCAGAGCGTAGGCGGCGGCGAGACCGATCGCCGGCGCCCCCCGCACCGTAAGGTTCCGGATTGCACGCCCGGCAGCCGCCGCGCCTGGCACGCCCACCCAGCGCACCCGCCCGGGCAGCAGCCGCTGGTCGAGCAGCTCGAGCCCGTCGAGCCAGCGCAGCGCCGCAACCGAAGTGCGTGCCTCCCCCATCGCCTGGATGGTACCGCACGGCGTTGCCGCCGCACGACGCGCATCGCTATACTGCCGGTCCCCAAGGGAGGACCCATGTCTCTGCGCATCGCAATCAACGGGTTCGGCCGGATCGGCCGCTTGATCTACCGGCAGGCGTTCAAGGACAAGGGGTTGGAGTTCGTCGCGGTCAACGACATCACCGACGCCCCCACGCTCGCCCATCTCCTCAAGTACGACTCGATCCACGGCAAGCTCGACGCCAGGGTCGAGGCGAGCGCCGACGGCTTCACGGTCGACGGGAAGGCCGTCAAGGTGCTTGCGGAGAAGGAGCCCGGCAAGCTCCCGTGGAAGGAGCTCGGCATCGACCTGGTCATCGAGGGCACCGGAAAGTTCACCAAGGGCGAGCAGGCCAAGGCCCACCTGGACGCGGGCGCGAAGTTCGTCCTGATCACCGCCCCGGCCAAGGGCGTGGACCTCACGGTGGTCTATGGCGTCAACGAGAAGACCCTCGACCCAGCCAAGCACCGCATCGTCTCCAACGGCTCCTGCACCACCAACTGTCTGGCCCCGGTTGTGAAGGTGGTGCTCGAGCAGTTCGGCATCGCCCACGGTCTCCTCACCACCATCCACGCCTACACCAACGACCAGCGCATCCTGGACCTGCCCCACAAGGACCTCCGCCGGGCGCGCGCCGCGGGGATGTCGATGATCCCCACCTCGACCGGTGCGGCCAAGGCGATGGCCGAGGTCTTCCCGCAGCTGAAAGGGAAGCTGGACGGTCTCGCGGTGCGCGTGCCGACCAGCGACGTCTCCCTGGTGGACTTCACCTTCACCGCCGAGAAGCCGGTGACCGCGGACGCGCTCAACAAGGCGTTTCGCGCCGCAGCCGCAGGTCCGCTCAAGGGGATCCTCGAGGTGTGCGAGGAGCCGCTCGTGTCCATCGACTTCCGCGGCACCACCGCCTCCTCGATCGTCGATGCGCTCTCCACCCTGGCGATCGGCGAAAAGACGGGGAAGGTCTTCTCCTGGTACGACAACGAGTACGCCTACGCGGCGCGCTGCGTGGACGTCGCGAGGCTGTACGCCAAGTAGGGAGGCGGCCATGGCGCTCCGCTCGATGGACACCCTGAAGGTGGAAGGGCGCCGGGTGCTGGTGCGCCTGGACCTCAACGTCCCTCTCAAGGGGGGGCGCGTGCTGGACGAGACGCGGGTGCGGGAGGCCGCCCCGACGGTCCGCGCTCTGGCCGAGCGGGGCGCGATCGTGATCGCCTGCTCGCACCTCGGGCGCGCCAAGGGCAAGGCCGACCCGGCCCTGTCCCTCGCGCCGGTGGCGCCGATCCTCCAGAAGTTGGCCGGCCGGGCCGTGCGGTTTGTCCCGGACGTGGTCGGCGACGCGGCGCAGCAGGCGGTGGCTCAGGCCAAGCCTGGCGATGTGCTGCTGCTGGAGAACCTGCGGTTCGAGGCCGGCGAGGAGAAGAACGACCCGGATTTCTGCGCGAAGCTGGCGGCACTCGCCGAGGTCTACGTCAACGATGCCTTCGGCACCGCCCACCGCGCGCACGCCTCCACGGCCGGCGTGGCGGCCCACTTTTCGGAGCGGGCGGCGGGCCCACTGATGGCCCGCGAGATCGCGGCGCTCACCAAGGTCCGCGACAACCCCGAGCGCCCGTTCGTGGCGATCGTTGGTGGGGCCAAGATCGCCGGCAAGCTCGAGACCTTGCAGTCCCTCTCCAAACGCGCCAACACGGTCGTCCTGGTCGGTGGGATGGCCAACACGTTCCTGCTCGCCCAAGGGGTCCCGGTCGGCACGTCCCTGGTGGAGGCGGATCTCGTGGGCACCGCGAAGGAGATCCTCGCTGCGGCTGCCAGCAGCGGGGTCGCGGTGGTCCTGCCCACCGACGTCGTGGTCGCGGCCTCGACTGGCGCCCCGGGGCGCACCGCCGCGGTTGGCGGGGTGACCGCCGGGGAGATGATCCTGGACATCGGCCCTCAGACGCGCCAGCGTATCGGCGAGATCGTGGCCAAGGCGCGCACCGTGTTCTGGAACGGGCCCGCCGGCGTGTTCGAGAAGTCCGGTTTCGCCGCGGGCACGCTCGCGATCGCCGAGGCACTTGCCGCGAGCAGCGCCTTCACGGTGGTCGGCGGGGGGGAGAGCGTGGCGGCGGTGCAACAGGCCGGCGTGGCGGCCAAGTTGTCGCACGTCTCCACCGGGGGCGGGGCTTCGCTGGAGTTCCTGGCAGGTGACACGCTGCCCGGCGTCGCCGTGCTGGAGGCGGCAAACAAATGAGACGATGTCTCATTGCCGCCAATTGGAAGATGCACGGCACCGTCGCGTCGATCGAGGCCTATCTGGAGACGCTCATCGAACGGGTAGGCCCAGACGGTCCTGAAGTCGTTGTCTGCCCTCCGTTTACCTTGCTGCCCGCCGCGCTGCTCATCGCCAGCGGCTCGGAGGTCGCAGTCGGCGCCCAGAACTGCCACTGGGGGGACGCGGGGCCGTTCACCGGGGAGGTGGCCGCCCCGATGCTGGCGGAGCTCGGTGCGCAGTGGGTGATCGTCGGCCACTCCGAGCGCCGGCAACACTTCGGCGAGACCGACGAGACCGCAGCGACGAGGGCGAAGGCCGCCCAGCGAGCCGGCCTCTCGGTGATCTTCTGCCTGGGTGAGACGCTGGAGCAGCGGGACGCGGGCGAGACCCTTGCCGTCCTCGAGCGGCAGGGCGCAGCCCTCGCCGGCTTGGACCCCGCCCTGCTGGCGGTGGCGTACGAGCCGGTCTGGGCGATCGGGACCGGCAGGAACGCCACCCCGGCGCAGGCCCAGGAGGCCCATGCCGCTCTGCGGCGTCGCGCGGGCGAGCTCCTCGGGGCCGAGGCCGCCGGCACCCTGCGCATCCTCTACGGGGGCAGCGTCAAGCCGGACAACGCCCTCTCGCTGCTCGCCCAGCCGGACGTGGACGGAGCCCTCGTCGGCGGGGCAAGCCTTGACGTGGAAGGGTTTTGCGCTATCATCCACGCTGCTCCTGGCAGGCGCCCGGGGGCGTGAGGAGTGACCATCTCGTGTATACCCTGTTGGTGATTCTTTTCATCGTCGTCTGCCTCTTCCTGATCCTCGTGGTGCTGCTGCAGCAGGGGAAGGGGGCGGACGTGGCGGCCGCCTTCGGTGGTGCCAGCTCGCAGGCCTCCTTCGGCCCGCGCGGCACCACCACGCTCATGCACAAGCTCGCCACCGGCTCGTTCGTGCTCTTCGTCGCGCTGTGCATCGGGCTGTCGGTGCTGACGGCGCGCCGCGGCCGCTCGGTGACCTCCGGCATCAAGGGCAAGACCCCCGCGTCGGCGCCCGCGCAGCCGGCTCCTGCGACACCGGCCGGGCAGGCGCCAGCGCAGGGCACGCCCCAGAGCGCACCCCAGGCGCCGGCACCGCAACAGAAGTGAGGCTGCACGAAGTGGAGACAACAGCTGGAGCCGAAGTGGCGGAATTGGTAGACGCGCACGTTTGAGGGGCGTGTGGCGTAAGCCATGCCGGTTCGAGTCCGGCCTTCGGCACCATCTATCTATCTATTGCGGGGGGGCCCAGCGGCCCCCCAATCCACTTTTTCCGGGGGATCCCGCGCCACATCCCCGCGCCCGCGCGGCGCTCCAGATCCCCCGAACCCCCACGCTCGCGCGAGCTGAACTCTCGCTCGCTCGCTCCCCCACCGCGAAAGTGCCCCCGAGCCCCGGCGTGAGCGCCCGGCCGGGTACCCGGCGCGAAGTGTGACACAGGTCAACTTTTCTTCCGCTTGGAGTCAGTACAATTGCAGTTGCAGTGGGCGGATGGGGCCTCGTCCCATCTGCTAGAATTTGCAGCGTCAGGGGGGTAACGATGAGGAAGGCATTTGGAGTGTTGTTCTTGATGATGGTGGCCGGGAGCGCCTTTGCGACGGTCCCGGGCATGGACCTGTACGTACCTGCGGTGGGGCACGGGCTTGGGGCGGTCTCCGGTGGGGTGCAGGCGTGGTGGCGTGGCGACGTGTGGATCTTCAACCCCTCGACCACCCAGCCCGCCACCGTCGACATCTTCCTGCTGCTGCGCAACCAGGGCAACCCCAACCCCGCGGTGCGGCGCATCACCGTCAACGCCGGCGAGACCCGCTACCTGCCGGATATCGTGTTCAACACCTTCGCCCTCGACAACACCTACGGCGGCCTGCGCATCGTCTCGTCCATCCCGGTGGTGGTCTCCGGGCGTAGCTACGATGCCAACGTCACCGTCGTGGGCAAGGGCCAGGGCAGCGCCGGCCAGTTCTTCTCCGGCGTCCCTGCCGCCCTCGCCATCGGCCTCGGGGATGCCACCGACATCGTCGGCTTGGATCAGGACGGCTTTCAGACCAGCGGCACCTGGCGCTCCAACCTCGCCTTCGTCGAGACCACCGGCAACCCCGTCGACCTCACCATCTCCCGCATCGACTCCAACGGCACCCAACTCGGAAGCATCGGCTACCACCTCGAGGGTCGCCAGGTCTCCCAGATCAACTACGTCATCACCTCGATCGTCAACACCACCGGCACCAACCAGCGCATCCGCGTCGCCGTCACCGGCGGCACCGGCCGTGTCATCGCCAACGCCTCCAGACTCGACAACCGCACCGGAGACCCCGCCACGATCGAGTCGGTGATGGTGTACATGTCCGGACGCTTCGAGGGCGTGGTGCTGGACGCCTCCGGCGGCACCCGGGTGGACGGCGGCCTGCAGCTTCAGATCAGCAGCGGTGCCCTCACGAACTACTCCGGGGTGGCCGGTATCCCGTGCGGGGCCGACAGCTACGTGCTGGATTTCTCACCCACCAGCGGTAGCGTCACGATCAACGCCGACGGCACGTTCTCCACCTCGGTGAGCATCTCCTACACCGACGGCGTCAGCACGTTGTTCACCACCAACTGGACACTCTCCGGTGCGCGCGCCAAGGACGGCACCTGGAGCGGGGCGCTCGAGAGCGACACCTCGGGTGGCACCGGCTCGTACGCTTCGTGCAACGTTCTCAATGTCATCCGCGCGTGGCGCGCGGCCTGGACTGGCAGCTCGTAGGGCGGCGTCACGGCTGACACCAGGCGCCCGCGCGGGTGGAGAGCCCGGTGGGCGCTTTTGCTCCAGCGGAAGGGCCCAGTCGGGGCCCCGGGGTGCCAGAGGAGCTCGCGATGAGGAAGACATTTGCAGTGTTGTTCTTGATGATGATGGTGGCCGGGAGCTCCTTTGCGACGGTCCCGGGCATGGACCTGTACGTGCCGGCAGTGGGACACGGGCTTGGGCAAGTCGTCGACGGAGTGCAGGCGTGGTGGCGTGGCGACATGTGGGTCTTCAACCCCTCCGCCACCCAAATTGCCACCGTCGACATCTTCCTGCTGCTGCGCAACCAGGGCAACCCCAACCCCGCGGTGCGGCGCATCACCGTCAACCCCGGTGAGACCCGCTACCTGCCGGACATCGTGTTCAACACCTTCGCCCTCGACAACACCTACGGCGGCCTGCGCATCGTCTCGTCCATCCCGGTGGTGGTTTCGGGGCGCAGCTACGATGCCAACGTGACCGTCGTGGGCAAGGGCCAGGGAAGCGCCGGCCAGTTCTTCTCCGGCGTCCCCGCCGCCCTCGCCATCGGCCTCGGGGATGCCACCGACATCGTCGGCTTGGATCAGGACGGCTTTCAGACCAGCGGCACCTGGCGCTCCAACCTCGCCTTCGTCGAGACCACCGGCAACCCCGTCGACCTCACCATCTCCCGCATCGACTCCAACGGCACCCAACTCGGAAGCATCGGCTACCACCTCGAGGGTCGCCAGGTCTCCCAGATCAACTACGTCATCACCTCCATCGTCAACACCACCGGCACCAACCAGCGCATCCGCGTCGCCGTCACCGGCGGCACCGGCCGCATCATCGCCAATGCCTCCCGAATGGACAACCGCACCGGAGACCCCGCAACGATCGAGATGGTGGGCGGTGGTCGCGAGGGCACCTATGTATGCAAGGTGGACAAGACCACCTATGACACTCCGATCACCTTGACGGTGGCGGGCGGTGCGG
>Ga0315281_10010411_pt1 | contig 12826 bp, 7 predicted proteins | sample YL17G07_0_MG_FD_204540 | JGI IMG/M metagenome (GOLD analysis project Ga0315281, IMG submission 204540) | Sediment microbial communities from Yellowstone Lake, YNP, Wyoming, USA - YL17G07_0 | ecosystem: Environmental > Aquatic > Freshwater > Lake > Sediment | place: USA: Wyoming | collected... | reverse complement strand
TTGTTTTGTAAGGAGTTCCTGTCTACCTCTTGATTTGCCAAGGTCAGCAAGATACCATGACGTGAATAGACCCGAAAACAGATGTCCACTTTACTACAGATATGTTCGACTGCATAAGAAAACTGGTATTTCAAATTATCGGAGCAGTAGCAGAGTTTGAAAAAGACATCATACGGGAACGGGTGAGGGCGGGTTTAGAAAATGCAAGGCATAAAGGGAAGCGCTTGGGACGACCTGAAATTAATAATGACATACTTCAGAAGGCGAGGGTATTACGAAAACAAGGTTTATCATTCAGGAAGATAGAGAAGCAATTGGGTGTTGGTGAAGGTACGATTAGGAAAAGGATTAAAACATTAGGAATAACACCTTAGGAAAAATAACCACTTTTTAACTTCAAATTGCGAGGGAAAGCGCTTCGGTGTACTTTATCTCATTTAGCAAATCAGTCAATGCCATGTACAACGTGATTTCTTCCTAAAAGATGCACGACGGTCATTTATGACCTGTGTGTGCATAACACCTGCTAAGAAACATATTTAGGATGCGATAAAAAAAGGCGATCATGATTAGAAACATGCATTCAGAAGCGGTTAAGCATTGATCGTAACTTGCTTTGATTCTTAACTGCATAAATAATCAAAACATATCAACTTCAGATCTTCCCGCATCAAATCAATCCTTTCAGTTGAACCATTTTCAGGAGAAGTCGTCCCGTATTTTTCACGCATGTTATTTATTTTTTCTATAAGGATCTTAGGTGTCATGTTTTTCTGGAATTCTTTATGAAATTTACGGAGTTTTTTGACCTGTGTCCCGGCCATTGGCTGGTTTAAATATTTGATTGCTTCTAAGGCTTCTTTTCTGTTGATATCGGGATGATTAAGATATCCCTGAATTACAGTTGCCAGTGTTTGTTGAATCGGATCAATGACCTTGGGTACTGCCTCAAGAGCCACCTTCTCATGGTGGATCTTGAGAAGATGGTCAATTATTTTTCCCTGTATCTCAAAAACATTATAATCGCCGATTATCCGTTCGGTCTCAGGTAAACACGATATGAGATGAGCTATCAGGAAGCGGTTATCCACTATACGGCCTGTTTGAAAATCATAGTAATTCCAGAAATGGAGTTTCCCTTTTTCTTTCTCGGCCTGGAAATAAAAGAATAAACCCTTGGCTTTTTTCTTCATCAACCCCGAATGTATCCCGTGGGGTAATTCCTCTATCCATTTCTTTCCTTCTCGCGCCAATAGCTCCTGGATTTGCTTTAAGAGAAACTCACTGCTCGCTAACTCTGCAAACTGTTCTTCTTCGTCAACCACGCTCGCATCTTCTTCTTCAATCCTCTTCAAGGTATTGAACGTTTTCGGATGAACCATCTCGCCAAGGACACTTGAATCAAGAAAGCCGACTCTGTCTATATCCGATATCTTTCTCTGAAGGCTCTCGACGAGTTTAAGCAGTTTTTCCAACCCTTCGTCAGGAAACATATTCCTTATCAGCAGGGTGTCAAAATCAGTTCCGATGCGGTCTATCCTGCCGGCACGCTGTACCATTCTCGTAGGATTCCAGTGGAGGTCATAATTGATGAGATATGCACAATCCTGAAGGTTCTGGCCTTCTGATAAAACATCAGTGGATATGAGGATATCGATCTCGTTTTCTGTGCCTATCCATTCAAGTTTGTTGTTTGCTTTTGGCGCAAAGGCACGGATCAATCTCCGCCGGTCTTTGGGGTCTGCTCCGCTATCCATCCTCTTGACTAAAGGATCGCCGAGAATTTTCCTGAAATCAGCCCCTTTTTCACCACCGATTTCACCGAACAAATATCGCGCGGTATCCTTGTAATAGGTGAAGATCAGTGTCTTTTTCCCTTTTAACGGGCCGGAAAGAATGTCTTTGAGTTTTTGAAGTTTGGCATCCTTCTTCGAATCTATCTGCTTTACCTGATTCCAGATATCAGTCAGGATTTCTATATCATGCTGGACAGCTTCATGGAGTTTCCTCAAGTTATACTGAGTGGTATCGACCGTTTCCATCGACTCCATTATTGTTTTAGCTTCCTCGCTTGCATCGATCTCTTCGGCCCTTGATTTCGGTGTGGCATCGTCCTCTTCCTCTTCTCTCTCAAGGTACCTGAGCGCTTTATGAAAATCACTGGATTTTATGAGTTTCCCGTCAAGAATGAATGACTCAAAGGTTTTCTGAAATTCCAGAGCCCTTTTTATACTGATCCTGAAAGCAGCAATGCTTGACTCAAATCTCTTTAAATACCTGCTCTTAAAGATTCCCACCAGAGCCTGTCCTCTGCCGACCTCAAATTCATCAACCTTAACCCCTGCCTTTTTGTATGACTCAAGATTGTAAGGTGCAAGCTTAAGTTTCCCTATCCCGGTCACAATTTCTTCGTAGATTCCGCTGTATGTTTTTTCAAGGTTATAGTATTCCGTTTTCAGTTTTCTCTCAGGAAAATGTATCTTCTTGCCTTCGATTGTTGCATCCGGATAAGCCTTTTTAATAAACTGACGTGTTCTTCTGATTACGATTTCCTCAAGAAGGTTGAACAGCGCTGCAATACCATGGCTGTCGCCGGAGTTGCGCCTTGCAGCGAGAAAATATCTGTATAAATCTCCTATTCCAGCAGATGAAAAGTAGCTCCTGTCGCCTCGTGTGAATAGGATAATCTGGTTATAGAGATCAAAGAGGTCGTTATTGATAGGCGTTGCGGTCAGGAGGATAAGTTTCTTCCGTTCGCCAGCCTGTCCTTTTCCAGCATTCAGGCTTATGAAGCGTTCAAGGTTTTCATAACGCTGGGCATTCCTGTTCCTGAAATTGTGAGATTCGTCAATGAGTACTACATCAGCATTTCCATACTCCTCCACAGGGAAATCAGCCTGACCTACTTCTTCCTGGGAAAGTATGGTTGCTGCAATGGATGCTTTTTTCAATTCACTGTCCCACATGTCGCGTAAAGATGCAGGACATATGACAAGGGCCTTCTGCCTCATGTGGTAGGCATAGTCTTCGAGAAGCTTTTTCCCTATCCAGGTCTTCCCGAGACCAACAGAATCAGCTACCATGACACCGTCATACCTAAGCAATATCCTCCGTGCCTTTTTCACCGCGTCTTCCTGGAACTCAGAAAGCTCAATAGCGGACCGCCCGATCTGTTCTGGAACGGTATCGAGATCATCCTTAAAGTATTCATAAAGGGCTTTCATATAAATTTGATATGGGGTATATTCCTTTGATCCGAATTTTGATGCATCGAGCAGTTCAATGAACTTCTCTTTATAATCCTCTGCATCCTGCCATTGTTTCTCGAACCATTGCTCGAGTTCGATGATCGCCCTCGCACCGACTTCGCTCTTAAGGAGCTGCCTGTTTTGAGGCTTGATAAGTTCACTCGGTTTCTGTTCGCTAAGCCACGCTACAGCGCTCTGCGCTTCTTTATCTTCAGCCTCCTTCGCATCAAGTAGTACCTTGTGTGCAAGGTTTAATTCACGATTGCTGGTAAGTCCGGGAAATGTAAAATTACTCGAACCGACTATGGCTACAACAGGCTTGAACCTTTCAAAAAGCATCTGCTGACCGGGTTTGTCAGAATAAAAAAGAAAGCACTTGGCATGGAGGAACCCTTTTGCATGTCGTCTCAGTTCCACATTTTCACGCCTTAAGAATCTGATCAAATCCTCAACAAGTCTTAGGGTCTCTTCATTGAATGGCTCGTTCTCCAGATCTGTTCGTATAGATAGATTTAATTTTATTGTGTCCGGTTTCAGTCCAATCCTTTCACCACTGGTTGGTTCCTCTCCAAGTAAAAGTCTGAAGCTCCCAAGAGCTGACAGACCTTCCTTCAGCAGGTTATAACCCTGGATATTGAAATAAGCTGTCACAACATCCATGGACTGGCCCTGATGGTTCTCAAGAATCGCATTGAGGATATCCGAAAGCTTGTACTTCTGGTTGTCTATGACATAAGGGATCATCATTTCTTTTTTCCGGTCATCTTTCGGAATGTTTCTGTCCATTCCTTCCATACAAGATCAAACTCTGGAACCTCTTTCAGCATTGGACCTAAACGATCTTTCCATGTTTTCTTATTCCACTCCTTGAGCTTATTGGATGTCAACCCTTTAATATCAGGACTGATTTCCCTGATACGACATTTCTCCTCAAACATAGGCAACAACTCTTTCCATGCGAAATGTGCCCCAGAGTGACATAGCATGAACCAGAGGTCGTATAAATCTCTCGGTCGTGGCCATTTCTTCTGCTGCTGGAGAAGGGAACGCATTTTTTCCGAAACAATTTCTTTCTTTGTGTATGAGCGCACCTTGAAAGGGGAGAGGTCGGAATATCGAGATTTGATTGAACAGGCAACAGCTTTGTCAAGAGTCGGTTCATCAAAGGTCAGGTGAACCTTAACCTGCGGCAGCCCCTGCCTTCGCACTCCACCCCGGCTATATTCAACAGGAATCTCAATCTGGAAATCCCCCGGAATAGTGTGTGAATCTTTGACCGCCATCCTGATACCAGATTTACCCTGAATCTTCTCCGTACTCCTTTGCAGCAACTGCAGAGATTTATCAAGATTATCCCCACCCGGCCTACAACTGAAATCTACGTCCTCTGAAAATCTGTAACCTTCATAATAACAATGCCTGAGACAAGTCCCGCCTTTGAAGATCCATCCGTGACGTGCGATCCCTGAATGAACCAATCCTGACAAAAGCCACAGGATAACATAATCTTTTTCAACCTGATCGAAGCGCAGCCCTTCTTGTTCCGCTACGCGATGGAGTTCGGCAGTTGTAATCATGCCTTGATCTCTGTGTTAATTAGCAGCCCCCATCTGCGGTTGTATTTTCCATGACGTGGAAGTGTAGGATCGAGCGGAGAGAAGCCGGGTGCAAGTGTGACCACCTTTCGGAGCGCTTCAACATTTCCCAAGCCTAACGTCTCCATCAAGAAACCAAGTCGCTTGGCAACAGCGCTGTTTCCTATTTTAACTGCATATTTGCGGAGTTTGGATTCATTTAGTTGTGTCCAACCGATGGACAATACTTTGGCGACTTCTGCTACTCCACCGACATATTGTGGGAGATCCAGTCCATCAATTATGGTCTTCTCCCTGTCCGTAACCATAAAGGGCATCTCATCGATCCAGTCTTTCACTATGCCAAAAAACTTCTCAGGCCGTAGCGAGATAATCTTGTAGCTTACACCGAGCACCTCACCAGGAGACCTCCGCACAGGATGATTGGTTGCCACAAATACAGTTCGCGGAAGCTGTTCGGTCATACCATGATGGTTAAGCGCAGACCAGTATGCAATTGCAGCAGGAGTTACAAGTTCCATAGCGACGATGAATTCATGCAGTTGTGGGGTTCGGTTTTCCCCGGATGAGAGCGGGATAATAGCAAATCGTCCGCGCCTGATACGCCTTATCCAGCCTTTAGTTTGAAGACGTTCCAAAAATTGCCTTGTCGGGTCACTCTCCTTGTGGCCGAGGACACGGCGAGCATCCCCGATGCTAAACGTCGGATGAACACCTATTTTGGCAAGAAATCGCGCCTCCATTCTGCCTAAAGGGCTTCTTGTTATATTTTGAGCGCCATTTGTCATTCCTACGGCCTACCTATGGCATACATAATATAACATTTAAAGTAAATGGATCAATAGATTTATTTGTTCTGGATGGAATTCTGTTTTAGATGGAAAGGCAAACAAAATCTTACAAATTCGCAGTTTTGATATTTTTAATTAGCAGAGTAATTTGTTTATCGAGGTCTAAGACAGCGTAATCAGAAGGCTGCAATGAGATTTCTCTTGCGACCGATACCTTATCAATCGACTTGCCTTTCCCAATTATAGTCATATCAGAGAATCGATCCCATTTGAAGCGCTTTTTTATGCTGGAGTGCACAGTACTGACAACCGTGTTAAGAATTTCTTCATTTATATAATTTTCGATCTCTTTCCCTTTTGTTAGCCAAACGAAGCAATTATTTTGCTGAAAGTCCTTTATTATTCTCTGTTTTGTCGGATTAATTTTTTGATATTGCGATCTTTTATCGCTATCTATTACTATCGCTGCATTCCTATTGAGTTTGCATAGTTGGATGAACTCGTTTACTTCTGGACTATCAAAGGCGAGATGACTCAGTAATCGTCCACCATAGAACATGATACTGTAGTGTAAGCCTTCTATCAGAGAGGGGTTTTTTCCTTGTATCCAGTGATTGAGATAAATTCTATCTGATGGTCCTTCAACCCAGATAATAAAATTCGATTGAAGAATATCGCTTGCTTTATATCCTAAATCAGATAATATGGTGTGCTTTTCACTATCAGTGTTTATTAAATCGCATACAGTATATTGATCTTTTAGCCGGCAATAATAAATATTTACACCATCCATATCAAAAAAAGCATTCGAATGAGTTATTATCAAATACTGATTGTTGGTGTTCTGTTTTATATAATTAATAAATTTTTTCTGCAACTCTGGATGAAGATGGATTTCAGGCTCTTCGATGCAGAAAATCGCATTATCTATTATTGTGACGGCGGCCGCAAGTATTATCAGTTCGTGAATACCGGTTCCTAAAGAATGTAATGGAAGTATTTTACCCTTGATATAAACATAAACATCATCAAGTTTCGCAGGAATTTCAAGATATGCATCACTTTCGCCCAGCAAGTCTCTGACAAAAGTGTTTATTCTAGAGAACTTCGCTTTGCTTTCCTTGTATTGCCTGAGTTCAGGTGACTGGATTTCTCTCAGGTTCTTGATTAATCCTCTGCCACTAAGACTCTTCTCATCCATCTCAGGAGTAATTTGACGAAATGCTTCAATTATATAAGCCTCAAAAGACAAATTAACCCACCCAACAATGACCTTCGCCAGGTCACGAGATCTTCCTTCGTGCGATCCGCCTCTGTAATTTAGAAGACCACTGGCAAGATGATTTGTAGCATGCTCATCGCATCTATCTTCAATGAGTTTCCCAAGCTCTTCTATCGCTGGTTGCCTTTGCCAATCACCCCCGAAATATTTCACAGAAAATGTGAACCAAATGCTTTCACTCCATTTCGGGAAGACTTCCTCAAACTTAAGTGAAGAAAAAGAAAACGTGGATGCAATTTTATTAAATAGCTCTCCTGTGACAGGAGAATTCTTTTTAATTTGGATAGCAAATCTAATATCTTTATCAGACAAATTCACACAATAATCCAATGCGTGGTCAAAGTCTTTATATTGTTGGCCGATTCTAATACTTGATAAATGCTTGCAGAAGCGCAGGATGTTTGATTTTCCAGAATTATTTTTTCCTATGAAGACATTAATCTTTCCCAGATCCTTTATATAAACTAGGTCTGGTCCAAAGCTCCTATAGCCTGCAATAGCAAAACCATCCAATTTCATTCTAAGACCTTTCCTCCATAACCTTTACGTCCTCTTCCATCTCTTACAACTTGTAAACGATCTGATTATCAATTGCTCTCCTATAAAGTGTTCTTCTACAGCATTTCACCCAAGCGTTTATTGATATACTCCCCATCTTCTTCCGTCAATCCGTAACATCGGAAAAGGACTTTATCAATGACATCCTGTATCTGCTGGCTTTCAGGCGCGAGGGATGACCGTTCCTGTCTATTTTTCAGGACTCTTTGTCCTTCGATCTTCTGTATTACGCGACATATTTCAGCCAATGCATCTGCGACGTCCTTCGGCATGACGCCGGGTTCGGAGCATTTATTATGTAACTGTTCGGACAACGCATCCCAGTTCCCATCTCTTAGAAGCTTCTTCCATTCGATACTCTTTCCAGTGTCTGATAACGTAGGTACTGGCAAAGCATCAAATTGATACTCGTTGACTTTAGAGTTTGTGCTTCCCAGCCTGAAATACCAATCCAATATCTTTGAGTTGAAAAAAGCAAGCAGTAAATCAAGATCAATCTTAGAGGAGCTTTCGCTTACGTAGCTTACAGTATCAAAACAGAAGCTTTCTTTTTGTAAAGGAGCTGCGATAAGTCGTCTGAAGTTGTTTTGTGGAGCACTTCGTTGATATCCGATTTTCCTTTTGCCATAATTTGTCGCTGCCTTAGATTTATCGCTGATGTTGTCAAAAAATTTCTTAACATCAAGATAAAGATCTTCTCCCTGCGACGCTTCTCGGACAGCATAAACTGTTATGTTTGAGCCACGAAGAACAAGCGGTCCTTTTTTGTCCGATCCTAATGTACCAGCGCGACTTTCTTTCGTCTGTTCCATGTCACCCCTGAAACAATGTGCTAAGCTCCCGAGTCGCTGTATTTTGGAAGACAATATTGCATTTGCAATATTCCAATCTCGTTGTGTGCAAGATGGTATAACGTAGTTTTCAGGAGCAAAACGACTAATTTCATCTGGAGAAAGACGTAGAGTCTGCGAAGAACTCTCGATGTATTTGCCTGCATGGGTCCGAACTGTAAAGGGTGCTCTGTTGTTCTGGTTGATAACTACAAGAATTGCTGTTGACAGTTTTGCCTCCGGAAAAACACGCCTATCTGGATCATCCTTTTGGGGGAACGCTTCAATAGAAAGTAACCTTAGTCTACTCAAGAATATTTTTCTAAGAGCCGATGCCTGTTCGTCCCCCAAAATAGTCATTGGTACGATATATGAGAAGTATCCATTGGCTTTGACTATGTTTACGCCACGGCAAATGAAAAGCTTGTAAAGATTTCGTGCACCTTGCATAGCAGCTTTATAAATGTCAGTCAGCTCATAGAAAGTCAAATCATGCGATACATCAAAACCCAGTTCTTCACTCGCCAGAACGTCATAGGGCGGATTACCGATCACAACATCAAACCCCGGATTCTCTTTCTCTCTCCCTTTACCATAAAAAACGTCGGGGAACTCAAGTTCCCAGTGGAAAAACCGTTTTTCTTTTGTTGCATTTAATGCATTCCCTGCTATTTTTCTGTCACCTTCAGATAGCTTATCCAAAACCTTATTGATATCTTTTGTGCTTACAAACGTCTCTACTTCTTTACTCCTTAAAAAATCGATGGCAGGTGAAACTGCTGTCCTTTTCTTTTTGCTGTCACCATCATTTCCAAACCACTGACTGACATAGATATCGAGTATCCGTTTAAAAGGAGCAAGGGTATCACTTGCCTTTTTATATTCCGCGCGCGACTCCTTGACCTGTGTTGCTGTGACATCGGACAATTCTCCAACATGCCTCATCAAATCAGTTGCGAGCATAAGCCCTGCGAAACGGCTTCCGAAAAGAGTAACTTGATTACTGACAGTTTCAACTTCTTTCCATTCTTTTGCTGAAGCTGCAACTTTGGATTTGCTGATCTGTTGTGATACCGGCTCAACTGCTTCTTTAACCTCAGCGACTGTTGCCCCTATCAATGAGTTCCCGTATTTCAAGTGATGGTCAAGGAATGAAAGCGGCGCACCAAGGGTGAAGCAGTCCAGCCAGAGGGAGACCTTTGCCAGTTCAACGGCCATAGGGTTTAGATCGACGCCATAGATGCACCGTTTAAGGACATGGCGTTTGAGGAGATTAAGATCGTTCAGGCGGGTCTCATCGATAGTGATGTTCTGCTTTTCCATTTCTTTTAATATGGTTTCTCTCGTTTCCTTGAGCGTTGCCATAACAGGATTCCAGGGAAACCCATTTAGGAAATCGATCATCTTGTCAGTAATAAAATCAACTGTTTCAACAAGGAAATGACCGCTTCCCATTGCAGGGTCGAGCACTTTGATATCAAACAGCTCATCAACAAGCCATTTAAACGTAAAGGCTGTTTTTTCAGGGTCGTCTCCCTTCATACCTCTTTTTTCAAAAGCCTTTGCTCTGGAGACCGCTTCCCTATAAGCCCATTGAGCTTCTCTGAATTTAGGGGTAAGGGCTTCAAACTTTTCCTTCAACACTGGACCGACAGTGTTTTCGACGATATATTTCACTATGTAATCAGGCGTGTAGTAGGAACCTGTTGCCTTCCTCTCATGTTTTGTGTTTTCAAGGTAGACAGCGCCCTTGGACAGAACGCGTTCTACCGCATTTTTGCCCCTTCCAGATGTGAGTATTGTTTTCTTCTGTTTTATAGCATCTGTGTAAGGAATGATTTCCTCTGTCTTTTTTCCCTTGCATATTGCCATCTTCTCCGGAGCAATTCGCAGATGAAATTCAAGAAGCCCTTCATAAATACTTCCGAGGTGTCTGACACCAAGAGATTTGTAATCTATGAAGACCCGCTTGAACGTCTTTTCATCTTCATCTCTTGTAAGGAGATCTAATCCTATTGCAAGGAATTTGTCTGGGGTTTTGTTCTCAATGAAAAACCTTGCATTTTCAGCCTCCTGGCTATCGTCATCAGGGGAAATAGATGTCATAAACAAACCACCATTATAAGCAGGCGCATTGATGGCAAAATCACCTGTATCTATAACCCTGAACAGTGTCTGAAGTCTGTTATATAAGGTAGTAGATTGAGAATCAAATGAAACCTTCTTAGCGAGAAGGTCACTGCTATCAAAAGTCATATCTCCAAGCACGTGAGCGTTTTCTTGTTTAATGGCTGAAAGGCTTATACTATGGTATCCCCTGAGTTCCCTGACAGGCAGAAGATTCCTTGATTCAGCATAAAGGATAAAGAGAAGACGGTAGAGAAAGGTAAGCGTGCCCTGGAATATTTTATCAAGTTCGTCCTGAGAGAGTTCTGAAATGCCTTCTTTATTTCGAATATATGATATAAAGCCTTCTGCGAGGTAGGGGAAAATCCCTTCAAATATTCTCTTCTTTAAACGCTCACCAAGTCTCTTGGCGTATTCTTCACTGCCCTTAAGAAGCCTGTCCAGAAAAGTTATTTTCCCCGTACCTTCATCAGAACCTGGTATGAATGCTTCTTTTCTGAAGAAAAGGTGAAAGTATCTGAAAGATTCTTCTGGGTCCAGTCTTGCCAGAACCTCTTCAAGGTCTATTTCATAATAGTTTGTTGCTCTTGAATGTGCCTTTGAAGAATAAAGCCTCCAGAGCTTGCCGTTTGTGACAATGACCCAATCTGCATTACCCCTTTCGAGAAGAGAAACGACAACCGCTGCAGGGTTTTCATCAGGAGTATTTATGTCTCTGGTATAATCCTTTCCGTCAAGAGATCTTCCCCATGGATAGGTGAGGCAGAAACAGAGAGGCTTTTGATTATAAAATCCCCCCTTGCCCCCCTTTTTCAAAGGGGGGGATTCATTTGTGATTTCTTTTGCCAAGGGGGAGGAATTTTTTTGTTCATTGTTGATAGCAAGTCCCCCTTTAGCAAAGGGGGATTGAGGGGGATTTTCATATAATTCATAGTCAGGTTCTCTGCTGTCATCAACTGCAGATTTACATTCCTTGTACATAAATCCGAGTGCTTCAAAAACCGGTTCAAGAAAACCTTTTCTGAATTCCCTTTCTGGTTTCCCTGACCAGACAGATTTTGCATCTTGATAAATCTCTCTGAAACGACTATATGACGGTTTTATATTTTCTTTCCATTCAGGTTCATCCCTTAGACGTTCAAGAAGATAATAATCACTGAACAGGGCTCTATTATTGAAAAACTCTTCTGACCAGTCGGCAACAATATATGCAGCCTGAAGTTTCTCGTACTGAGCAATAGGATCGACTTCTGTATAACTGAAGCGCCTCAAGACTCTCTGGTCAATCCTTGTTGGCTTTAGCCTGTCGACAGTAAGAATTCTTGGCCTGATTGAAGCCTGTTTTGTTCCTATTCCTTCTGTTTTATCGTCAGGCAGAACCCTTTCAATTAACACAAAATCAATCCTGTTATAATCACTGGTGAGAACCAGCAGATAATTGCCTACTCGATTACGAAATACCCTAACAAGCGCCTGAGTATTTGCAACAGTCACTGGAGAGAGTTCGAACAGATAGACCTGAAGGAGATTCTCCTGATTAGCTATTAATTCGATCTTTTTGATTTCCTTGAGTAGGGTTTCGTTTGTTATCCCAAGGTTGGCAGGGGATTGTGTGATACGTTCTGAAGTGTTATAGCCAAGATATGAGAAAAAACCTGTAACCTCAGAGGCATTTGAGATAGACTGGATATGTTCCGGCCTTAAGTCCTTGTCAAGCATCTCTTCTCTTGATGAGTATATATTAAGAATTCCCAATAGTTCAATTTAGTTGGATTCGGATTATTTCCACAAGAATCACACGGAATTATTATGTTATATAATCATGCGTATTCCTGTGAGAAAGTGAAATGCGTCTGAAACGGCTGAAAATCATTCTTTTCTATGAAAAGATTTTCATTTGAATTAGTTCTCACTGCATATTATTCTTAATAATCCTTTCTAATCTTCTTACATATTCTAAAGGCTCGTTTTGACCCTGTGGATAGCTGGTCTTGACAGATTTGCGGGATCTGTTAGAGTGGGGACAGACAATAAAACCACCAACGTGCGAACAAAAGTATTAGGGGAAAACTTTATTCATTTTATGATGGTGATGAGCTTAGGCTAATCGCCAAGCAGTGGTTTCCTAATAGCCACGTTTGCACGGTCACCATCGTAAAGTGTGTAAGGTTTTTTGTTTTCTACAATGCAATAAACTGAGTCATAAGGAGGCATGAGAAATATGAAAAAAACCCTTGCAAAGTCTGCGGTTCAGCCTCATATCAGCACAAAGCTTCACCGCCATCTGAGAAAACAGGGCTATACAGATATTACCTTGAAGGATATTCAGCAGAGTCTGTCAGGCATCGGTGTAGCTCTCTCAAAGCGGGTTATTGAAGCAAGAGAAAAGCGATAG
>Ga0315281_10010410_pt1 | contig 12826 bp, 10 predicted proteins | sample YL17G07_0_MG_FD_204540 | JGI IMG/M metagenome (GOLD analysis project Ga0315281, IMG submission 204540) | Sediment microbial communities from Yellowstone Lake, YNP, Wyoming, USA - YL17G07_0 | ecosystem: Environmental > Aquatic > Freshwater > Lake > Sediment | place: USA: Wyoming | collected... | reverse complement strand
TGCGAGGATGTGTGCCCGGTCGGCGCCGATTACGCGGTGATATCGCGCTCGCCGCATCGGCAGGCGGATCTGCCGGACAGCGTGCGTCGCCACGTCGAGGCGGGCGTCGTCAGGATCGAACCGGCGTTCGGCAAAGCGCACACCCGATGAACCACATGATCGGCGCCTGGTCCGGGTCGGGAAATTTGCATAGTCGCGCGATTCCTGGCACAACCTGCGGGAGTATTCAACCATGTCTGATCCGAACGCGGCGCAGCTGAAATCGGACCTCAAGGCTTACGCCGCCGAACGCGGCGCCGATGGCGTGGGCATCGTCTCGGTGGCCGCCTTCGAAGCCAAGGTTCCCAATCTGCAGAAACCCTCGAGCACCGGACTGGGCTACCGCAGCATCGTCGCCTTCTACCGGCACGTACTGACCGGCGCCTTCGTGACCCGTAACGTACCGCTGCAGTCGCTCAACGGCCATCTGACGCTGGACGACATCGAGCGCCTGCAGATGGAACTTATCGACTGGCTGGAGCGCCGCGGTCATCTCGGCGTCGCGCCGCCGCCGGAGGCGGCGTTCCTCGATCTTGATCCGCGCAAGCCGATGGGAACGCTGGATCTGAAATGGGTCTGCGAGGAGGCCGGAATCGGCACGGTAGGCCTCAACCTGAATTTCCTGTCGCCGAATTACGCGTCGCGGGTCTATGTCGGTTGCATCATGACCGACGCGGAAATGAAGCCCGATCCGCCGCTGGAGCGCGACCTGTGCCCGGGCGTGTCGTGCGGTCGCTGCGGGGTGGTCTGCCCGCCGGATGCCATACCACGCGACGTTGCGCTCGGGGCCGGTCTGCGCGGGTACCGCACGCTCAACAAGCGCCAATGCTCGCTCGGGGCCGAGCGCATCGGCATCCGCTCGATTCACCTCAATATCGAAAGCGTGCTCAACTCGGACCAGCCCTTCGATGCCGATGCCGTGCTGGAGAGCCCGTACATGCGCGACTGGTGGCAGTCGGTCAACTCGAAGGTCGGCGCATTCGCCGCGTGCTTCGAGTGCATGTACGTGTGCCCGGTGGGCGATGACTACAAGCCGATGTACAAAGCCGCGGAACGCTCCGGGGACCTGCCCAAGCCGGGCGTGAAGCACGACAAGCAGGACGGGCGCCACAGGATAAACTGGCTCGGGCCGCCGGCAGAGCGCGTAAAGATTTTCAACCGCGACAGCGAACTCGGCAAGGCGCTGGAGAAATGAGCATGCCGGCGCTGGCGAAAGACGATATCCGCGCGCAGGCGCAGGCCTGTGGTTTTGACCTGATCGGATTTGCGAGCACCGAGCGACTGGATTCCAGGCTCCCGGTGGAAGACCGGCCGGGGACGATCTCGACCACGCTGAAGACCCTGCTGGTGCTGGGAAAGCATATCGCAAACGGCGTGAGCGGCGCGCTAGCCCGGCGGCAAAAGCAGTTCTCGTGCGGCCAGCTCGCTCAGGTCATGGAGACCGCCGGCCGGGAACTCGGCTATTGGCTGGAGCGCAACGGCGCGATGGCCGCGACCCTGCCGGCGCTGTTCGTGGATTTCACGCGCGAGCTGAGCGCCGCGGGCAACACGCCGGCAGGCCAGGGATCACGCCTGTTGCGCGCCGCGGCGGTCGAGTCGGGCCTGGGCACCTGGGGGTTGAACAACGCCGTGCTCACCCCACAGTACGGACCGCGGGTCTACTTCGGCGGGCTGCTGACCAACCTCGCTCTCGGGCACGACTCGCCGCTCGCACAGGAGCTGTGCCTGGGGCTCGAGGCGTGCGGCCGCTGCGCGGCGATCTGCCCGGAGAAGGCGATACCGCTGCGCGCCGCCGCCGGCGCGGATCTTGGCGCGGTGCGCGGGCTCGACGCAGCTGCCTGCCTGAAAAGCGCGCATCCCTTCGGACCCGATGCATTTGTCGAACACTTCAAGGCGACCTTCGCCGCGCGCGGCAGCGCGCAGCAGCAACTCATAGCCAGCGCCGCGACCCGCGAGCTCTGGCAGGGCCTCTCCGTTCTGCGCCAGGGCGCATTTACCGGCTGCATGGAGTGCCTGCAGGTGTGCCCGGTGGGCGCGGACTCGGCCGCGGTGCAGGCATCTGTGCACCGAAAGCAGGATTTTCCGGCAGGCATTGTGTTTCATCGAACCGCCGGATCGGTCGCCGTCGAGCCGGTCGGTCCGCAGTGGCGGCGTCACACATGAGCAAATCCGCGGCGCATCGGCGCTCGTTGCCTGCGCACGGACGACTCAAGCAGCGGCAGGCTCCAGTTCCACTTGCGAGTGCGCGTGCATCTCGCGCCAGGGCAGTAGAGCAAGCAGCACCAGCACGGCACCGGCCAGCAGCGCCACCAGCATCATCGCGGATTCGGCAGCAGACCTGAACGATTGCGGATCAACCACGGGGGAGAGCATTTGGCCGGCACCATCGAGGTAATAGCGGCCATACATCAGGAGCAACAAAGGGGCCAGCCACACGCCCAAGCGGCTGGGCCAACCGCCGACATCCCCGAGTACGGCACGGCCAGCCAGCAAAAACAGCGCCGAAGCAATAAAAATAAGGGTGAACAACGTGCCCATGACGGGCTGGGCGGCGCCAAATCCCGCATGCCATACGCTGTAGGGCCACCAAGCGACACACAGCAGTCCCAAGGCAAGCGCGAGGCCACGCGCGCGGTATGGGCCCCGCTGGTCGGCAAAGCGCGCCGACTGGCCGTCCATGCGTTTCATCCAGGGCAAGAACACCAGGCAGGCCAGGCCCAGAATGCCATCGACCAGCATGGTGTTCGGGTAGCCCCAAGCCTCGATGGCGATGCCCTGCCAGGTGGCCGAATATGAAATCGCCAAATTCATCAAGGCCATGTAGGCGGTGAACTGGGTGGCGGCCACCTTCGGATTGGTCACATCCATCATGATGGCCGAACGCGTGCCATACATCAGACCCTGAGCCACCGCATAGGCCAGCGTGGCAATCCACAACGCAGTCACCAAGGCGCCGGGCGCCACGGTGCGATTGGCGGCCGTGGTGCTGACCGGCATGATCCAGCCGTAACGCGTGAGCTCGGCCATCAGCCAGAACACCGGCAGGCTCATCAGGGCCAGGTAGACAAACAGGGTGCGACGGCGGCCGAAGCGGTCCGAAAAAAAGCCACCGGCCACGCAAAACATGGCCATTAACAAGGAGGACCAAAGCCCCAAGGTGGCCACCTGGTCGTCGTCCATACCCAGCTCCACTGCCAGATTGGACTGCAGGGTCAGGCCCAGGCACATTGCGCCGGCTGGCAACAGCGCAAAGAAAATGCCGGCAAAAGCCCCTTGGCTGCCCAGAAATGAACGAAACGAATCGACGGCGAAAACCCGCATCTCACGCGCAGCATGGGCCAGGTGCGAACCCGGTGCGCTCACACGCAGCGGCCCTGGCGTCTCTTTCATCGGCAAGACCACCAAGGCTGTGACCGCCAGGATGCAGGCAGTCACAAAATAAAACGTTGGCTGGAAGCCCGTGACGCCGCTCAGAAACAGCACGCCGCTGCCACCGACCATGGTGCCGATGGAGGCCCCGGCAAACATCATGCCGTTGGCAAGGCCGCGCTCGTCTTCATGCAGCGTGTTGCAGGCCAGGGCGTCGATCGCCACGTCTTGCATGGCACCAAAGGTGTTATGGATGAGCAAGATGGCGGTGAACAGCCCCAACTGCTGGGGCAGTTGCAGCATCACGGTGGAAAGCAGCGTCAGGGCCATCATGACCTGGGTAATCAGAATCCAGCCACGGCGACGGCCCAAGCGCTCGGAGGCAAACACGTCGATCACCGGTCCAAATGCCCACTTGAATGCCCATGGCAGGTAGAAGGAGCCAACAAAAGCACCAATCTCCGCAGGCCCGACATCGAGCCTTCGCAACTGGGTTGCCACTGCGGTGGCGGCAAAGCCCAAGGGTATGCCCTCCGTGACATAGAGCAGAAAGAAAGCCGTGAGTCGGCCGTTCTTGGTGGCCAGCAAATTGGGAAGCCGCATGATGTTTCCTGAAGTCGGGCAAGCGTAGGTCTGTGGCTGGGCGCAGTATGTCAGTTCTTTTTTGTTGAGCGGAATTACCGGATAATTGAACACGCAGGCGAAGAACGTCAACATTACCCTTTGAGCGTCGAAGATCGGGCGGTCATGAGGGCGTCCAAAGGAGAAATAGATGCGTACTCGTGCAAAGGGCTTTGCCAAATGGATCATGGTGTTCCTCGCGCTTCTGGCATCGGGCGCATGGAGCCAGACCTTCCCGAGCAAGCCGATCCGCATCGTCGTTCCGTTCACGCCGGGCGGCGGAAACGACGTGTTCGCCCGCACCTTCGGCCATAAACTGCAGGAGCGGCTCGGCCAGCCGGTGGTGGTGGAGAACAAACCCGGCGCCGGTGGCAACATCGGCGCCGAGTTCGTCGCCAAGAGCGCCCCCGACGGCTACACGCTGCTGGTGGCGCAGAACGGCCTCACGATGCTGCCCTGGATGTCCAAGTCGCTGCCCTTCGACGTCATGAAGGACTTTGTGCCGGTCGGCATCGGCGCCACGCTGCCGATGGTGGTGGTGGTGGCGAACAAGCTCCCGATCAACTCGATCAACGAGCTGGTCGCCTATGCCAAGGCGAATCCGGGCAAGCTGTCCTACGCTTCGCCCGGCGTCGGTGCGCCGCATCATCTGGCCACCGAATTGTTCATGGACATGACCGGTACCAAAATGGTCATGGTGCCCTACAAGGGCGCTTCCGGCATGCTCGCCGACCTCATCTCGGGCGAGGTGCACCTGATGTTCGGCGCGCTCAACTCGGCGGTTCCGCTCATCCAGGCGGGCAAGATCCGCGCGATCGGGCTCGCCGAGCGGCAGCGGCTGCCGCTGTTCAAGGACGTGCCGACGGTCAAGGAATCACTCCCCGGGTACGAAGTGAATTTCTGGTTCGGTCTGCTGGCGCCTGCCGGTACGCCCGAGGCGATCACCAACAAGCTCTCGGAGGAGATGCGGGTGATCGTCAGCATGCCCGACGTGCGCGAGCGTCTGGCGGGAGTCGGCTTCGACAGCAACCCGACTTCGGCGGCCGAAATGCGCCAGATCATGGCGACCGAACTCGAGAAATGGGGCAAGGTGGTGAAGGCCGCGGGAATCCAGCCGCAGTGAGGCCGATCGAGGTCGGCACCGTATCGCGCACTTTTTTCGCGGTGCCGCTGTGGCTGGGGATCGATCGCGGCTTTTTCGCCGACGAAGGGCTCGAAGTCAGGCTGAGCATTTTCGGCAATGCCTCCCAGGTCGAGCCGCTCGTCTCCGGCAGCATGCACGTAGCGGTCGCCTCGCCTGAAGCGGTGCCGCAGAACGCGCAGCAGGGGGGTCCGCTGCGCTTTGTTGCCGGCAATGCGGGCAGGCTCTCGCACTTTTTCATCGCCCAGCCGAAATTCAAGCGCGTCGAGGACCTGCGCGGCGCCACCATCGGCATCCTTAACATGGTGGAAGGCACGTTCTTCCAGCTCCAGGAAATCATGGCCAGGCACGGAATGCGCTACCCGGCCGACTACAAGGTCGTCGAAACGGGCGGCGCGCCGCCGCGCCACAAGGCGCTGCTGGAAGGAAAGATCGACGCAGGACTGCAATCGATCCCATGGGTGTACCTCGAGGAGGAGGCCGGCTTCTCGAATCTCGGCGATGTCGCCGACTACGTACCGGACTGGCAGTTCACCACCGTCAACGTCAACCGCGACTGGGCGGCGCAAAACCGCGATGCGCTGGTGCGCTTTCTGCGCGCCCTGCTGAAAAGCACCGACTGGGTGTACAACAATCGCGACGGCACCGCGGCGGTGGTGCAGAAGGAGATGGGCATGTCGCGCGCTCACGCCGAGCGCGGCTGGGACTATTACACCGGACGCGGCGTGCTGGCGCGCGACCTGTCTCTCAACCTCAAGGGGCTGGACAAGGTCATTCGGGCGCAGATCCAGGCCGGCCTGCTGCCGCAGGACGCCGAGACGGACGCGGGCAGCTACGTCGAGCCTGGCTACCTCGATGAAGCGCGTGCCACGCTGAAAACAAAGCGCTGATAATGGGCACGTCGGAGGCTGCGCAACCGAACGCCGTCGCTGATCTTACGTACCCATTGTTCGTCTCGGCGGAAGCGAGCCGGCAGGCGCTGGTGTTCGCGGATGTAATCGCCGTGCTCCGCGCCGCCTACTCGGTTCCGCACGGGCCGCTAGTCAGCCCGCCGCGCGTGGTGACCCGCGGAGAAGGAAACTGGCTGCGCGCGCTCGCCGCCGCGCCGCCCGGTTCGCGCTACATGGGCGCCAAGATTTTCGGCTTCGGCCGGGCGAAATCGGTGAGCTATCTGATCGCCCTGTTCGAGCAGGAAACCGGTGCGCTCGCGGCGCTGGTCGATGCCAATCTCATCACCGCCTATCGCACGGCAGCGACGTCGGCGGTCGCGGTCGATCGCCTGGCGGCGGCCGGCCCGGCTGCGCTCGGCGTGCTCGGCAGCGGTCTCGAGGCGCAGATGCACGTGCGCGCCATCGCCAGCATCCGGCCGATCGGAGCAATGCGCGTCTTTAGTCCCACCCCCGCCAACCGCGAGGCCTTCGCCGCGGGCCTCGGCCGCGAGCTCGGCATCCGCTGCGTCGCAGTCGACAGCGCCGAGAAGGCGGTCGCCGGCGCGAGCATCGTCGTGGCCGCGGCGCGCTCCCATGACGAGACGCCGATCCTGCGAGGGCGTTGGCTGCGCGAAGGGATGCTCGTCGTGTCGATCGGCTCGACCTTGCCGGAACAGCGCGAGATCGACGAGGATGTCGTTGCGGCCTGCGATCTCATCGTCTGCGACATCTGCGAGGAGGTGATCGAGGAGACCGGCGACATGCTGGCGGCGAAGGCCGCTGGCGTCGCGTTCGAGCACAAGATCGTATCGTTGAACGACCTCATGACCGGGGCTGCGGAGGATCGGCTCGCGGCGGCGCGCCGGCCGATGTTCAAGTCGATCGGCGCCGCGATTCAGGACATCGTGGTTGCCGAGCTGGTGCTGAACAAGGCGGTCGCGGCCGGTCTGGCGCAGGCGACGCCGCTCGGATTCCTGATGAAACAGACGTGATCCGCAAGACGCGACAAGCGGCGTGTCGGCATGGCGCGCTGCGCGCTGCCACTGGTTCTGAAGACAGATGATGCAACCATAGTTACAGGAGAGACAGAGTCATGGCCAGGTACAAGAGGAATGAGGCGCGCGAGTGGGCACTCGCGAATCTTCGGGGCGTCGCCAACACCATCACTCCTTCCTTTACGGGCGATCTCAGGAGCCTGAACGAGAAGGGAGTCCGCCACGATGTCCGCCTGGAGATCGAATACGGCTTCGCCGGAACGCTGCTCGTCTCCGAAGTGAACATCACGGTGGAGGAGTACGGGCAATTCTTCCAATGGGCGAACGACGAGGCCAAGGGGCGGCTGCTTCTGATCCATCACGCGAGCTTCAACAATCTCGAGGAAAACATCGAGGCTGTCAGGCATGCCGAGCGGCATGGCGGCGAGCTTATCCTTCTGTCCTATCCGCCCAACATGTATGCCGAAACACCGCAGGACATCTACGACTATACCAAAGCATTCTGCGATGCGACGTCGCTCGCCGTGATGCTGTTCCCGGTGCCGCTCTGGGGCTTCGATCGCGTCCATGAAGCGGATATAGAAGTGAAGCTGCTGCGAAAGATCATCGACGACTGCCCGAACGTCGCCGCGATCAAGGCGGAAGGCGGCATGCCGAGCATCATGCACTGGGTGGAATGCCATCGGCTGTTCGGGAAGAAAGTCGTGGTCAGCAATCCCCTCGAAAAGGACATGATCCCGCTCGCGCAGCTCGCGCCCATCCAGTTCAGCGCCACCAGCAACACCGAATATCTCGGGCCGATGATTCCGCGGATCTTCAAGCTGCTCCAGGACGGCAACTTCGATGAAGCGACGCGGCTCTACTGGCAGACCAATCCGGCGCGGCGGGCCAATTCCGCGACCAGCGCCTACATGGCCCAGACCAATTTCATCCACCGCATGATGTGGAAATATGAAGGGTGGCTGAACGGCTTCAACGGCGGCCCGCTGCGCCGCCCGACGATGCGGCTCAACGACGCCACGATGAAGACGCTGCGGAACGCCCTGATTCAGTCCGGCATCAAGCCGACGGACTCGCACGATCGCGAGTTCTTCATCGGGCGCAACCCGGTGCCAAGCGCGTAGCCGATGCGATGAGCTTCCATTTTCGTGAGGATATGAACATGAATCGCTGCTGGAAAAGGAATGTGAAATCCGTGTCGATGTTGCTGAAGCATGTGTTCCTCGCCATTGGGATGCTGGGCATTGCGGCCAGTCCTGTTGCTGGTGCCGAGGCCTATCCGCAGCGCCACGTCACCCTGATCGTCGCCTCCGCAACAGGCGGGCCGGCGGACTCGGCGGCGCGCATCATCGCCGGCCCCATGTCAGCGGTTCTTGGCCAGCAGATCGTCATCGAGAATATGCCGGGCAGCGGTGGAATGATCGGCGCCACGCGCGTAGCGCGCGCCAACGCGGATGGCTATACCCTGTTGCTGCACCAGACCGGCCTGACTATCGCGCCGTCGTTGTACCCGAAACTGGGGTTCGATGTGGCCAAGGATTTCGCACCGATCGGGCTCGTCAACACCAGCTTTTCCGTCCTCGTCGGACGCAAGACCATTCCCGCGAACGACTTCAACGAGTTGATAGCCTGGATGAGGGGCCCGGGCCGTCCGGTCAAGTTCGCCCATCCCGGCGTCGGCACGCTGGGACATCTTGCCACCGTGCTGTTTGCGAAATCCTTGAAGACGGATGTCAATGCGATACCGTACAAGGGAATCGGGCCGGCAATGGCCGATATCATCGGCGATCATGTCGACCTGGTCTGGGCCGGGTCGATCAGCGCCGCTCCGCTCGTCAATTCCGGGAAGGTCAAGGCGTTCGCTTACGCGGCCGACAAGCGCAATCCCTTGCTGCCGAACATCCCAGCGGTAACCGAAGTCGGATATCCGGAAATGGCGATCCCCTTCTGGCACGCCCTGTATGCGCCGGCGGCGACACCGCGGCCGATTATGGAACGGCTCAATGAGGCGCTGCGCCGGGCATTGGCCGACCCGCAGGTGGTGAAGGCATACAAGGACAGCGGCACCGAGGCATTCCCGCCCGATCAGTGGAGTATCGAGGCCGCCGCGGCATTCGTGCGTCGTGAACTCGATCGCTGGGCAAGAGACGTGCGCGAAAACAACATTCAGGCGGAACAATAGCCTCCCAACGTCAGGCCGAACTGGCGCTCGTAGCCCGCGCGCGTCTGCTGGAATTCGCTGCCGCGCCGGTACTGGCCGGCCCGGAAGGTGTCCTGTTCGCGATTCCCGCGCAGATTCAGGTCGAACGCGGAGCGGGCGGCCGTCTCGCGATAGAGGCTGGGTGTGAGCTTCCGGACGATCGTTTGTCCCGGTGCGACGGGTTTGTTCGGCTCCGCATCGGCGCGATCCTCGATGGCGTGCGCCGCGGCGCAAACCGTGGCGAGCAATGCGAACGAAATGACGGAGCAAAACGGGACTATGGGAGGGGGTGTCGCGCCATCATGGAATCCACGGCCAGTCGTCGCAATCGCTTTGGCCGGCCTTCCACAAAGCGGACGCCAGTGGGGCCGGAGTCGACCCACACGGGACGTTCAAGACACTACGGCTGATGAGATCTCTCTGGTATTGCAGAGGATTCAGACCTCATTTCTGAGCTCCCTGCGCATCCTGGGCGTTGAAGGGTATCGGGGCATTGCTGACGGGGTCATCAACAAGCGCTTTGAATTGCGGGTTTTCCCATAGCGAGGCGAAAGCGAGGTGAACGCGAATGTCGTGCACCAACATGGCCGGCAATTTCACCTGTCGTTTCAATTCCGCGACAGCTTCCCTTGAATCCCCAAGCAACGCGTAGACGTGAGCTAACCTGCGTGTCGCCAATTCCGCGAGGAAGGGACTGACGTTCCTGGCCCAGGCGACACCTTGTTCATGAGCCACAAGTGCCGGCTTGCGCTCTCCCAACATTGCGTGTGCCATGGCCTTGTACGACCACGCGTCATCGTCGGCAGAAGGTTGCTTCAGTCGTACCTCGATCTTCTGCAAAGCCGCGCGCGCATATTCGAGCGCGCGGGACTTGTCACCCTTGGCAAGTAGCGCAAGGCCCTTGAACACATCCCTTCCTGCCTCATCTTGAGGAGTGGCCAGCGCCTTGATGTCGTCAGAGTTGACGTCGATAAGGCGCAGGACTTCACCAAAATCGCGCCGCGCAATCGCACGATCGGTGTCGGTGTTTCGGACTCTCGCCGACTGCAACTCCACGCCACTGGCCAGCGACGCACGCCACTTGTCGTACCCGTCCCACGATCCGGAACGCCAATACTCATTCAAGTAGTAATTGGCTCTAAGATCTACATCATCCGGCCGGATTTCGATGAGTTGCCGACGAAGCGCCTGAGCTCGCTCAAATTGTCGGAAATTACGATACAGGTTTGAAATCCTGATCAGCGTCGTTGGATTACGTCCGTCTATGGCGACGGATCGCTCGAGCAACGCGACTTGCTCGCCGAATCGCATTTGGCGGGAACGAACGTCCGCCAAACCGTTCAGTGCTTCTACGTTGTGCGGCGCGATGGCCAGGATATCCTCATACGCCTTGGCGGCGCGAGCGTAGTCTGACAGCGCCAGGGAGTAGTAAAGCGCCTGTTCGATCTTGACTTGCGGGTCATCAGGCGCCAAGGTCAACGCTCGATCCATTGCGTCCCTTGCCTGAGACTGCCTGCTCGGACTTCGATCAATGCCGAAGCCATAGGCCCGCGCGTGCTCGCCGGCCAGTCGCGCCCAGGCTAGCCCGAATTTCGGGTCCAATTCCACGGCCTGTGAAAGTAGCTCGATTCGATCCTTGATCGAAGACATTGTTCGAACACTGCCCGCCGTGCGATGCACGAGGTCCTGATGTCGGATCCACAGATCGTAGGCCTCGAGGTTTTCCGTCGGTTTGCGCGCAAGGCGCGTCTGCTCCTGGGGCGCGAGCGTGACCTTGAGCGCGCGCGCGATTTCCGTGGCAAGTTCGCTCTGGATGGCGAAGATGTCCTTCAGCTCACGGTCATAATTTTTCGCCCAAAGATGTTTGTCCGACTGGGCGTCGATCAACTGGGCAGTTACGCGGACCTGGTTGCCGGCCCGCCGCACACTGCCTTCCACGAGCGAGCCAACCCGGAGCTCGGCGCCGATTTGCCGCATGTTCTTGGCGCTGTTGCGGTATTCCATGACCGAAGTACGGGACACGACTTTCAGATCACCCAGCAGCGCCAGTTGGGTGAGCAGGTCTTCGTGTACGCCGTCTGCGAAATACGCAGTGTCCTTGTCCTCGCTCATGTTGGTAAACGGCAACACCGCGATCGACTTGTTGCCGGCGGCGGCCCCACCCGGCGCGTCGGCGCTGCGGTTGGCCGATCCGTCCGGCCGCAGCGCATACCACCCGCCTGCGATGGCGATGCACAGAACCACGGAAACTGCTGCCGCGATCCAGCGCACGGATCGCACTGGGCGAACACCGATGCGCTTCTGAAGTGCGGGAGGCGCCATGAGATTGCCCATGCCCTCCGGCATGACCTGCCAGGCCGGAATCGGCTCGGCAATGTTCTTCAGGGTAAGCGGGCCGACAAAGCGCGCTTCCATCGGCACCTTGCCCTTCACGGTTTCGTAGACCATCTGGCTGAGACAAATTCCGCCCGGCGGGGCGTTCGTCTCGAGCCGCGCCGCAATATTCACGCCGTCTCCCGCGACGTTCCCCGTCTCCAGGCGAATCACGTCGCCCAGGTGTATTCCGATCCGATGCTCCAGCGCCTGCTCTTCTGGAGCGGAAGTCCGCCTTGCGCCAAATTCGGATTGCAGCGTGAGTGCACAGGACACCGCCTGCACCGAGCTTGGGAAGCACATCATCATCCCGTCGCCCATGGTGTTGAGCACTTCCCCGCCGTTCTGCTCGCACTGCGCACGTATGCGCCTGAAATCCGCACGCACCAGGGCAATGGTCTCCGCTTCATTGCGCTGCATGCGCGATGAATAGCCGACCACGTCTGTGAAAACAACCGCCGCCAAGCGACGGTTCTGCGGGGGAGAGGAATCAATGTCGGTCATGTGCAGGTCTGCACGTTGCCCGAAATAAACATGGGGCGCAAGCCAGAATCGGCGAACCGGGTATTCCGAGCGTCCACTTGTACGGTTGTGGTCGGATTCAAAACCGTGGGGACGACAGTACTAGGAGTTGGTTGTGTTCTTATCAGTGATCACGCGGTACACAGCCACACCGATGAACATTGCAATCTGGCCAAGCACTACGGCGATCCATCCCCCGCCAAACGCAAGCCAGATCGAACGAGGCTGTGCAAAAAAGTAAAGTTCAAGATTCCTGCAAGAACCAATGCGCCGGCCCTTGGTTGGGGAACCGGTGGAACGACTTCATCCGCAGGGTAAGCGGGAAGTGCCGGCAGGCCTGATAAGCGGCGCCTCGATGTCGCTGGCAGGGAAATCTTTCAAGCGCCGGCTGCGCTCACTCTGCCTTCCGCAACGTCCCGCGCCAGTGCCTCAGTGTCGCGCTCTTTCGGATCTCCGTAGCCCCCGCCTCCGGCCGCATCCATGACCACGGTGTCGCCGGCGCGCAGGCGTGTGAGGCCGTAGGGATTGCCGGGCTGGCCGTTCACCAGGAACTGCGCCTTCGCGCCCGGCCTGCCGCCGAACAGCCCTTCGGGCGGAATGCGGAAACGTCCTGACTGGATCGCCAGACTCACCGATC
>Ga0315281_10010409_pt1 | contig 12827 bp, 8 predicted proteins | sample YL17G07_0_MG_FD_204540 | JGI IMG/M metagenome (GOLD analysis project Ga0315281, IMG submission 204540) | Sediment microbial communities from Yellowstone Lake, YNP, Wyoming, USA - YL17G07_0 | ecosystem: Environmental > Aquatic > Freshwater > Lake > Sediment | place: USA: Wyoming | collected... | reverse complement strand
TACATAGCCACTTGTATCCAATGCTGTATGTATGCCCTGTTCATGGCATTTTCTGAGAAACTCCACGAGAAACCCAGGTTGCATCGTCGGCTCACCACCACCCACCGTAACACCACCACCCGAGCTTCGATAAAACAACGTATCCCTCACAACCTCTGAAAACACCTCCTCAGCGGTCATATACTTTCCGATAAGCTCCCTGGCCCCGGTGGGGCACACCTCGGCGCACTTCCCGCAACTCCGGCACTTCCCCCTGTCGGTCCGCGAGCCATCCGCAGTGAAGCTGATGGCCCCCTGAGGGCAAGCCCCCACACACGCTTTACACCCGATACATCTGGTATCGTTGAATGCAATCTGGGGGGAAAATTCCTGTCCCTCGGGATTGTGACACCAAAGGCATCTCAAAGGGCATCCCTTCAGGAAGACCGTGGTCCTGATCCCTGGTCCATCCTCCGTTGAATACCTCTGGATGCTGAATACCAGGCCCTTTTCCCCCTGCGCTCCGCGATTCACTTTCACTCTATCCTCTCAGGGCCTATGTTCCGTTCTAGCTATGACTTCATCCTGCAAGGCCCGGCTCAGGCCCACGAAGTAGGCGTTGTACCCGGTGACCCGCACCAGCAGGTTCTGATAGCTTTCCGGGTTTCTCTGGGCATCCAGCAGAGTTTCCCCATCTATGACGTTAAACTGAAGGGATGTGCCGCCGAGTTCATTATATGTCCTCAGCAGAGCGGCAAACTTTTCCAGTTGCTCGTCGGTCTCCAATGCAGTGGGATTGATGGTCATGGTATGGGAGGCCCCTGAGGGGAGCAGGTCGAAACCCAGCCTTGCCACCGATTTCATAGCAGCAGTGGGCCCTTTGATGTCGCAACCCTGGGATGGACAGGCGCCGTTTGAAAGTGGCTCGCCGGCCCTCCTGCCATTTGGAGTCGCTGCGGTAAAGGCTCCATCATGAATGAAATGGTTCCAGGAAAGGTATCCTGCCCTGAACCTTTTTCCGGTTGGGGTTACATACTGGCTCACCTCATGACACCAGAAGCGGAATATTTCACTGGCAATCGAATCAACGTAGTCGTCATCGTTGCCGAACTTGGGCGCCTTGTTAATCAACATCTGGCGTATTGGCTCTTTCCCCTCGAAGTTCTCGCGCAGCGCCTGCAATAGCTCCGCCATAGTCAGCCTCTTGTCATCGAAAACAATCTTTTTTATCGCCGCCAGAGAATCTGCGGCTGTGGCTATGCCCACCCCATTGAAGGTGGTAAAGTTGTAAATCGCTCCCCCATTCCTGATATCCTTCCCCTTCTGCACACAGCCATCTATGACGGCTGACAGGAAGGGACAGGGTACGTATTTGCCCCTCAGGGCATCGCAGGCCGAGGTTATTTTGGTCACGCGCTCTATGGTCGCCCTGAGCTGCTTTTTATATGCCTGCATCACCTGCTCAAAGCTGGCAAATCCCAAGGGGTCTCCAGTCTCCACGCCCAGCCGCTCACCGGTACTCCAGTCCTTGCCATTGTTCAGGGCCAGTTCTATGCTCTTAGCAACGTTGAAATGCACGTCCACTGTCCCCGAGGTATCCTTGCCCTGGGCCGTGTTCTCCAGGCAGCCGACCACGCCATAATCAACTGCATCATCATGGGACATGCCCTCCCCAACCAGGGCCTTAATGACTACGTTATCGAAGTTGAGGATCATAGGAGAGCCCTGTGTATCGCGAATCATCCGGCAAACCCTGAGCAGGAGTTCCTTCGGCGTCCCGGAATGAATCCTCAGGTTTAGCTTGGGCTCCAATATGTTCAACTCCTGGAATGACTCCAGGACGAGATAGGTCAAATCGTTTGTAAGATCCTCGCCGTTCGGCCCCTGACCCCCGAGTGTGATCAACTGGCCAAACCCTGCGTTCCGGCCATGGGGACCTCCGGTCGTCTGATAATCATAGGCATAGTTATGCTTGATGGAGAAGCACTGAAAAAGCTCCTTCATCTCCTGTCTGCTCGACAACCCAGCTTCCAGGTCCCTTTTGTAGAAAGGATACAGGTACTGGTCAAGCCTGCCGTAGGAGATGCCGGGTCCGGGGTATGATTCAGCAATCATTTCAACCATGTGGGAAAACCAGGTAGCCTGCAGTGCCTCATGAAATGTCCTGGCTGGATTATACGGCACCCAGTCACAGACCTCGGCGATCTTTATTAGTTCTTTCTTTCTTCTGGTTTTGATCTCAGATTTGGCCAGCCTCCTCGCCTCCTCAGCATAGCGATGGCTGAACTCAGCTATTGCATCGCAGCAGATAATTACGGCCCTTAAGAGTTCCCTCTTCGCCTTGGATTTGGTTCTCTCAAGATATCCCTGCGCCTCTTCCTTAATTCCCCTGAAGCCCTCTTGCAGCACCCTGGCATGGTTCTGGATGATATGGCCAGGGGTTATGCCGCCGCAGGAAAGGCCCACGCTGAGCACCCTCTCCGATTTATCGATGAGGTCGGCTTCAATTCTTGTGAATTCCTCGGTCTCCTCTGCGGTGAGGCAGGTTGATAGGGAGGTACAGAACTTACCTCCAACGATGAGTTCGTCGTCGAGGATATCAACTGGTATCTCGTGAAGCACTTTCTGAAAGAAGAGCGCCTTTCTGACGACCAGAGGTTGAGCCCAGAAGTCAGTTGGCAGGTCCAACTTGCACGCCATCGCTGCCAGTCCGTCCCTAGTTGCCTGCAGCACGCCTCCCAGCATATCGGGCACCGAAACAAAATCCAGAGTCTGATAGACCACATCGTTGGGTATGCCGGTGGTGAATGACATTACGTTATTCTGAAACTCACGCCCTTCGTCCCTAAAATAGTAGTCCCTCAGGCGTCTTATCCTCGGTGATAGCTTCTCTGATACTTCCCAAAGCTTTCGCTCAGCCATGACCTTTGCCCCTCCTTCCCCCTCATCTCTAGAATTTTTGAGTTTTCAACCACTCGATAGTGATATTAAAGGCTTCCTCAGCAGTAAAAATCGGTTGGTAGCCGAAATCACGTGTCGCCTTGTCGTGGACGAAGGTATGGTCCACGCAGACACAATAGACGGTGAACCTATTGAAGTTGGACTTGGCGCTGAATCTCTCAACGAACCACCCGAGAACGTTTGCCAGACCACGGGGTATAGACCTTTTGGGCACAGGTATGCCTAGCTGTTCCAAGAACGGATTCATGAAATCGAAGAAATTCCCCGAGTGATGGTCAGTGATGAAATAAATCTGCCCTGCCACAGGTGAATTCGGCGCTAAATGTTCGGCAGCCAGTATATGAGCATGAGCAGCATTCCCTGAAAAGACATGGCTAAATTGAGCCTTCCCATTTCCCAGCCGAATGTTCATACCACTCTTGGCGTTCTTCACTACATTAGGCAGGTGATATTTATCGCCAGGACCGTACATTCCCACGAGGCGTAAGGAACAGGTGGAGAAGGTTGGGCCATTTGCCTTGATAACGGCCTGTTCTCCCATCATCTTACTATAGGCATACCGATTCATTTTCCTCAAATCAGTGGGGTAGGGTAAAGATTCATCAGCTAAACAATGGCCATGTTTACCATCCATAACTACATCCAAAGAGCTGGTATAGACAAGCCTTGGTACCCCTAGCTGAATGCATGTATCAATTATAAGCTTGGTACCTACTACATTAGTTTCTTCATAGATCGTCAGGGGCAACTGGGGATCCCAGACAGCTGCTGCAGCATGAAAGACTGTGTCCACGCCATCACAGGCTCTTCTGACAGCCGCAGCATCTCGGATATCACCCACGATTATCTCGGCTCGGTCATCTTTTGCGGGCTCGATATCTATAATGCGGACGGTTTTCCCCTGCTCCAGGAGTTGAGAGACAATCGCTCGCCCCAGCATCCCCGCACCTCCCGTCACGAGATATACTTTCGATTGCCCCGAACGAGATCCTTTTATTTCATTCATCATGCGCCCCCTAGTTTCTTAATTATACACATTTCACTTCAATATGAGGATCGTGCCTTCTACGATAATTGTATCATTTCTAGCGGTTTAACGGGTTCTGCTATCTTTGAAATGAATTGGGCAACTACAGGGGTATCAGTGAGATTGCTTCGTCCGCCCGAGGCGGGCTCGCAATGACATGGGTGGACTCCCTCCCCACTGTCGTCTCTCCCTCAAGTGTAGAGAGAAGTCGGGGTGCTAAAATCCCCCTTTAGGAAAGGGGGGACTACTGCAGATATGGTTGGAGCGGGTGATGAGATTCGAACTCACGACCCTCTGCTTGGGAAGCAGATACTCTACCGCTGAGTTACACCCGCAAGTGCGATTCAATTATAGGCAGCAAGATAAAACCTTGTCAACCCGTAGGGGCGCAGCGCGCTGTGCCCTAAAGATTGAGAGCTTACCATGCCCGTTATACCAAGCCCGCGTCTGCACTCAAGCCGCCGCAGACATACAGGCATTGTCCGGTAATATATGAGGCCTCGTCACTGGCTAAAAACAGTACCGCATTGGCTATGTCCTCAGGAGCCCCGATGCGCCGCAGCGGAATCCTCTTCTGCAAACGCTGCCTTACCTCCGGAGCTACATCATGGTCAGCCATTGGCGTATCGATAATCCCAGGCCCTACAGCGTTCACATTGATATTATGCGGGCCCAGTTCCACAGCCAAGCCCTGGGTGAGCCCTACCACCCCCGCCTTGCTCGCCCCGTAGTGGGCATAGTAGCTACTTCCCCGTAGCGCCAGAATCGAGGCAATATTTATGATTTTGCCGTACCTGCGTTCCTTCATGTGAGGGGTCACCGCACGGCAGCACAAGAAAACCCCCTTCAGATTCACATCATGCACCCTGTCCCATATATCCTCTGTCATATCAGCCACTTTGGATACCAGGCTTATGCCTGCATTGTTCACAAGTATGTCGATCTTCCCGAATTTGGAGATCACCTGCTTCACCGCAGCCTCTACCTCTGCCGACCTGGTGACATCAACCTTAATAGCTAACGCCGTGCCGCCAGACCTTTCTATCTCCTGGGCGACCTTCTTGGCTTCGTCGAGATTGGCATCGAAAATGGCTACCTTGGCGCCCTCATCAGCGAGGCGACGGCAGATGCCCTGCCCGATGCCCTGAGCACCGCCTGTTACAATAGCTACCTTTTCATTGACTCGCTTCTCGCACATCTTTACACTCCCTTCGCGCTAAAGGCCCAAACTCGTCGGCTATCCCTTTCACACCTCAACATCCTCCTATTAGGTTCTCAGCTTATCGCTGAGCGTCAGGGCTTCCTTAACCACGCCAGGCATCCCCAGCTTCTCTCTCAGATACTGGCCGGTAAAGGAGGTCTCAACCTGCGCCACTTCCTCGGGTGTACCTGTAGCCACCACCCAGCCCCCCCGGTCGCCCCCAGCCGGGCCCAGGTCAATGATATAATCAGCGCACTTTATCAGGTCGAGATGGTGCTCGATGAGGACAACTGTGTTCCCCGCATCGACCAGCCGCTGCAGCACGCGAAGCAAGGCCGCCACATCCTCGAAGGATAGCCCCGTGGTGGGCTCGTCGAGTATATACAGCGTTCTGCCCGTGGAACGGCGGGCAAGCTCGGTTGCCAGCTTCACCCGCTGCGCCTCGCCGCCGGAAAGAGTGGTGGCAGGCTGCCCCAAACGGATGTACCCCAGTCCCACATCCCTCAATGTTGAGAGCTTGGACTTCACTGCCGGGAAATGTTCGAAAAAGGAGTATGCCTCCTCCACGCTCATCTGCAGCACTTCAGCGATGTTTTTGCCCTTGAAATGAATCTCCAGAGCTTCCCGGTTGTAGCGCTGCCCTTTGCACACCTCGCAGGGCACGGTGACGTCGGGAAGGAACTGCATCTCAATCTCGATATAGCCCTCGCCCCGGCATGCCTCGCAGCGGCCCCCCTTGACGTTGAATGAGAATCGCCCCGGCAGATAGCCGCGCATCCTCGCCTCCGGCACCGTGGAGAATAGCTGGCGAATAGGGGTGAACGCCCCTGTGTACGTGGCAGGGTTGGAGCGCGGTGTGCGCCCTATCGGCGACTGGTCTATATTCACCACCTTGTCTATATGCTCGACGCCATAGACGTCATCGCACTCACCAGGCCTGTCCTTCGCTTTGTAAAGGATCTGCGCCAGCTTCCTGTGCAGTATTTCGTCTATCAGAGAGCTCTTCCCGCTGCCCGAAACACCGGTGACGCAGACAAACACACCTAATGGTATCTGGACATCTATGTTACGCAGGTTATTCTGCCGTGCCCCTTTTATCATGATGAACTTGCCCGAGCCGCTGCGCCGGTTCTTAGGTAAGTGTATCTCCTTGATGCCGCTCAGATACTGCCCCGTGAGGGACTGCGGACAGGCCATAATATCTTCTATGGTGCCGCAGGCTACAACCCAGCCCCCCTTCTCCCCCGCCCCGGGCCCCATATCTATGATATGGTCGGCGGCGCGCATCATCGCTTCATCATGCTCCACGATGAGCAAGGTATTGCCCAGGTCTCTCAAACGCTTCAATGTCTCGATAAGCCGCGAGCCGTCCACCGGGTGCAGTCCCACAGTGGGCTCGTCACAGATATAGAGCACCCCCATCAGCCCGCTTCCTATCTGGGTCGCCAGCCTTATCCGCTCTGCCTCTCCCCCAGAGAGGCTGCCCGCTATCCGGTCCAGCGTGAGGTAATCCAGGCCGACATCCAGCAGGAAGCCCAGGCGGGCTCGAATCTCCTTCAATATCTGGCGCGCAATCAGCATCTCCCTACCGCTTAACACAGGCTTGCAGCCGCCGTCCACCGAGCCGTCGAGAGTCCTTATCCAATCCAGAGCCTGCTCTATAGACATTGCGGTCACCCTGGAGATACTCAGATCGCCCACGGTCACCGCCAACGCTTCAGGCTTGAGCCGCTGGCCCTTGCAAGCGGGACAGGGCTTCGAAGTCATGTAGCGCTCTATCTCGGAGCGGACATAGTCCGACTCCGTATCGCGGTATCGCCGTTCCAGGTTAGGGATCACCCCCTCAAACGAGGTATCCCACTCATAATGCTTTCCGAGTTGAGTCTCATGCGTCACAGTCACCGGCCTGCCCCGGCTGCCGTATAGAATTATGTTAAGTTGCTCCTCCGTAAGGTTCTTCACCGGCGTATGCACCGAGAAGCCATATTTGTTAGCCACCGAGTGCAGCATGCTGTAATACCAGGGGGTGACGGTGCTGGCGCGAGCCCAAGGCTGGACAGCGCCCTCGGCGAGGGTCAAATTCTTATTGGGTATCACCCGATTGGGGTCTATTTCGAGCTTCACGCCCAGGCCGGTGCATTCTGGGCAGGCTCCATGAGGGGTATTGAAGCTGAAGGTTCGGGGAGCGATCTCGCCGACACTTATCCCGCACTGAACGCAGGCGAAATGCTCCGAGAACAGCAGTTCCTCGCCGTCCGCCACCGACACCAGCACCACGCCGGCGCCCAGCTTCAGCGCCGTCTCCACCGAATCGGCGATGCGTGCTCTCTGCTCGCCTTCGCCGATGACTAGGCGGTCTATCACCGCCTCAATGGTATGCCGTTTATTCTTATCCAGCGCGAACTCCTCGGATAGGTCATGCAGCTTTCCGTCAACCCTGACGCGGACATACCCCGCCTTCCTCAGGTCATCGAAGACTGCCAGATGCTCGCCCTTGCGGTCCTTGATCAGCGGCGCCATTATCATGAAGCGAGTGCCTTCAGGGAGCTCCACGATGGCATCCACAATCTGCTGCACCGTCTGGCTCGATATCTCGCGGCCGCACTTGGGGCAGTGGGGATGCCCCACGCGGGCGAAGAGCAGCCTCAGGTAGTCGTAGACCTCGGTCACAGTGCCCACAGTGGAGCGGGGGTTGCGCCTGATGCCCTTCTGGTCAATGGATATAGCTGGGCTCAAGCCCTCGATGTAGTCGACGTCAGGCTTCTCCATCCTGCCCAGGAACTGGCGGGCATAGGCGGAGAGAGACTCCATATAGCGGCGCTGCCCCTCGGCATAGATAGTATCGAAGGCCAGGGAGCTTTTGCCCGAGCCTGAGAGGCCGGTGATGACCACGAACTTATCGCGGGGTATACTAACATCGATATTCTTGAGGTTGTGCTCGCGGGCACCCCTGACGATTATGGCATCGAGCGGCATCTGTCCTCTCCCTTAATTGGGGTCAATATTTTATTGTAGCACAGAAAACAGAGTCAAAAAAGGGTGCCAGGGCAAGAAAATCTGGGGGCATTAGTTACCAAGAGGTGCAGTCCACCCAAGGCGGATTGCACTCGACCTACTATGAGGCAGGTGGAAGCGATGCTGAACGCCCACACCTATGACAGGCTAACTAAGATCAAAGCGTCTACCATGGTCATCAGCGGCACCGCTGAGGTAGTCCTGGTGCCACCCCTTAGACTATTTTCTTCTCACCGGCCGATGAGATTCGTAGCGCTCTCCTTTTCCGCTCTAAGCTCAACGTGTAGTAGAGCCTTCCCAGAGCCTCTACCGCCCTGCTCCCATTTCTGGCCCAGCGGCCTTTGCCCGCCCAACGTCCGTGGCATTGCGGCGCCTGGCCCGTTTTTCGTCCCGGCTCAAGAGTGACGTCTGCAACTATCACTCTCTCCTCATCCTTCAGTTGCGCCTTGATGGAGCCATCTGAGTCGGCTATGGTGGATAGCCCTGGAAAACGTGAATCCGCTTTGTAGAATGGCAGGCCGGGATATACAGCCTGCCATCGGCCGCACTTGTTGCACACAATTGACGGTACTCCCAGCAAACGCGCATACCGGGGAGCAAGTTCCCCCAGAGAAAATATCATCTGCGCTATTATCGGGTATGAGTGGGGCATCAACAGCAAATCTACTGACTCCCTGTGCATAATCTGCGGGATGTATGACAGTTGATTCTCGTAACAGATGCCCACCCCTATCTTGCCCAATTCCGTTTCCATCACATGCGGACCGGGCCCGCCTTTATTGAAGAAGGCCTCAAACGCAGCGGGCGTCTGTTTCCTAACCCGGCCAGCCTCACCCCCATCTGGAGTAGCTAAGACAAAGGTGTTGAAGAAGTGCTCGCCGTCCGCTTCGAGAAAGCTGGTCCCCAGCCAGATGCCAAGTCTTTTAGAGTTCGCCTTGAGCCACTGGACAGTCAGCCCATTACTTGGTTCCGCTCCGTCCCATATAGCTGTGGTGAAAATATATCCGGTAGGCAGGAACTCCGGCAGCAAGACGAGCTTCGCACCCTCCCGCGCCGCTTGTTCGACCAACGGGGTAGCATGCTCGAGGTTGGCCTCAACAAGGCCATTTTTCGACTCCATCTGAACAGCCGCTACACGCACAATCCTGCTCTTTCCGTTTGGCATCGGCGGGCCCTCCTTGCCTTCTCTTCCAGACCTGTAGTTACTCATTCTACTGCGATACGCAGCCTGGCACAAGACGCCTTGACATCATAAGCCCATCCCAAAAAGAGAGGGCCCCCGGAATGCGGGGGCCCTCTTCGCTTCTAAATAACCCCTTGTCTTCTACACCGCTTTCCTAATCCACTTGATTGGTTTCAGGCCGAAGCCGATGACCATGCCCACCATCGACCCCACCCATATCACCAGACTTAAACCCAAGCCTAATGCTTGCTCCATCATAGGCTATCACTCTCCTTTGCTCAAGGATTTTCTATCTGGCGCCTCTGTTATCACAGAGACAAATTTCTTATGCTTTTCTCACCTCCTTCAAATTTTGTGACATTATACCAGAGACTGTCAAATAAGGGAAGCGTTCGTTTGAAGATACTTCGGGCGTATCGCGATACGCCTCTACGCAGACAGACAACGTAGGGGCAATTCATGAATTGCCCCTACGATAGATTGTCCTGAATTGCTTATCCCGCGATTGACTTGCCCAGCAGGAGCCTTGCAATAATCATCTTCTGAATCTGTGGGGGGCCATCCCCAAGCTGATAGCCGAGGACATCTCTCAACCTCATCGAAATAGGATGTTCCGTGCTATAGCCCGGATGCCCAATTAGCACCAGCATGTCCTTGATACACTGCACTGAGACCTCCACGCTGAACCACTTGGCCATGGCTGATTCCATGGTGTGCATCTGGCCCTGGTCCTTGAGCCACAGCGTCCGGTAGCAGAGCATTCGTGCCGCCTCGACCATAGTGTAATGCTCGGCGATGGGGAACGACACGCCCTGGTATGAGGCTATGAGCTTGCCGAAAGTCCGGCGCTCCTTAGACCATGCCATGGCGTCCTGAAGCGATGCCTGTGCTCGGCCCAGGCACTCAAGGGCCACGATAATGCGCAGCCAGTCCAGCGTGCCCATCAGCAGATAGAAACCCAGGCCCTCCTCGCCTATGCGTTGTCTTACAGGCACCTTTACATCGTCGAATGTCACAAAGCTGGGGAAAAGCCCGTAATTTCCCATCCAGGGCAGAGGCCTTATGGTTACCCCGGGCAGGTCAGTGGGTATCCAGAGCAGGCTTACGCCGCGGAATCCTGCCTTGGGGTCAGTCTTGACGGATATCGTCACCACGTTGGCTACGGTAGCGCCGGGGAGCGGCGTCTTTTCCCCGTTTACAATGTAATAGTCGCCCTTCTTCTCGGCCCTGGTTACAATGCCCGCAGCGTCAGAGCCAGCAGCGGACTCCGTGAAACCGAAGGAGTGCCTCTTCTCACGGCTGATCAGGGGCGGGAACCACTCATCCTGGATGTCCTCAGGCAGTTGTGTGAGCAAGGCGCTGGTCGCCTGTATCGAACCCACGGGCTCTACAGTGGGGTCTACCTTGGCTACCTCCTCCACAATGATGCCCAGAGAAACGTGATCGATATGTTGTCCGCCATATTTCTCCGGTATATTAAGGTGATTCCATCCCAGCTTCACTATCTGCCTGTCGATATGGTGCAGATTTTTATGAAGTTCCTCCGGCTCCATTTTAGAGCGCGCCAAAGCCCCGGGAGCGAGCTCCTTCAGGGCAAACTTTCTTACCTCCTCCCGTAGTGTTTCCTGGTCCGGAGTAAAGCCGAATCCTGACATTATCTGGTGCTCCTTTCTCGGTCATACCTTTATTAGCAAAGCTTCAAGGGCCAACCAAAAGTATAGCATCCGAGAGTACATTAAGTCAAGTTAAACGGAGATAGGACAAAGGTCTTCCAGCTTCGCTAAAAGTCCGTAGGGGCACGGCATGCCGTGCCCCCTGACAGTTCTGGAGGCCTAACGCATGGGGGACAGGAGTGCTCCCAATCCCTTATTAGACAGCCAGCCACTGCGATGTTATACTATCCCAAACAAAATCTGGGAGCCTATCTTGAGCCAGCGCAAGCACCTCATCCTGGCCCTTGACCTCGGCGGCACAAACTTCCGCCTCGCTTTAGCAAATGACAAAGGCGAGCTTCTGAAACGCTACTCAGCACCCGTCAAACCCGATGACCCCGAGCTGACCATAGAGCATATAAAGAACGCTATCTCTGATTTGCTCTCAGGCATCAACCGGGCTACGGTTAAAGGTATGGGGATAGCTATCGCCGGGCTTGTCACACAGGGTACAGGGGTACTGCTTATGTCGCCTAACCTTCTCGCTTGGTATAACACCCCCATAAAAGCCATCTTTGAGCGAGAGCTCCAGCTTCCAGTATATGTGGGCAACGACGCTACCCTAGCTGCGCTGGGTGAGTATAAATTCGGCGCCGGCAAGGGCTGTCACGACCTCATCTACATCACAGTCAGCACTGGAATCGGCGGAGGCATCATCACAGGGGGCAAGCTGTTGCTGGGCACCAGCGGCTTCGCCGCCGAGGTAGGGCACATGACCATAGACATCAACGGGCCCCGATGCAACTGCGGCAATATCGGCTGCCTGGAGGTGCTCGCCTCAGGAACCGCCATCGCAAGCTTCGCTGCAGAGAGGCTCTCTCGAGGCGAGAAGAGTGCCATCAGCGAGCTTGTAGGTGGAGACTCAAGCAAAATAACCGCTGAGATCGTGGAGAAGGCAGCCAGGGCAGGGGACGCCGTGGCTAAGGCTGTTATGGATACCGCCGGCACCAACCTGGGCGTGGGAGTGGTCAACCTGATTCACATATTCAACCCCGAGCTCATCATTATCGGCGGCGGGGTCTCCAAATCCGGGGACCTCATCTTCGAGCCGGTGCGCCGTGTCGTCGCCAAGAGGGTGATGCGCGACATTTCAGTGCGGATTACTGCTCCCGCCCTGGGCGACAACCCCGGGCTCCTGGGAGCTGTGGCGCTGGTGCTGGAGAATACCTAGGACTGAATTGCGAACGGGTCCTCCCAGAACTTCATCTCATCCAATGCATCCTCTGCTGCCTGGCTCATTACATCGTCTGGGCCGTCCCGGCATTCTTGCAGAGCCTGCTTCGCTTCGTTGCCCCCAATCCGTCCCAGTGCCTCAACGGCAACAAGCCGGACCTGAGCATCGTCATCGCGGGTGAGTTCGATGAGCCTGGGAACAGCATCATCTGCCTCAAGCTCCGCGCAAGCCCTGGCCGCTTCAAACCTCAGTTGAGCTGAGGGACTGCTCAGTTCCTGCAAAAGTATGGATAGCCAGTCGGAATTGCACGTCCGCCCCATGGCGCATAAAGCGCTGGCACGAAACTCCAGGTCACCGCTCTGGTACGCCTGCCTGATCATAACCTCGACCTGCGGCCTGCTCATCATACTTATCGATTCCAGCGCCCTGCAGCGCACATCCATCTGCTCCTTTTTATTATTGAAGGCAGTGAGCAAAACTTTTTCCACCTTATCAGCGTCGTTCGCCTTTAGCTCCCCGAATTCGGCAAGCATGGCGAATGTGCCTAGGGCGGCGGCAGCGGCAGCCCGTACCGA
>Ga0315281_10010408_pt1 | contig 12828 bp, 12 predicted proteins | sample YL17G07_0_MG_FD_204540 | JGI IMG/M metagenome (GOLD analysis project Ga0315281, IMG submission 204540) | Sediment microbial communities from Yellowstone Lake, YNP, Wyoming, USA - YL17G07_0 | ecosystem: Environmental > Aquatic > Freshwater > Lake > Sediment | place: USA: Wyoming | collected... | reverse complement strand
GGGAAGCGTTATTGACGGATGGTGATCCAACCAGCGGAGAAAACAGGCACCAGCGCCTTCGACCAGCTCGATCCGCCTGATCCTGAACTCTTTCTCGACTGCATCCACTGCGGGTTCTGCCTGCCTACCTGTCCCACCTACCTCGTCCTCGGCAACGAGATGGATAGCCCGCGCGGACGGCTCTATCTCATCCGGACCGCTTCAGAAGGGAAGATCGGCGTCTCTGACAGCTTCGCCAAGCACATGGACCTCTGTCTCCTCTGCCGGGCCTGCGAGACGGCCTGCCCTTCGGGCGTGAAGTTTGGTTTCCTGATGGAGGCGACCAGGGGCCAGGTCGCGCGGCGCTATCAGTACCCCCCTGCCGAGCGGCGATTCCGCCATATCCTCCTGCGCACCTTTACCGATCTCGGTCGCCTGCGGACCCTCACCAGCCTCCTTCGGTTGTATCAGCGGTTAGGCCTGCAGCGGCTCATCAGGGCTTCAGGGCTTTTGAGCTTCTTTGGCCGTCTGGGTCAGATGGAGGCCCTTCTCCCCGAGATCGCAGACCCTCGCGTGGGCGAGCTTCCCGAGGTCACGCCAGCCAAAGGTCAGAGGCGTGGGCGGGTTGGGCTCCTGCTCGGCTGCGTCCAACGGTTCTTCTTTGCCCACGTGAATGCTGCCACGGTCCGGGTTCTGAGCGAGAACGGCTACGAGGTGGTGGTGCCAAGGAACCAAGGGTGCTGCGGTTCGCTCTGTATCCACGAAGGCGAGCGGGAACGAGGGAAGCTGCTGGCGAGGCAGACGATCGAGTGCTTCGAGCTGGCGAACGTCGATGTTGTCGCGGTGAACGCGGCGGGGTGCGGCTCGGTCATGAAGGAGTATCGGGAGCTGTTCCAAGCTGACCCAGCCTACGCCAAGCGGGCTGAGTCCTTCAGCAAGAAGGTGCGGGATATCTCAGAGCTTCTGGCCGAGGCTCCGTTATGCGGTAAGCTCCAGACGCTGAACCTGACGGTTACCTATCACGACGCCGGCCACTTGGCGCACGGCCAGAAGATTCGTCAGGAGCCGAGGCGACTGCTGAAGACGATCCCGGGCCTCCGGTTCGTCGAGCTGAAAGAATCCGACTTCTGCTGCGGCAGCGCCGGGATCTACAATCTCCTTCATCCCGACGTGGCTCAGCAGTTGCTTGATCGAAAGATCGAGCGGATCAGGGAAACGGGGGCTGAGGTGGTGATCAGCGGCAACCCCGGCTGCTCCCTTCAGATCGAGAAGGGCCTCAGGGAGCGAGGACTTCAGGTCCGGGTCATGCACCCCGTCGAGCTGTTGGACTGGTCTTACCGAGGCAGGTTACTCTAGGATCGCTCTCCCCTCTCTCCTCGCCACGTCCGGTCGGACAACCAGGTTGGTCAGTCCTTTCCGCTCCTTGTGCTCGAGCAGATCAAGATATACCCATTCCCAGTCCACTAGTTCAAGGCTCTCGATCGGGGTAGGCCGCTCACGACCTGCTCGCGCTGTGGCGGCCGTGATGCCTGCAGAGCCGCTTTCCACGGTCTGGACTTTCAAAGATATGTTTTGAGGTGTCGTTGCGCGCTCGGGGCATGGGTTAGGCCTCCTCCGCGATCTCTTGCAACGATTCGATGAGCGGGGGCAGGTCGGTGGTGATGGTGTCCCAGAGCAAATCGAAGTCGATGACATCGTACCCATGAACAAGCCGGTTGCGCATACCAATAATCTGGAGCCACGGTATTTCCGGGCGACGCGCTTGTGTTGGTTGAGACGCACGATTGGCAGCCTCACCGATGATCTCCACCAACTGCGTCAGCGCCAGTTGCAGTACACGATCGCCCGCCAATTCCTCCCGACTCGAGCCGCCCAGCAAGTCGACGGCTTCGCGAGCGTGACTGAGCATATCCTCGATGCTCACCTGATTGTCATGCTTGCTCATATTGCGCCTCCGCCGCCTGCAATACTTCATCCCGGAAGTACGGGTTCAAGCCCTTGACCGTGTGTATTTCCGCCTTGCGTTCCAGCAGCCCGCTCAAATCGATCTCCATTCCCGACAGCGTAATCAGGCCCACCCGCGCGCCGGGTTCGAATTCAACCAGGACGTCCACGTCGCTGTCGGGCCCGAAATCGTCGCGCAGCACCGACCCGAAAAACGCCAGCTTACGGATACGGTTACGTCGGCAAAACTCGGCAATCTTCTTTTTGGGAATATCGATTTTCACGCTCATGGCTGTGTACCTCCGTGAACATTTTCGCCTTGAAGACTGGCTCTAGCGCCCTGGCGTTGAGGATGAATGAATCGCCATTGACGAAGACCTCGTCCGTGCCCTCGGTCAGCTTCTTCTCCGCCACGAACTTCTTGTCCCTCTCCAGGTCCCCCTTCTGCCAGTCCTCGATACTGCCCTTGCCCAAGTTGCGGTCTCGGCACAGCGTTTGAAGATTGTCTAAGGTCGTCCTACCGCCACGGGAGAACGGTATCACGTGGTCGACGTGCAACTGGACACCTGGTTCGAGCGACAGGTTTCGTCCATCCATGACGCAGCAGAAGCGATCCCGTTGCAGCACATTCAGCCTCAACTTGAGGGGAACATAGCGCAGGTTGGTGGGAACCGATATCTCCTGCGCCTGATCGGTCTGGGGAGGCACTTTGTCCGGTCCGTTTACGCTCGTTCCGGCTGTGGGAGCACCCTCCACGAACGCCACACATGCGTTCAGCCAACCGCCAAACCTTTGCTTGCAAGTTGTGTAGGAATATTTCGTGTCGACTGAGTCCCACTCTCCTTTGGAAGGCTTATGCTCCAGCATCCGCCAGACCCTGCCGAGTTCATCCAGAAGCTGTGCGTTGGTGATCTGAGTCCGCTGTGTCCGGTGGAGAGCGAGTTCGAGGCCGGTCGCACGCAGTGCCTCATCCCAGGTGCCGAAGTTCTTCAACACCGCGCTACCCTTGCAGCGCTTCGTGTGTCGATCGAACTCGCGTCGGGAGAAACGACGATTTCCCATCTTCGCAGCAACGCGGCGCAGCTCCGCAAGCACGTCGTCTTTTGGAAGACGATTCACATGCTGGCGGTCAAGGCTGTATCTCTCCACGTGTCTCGATCCTACTCCGCCTAACGCTACGCGTCAGCAGCGCCGGCCCTGAGCCGACAGGGGCGTTGATACACCGGAGAAAACCGTCGAGCGACCAAGGACCTGGGCCGGCGTCGGATGCAGCGCCTTGTTGGGCGCGAGAGTTATCTAGTACCGGGAGGCCGCAATCTTCGCTCAGGCGCTCGCCCCGCTCATCGAATCTTTACCTTCGACTAGCGCGCTTTCCTCAGCCGTTAGGCCATACAGGTCATACACCAGCCGGTCAATCTCCGCGTCCGTCGCGTCAATCTGGCGCTGGAGAATCGCCCTCTGCGCCTCCGACTTCGCGGCGGCAAGCTGTTTGTGTAATCCGAGCATCGAATCGACAAGCGTTACCATCTTGTCGTGCCGGGCCTTGTCGGCAGGGTCGGAGAAGTTGATGCGACGAATGGAAAGGCGTTTCAGATACGGGGCACTGAACTTGTAATAGCCGCCAGAGAAAATCGGGCTATGGCTAACTGCGTAGAAATTGATCAAGGATGAGTTCAAAATACCAAGAAGAAACAGGATGTTCTCCTGAATGTCTTCTTTCGGAATGATTGATGTTATGCCGGCCGTTCCCGTTGCAAACAGATCGCCTGTGCCCAAGGCAAAGTTCGAGCGATTGCTAAGCGAAGGAGTAAGAATATGGGGAACAGTAAAAGAAGTACAGGAGTCAAGATACATCATCCCGTACCATTTGCCAGAGAGTTCCTGCGCTCCCTTGCCGAACCAGATTCTTCGTGCAAGCTGGGTCCTGTTATCAGACAACAGCCTATAGACTCGCTTGTATCCTTGAAGTTCCGTGTCCGACAGAATGACGAATTCGCCTTTGTCAATTCTATACGGAAAGATCAGAAGTTTGGGGTCATGCGAAACTGTGTAGCGTCGAACGTGGCGCCCTCTTAGTATAGGACGCAAGAGCGGGACTTCTAACTTAAGTGATTTTGCGGTAGGACAATCCAGTGTCAGCAATCGGTCTGCGCCGCTCTGGACGCCAGTTCCAAAGCGCGCAGTGATGTGCTCAAGAGGGTCCCCGAGTCTCTCCAGCTTCTTGAAAAGGCGAGCGGTAGTCTCTTCCTCGAAGTGCCATGTGTCTGACGAGAAGGTTGACCAAGGAACATCAAACTCCCGGATAACTTTAAACCCCCCTTTGGCCTCTACATATTTTACACTGGCACCGGCCCGCTTTTGAAGAAGCAGGATGCACGAGTAGTTCGTTGCACCGGAAAATATCTGCTCATCCCCAAAATCGACAATCTTGCGTATCCATTTCGCCTCTGATACTAAATTGCGTAGGCTAGACGCGGCCTTAGTATGGAAGAACTTGTTCGGCACGATCATTCCGAACAAGCTGCCATCCGACAGTAGCTGGCACCCCTCCTCGATGAAAAGGTAGTACAGGTCAAATTTCCCCTCGGCAGTTTTGAATCTGCCGCGAAGGTACTCCAGGTCTTCAGGCACGTAATAACCCGCCATCAGCCATGGCGGGTTGCCGATGATGCAGTCAAAGCCTCCGGCTTTCATGGCATCAGGGAAGCCTTGCTTCCAGTCAAACGGATTGACCCGCTTTATTTCGTCGGGGTCGGTAATCAGCTTGCCGGTGAAATAATCTGAGTCGATCAACGAATTGCCGCACTTGATGTTGTCGGCGAGGTTGGGAAGAGCGCGGTCGCTGAAGGGCAATAGGCCCAAGTGCAGGCTTTGGTCGGTCTCACCTTCCAGTACCTTCAGCAGCAGAGAGAGCTTGGTCACCTCCACGGCCTGGGCGTCGATGTCCACGCCGAAGAGATGCGTCGTGAGGATGCGTTTCTTTTCCTCGATGGTGAGCCGCCATTGACCGTTACGGGGGTCCTTGTAGACGGCCTTCTTGCAGATTTCTGGCTTGTGCTCGATGTACCACTTCAGGCAGTAATCAAGAAGGCACTGGTACGCACCCAACAAGAATGACCCGCTTCCGCACGCCATGTCCAGAACGCGGAACAGCGGCCTGTCCTTACCACCGGCCAGTTGGGCGGGGCTTTGCCCTTCAATCTGCTGGCCGGCGGTGTGCTTGACGATGTACTCGACGATGTAGGCCGGGGTGTAATAGACGCCTCCGGCCTTGCGCACTTCGGGCTTTTCCTCCACCTTGGCTTGGTGGCCTGCCGTCAGCCGAATCACCTTGCCTAAGAACCGCTCGTAGACGGTTCCCAGGATTTCGACGGGCAGGACGCCGAAGTGATAGGGTGAACCGTGGGCAAAGTACAGGCTTTGCAGGATCGACTTTACAACCTTGTCGTCCACTGCCAGCTTCGGCGTGATCCGGTCGGGATCTTCGGGGACTCCGGTTTCCTTCTGGAAATGGAACAGCCCGGAGTTGTACTTCTGATCGGCCCGACGGCACAGGTCGCGTATGAAGCGGGAGTAAATGTCGGGCCGTTCGCACAGCTTCAGCAGTTGCTGCTCAGGTTCAAGCCCCCGGTCTTCCGCCATGCGGAGGAACACCACGCGGTCAATCGTCAGTTGCACGGCCGCGTTCAGGTCATCCAAAGACAGATCCTTGTTCCGAAGGGCGATGTTTCCGGCCAGCGCGAGCCGCCAGCCCTCGATTTCCTTCAAGAACTCCACGTCCACTTCGGACGTGCCGCGCTTGCGCTTGGACGCGGCGTACTGGTCAAACGCCCCGGACCAGACGGCTTCGCGCGAAAACACGTCCCACAACTCGCGCCACCGGTCGGGGTATTCGTCGAAGCGGAAGTACTGAATTCGGGCATGGCTCGCCTTGTCGCTCGGGCGGGGGCGCGCGGTGCAATCGTACACGCCCAGTTCCTCAAAGTCGGTCAGAACGGACAGCGCGAGCTTGGCGCTCCATCCGTATCGGCGAAGCTGGTAGGCCGGGCCGGAGTCGGCATTGAGGTTGACGCCGCACTTCTTGGCTTCAGCGTAAAACTTGCGCAGAGTGCCGACGCGAAACGTATAATCCGGGGCCTTCTGTTGCCCTTCCACGTCCAGGCTGTCTTCGGGAATGACTTCCCGGTACTGGGGCGCGATCATCGCGGTATTGCGCACATCCCAGCCCAGCGATTCAAACAGGGGGTCGATCAGCGATTGGCGGATATGGGCTTCCTTGACGCCGGGGGCAAGAAACGCCTGCCGGTTGGTCGCAAAGTACTGGCACAGCCTGGCGACTTCCTCTTTGCCTTGGTCAAAGGTCTTGCTCATCCTCGCCCTTACTTTTCCTGTTCGGCCATTTTCGTCTCGCCAGGCCTTCGCCCCGATTCGCCACTCTTGCGGCCGTTAATCAGCCGCCCAACACCGGGATAACCCGCAAGGCTCCGTCATGTGCGCCGGCTTCGTCAGGTTCATCGGGGTGTTAGGCGTCATCCGGCCAGTAGCGGCCTGCGCGCCGGAGCGATCTAAGGCCTTCCTGCGCCCTCTCTTCTGCTGACTGCTGAGGCAAATGCACGCTCATTCTCACGATTTCGCGAATTGCGCGATCAGGAAGGTTCTTCAGCTCCAAAGTTCGCGGTTCTCGTAATTCCCAGGTATGCGGTTTCTCACGAATCGTGCCGTCTAAATCCCTGTACTTCTTGGGAGGAAACATATCCGCAAAATCGCGGTTGCCCCATTCGTGAGCCGGAAACGTGATTGTCGACGAAAACATAAGACCACCAGGTATATCCGGCGTCACGCTGGCACAGCGGGCCGCCAACGCGACGGGACTTCCAAAGACAGAGCAGTTGTATCGGAGGGGTGTTCCAACGTACCCAACGATCACGCGACCGCTCGCGAGGCCCATGTGAGGACAAAAGCTAAGAGCGTCATGTTCCGCCATCCATCTTGCGACTTGAACTGCTTCTCGAAAAGGGTCATCGGACCCAAATTCTTTTGAGAAGACAATCATCAACTCGTCGCCAATGTATTTGTCGACGATCCCCTTCGTTTCGCGCAATGCCTCTGCGGAAATCCAAGCGAAAAAATTGTTGACAAAAATCAGCGTCTCGGTGGGATTTAGGTCTAGCGTTCTGCTCGAGAAACCAGCTATGTCCGAAAACAACACCGTCGCGTCGATCTCCCGTCCCTTCACTGGGAAGAGCGCGCCCCATCCGGCGTTAAGCTGCCCATCCACGGTCAGAGTGCTGGCAATAAGAAAGTCTTCAAGCGAGTTGAATCGGTACGTTATCATCTTCACTACTCTATGCTACGCCTCACGGAGCGCCTTCCGCAAGAGCTTCACGTAGGACCACAGGCAATAGGCGGCACCGGCGACCACCAACACCAGCGAAGCGTATGCGACCATCGGTACGGCTTTGAGCCAGTTAGCGACCGCAAGGCAGAGGAAGCACGCGAGAATCACACCGACGCTCACCAGTAGCGCGCTGCCCGTATCGGCGAGCAGAGACGCCTTGCTGGCCAGCATCGCCTCTGACTCCGTGAGGATTGCCTCTTGACGTACATTCAGGTACGGCTGCGGCGGGTTCCCGGTGCCGCCCCGCTGCTTGATCTCCTCGTGCTTGGCGCGGTAGCACTTGAAGAGGGCCGGCTTGTCGCCGCGAATGTAGTGCCGCGTCACTACCTCGTCCGCTTCAGCCGATACATACAGGTCATCGGCGTGGTTGTGGAGGAGTTGGTTGAAAGCGCTGATCCTGATCACCGTGAAGGCGGCAACGAGACCCAGTGCTCCAGCTAGCGTCTGAGCGATCGTGCTGAAGGTGTAGTAGAGGGTGGTGTCAAGGCCGTTCACTTTGGCGCCCCTCCAGGTCTCGTCGCGACCTCATGTCCGCACAACTACAAATAGGCAGAACTGTCTAATACCACAAACACTGCAGGTCTTCGCAGTCTATTTCGCTACGCTATGCTCCGACAAGATTGCCGGATCATCTCCACGTGAGAAAGATCTCTAGGCCGCGCGGTGACGCCTGGGTGTAGATCGGCTCGATGGCCTCCAGGAATCGCTCTTCGCCCCGCCAAAAGGGGAAGCTTCCTAACCGCTTGAGCAACGCCGCCGGCACAGACGGCACCCGGACCTCGCCAAACAGGTCCTCAGGCAGGCTGCTACCGCTCCAAAAGCTGGAGATGTCTACAGTAAGCGGCTCTGGTGGCAGGGGGACCTTTGCTCCCATCTTGGTGGGGGTAGATTTTCTCCGGGTGTCCATTTTGGTGGTTTTTCCGCCGGTACCACCTAAGAGCCCGATCAGTTCCTCTCGGCTCTTCCCGCGCAGCTTGAAGATGACAAAGGGGTCGCGGTTGAACTCCTCACCCAACAGATAATGGACCGCCGCGATGTGTTTGCAGGGATTCGACCAGTCCGGGCAGGAGCAGTCCGTGCCCAGATCCTGAAGCTGTTCGGGGAAGAGCGACAGCCCCACGCCCTTGAACGCCTGCTCGATCTCTTGTGGCATCTCTCCGGCCAGGAGTTTGGCCGCAAAGATGGCCTGATGAGACAGCGCCCTGATCAACTTTTGCCAGCCGGCGGCCGATAGCGCCTTGACCCGGATCGTGATGTCGTAAGGCGTGGCCCGGGATCCCTGAACCTTCGCCTTGACTAGCCCCTTGTCAATATCGATGGAGAGGACCTGGCCCTGGCGGGCGTAGGAGCGACCCCGGCCCAACCGTGCGCCGACCTGGAAGCTCTCCAGCACAGCAATCCACCGCTTGGCCCACCAGCTTTCCCCGAACGTGCCGCGTTGGGAGTGAGCCTTGATCCCGCCCTTGGCCTCCCGCGGGCGTGACGGTGGGAAGTACCCATAGTCGTGATACCGTCGCCAGGCCATATCTATTCCCCTATCGCTTCTTTTCTCAACGTGAAGAGGTCCTTCAGTGCAGCGGTCGAAAGCTCGGTCAGCCAGCCCTCGCCCGTCCCGACTACCCCCTCAGCGATCTCCTGCTTGCGCTCGATCATCTCGTCGATCTTCTCTTCCAGGGTTCCCACGCAGAGGAATTTGTGGACCTGAACGTTTTTAGTCTGGCCGATGCGAAAGACGCGGTCGGTTGCCTGGTTCTCCACCGCCGGGTTCCACCAGCGGTCGAAGTGGAAGACGTGGTTGGCGCGTGTCAGGTTCAAGCCGACGCCGCCGGCCTTCAGGGACAGGAGAAAGATCTGCGGGCCGTCACCGCCGGCCTGGAAGCGCTCGACCATGCGGTCTCGCCGCTGTTTTGGGACCCCTCCATGCAGGAAGAGCACTTCGCGCCCGAACACCTCTTGCAGGTGCCGCTGGAGGATGTCGCCCATCTCGGCGAACTGCGAGAAGACCAGCGCACGGTCCCCGACCTGGATGAGCTCCTCCAGCATTTCGGTTAAACGGGCTAACTTACCCGAGCGTCCGGGGATCGCGGAGTTGTCACCCAGCAACTGCGCCGGGTGGTTGCAGACCTGCTTGAGCTTCGACAGCGTCGCCAACACCACACCCTTGCGCTGGATGCCCACGGAAGAGTTCAGCTTGGAGGTGGCGTCTTTGACCACAGCGGCGTAGAGCGACGCCTGCTCCCTGGTCAGCGTGCAGAAAACCTTCATCTCCATCTTCTCTGGCAAATCGGTGATGATGGACTTATCAGTCTTGAGCCGCCGCAGGATGAACGGCCCGGTCAGGCTTTTCAGCCGCTTCACCGCCTCCTGGTCGCGGTTGGCCTGGATGGGGACGAAGAACGTCCGCTTGAACTCGCTCTGCGTGCCGAGGAAGCCTGGGTTGAGGAACTCGATGATGGACCACAGATCGCCGATGTTGTTCTCGACAGGGGTGCCGGTGAGCGCAATGCGATAGCCTGTCTTGAGCGCCCGCGCGGCCTTCGCCTGTTTGGTCTCCGGGTTCTTGATGTTTTGCGCCTCGTCGAGGATCACGCCGGACCATGGCACCTCTTTCAGGGTCTCGAAATCCCGGTGCAGGAGTGCGTAGCTGGAGATGACCAGGGCCTGCTTTTGCGCTTCCGCCTTCAACGCCGCGCCTTTCGTTCTGGCAATGCCGTGGTGGACCATGACGGGCAGGTCGGGCGTAAAGCCGGCGGCTTCTTTCTGCCAGTTACCGACAACAGACGTCGGGCAGACCAGCAGCACCGGCCGTTTGCCGTCTGCTTCCCAGTCCCGTTGAATCAGTGCCAGCGCCATAATGGTCTTGCCGAGCCCCATATCGTCCGCCAGACACGCTCCCAGCCCCCAGCGCCGCAGGAAGGCCAGCCATGAATAGCCACGCATCTGGTACGGACGCAGCGTTCCCTGGAATCCGTCCGGCGCGGGCAGAGACTCAAACGCGGCGCGCCCGTCCAATGAGGCCAGCAGGTCGGCGATCCAGCCTGTGGCGGTGACGCCCTCGAAAGCGATGCCGTCCGGCGCCTTCCCCGCACCCAAGGCCATCCGGACAATCTCGCGTGCGGTGGCGTGACCTGCGGCCTTCTTCCAGAAATCAAGCGCTGTACGGATCTCCTCGGCGTTCATCTGTACCCACTGGCCGCGCACCTTGACCAGGGGCTGCTTGAGGCGCGCCAGGACCTTGAGTTCTTCGAGGGAGAGCCGCTCGCCACCGAGGGCTATTTGCCAGTCGAACTGGACAATCGAATCAAGGGACAGCCCACCGCCTCCTTGCATCTTGGGGCTCTTCACATGAGCGCGGGCGGTCAGGCGCAGCTTTGTTCCCTTACGCGTCCACCATGCCGGCAGCAGGACCCCAACACCCGCCTGTTCCAGCACCGCTGCTGAGTTGATAAGGAATCCATGGGCGCCGGTTGAATCCAGTTCGTAACCGCCCGGGGCGGCTGTCTTCAGGCTGACCTCGATGTGCGAGGAGATCCCCGACACCTGGCCCAGGGACGACAGCAGATATTCCCGAGCATTGAACCCGCCGCCTTTAAGAATCGACGCCTGAGGCCCCTTGGCGTTCCAGGCGTCTTTCGCCGGGATGAGCAGGCTGGGATCGTCAGCAGCCTGCAGCAGATAACGGACATACCACGCACCGCTATCATCTCCGTCGCTATCGGGCTCCTCCAGGCGGAAGCAGAGCCGGAATGGGGTGGCCGTAGAGACGGCGATCGGGTGTTGCCATTCGCGAACCTGAGTGGCAAACTGCGCCAGCGCCGCCGCGTCGCCCTCCATAATCCCATGAGGGGACCGCAGGGCGTACAGCCACTGGTCGTGAACGCTGTCGAAGCCTGTCCTGAGCCCGGTCGAAGGGCCTGTCCTGAGCCTAGCCGAAGGGGTGGACGTCTGCCGCTTGCGCCCCAGTCCTGGCTTTATTGGCGATGGCTGTGGCAGGAGCGCAGGCTTGTCCCCGCATGCTTGAAGCGGGGAGCGAACGAGGTGATCAACAATCCCATCGATGAAGTCGCAGAGCACTGACCGTGAAGCCGTCTCCGGCGGCAAGATACTCTCACGAGTCAACGCCCGGCAGATGTGAGGCATGGCCTTGGCGAGCGTGGCCAGTCTGTCGGCATCTGGTCCGGCAAAGACCGGCCCCCAGCGGGCGCGATAGGCTCCAGTGTCGTCGGTCACCCCGGGAAGAAATTGCTGCCTGGCCACGAGCGCTGCGGCGAAGCGCATGGCCGTCGCCAAAAACGCCAGATCACCTCCGACGACCACGCCCGGCGCCAACGTCTGCCTGCCCACGCAGGCGCAGAGAACCTCGACTGCCTGTTCGGGAGAAAGGGGAAGCGTCGTCACCGTCCAGGGTGTCAGGATGGGTTTGGCGCGGGACTTCGGCGGCTCAGCGATCAAGGGGCTGGATGCAACCGGCTGATTGTCCATGGTGGGCATCCAGGCGATCACGGTCTCGATCTGTTTTGCCTGTCCTGAGCCTAGCCGAAGGATCGGCCGCGAAACTGAATCCCGCCTCCCTCAGGGCCACCGATAGCCCCTTGGCCTCGAGATCGTAGGGAAGAGGTGGGGGGTGGGAAACCTCCGGCTTTCGGCCGCGCCGCCTGGTGGGAAGAACAGCCTCCAATGATGCAGACGTTTCGCCCCAGAGAAGGACTCGGCCGTCATAGACTCCGGAATGCAAGACGATCATCTTCCGATTCTCCCTTCAGCCGTTGCTCAAAATATCGAGAAGCAATCTCACCTTTCGCACTGAGATTGCCGCCTGCCGGAGCTAGGCCGCTGTCAGGTCGAGTGGCTTATTAGCTGACGAGCCTGTCATACTCGGCGTGGGTGCCGATCCAGAACCAGATGAGCCCATCGGAGGCCTCGACCGCAACCGCCCGGTAATGTAGGCCAACGCGCGCCGCCCAGAAACGGCCGACCTTCTTGAACTGGAGCGACGGGTGCGTGGGGTCCGCCTTCAGCATGCCGAATGACTCGTCGGCGAGTTCCCGGATGGAAGCCGGCAGAGCGCGATAACAAGACCAGAGGTCTGGTGAGGCATGGTGATTCACAGCTTGGTGGACTTGCCGGCAGCATGGTCACGCAGGGCGCGGTCGGCCAGGGCGTCGAGCGTGCCCGCCTTCACGTCCGCCTCGAACTGACGATCCCATGCCTCAGCGTCAAATGCGGCAAACCACTGCCGGAACTTCGCGATCTCCTCGGCCGAGAACTCCTGCACTTCCCGCTCGACCTTCTCCACTTTTTCCATTCGCTACCTCCCCCTATGACTCAGTATACCACCTGGTCCGTTCATCCATCTTAGACGGATAACGGCCAAGCTCACCGGCCGACGTAGGAGGTCGGGTGGAGCGCCATGTTATGCCCTGCGTCTCCAGATAGCGGGATCTCGCCGTCCATGAAATACAGCCAGAATCACAAGGGACGCGCCCCTGACCCGAAAGTAGACTGAG
>Ga0315281_10010407_pt1 | contig 12828 bp, 13 predicted proteins | sample YL17G07_0_MG_FD_204540 | JGI IMG/M metagenome (GOLD analysis project Ga0315281, IMG submission 204540) | Sediment microbial communities from Yellowstone Lake, YNP, Wyoming, USA - YL17G07_0 | ecosystem: Environmental > Aquatic > Freshwater > Lake > Sediment | place: USA: Wyoming | collected... | reverse complement strand
TTGTTGACCGACCCGGAACAAGCCGCGGATTTCGTTGCCAAGACCGGCGTCGATGCGTTGGCGATTGCGATTGGCACCTCACACGGCGCCTATAAATTTACCCGGCCGCCCACGGGCGACATCCTCGATATCAAACGCATCAAGGAAATTCATACCCGGCTGCCGAACACCCATTTAGTGATGCACGGTTCCTCTTCCGTGCCGCAAGAATGGCTGCAGATCATCAACAGTTTCGGCGGCGACATGGGCCAGACCTATGGCGTGCCGGTGAAGGAAATTCAGGAAGGCATCAAGAACGGCGTGCGTAAGATCAATATCGATACCGATCTGCGCATGGCCTCCACCGGTGCGGTGCGCAAATTCCTCGCTGAAAACAAGAAAGAATTTGATCCCCGCAAATGGCTCAAGGCCTCCACCAAAGGCATGCAAGATATTTGCAAGGCGCGGTTTGAGGCGTTTGGTTCGGCAGGTCAAGCCTCCAAGCTCAAGGCCATTGGCCTGGAAGCGATGACCAAACGGTATGTTTCTGGTGAATTGAATCCAAAGGTCACCAAGGCCGCGTAATCGCGCTAGCGCATGTTGTACGATGGAACGGGGCCGATGAGGCCCCGTTTTTTTTGCCGCACGGTTAGGCAAGCCGTTCTACACACAAACCGTGATCTAGCTAACACATTGTTCTGGCACAGATTAAAAGAGTGATTAAAGTCACCTGCGGGTAAGACGATAAACCTTACAGAGGGCAAAGATTATTTGCCCGATGGAAGGAAGGTTCGATATGCGTCATTCCCGTCACGTTACCAAGGCAAGCGTTAATCTCGTTGCGCAACACATTCAGCCTTGGGCGTTCAGCTCAGTTTTATTCGCCGCCATTGCGTTGTTGCTGTGCGGCATGCCCGCGCTAACGCAGGCGCGGATGGCCGATGTTGCCGCCGTAACCACCCTCTTCACCCCCCACTCCGCCATGGCGGAAAAGCAAATCGGTTATCTCCAACCCAATTTTAGTCAAACCTATACACAGGCAAATCAGGCCTACGATGCCGGTGAGGTCCATTTGGCCTACCGCTTATGGCAGTCGATCGCGGAACAAGGTAATGCGGAGGCGGCGTTCAAGCTCGGCATGTTACATGATCGTGGTGACGGCGTGGCGCATGATGCCAGCATGGCAGCACAGTGGTATCAGCGGGCGGCAATGGCAGGACATGCTTATGCACAACATAACCTGGGCGTTGCCTATGCCAATGGGGATGGTGTTGAAGCCAATATCGGTACGGCCATTAGTTGGTGGCAACGCGCCGCCGAACAAGGCAATGTGGATTCGCAATATAATCTGGGCATTGTGTATGCGATGGGTACGCATGGCATAAAACAAAATACCGAAACAGCAGAACAATGGTGGCGCAAGGCAGCACAAAGCGGTGACCCCATGGCGCAGTACAACCTGGGTGCGCTCTATGCCAATGGGACCAACGGCAAACGGAATGTCTGCGAGGCGGTGCTGTGGTTGGAAAAATCAGCGCAAAGTGGCATCATCCAGGCCAAGGACATCATGGATGTGATCAAGACCCAGGCCGATTACCGCGCCTGTCATTAAATATTTAGCATAAACCCCTCGTGTCGTGCGCAGGGGTTTTTTTATGAATGAGGATTTTGCATGAAATGGAATAACTTTCTTCACTGGTTACTTTGTTTGATCCTGAGCATGGTCACGGTGACGTATGCCATGGCGGCGGAGGATGCGGAATATCCCTATCGGGCCCGTTATCTGGCGGTGCCGTACGTTGAAACGGGTGATTTTCATAAACGACGCGACAAGACGCTGGTGGTTGACGTGCGCTCCTCGTATGAATATGACACCTTGCGGATTAAAGGCGCGATCAATATCCCGGTTTCCTCCGCCACGTTCTTCGATGCGATACGAAAACTGCGCGATGAAAACCCCAATAAAGAGATCGTGTTTTACTGCAATGGCAAGACCTGCCATAAATCCTATGAAGCGGTGCAAAAGAGTCGCAACAATAAAATCATGAATACCGTCGCCTACGATGCCGGGGTCTTTGATTGGGTCAAGAGTTATCCCGACGAATCGGAGTTGCTGGGCCGCAGCCCGGTGGACCCCAAAAAACTGATCAGCAAAGATCGGTTTAAGGCGCACAGCATCACAGCGGATAAGTTTGAGAGCATGGTGGCGAGTGACAATAATATTGTGCTGGATGTGCGTGATCGCCTGCAGCGCGATGGCGTGGCCTTGTTTCCCGGTATCGACAAAGTGGCGGTCTTGGATGACAAGGCAACACTGGATAAACATATCGATGCCGCACGCCGTGGCAAAAAAACATTATTGTTCTACGATGCGGCGGGCAAACAAGTGGAGTGGCTGATGTATTATCTCGAAGACAAAGAGGTGAAGGATTATTATTTCATGGACGGCGGCGCCGAGGCGTTCTTTAAGAAATTAAACAAACAATATGTGAAATAAAAAAATCTTCTCTCCCTGCCTAAAAAAAGCCGTCGCACCGACGGCTTTTTTGTTTTATAAACAAAAGCCGCTGTTGCTATTTCCTGGTATGCGTCGGCCTTGTGAAATTATATTCGCTAACAGCGTGTTGAAAAACTCGACAGTGAACCCCGATTTGTCGTTCCGGCCAAACGCAGTACGAGCCGGAATCCATTCAAACAAGAGATTACTGGCCGCCGTCTTTAGTCGGCTTGAAGAATTTTATATAAGTACCGCATTTCTCAACAAGATGCAGATTGCAATGTTAATCCGTCTAGCAAACCCATCATCGTACTATAGGCAGTGACACGGCTTACCAGCTGTTTTTTTGAATATAAATACCGCAGAGGCAACAAAGCATAGATTCAGTTTGCTGGTTTCTTCTGCGCTCAAGTAAAGGCTGAACGCAGAAATACACTTTTCTTTTTGCCAGTGATAAGGCAGAATCAAGCCATGGGTAAGGATGAATCAGGCCGTTCGCAATTTACCGTTAGTAACGACTTTCACGACCGGCCGGATAACAAGGTGAATTTTGAATTGTCACATGTCATTTAAACTCATAATAATGAGTTCAACACCGCTCATTTCATTCGCTCTTACCGCCGGATCGCTACGCTTTTCTGGCGGCTGGTTAACGCAACGTTAGGCATTCCAAATGAGTGAGCTGGTTAGACAACTGTACGGGGCTCATTGGGGTAAGGTCGCTGAACGAGTAAAGGAATTTGTTCAATCAAAAGAAGAGGCAGAAGCCCTCGTAAAAGAGCTCGCCACCAACCGAGGATGGAGAGAACGGGTAGCCGCTGCAAAGATCATCACTGTATATCAGCTAAAGGATTTAGTCCCGAACCTAGTAGCTACATTTCATGAAGGCCCGGAATGCTATACATGCCGGGCGTTCTCCAAAATGCTCGCAGAGACTCTTGGCGCGGAGGGAATTTCACTGCTTGAAGAAATGAAAGTCAATTGCCGACCTGACAACTACGGAAACAACATGGTCAAAGTAATCAATGAGGTAATTCAATCAATCAACAAGGCCTAACCTGGCATCAAGAAGGACGCGAAAAAGTGCGCCCTTTAATTTAACGCGTTACAAAAAGGAACCAAAGGTGATCCGAGGAAGCTGTTGCTGTGGTGCCATTAAGTTTGAACTCTCATCTGCGCCAAGCATGATGGGGACGTGTCATTGCTCGCGGTGCAGGAAAGTAGGAGCGAGCACCTTCGTTTTTGTTACGAAGGATTCGTTTCGTTGGGCTCAGGGGCAGGAGTTCGTCGCACGTTACGAACCAGAACCACCCTTCAAATATGTCAGATGCTTCTGCCAAAAATGTGGCACGGCGCTGGGTGAGATCGAGTCGCAGCAAGACTCCTTTCCCATTGCGGCTAACTGCTTGGATGATGATCCCGTCGTTCGCAATCGTTTTCATGAGTTTGTGATCAACAAGCCCGCTTGGTACGAGATCGGTGACGACGCCAAACAATTCGCGGAGCATCCAGTGAAATCGTAATTTATGCATTACAGGAGAAGTAGATGAAGGAAACGTTGAAGCCCGGTATCCGCTATGAGCACAAGTTCATCGTTCCTCCATCGAAAACCGTTCCGGCGCTCTATCCGGAGTCGGACGAGTTCATGGCCATGCCAGAAGTCTTTGCCACTGGTTTCTTGGTCGGTTTCCTCGAATGGGCCTGCATCAAGGCAATCAATCCCCATCTAGACTGGCCACAAGAACAAACAGTGGGAACACACATCGACGTAAGTCACGAAGCGGCAACACCAGCGGGCCTGGAAGTGACCGCAACCGTGGAGTTGATCGCGGTTGAAGGGAGAAAACTTGTTTTTGCTGTGGAAGCCCACGACGGAATAGATCGAATCTCCAAGGGGCGGCATGAGCGGTTCGTGATCAACAAGGAAAAATTTAATGCTAAACTGGATAGCAAAAGGCATAACGCATAGCGGCGTTCAAGCTGGACGCCGCTAACGCGCGGCGCATTTTAACTTTACGTTGGGCTAACAAGAAATAACCATGGAATATCAGCTCGCGCAAGTAAATACGGCCAAGATGCATGCGGATCTCGATGATCCCATCATGTCCGGCTTCGTTGCGCGGCTGGATGAAATAAACGCGTTGGCCGATGGCAGCAAGGGATTCGTGTGGCGTTTCCAAACCGAGGCAGGTGATGCGACTTATCTGCGGCCTTTCGCTGATACGCGGATCTTGTTTAATATGTCGGTTTGGGAAACACCCGAAGATCTCAGAGACTATGTCTATGCGTCCAAACACCTTGAATTACTGAAAGCAAAGACGGATTGGTTTACAAAACTCGGTGAGCCACACCTTGCGCTGTGGTGGATTCAGAAGAATCACCTACCCTCAGTCGATGAAGCCCTTGAGAAACTCCAGATGATAAAGGCAAACGGCTCATCACCCGATGTCTTCACGTTTGCAACGCCTTACCCAAAACCCAACCAGGCGATCAACCGGACGCGCGAAACTGCTGCGCCATTTTAATTTAACAGTGATGCACCATGACCAAACGGAGTACACCATGAATGAACCCATTCCCCCTCAACGCAACGATGTACCTTCAATAAAATCGCTTCTGGAGCGAGTACAAGTATTTGTCGGGATATTACTCGCAGTGGTTGCCGGCTATTCCGCTTGGCAATTGGACTCGGCGGAGAAGTCGCTGAAGAAAACAGAAATAAGCCTGCAGAACCGCGATGCGGATCGAAAGGATTCGGAAGTAATCCGGGTGAACCGCGAGAGCAATGAGAAAAAACAACTGATGGTGTATGACGCCGTGGTTAAGTCATTGGAGGGTGGCGATCAGAAAAAACAGCGGGTCTCAAAGGCGCTGGTAACCGCCATGTTGGAAGACCCGCTGCGCACCGAACTACTGACGGTACTGACGGAGTCGGGCTCGCCTGAAATAAAAAAGGCAGCACAAGCTACGTTGGCAGTAGAAAGCACTTTCAAGGCGGAAGAAGGGGTGAGACGTCCTGCGCAACAGCACAGCGCATCACAATTCGCCGAGTGGGATTTTGACATTTTCTGGTGCGAACGCGCGGGTGATAGCGCGAAGGCACAAGCCGAAAAAATCAAGAAACAGCTGGAGGTTGAGGGCGCAAAAGGGCGGCTTCGCGTTCGACTCCTCCCGGATACGATAAATGCACGACCGGGCTATCAGCATACGGGTTATGTCATTCGTTACAACCTCGGCGAGGAGGCGCAATCAAATCAGCTAAAGATACTGGGCGATAAAATCATTGGTCCCGTCGCAGCGTTTCTGCCGGCAATTTCTCACCAGCCGACACCGTGGTACTTGAGTGCTTTCGTATGTCCCCTGTAGAATTGATTTTACCCCTTTTCCACAAGCGGATTAGGTTGTACACGCTTAACAGGAGAACAGCATGCTGCAAGCCAACCACGCAACAAGGCAAATGCAGCGCATCACGCGGCGTGATGCGGTTTACCCGGCGTCATGATTGACCGCGAGGCAAGAAACAAGTTGGCCGAGCAGATCCGTCATTTCGTGGCGGGACTCAAGGATAACATCGAGTTCGATGATGCGGTGTGGTCGATCCGAACCAAGGATCGCGGGGCGGTCAGAATTCGCGAGGCCATGTGGCACCTCTATGATGACATCTGTCGTTATAAACTGAAGGACGAACGGGCGTTGCCGGAGAAACAGCAAGAAAATATTTCACGCTGCATCCTGTTTCTGAAATCCGAGCTTGCGTATCGGTGGCCAGCAAAATATTGGGAGTTTCCGTTGCTGCGGTGGTTGCTCGGTGTCCTCACGTTGGGTCTTGTGCCAAAATACCTCGACAGAAAATGGAAAGAAAACGGCGCGTGGGAAGTCTGGCCGTTTCTCACCATCGAGGAATTCAATGAGGCCAAACAAAATCCAGTGTACCTTGCAAATGCTTGATACTCAATTAATGTTACAAAAGGAGCCTACTAACCAAGGCGGTTGTTGCGAGGTAGGTCAGCTTCGGTAACAACACACCGACCGCATGCAGCGTTATTAAACAAGGTGGACAGGAATTTGAAACTGTTATTCAGACGGGCAGAGCAAACAAATGCGCGATGTAAGGCCAGCGCGAGCGGCAGAGGTTTAAAATCGTTTGTCTGGTTCGGTATAAATCAAGGGGGTGGGCGTGATAGAGCGATTGCGACAATGCATTCAGCACGGCGTCATTAAAGTGAATGCGTGCCCGCCGGGTCAGCCACTGTGTGTGCCATTGTTGTAAGGTGAGATTGGCGGGCCAGCGTTCCGCGCGGGCGATGGACATGAGCACTTGCTTGATGGATTGCGGCGTTGTCGCGCTGGCAAGTTGCGTGACGGCCTGGCGATAACCTTGCAGGCAACACCACTGTCGATGCACGATGTTCACGAGATACCAACCGCCACGCAGTAACAACAGCCCAAGCACCAGTCCGATGCATGCCGCCAGCCAGCGGTTGACCACCATGAGTCGCGGCCAGCGGATGTCATCACCATGAATCTTGCCGGTCGCGGGATCGAAGTATTGCACCCGTAGCGCAGGCAATGACGGTAGACCTTGGCTGTGCAAGGTAAACGGCAGGCGATAGTCCGCCACACTATGAATTCCCGCCGTCGTCGAAATTTGTTGTGCGGCATGTTGCAGTGGATGGAGGGTGATGGCGTCACTGCTGCGCAATTGCGGTGTCAGTACCGGTAGATCGGCGGCGAGCATGCCGTGCGCCGTGAGTTGCAACTGGGCCTCGGTGAGGCGTTGCGAAAAATGAAATTGTCCAGGATAAGAAATTAAACGCAACTGCAGCGTGCCAACCGGAATGGTGGCGGGCAGATACACCGGTAGTGGTTTGACCTGCAGCACGAATGGCTTCTGATAAAACAAATGGGTGCGCACGCCGTCGCGCACATAGGCAATCGGCGGCAACTCAATGGTTTGTGCGCCGTGTTGTAACGGAAACACGGCCCAGCCGGTAGTGTGGCGTGTCAATGCAGGGATCTGTGCGGTGACAGGTTCACGCTTCACCAACAGCGGGATGGCCTTGGCATTGCTGAGCGTGATCTCCGGTGTGTCAAACACCACAATCGGCGCGGCGGTGGTAAAGCGGCGAGTGACCAAGACTTGCTGTTTGTACCACGGCGTGGTGGTTGATATGTCGTGGGTGATTTCAATCGGCGCTTGTGTTTTTGCATCGATGGGCGGGGTGACGCTGAGGGTAATCGGCTTACTCACACCACCGGCAAAGGACAGGGATGGAATGGTGAGCTGCCCGACGTGATAGGCATAAAGACGTAATTGCCAGCGTTGTTGATGGCTGTGTTTGTTGATCGCGGGGCTGCCCAACGGTTTGATCGCAAAATTTTCCTGCAAGGCGGTGAGCGTGAGGGTATCGAGGGCTTGACTGATCGTGGCGCTGCGCAGCGTGAGCGTCAGCGGCTTGCCGAATTCAATTTGTGGCGACGCGGCCTGCACGGTAAATGCGGCGGCAAAGACGTGAAGCGGCAGACCGGCGAGCACGGCGCAAAGTATGAATACACAGCGCGGTAAAAACGATGGTCGTATCACCACGGTGGCACCTGCGGGACGACGTGCGGCGTGATGACCGGCGCGGGAAAATTTTCTTCCTGTTCAAACAACCGTTGCCAGAGGACACTGTCATCCGCTTGCACAGCGCTGGCTTGGCGCTGAATGTCTTCAACACGGTGAGTGCTGTAGGTCCAGGCCGTGTCATCTTTGTTGTCAACGGATTCGGTGGCGGGTTGGGTCTGGCGTAACGTTTCGCTCGTGTCAGTGGGCGTGATCGTTTGATTCGCCGGTGGTGCTATGACGATGACTTGTTGGGGTGTTGCATTATCCAAGGATAAACGACTCGTATCCAGCGGTACGTCTTCTGCGACGCGTGCGGTGCTGGGGCCGCGTCCCGCGCGTTTTGCCTTGATCGCCTCCTCGATTTGCTGTTGCTGGAATAAGGCTAGCGCATACGCCAAGTTAACTTGAGCGGCGTCAAACCCCGGCCGATAGCGCAGTACATCTTGATAGATGGGCGCCGCCTGTGCATAGGCCTGTAACTTATAATAACTGTTGGCGAGATTAAACAAGGCATCGGCACGTTGTGAATCGGTACGGGCGTCCAGTGTGGCCTGAATAAAATGCATCGCCGCAATTTTATAGTCATGGCGTTGATAGGCGGAATCACCTTCGCCCATGCGTGCGGCGAAACCGGCGATCTGACTGTACAATTTACTCGCCGCCGGATAATCGCCGCGTTGATACGCACGATAGGCTTGATCGAGTGTCGCTTCGCTGGCGTGCAGAGGATCGGCGCGGGTCAGGAGAAAACCGCTCAGTAAGATGGCGCCATAGACGGAAAGGGTGCGTGTTACTTGTTTGGCGGGGCGTTGCTTAAATTGCCAGCTGGCCAACAGCAAGAAAAAAACACCGGTGAGCAGATAGGTTCCGTATTGTTCATGCCAGACGATGATATTTCCGGTTTGAATCGTGTCCTGCGCCGTGGCGGCAAGTAAGGCAATGCCGCGATCGTATAAGGCCAACCAGTCGTTATCATCATCCACTGCCGTGGCGTAACGGCCATTGCCGAGGGTGGCGAGTTCAGTTAATCGATCGGGGTTGAGGCGGGTGATCACCGGTTGCCCTTGATATTGCAGCCAGCCATGTTCTTTATCCGGGATCGCCGCCCCGTCCTGCGTGCCGATACCCAGAATAAATAGCGTGATCGCTTGCTGTGCTAATTCAGTTACGGTGGCTCTCAACCGCTGAGCATGTTGTGCATCAAGCAGATTCGTTTCCCCATCGCTGAGCAACAGTAACGCGCGGGAGTGCTTAACGTCCGCATGCAGTTGCTTTGCGGCGAAGGCCAAGGCGGTTGAAACGTCAGAACCTTCCGTTGGCAACAGACCCGTATGCAGCGTGGTGAGGTAGTGTTGCAACACCTGTTTATCCGCGGTCGGCGGACAAATCAGGTGTGGCTGCGCGGCGAATACCACCAGACCGATGCGTAAGCCGGTCGCGTGCTGTACAAAATGGTTTAACTCGATCTTGGCGCGTTCGATGCGGCTGGGTAAGACATCGCGCGCCGCCATGGAATGAGAGAGATCGAGCACGACAATGACTTCGGTCGCACGCGAGATATCCGTATCAATGATCTTCTCGACACGGCGCGGCCCGGCTGCGGCAACCGCAAAGGCAATCCAGGCCAACAGCAGGAATACGTGCGGATAAATACGGCGCGCCAACGAGGCGGTGGCAGGTAACTTTGCCCACGGTAATAACGCGGCGTCAGCGTATTCATCGCGTCGAGTACGACGAATCAGTGCGGTGATGGCCAGCAGCAACACAGGTTGCAAACACAACAACAACCACAGCGGCTCACGAAAGGCAAAAGACTGCCACCAACTCATCATACGCCACGCCTCAGAAGCGGTACGACTTGCCACACTGTTATCCATGCCACGCCAAGCAACAGCGGCCACAGATACAGTGGCAGATGAATAAATTCAGGCAAGCTTTCAATCTTGCGTAATTCCGCTTGCTGGATGCGCAGCAGCGCCTCGTTTAAATCTTCGGTACGTTTTGCCCAGAAAGATTGACCATGACCGGCCTCGGCGATTTGTTGCAGGAGTAAAAGATTCGCCGGGTGATAAACCAGGCTGCGCGCGTCTTTTTCTTCCGCCGCGTAACTGGCGGCACCGATGGCGATGGCGTGCAGCCGATACCCTTTGTTCGCGAGTAATTGTGCCGCGGCGCGCGGGTCGATATCGCGATCGGGACGGTGGATGTCGGTAATCAAGACAAACACCGGTTTCTCGTTGGCACTTGTTAGCGTGTCGTATTGTTGCAAGGTATAGAGAAGGGCTCGGCTGATGTTGCTCATGCGCCCGGTCAGCACCGCCGGTTCCAGGCGGCGGAGTTGAACTTGCAGTAAGGCGTAATCCGCGGTGAGCGGGACAAAGGTATATGCCTGTTCGGAAAAGGCGATGATCGAAATACGATTGCCCGCCAGGTTTTTTATAAAATGGCTCAGCACGTTCTTGAGCATGGTCATACGATCGGTACGTTGCTGCTGGATCCGGTAATCACGCAACAACATACTGACCGAGGTATCCACCAGGAACACGATATCACGCTGCGGCGGCGGTTCCGGTATTTGCTGACCGATGCGATAGGGTTGCGCCAAGGCCACATGCATTAAAATGATGAAGACGCCATAACACAGCGCTGGTTGCAGGCGTTGCGATGTTTGCGCCCGCCGCGCGCCCGGCAAGACCAATTGCTGTAGTCGATGTGTGTAGGGATGACGATACATCTGGCGCGTGAGTGATTGCAACAAACTATGCCAGGGTGCCAGTCGATGCGGCCAACGCCAGATCATCAGGATTAACAACGCCAAACTGGCGGGTGTCCACCACAACCAGGACGGTTCCAGAAAATGCACGAGGCTAGCGTCTGACATGGAATAGCCGTGCCTGTTGCAATAAGTGCTGCGCTTGTTGAAGCCAACGAGTCAGCTCGTCAAGGCTGGGTGAGGTGGATTGATAACAACCGCGACGTAATTCGGTGCAAAACAATTGCGCTTGGGGATTCTGCGACGCAGGGGCAATCTGGGTTAACTGGCTGACGCCAAATCCTACCTGCAAGGCCTCGGTCACGGCAAAGGCCAATTGTTTGGTGTTGTGGTGATTCAGTTCGTGTGTTATCCGTTTGAGTTGTCGCAGCGCACGTTGTTTGGGTCGGGTGTACCAGTAACGCAGTAATAAAAATAACAAACTGACGGTGATAACTAGCAACACGACGATCAACCACATGGATATTCCACTGGCGGGGGGCGGTGGTGGCAGGATATCGATCCAGGGAGTGAGTTCAGCTGCGGGTTGGGCCATGTCAAGCACCAGGGCCGTGCGTAATAAAGTTCTGATTGGCGAGGATACGCTGATAGCGAATCCCCGCTTGCATCAGCCAACGTTGTGTTTGTGCGTGCTGCTGTTGCATGGTTTCGTTATATCGCAAGCGATACTGGCTGTTTTCACATTGCAGATAATGCGTCGTCGCGTGGTGGCCATCGGCGATGGGATACTGTCCGTGTGCCGGTAAGGTTTCCTCGATAGGGTCCAGCACATGATAGGCCAGCACGGTGTGTTGTTGTGCGAGCGCACACAGGATCGGTAAGTGGGATTCCGCCAGATCACGAAAATCACTGATGAGTAAAATAATACAACCGGCGGCAAGTTGTACTTGCAGTTGGCGCAAGGCCGGGATCAATTCATTGGTCGCGGGTGCAACCGGAAAGGGCGGACAAGGGCTGATCAATTGTTGTAACAACGGTTGCACGCCAACATTGCTGCGTGTGGGTTTGAACCACTGTGCTTGCGGTTCCAATACGACGCCGCCGATGGCGAGTTGCTGGAGTTGCGCGCGGTATAAATAATACACGGCCAGCATCACTGCTTGAGTGACCTTGAGCCGCCGCCGCGTGCCAAAACGCATGGATTCGCCGCGATCCACGACCAGCCAGACTTGCGGGCGGCGTTCTTCCAGAAATAACTTGCGATAATACTGCCCGGTACGTGCAAACAAACGCCAGTTAATAAAACGGGTATCATCCCCCGCGGCATACGGCCGGTTATCCGCAAACTCATAACCACTGCCGGAGAATACCGAGGTGCGCTCGCCCAGTAGCGGATGGATTAGCTCGCGATCAACCTGTAATTGCACTGCAGCGGGAGAACAGGCGGCGTGATGGAGTTGTTGCAAATCCACTTCGCGCAACAACGGTTGCGTGGCGGCGGGTGATGACCACCACGCATGCCTGCGTGTGTGTTGCCACCAGTTCTGGATGGATTGCCAATTCATGATCAGGGAATCGGTACCACCTCCAGCAGTTTGCGCACGATGTCGTCGTTGCTCACCTTGTTGGCGCGTGCGGCAAAGCTGGGAATGATCCGGTGCCGCAAGACATCGGCGGCGATTTCTATCACATCATCGGGGATGACATAATCACGTCCTTGTAAATAGGCATAGGCGCTGGCGCTGCGTACCATCGCCAGCGAGGCGCGCGGTGAGGCGCCGTATTCAATATAACCCAGCCATTCCTTATGCCAGTCTTGTAACTGACGGGTGGCATGTACCAAAGTCACAATGTATTTTTCCAGTGCCGGTTCAATGTGCATCTCGGCGACTTGCCGCCGCGCCTCGATCACGGTGTCGGGATGCAAGCGCGTATCGATGTTCAAATGATCCGTGCCAAAATGCAATTGCCGATCACGCTGCACGATCTCCAATTCTTCCTCGGCATTGGGATAGTCGATCACCACGTGCA
>Ga0315281_10010406_pt1 | contig 12829 bp, 10 predicted proteins | sample YL17G07_0_MG_FD_204540 | JGI IMG/M metagenome (GOLD analysis project Ga0315281, IMG submission 204540) | Sediment microbial communities from Yellowstone Lake, YNP, Wyoming, USA - YL17G07_0 | ecosystem: Environmental > Aquatic > Freshwater > Lake > Sediment | place: USA: Wyoming | collected... | reverse complement strand
ACGCACAAACAACGTTAATATGTGGAAACGACGTTTCGAAATTTGGATCAAGGGCGAATGAACGAGCCCCGCGACACAGGGTTAAGTATCGAACCGCGCCTCATCGTCGAGGAAGGGCTGGCTGCCCGCATTTCTGCACTCGTCGAGCCGGTCATAGAAGGTCTTGGCTACAGGCTCGTGCGCGTGCGCGTGTCTGGTTCCGACGGGACCACGGTTCAGATCATGGCTGAAAGGCCCGATGGCACGATGATAGTCAGCGATTGCGAGGCGATTTCACGCGCTCTTTCGCCAGTTCTTGACGCCGCCGATCCAGTAGAGCGTGCGTACCGGCTCGAGGTTTCCTCGCCCGGCATGGACCGGCCGCTGGTGCGACGCTCGGACTTCGACCGCCATGCCGGGCATTCCATCAAAATCGAAATGACTGCCCCCATCGAAGGCCGCCGCCGTTTCCACGGAACCTTGCTCGGAGTTGAAGATCATGCTGCCCGCATCCGCCATGAACATGTTGCCGAAGGCGGCTCAGCCGATGTGTTGCTTCCCATCGAGAACATGATGGAAGCCAGACTTATCCTGACTGATGATCTGATTGCCGAGTCATTGCGTCGCGGCAAAACCATGGAACGGGAAGCGCGTGAACCACGCGATTCCAACATGCGCCGCGCGGAATCTCCGCGCATATCTCACAAGAATTTCCGCCGCGAAACCGGTCAGCTCCGGAAAGCGGCCCAGCACGATGGAGAGTGACGATGGCCGTCGCCGCCAACAAGCTTGAGCTTCTTCAGATCGCCGACGCAGTTGCTCGTGAAAAATCGATCGATCGCAGCATTGTCATCTCGGCAATGGAAGACGCAATCGCAAAAGCCGCCCGCTCCCGATATGGAAGCGAAACCGACGTACATGCCGAGATCGACCCGAAGAAGGGTGAATTGCGGCTGACGCGTCATATGCTGGTTGTTGAGGCTGTCGAAAATCCGGCGAGCCAGATCGGACTCGATGAAGCCCGCAAGCACAATCCTGCGGCGCAGATCGGCGATACCATCGCCGATGCCCTGCCACCGCTCGAATATGGCCGCATCGCCGCGCAATCGGCCAAGCAGGTGATCGTACAGAAAGTACGAGAGGCAGAGCGCGACCGCCAGTACCAGGAATACAAGGATCGCATCAGCGATATCGTGAACGGTATCGTCAAGCGCGTGGAATATGGCAATGTGATCGTCGATCTCGGCCGCGGTGAGGCCATTATTCGACGCGACGAAATGTTGCCCCGCGAAATGGCGCGAAATGGCGACCGTATCCGCGCTTATATCTACGATGTGCGGCGCGAGCCGCGCGGGCCACAGATTTTTCTTTCACGAACTCATCCGCAATTCATGGCGAAACTTTTCGCACAGGAGGTGCCGGAGATTTACGACAGCATTGTCGAGATCAAGGCAGTCGCCCGCGATCCTGGCTCACGCGCGAAGATCGCGGTGATTTCACGCGATTCTTCGGTCGACCCGGTAGGAGCTTGCGTAGGCATGCGGGGTTCGCGTGTGCAGGCTGTCGTCAATGAATTGCAAGGTGAAAAAATCGACATTATTCCGTGGTCTCCCGATGTCGCGACCTTCATCGTCAACGCGCTGGCGCCCGCCGAGGTTGCCAAGGTCGTTCTCGATGAGGAGAAAGAGCGCATCTCGGTAGTCGTGCCCGACCAGCAGCTCTCGCTCGCCATCGGCCGGCGCGGACAAAATGTGCGGCTGGCTTCGCAGCTCACGGGTTGGGACATCGATATCCTGACCGAGCAGGAAGAATCCGAACGCCGCCAGGCCGAATTCGAGAAGCGCACCAAAATATTCATGGAAGCCCTCAATGTCGACGAGGTGGTTGGTCAATTGCTTGCATCCGAAGGCTTTAACTCGGTCGAGGAGCTTGCGATCGTCGAGGAGAAGGAACTCGCCGGCATCGAGGGTTTCGACGAGGATACGGCCCGCGAATTGCAGGAGCGCGCGCGTGACTATCTCGCGCAGATTGAAGCTGAACTCGACACCAAACGAACAGAACTCGGCGTCGCCGATGAATTAAAAGAAATTCCCGGAATCACCATGAAGATGCTGGTTGCCTTTGGTGAGAATGACATCAAGACAATCGAGGATCTCGCAGGCTGCGCGACCGACGATCTCGCGGGCTGGACCGAACGCAAGGACGGAGAAGCGGTCCGCAACGCCGGTATTCTCGACGGTCTCGAACTTTCAAGAGAAGAATGTGAGACGCTCGTCATGCAGGCACGCCTCAAGGTTGGCTGGATCACCGAAGCCGATCTCGCCACGCCACCCGCCGAGGAAGAGGCGCCAGCCGAGGAAGTTGCGCAGTAGAAAACGGAAGAAGATACGGTCTGATGCTGGCACGTCTGGACGATACTGAAGCCGATACCGGCCCGAGAGGTTTAACCCCGGGGACGGAACGCCTTTGCCTCGTCACCCGAAAAATCAAGCCAACCGCCGAAATGATCCGTTTTGTCATCGACCCAGATGGCGCGGTGGTTGCAGACCTCAGACGGCGTCTGCCAGGCCGCGGCGTATGGATTACGGCAACGCGGGCAATGATTGTTGAGGCAATCAAGCGCAAGACTTTCCGGCAGGGTTTCCAGCAAGACATCAAGACCGCCGTCAATTTCGTCGAAACCGTCGAGGAACAGCTTGTTCGATCGGCGCTCAATGCGCTTTCGATTGCCCACAAAGCAGGAGGAGTGGCGATCGGCTTCTCTCGGGTTGAAGCAGCCATCGGCGACCGAAGGGCCTTAGCCTTGATCCATGCGGCCGAAGCCGGAGCTGAAGGGGTACGCAAGATATTCCAGGCGCTATCCTCCCGCATTGAGCCCGATGCCGGTGAAATTCCGCAAATTCGAAAATTTACCTCGGCGCAATTGGATTTGGCATTAGGCCGGTCAAATGTGGTACATGCAGCCCTGCTCGCAGGGCCCGCGAGCGAGACGTTTCTTTCGCGCTGGCAATTTCTTGAATATTTTCAGGCGGATGGGCCGGAAAACGCTATAGCCTTGGCTGGCCAAACGGATGTGACGCAGGATCGGGAACGGAATGGCTGAAACCAAGAACCCTGGCGACAAAAAACTGTCGATGGCCCCCTCGAAAACCCTGTCGCTCAAACGCAGCGGGGGCGAGCAGGGAGTCGTGCGCCAGAGCTTCAGCCACGGCCGCACAAAGGCCGTGGTCGTGGAGAAGGTAAAGAGCCGTGTCGCCGCTCAGCCGGGTAAACCGGCTAAACAGGCAAAGGCGCCAGAACCCCCATCGGCCGCAACACCAGCGGCAGCGCCATCCGCTCGCACGACCGCTAAAACCGCCGCTCCCGCTGCTGCACCAGCCGCCGCACCAAAACCATCAGGTGTGGTGTTGCGCACGCTCACCGAAGAGGAGCGCAGCGCCCGCGCCCACGCTCTTACGGATTTTCGTTTTCGCGAAGCTGAAGAACGCAAGATCGCGGAAGAAGAAACACGTCGCCGTATTGAACGCGAATCGCGCGAAAAGATCGAGCGTGAAGCCGCTGAAACGCGCAAGCGTGAGGAGGAGGATCGCCACCGCCGCGAGGACGAGACCAAACGCAAGGCAGAACAGGAAGCCAAGAAACGTTTCGGCGGAGATGTATCTACCGCGTTGAAGACACCCGGCGGACGGCCGGCGCTCGAAGCAGATGATGATGAGGGGCCGCGCAGTTCTCGCCGCGGTCCAGGAGGAGGCCCCGCACGGCCCGCTCCGGCGCCGAAGCCTCAGCGCCCGGTGGGTGAGAAGCGTCGCGGCCGGCTCACTGTAGTGACCGCGCTGAGTGCCGATGATATCCGCGAGCGTTCAGTCGCTTCCTTCCGCCGCCGCGTTCAGCGGTTGAAGGGGCATGCAAATGAAGAACCGAAAGAAAAACGCGTTCGCGAAATTATCGTTCCTGAAACAATCACCATCCAGGAACTTGCCAACCGCATGGCCGAGCGCGGCGTCGATGTCATCAAGCTGCTGATGAAGCAGGGCCACATGGCCAAGATTGCCGATACGATCGATGCCGATACTGCTCAGCTCATCGCCGAAGAATTGGGTCATACAGTACGGCGCGTCGCGGAATCGGACGTGGAGGAAGGCCTGTTCGATAAGGCTGACGATCCGGAGAATCTTGTCCCCCGGGCTCCCGTTGTGACCATCATGGGTCACGTCGACCACGGCAAGACATCGTTGCTCGACGCCATCCGCTCGACCAATGTGGCAGGCGGCGAGGCCGGCGGCATCACCCAGCACATCGGTGCTTATCAGGTGACGGCGCCATCAGGCGCAAAGATCACATTCATCGACACACCGGGTCACGCCGCCTTCACGGCGATGCGAGCACGCGGCGCCAAGGTGACCGACATCGTCGTGCTGGTGGTTGCAGCCGACGACGGAGTCATGCCGCAGACAATCGAGGCCATCCATCACGCCAAGGCCGCCAAGGTCCCAATGATTGTGGCTATCAACAAGGTCGACAAGCCGGATGCAAAACCGGAGCGTGTGCGCACCGAATTATTGCAACATGAGGTGCAGGTTGAATCGCTCGGCGGAGATGTGCTCGATGTCGAAGTATCGGCGACCAAGAAACTCAATCTCGACAAATTGCTCGAAACGATTGGCCTGCAGTCCGAAATCCTCGATGTCAGGGCCAATCCGAGCCGTCCAGCCGAAGGAACAGTGATCGAAGCGAGGCTCGACCGCGGACGCGGTCCAGTTGCGACTGTGTTGGTACAACGCGGCACGCTCAAGACAGGCGATATCGTTGTCGCCGGCTCCGAGTGGGGCCGCGTGCGTGCGCTCGTTTCCGATACCGGCGCCTCAATCGAATCCGCCGGCCCCTCGACGCCGGTCGAGGTGCTTGGCTTCAATGGCACGCCTGAAGCCAGCGATCTCCTTGCTGTCGTCGACACCGAAGCGCGAGCGCGAGAAATCACGGAGTACCGCGCACGGCAGAAACGCGACAAGATGGCCGCGCGCGCGACCGGCATGCGTGGCTCGCTTGAACAGATGATGAGCCAGATCAAGACGACCGGCCGCAAGGAGTTTCCGCTTGTCATCAAGGGGGACGCGCAAGGCTCGATCGAGGCGATCACCAGCTCCCTGGAGAAGCTTGGCACCGATGAAGTGGGCGCGCGCGTGCTCCATGCGGGAGCTGGCGGCATCACCGAATCGGACATAACATTGGCGGCCGCATCGGGCGCGGCCATCATTGGCTTTAATGTGCGCGCCCACAAGGAAGCGCGCGAGGCAGCCGAACGCAGCGGCATCGAGATTCGCTACTACAACATTATCTACGATCTCGTCGAAGACGTAAAAAAAGCCATGTCCGGCTTGCTTGCGCCGACGTTGCGCGAAACCATGCTTGGCAATGCGTTGATCCTGGAAATCTTCGCGGTTTCCAAGGTCGGCAAGATCGCTGGCTGCCGTGTCACCGATGGCAAAGTTGAGCGCGGCGCCAACGTGCGCCTGATCCGCGACAGCGTTGTGGTCCATGAAGGCAAACTCTCCCAGCTCAAGCGCTTCAAGGACGATGCCCGCGAAGTGGCCAGCGGCCAGGAATGCGGCATGGCCTTCGAAAATTATCAGGACATGCGGCCAGGCGACGTCATCGAGTGTTACCGGGTGGAGTCGGTGCAACGTTCACTTTGAATATTGAAACTCGGGCGCACGTTAAAGCACTTTCAGGAAAAGTGGAATCCGGTTTTCCGTCCGAAAGTGCGAGCAAAAAATCTAGAGCGAATTCATGTTTCCATGAAACATGAATTTGCTCTAGAGCATTTTCCGGCGAAGTGGATACCGGTTCGCCGCAGAAAATGCGACCAAGCAAAGAGATAGAGCGCTTTCATGATTTCACTCAACATGAAAGCGCTCTAACGCTTCAATCCATCATGTCTGGGCGTGACCTGGTTACCTGACAGACAAGACGCGCCGGAATTTCGATGGCTACGTGAGCCCATGCTCGTACAGGGCGAATCTTGAGAACCAAAGCTTGAGAACCAAGGCTTGAGAACCAAGGCTAAGGCTGTAGATATCCATGTCACGTCCTCGTCACCGTGAATCCGGTTCCGGTCCCTCGCAGCGCCAACTGCGCGCAGGCGAGTTGATCCGCCATGCTCTAGCCGAAGTATTCTCGCGCGGCGAGGTGCACGATCCTGTCATCGAGAAGCATCTGATCACCGTGCCCGAGGTGCGAATGTCGCCCGATCTGCGGCAGGCCACGATCTATGTCATGCCACTGGGCGGCCATGATGTGCCGGAGGTGCTCGAGGCCCTCGACCGTAATAAAAAATTTCTGCGCGGCGAGATTGCACATCGCGTGAACCTGAAATTTGCGCCTGAAATTCGCTTCCAGATCGACGAGAGGTTCGCCGAAGCCGAGCGCATCGAGAAACTGCTGCGCTCGCCAAACGTCAAACGCGATATCGGTCACGAAGACGACAAGGACTGACGATGCATGAGGACGCGCCGCTCTCGGCGGAAAAAGCATCGGAAGATCAGGCTCATCCATCGCCAGTCAGCGGACAGCGCAAGCGTGAAAAACGCGACGTGCATGGTTGGGTCGTGCTCGACAAGCCTGTTGGCATGACATCGACACATGCGGTTTCGGTTGTGAGACGACTGTTCACCGCCAAAAGTGCGGGCCATGCCGGTACGCTCGATCCGCTCGCCTCGGGATGTCTCCCGATCGCGCTTGGCGAGGCGACCAAGACCGTGCCTTTCGCCATGGATGGCCGCAAGACTTATCGCTTCACCGTACGCTGGGGCGAGGAACGCAATACCGATGATGCCGAGGGCCAGGTGACTGCCACCAGCGACTTCCGTCCGGACGCTGCCGCGATCCGCGCGTTATTGCCGCGATTTACCGGCACGATCATGCAAGTCCCGCCGCGGTTTTCAGCTATCAAGATTGCCGGGGAGCGCGCCTACGACATCGCCCGCAATGGCGGGGTCGTGGAGATCGAGCCTCGGCCCGTTAACATCTTCCGGTTCGACCTCGTTGAAACGCCCGACCCCGACCATACGGTTTTCGAGGCCGAATGCGGCAAGGGCACCTATGTCCGCGCGCTTGCCCGCGATATGGGACGCATTTTGCGATGCTTGGGGCATGTAACGGCCCTCCGTCGCACCTCTGTAAGCCCGTTTACCGAAAAAGACATGATTCCACTGGAACGGCTTGAGGCTTTATGCCATAGAGCCGCAGCCAGCGAGGGAAGCCTCGCTGACGCACTACTGCCCGTCGAGACCGCGCTGGACGACATCCCGGCGCTGGCCATCAGCCGGGCAGATGCGGCAAGGCTCCACCAGGGCCAAGCCGTTCTACTGCGCGGACGGGACGCTCCCGTGTTGCACGGTCCAGTCTATGTCATGGCGTCTGGCAAACTCATTGCCCTCGCTGAAATAGACAAGGGTGAGATCGTCCCCAAGCGCGTGTTCAACCTCGCCGGCCTGATAGGCAGCGCCGGCCGACAAGAAGAAGGTCATTAACGATGTCGCTTCCTGCGGGCCGCAAGGCCGAAGTCATCAAGTCATATGCAACGAAGTCTGGCGATACGGGTTCACCAGAGGTCCAGGTAGCCATTCTGTCCGAACGCATCAACTACCTGACAGATCATTTCAAAACACATGTGAAGGACAACCATTCGCGGCGGGGCCTGTTGAAACTCGTATCGCAGCGCCGCCAGCTTCTCGATTACCTCATGCGCACCGACGAGGCGCGCTACCAGAGCCTGATCGACAAGCTTGGCATCCGCCGCTGACAAGCTGTTGCGCGGGCTCGTCCCGCGCATATTGAAGCGGATAGCGTCATGCATCCGCTATTTGAAGTTGGCGGCAAATGCCGCCGAACGAGTACCGGCCGTCAAGAGACGTCCCGGACCACATGAAGGGTCTGAAGGCCATGGCAGGATCGCTGGATGCTGATGCGGGGTGCGAATTTTTCGCGCGCAGCAGCCTCTCGCCGTCTTGCTCATGGCTTTCGCGGCTTACCGAAAACCATGAGAGAAAATCAAAATGTTCAATATCTATCGAGTTGAGCTCGAATGGGGCGGGCGCAAGCTCGTCCTTGAGACAGGAAAAATAGCCCGCCAAGCCGATGGCGCCGTGCTCGCCACCTACGGCGAGACCACTGTGCTGGCGACAGTCGTCGCCGCCAAGGAGCCGCGGGAAGGCGTCGACTTCTTGCCGCTGACCGTCGACTACCAGGAAAAGTATTACGCCGCTGGCCGCATTCCGGGCGGCTATTTCAAGCGCGAAGGCCGTCCGACCGAGAAAGAGACTTTGGTCTCCCGCCTGATCGACCGGCCGGTGCGTCCGCTGTTCGCGGATGGCTGGCGCAACGAGACGCAGATCATCGTAACCACCTTGTCGCACGATCTGGAAAATGATCCCGACATCCTGGCGCTGATCGCCTCCTCGGCGGCGCTGACGCTGTCGGGCGCGCCGTTCATGGGCCCGATCGGCGCCGCGCGCGTCGGCTTCATCAACAACGAATACGTGCTCAACCCGCAGATCGACGAGATGACGGAAAGCAAGCTCGACCTCGTGGTGGCCGGCACCGCCGACGCCGTGCTGATGGTCGAGTCGGAAGCGAAGGAACTGAACGAAGACATCATGCTCGGCGCCGTGATGTTTGGCCACCGGCACTTCCAGCCGGTCATCCAGGCGATCATCGATCTGGCGGAAAAGGCCGCGAAGGAGCCACGCGAGCTCAAGGTGATCGACAACGCCGCGCTGGAAAAGGAAATCCTCGCGCTGGTCGAGAAGGACGTGCGCGCCGCCTATTCCATCCCGCGCAAGATGGAGCGCCAGAATGCCGTGGCCGCCGCCAAGGCAAGGGTGATGACGCACTACTTCCCCGAAGGTAAAGAGCCGGCCTACGACAAGCTGCGGGTCGCGGGAGTCTTCAAGGAACTCGAAGCCAAGATCGTGCGCTGGAACATTCTCGACACTGGCAAGCGCATCGACGGACGCGACCTCAAGACCGTGCGCCAGATCATCGCCGAGGCCGGCGTGCTGCCGCGCGCCCACGGCTCGGCGCTGTTCACCCGCGGCGAGACCCAGGCACTGGTCGTCACCACGCTCGGCACCGGCGAGGACGAGCAGTGGATCGACGCGCTACAGGGCACCTACAAGGAGTCTTTCCTGCTGCATTACAACTTCCCGCCCTACTCGGTCGGCGAAACCGGCCGCATGGGCGGCACCAAGCGCCGCGAGATCGGCCACGGCAAGCTCGCCTGGCGCGCGATCCATCCGGTGCTGCCGTCGAAGACCGACTTCCCCTACACCATCCGCGTGGTGTCGGAGATTACCGAGTCGAACGGCTCGTCGTCGATGGCCACCGTTTGCGGCGCCTCGCTGGCGCTGATGGACGCCGGTGTGCCGCTCGCGCGGCCGACCGCCGGTATAGCCATGGGCCTGATCCTCGAGGACAAGCGCTTCGCGGTGCTGTCCGACATTCTCGGCGACGAGGACCATCTCGGCGACATGGACTTCAAGGTGGCCGGCACCGATGTTGGCATCACCTCACTGCAGATGGACATCAAGATCTCCGGCATCACCGAAGAGATCATGAAGGTGGCGCTCGGCCAGGCCAAGGACGGCCGTCTGCACATCCTCGGCGAAATGTCGAAGGCGCTCACCGCGGCGCGCGCCGAGCTCGGCGAGTACGCCCCGCGCATCGAGATGTTCAAAATCCCGACCGACAAGATCCGCGAGGTCATCGGCACCGGCGGCAAGGTCATCCGCGAGATCGTGGAGAAAACCGGCGCCAAGATCAATGTCGATGACGACGGCACGGTGAAGGTCGCCTCCGCCAATGCCGAGTCGATCAAGGCCGCGATCACCTGGATCAAGTCGATCGCATCCGATCCTGAAATTGGTCTCATTTACGATGGCACGGTCGTCAAGGTGATGGATTTTGGCGCGTTCGTGAATTTCTTCGGCGCCAAAGACGGTCTTGTCCATATCTCACAACTCGCTGCACAACGCGTCCAGAAGACGACCGACGTGGTCAAGGAAGGCGATAAAGTGAAAGTCAAGCTTCTGGGCTTCGACGAACGCGGCAAGGTGCGCCTCTCCATGAAAGTCGTCGATCAGCAGACAGGCGAAGACCTCGAAGCCAAGCACAAGGGCGAAGCCTCCGAACAGCGCGGGGCGGCTAGCGGAGAATAACCGGCAAAGGTGCTCCATTGCCGATGATCTGATTCAACAGAAACCAAAGGCGGCCGGCGCAACGGCCGCCTTTTTATGTGTCAAAAAAGATCGCTCGTATTTGGCCATATAATAATCGCAGCCCGCGATCCGCGCGATCCGCAACTGACATCCAGACTTGAAAATTGCGTGTGAAAGAACGTTACCCGCTTGATTTATTCAATAAGATCAACGTCTTATAAATAAAAGACCCGTTTGTGATCCCCATCACGTCGCAGATCCACGTGAGGGTATAATATTTATTTTAATTGCAACGGTATCTTTTTACGTAGGGGGAAATCCGATGTTGAAGCAACAAAACAAACGCCGTTCTGGATTCGCGCGCTTCTTCGCCGAAATTCATGCCGGTTATTGCGAAGGCCAGAAGGTTGCGCGCCGTTACCGTACGTTGTCGCGGCTCCCCAACCGTGAACTGCATCAGCGAAGACTGCCCCATAGCGGCATCTCTCAGGCGGCTCTGGCGGGCGGTTTGTGAGTTAGGAAAATACGGATTTTCTCGTACTTCTTGTTCTGAGTGTCATCTACCTGGGAATACCATCTTCGATCTACCTCAACTTCGGTCATCCGGCCACCCGCCCGCACCGCAAGGTGTGGGCGGATTTTTTCAGGCGCCAGCGTGAATGTTTGCGCTAGATTTTTTTGTTCGCACTTTCGGACGGAAACCTGGATTCCACTTTTCCTGAAAGTGCTCTATGGTCGATATTATGCTCCCTGCCATTATCGTCCGGAACAATGAGCGATCATGACAAAACCCAAGCAAGTGCCATTGCAATCGCATATTCTATCCGCGCTGCCGAAGCAGCTGTTGGAGCATCTGTTCATGGCGGCAACACCCGTCAGCCTTGCAGCCGACGAGGTGCTTTTTCTTACCGGCGATGCAGGTAATGGCTGTTATCGCATCGAGCAAGGTTTGCTCAAAGTCAGCGTCCTCTCGCGCAACGGCGCGGAACGCATTCTCTCCATCCTGGGCGCGGGCGCAATCGTCGGCGAGCTTGCAATTATCGATGGACTGCCGCGCTCGGCCTCGGTGACGGCCATTCGTGATTCTGAGTTGAGTTTCATCAGCAAGGCCGCATTCGAGGCCTTCGCCAATAAATATCCGGATATCTACAAATCCCTTGTGATCATGCTGGCCTCCCGCCTGAGAGAAACCGATGAAGTCCTGGCGGCGGCAAGTTTTCTGCCATTGCGGGGGCGGCTCGCAACCACCATGCTTGAGCTTGCAGGTCACTTCGGCCAAGACATCAGCCCCGGACGCACTCTCATTCGTCAAAAGATTGGCCAGAGCGATCTTGCAGCGATGGCTGGAATCGCGCGCGAAAATGTCAGCCGCATCCTCAACGACTGGAAACGCCGGCAGTTGGTGAGCCAGATGTCAGGTTACTATTGCATCGAGGATAAGACCAAACTTGGACAAGAGATCGACGGGTAAAACCGCCGTCTCCCTATAGGCCGGTCAGTTCCATCGCCACACGATCCATATCGCAGCGATCAGGCCAAGTGCGAACAAACCGCTCGCAAGCTTGAGCCATTGCAGGCGTGCGGCCATTGCCATGATGTTCTTATCCTGACCCAATCGATTGAGCGCACGCTCATTATGAAAGAACGGATCTTTCATCATCGGCCCCGTGTGGCTTTTGCCGGTTGACGCGTTGGCGAAAGTGGACGACCGGAATTTTTTATTCCAGGTATCTCAGTCATGAGTTGGCCAAGTGTGGCAAAGTCTGCCTTGCGCGGCAAAAGTGCGATGCCCTTGCAAGCACAATGGAGCAATCAGGTTCTGGATGCGACTGGGTTTTTGCGATCCTGGCCGTAGCATTTATTGCGAGACGTCCTTGATGGCGCCGTTATTTTCAGCAACCGGACCAGCGGCGACGTCGGCCTTGAGCGCATCCGGCTGTGGCATCGCGATGATGTTGTAGCCGGAATCGACGAAATGGATTTCGCCGGTCACGCCGCCCGACAGATCCGACAGGAGATAGAGCGCTGCTCCTCCTAATTCGTCGAGCGTCACGCCGCGCTTCAATGGCGAGTGCCGCTGCTGGAAGGCGAACATGAAACGCGCATCGTTGATACCCGCGCCGGCGAGCGTGCGGATCGGCCCCGCCGAGATCGCATTGACGCGAATCCCATTCCCGCCGAAATCAACCGCGAGATAGCGCACTGATGCTTCGAGCGCGGCCTTGGCGACGCCCATCACGTTGTAGTTTGGCATCGTGCGCAAACCGCCGTTATAGGTCAGCGTGATCATCGCCCCGCCCGGCGCCATCAAGGCTGCCGCACGCTTGGCGATCTCCGTGAAGGAGAAGCAGGAAATCACCATGGTGCGGACGAAATTCTCTCGCGTGGTGTCGGCATAGCGGCCTTTGAGCTCGTTCTTGTCGGAGAAAGCGATTGCGTGGACAAGAAAATCGAGCGAGCCCCATTTGCGCGCAAGCTCCGAGAATACCCCATCAACCGATGCGATATCTTCCACATCGCAAGGCAGCATGAAATCCGACCCGATCGATTGAGCGAGCGGCTTCACGCGCTTGCCGAGCGCCTCGCCTTGATAGGTGAACGCAAGCTTGGCGCCGTGTGCGGCAAGCACCTTTGCA
>Ga0315281_10010404_pt1 | contig 12830 bp, 11 predicted proteins | sample YL17G07_0_MG_FD_204540 | JGI IMG/M metagenome (GOLD analysis project Ga0315281, IMG submission 204540) | Sediment microbial communities from Yellowstone Lake, YNP, Wyoming, USA - YL17G07_0 | ecosystem: Environmental > Aquatic > Freshwater > Lake > Sediment | place: USA: Wyoming | collected... | reverse complement strand
CTCCACGCGAATGGAATCGGCGAACATCTCGCCGCTCGGAGCGGGTTCGATGATCGCCTGATAGATCGCGGGCAACAACGGCTTGATGTCTTCAGCGGAGAGATTGCGATAGACCGATCCGATGCTGCCGCGAGCGCGACCGTCCTGGTTCCTAAGCCCGGCCCTCACGGCTTTGTAGAGCGCTTCGCGATCCACGCCATCAAGCGACCGGCCCAGCATCCCGCCGCGATCAAACAGGGCGAAGGAGAGATACCGCTGCTGCATGCCGCGCGGGTCGTTCTGCGGGTCCACCTGAGCCAGCAGTTCGAGGAGTTGGGGAACCGTCTGCATGGCGGGAGCGCCGATGGCTGCGAGCGCTTCGGCCGCCTTGATGCGCAGCCAGAGGTCTTGTTCCGCCAATGATCTGCGCAGCGGTTCGATGGCCGGCGCTCCACGCCCGCGCAGCGCGATCAGGGCCTGGCAGGCACCGTAGCGGGAATTCAGCGCGGGAGACTCCAGCATTTTCACCAGGGGTGGAATGGAGACCTCCTTGCGCCGGCCCAGCGCCATCGCGGCCCGCTCGCGAACTACCGGCGACCAACTGCCGAGGCGCTCAAAGAGTTGATCTTCGCTGAGCTTGTCGTAGGCGCTGTTGCGGTCCTTGTTGCTCCAGCCACGGCCATCGAGGATGAGCGCCTGCGCTGCCGCGGCGTCCAACTGCGGGGTGACACCCGGGCGTTTGCCGGTCAGATAAATCTTCTTCAGCGGCATCGCGTAGGCCAGGAGGTAAACGCCGGTGCAGTCCCAACCGCCGTAGCTGTCGTTGCCCGGCTCGGGCGGGCCTTGGTGGAGGAATGTGCCGTCCCAGCGGCGCGCGAAGTCGAAATACCAAGCGCCGAACTCGTTCATCCACGCCCCGGTCGCATGCGGGCCGGACTGGGCGACGCCCGGGATTGACCACAGCATGTTAAAGAAATTGCCGGTGTGCCCGGTGTCGCGCTCTGGTCCGTGGGAGGCGACGCTCATGCGGGAAAAGAACTCGGCGCCTTTCGACTCGCCCAACAGGTTGAACAGGACGGCGGCCATTCCGCACTTGCCGTTGTCGTCGTGGTTCTCAATCCACGGGTGATGGTCGCCGTAGGGAACCGCGCCTTTGCCGATGTAGAATCGCAACAAGCGGGCACTGAGTTCGATGGCGCGCGGCACCTCCGGCTCTTTCACGCCGGCCTCGCGAGCCAGCACCAACGAAATGGTCAGCGGCACTCCCGGAGAGTTCATCATCCCGTAGCCACCGAGGCGGCCGTCGGGCCTCGCGAAGCCATGGCCCCACGAGCCGACCGCACTCTGGCCCCTGGCGGCTTCCAGCACGAGGCGTCGCAGTCCCGGCATGACCGACTGGTCGCCGGTCGCCATCACATACTCGGAGAGCAGTATGATGACGTAGCCGTAGTGCCAAGTCTGCATCGAGTCGGACGAGTAGCCCGCCGCCCATTGGGCTTCTTTCTTGATCAGCGGGAGGTAGGCGGGATTGCCGCTGGCTAACAAGGCGAGCGCATTGAAGGAACGCACGATGGGATCCTCTTTATGCGAGGATTTCGCCACTTTTTCGGCAAGCGCCTTGCACCCTTGCTCAAGAATGCGCTTCGATTTTGAGCAGTCAAAAGGCGCAGTGACGCTGTAGTTGCCGAGAACCGGAAGTTTGACGACGACCTCCTCGGATTTGCCGGCCCGCCAGCGGATCAGAGTTAGTTTTCCTCCGCCCGCCTCGGATTCGGCGGTGGTGAGTGCTTTGCCGAATTCGGTGCGCGGGTCGTAGGAAAACGGCTTGCCACCGACACCAAGGATGACGTCCCCGACCGCGAGGATGCCATCTGCGGGAGAACCCTTCTCCACTTTGGTGATGGAAATCTGCCGCGCATCGGTGGTCACCATCTTGTCGCAATACATCCACCCGCGCAGCCCCGTGGGGCCGAGATTCCAGTCGTGCTTTGCGCCTGCGGGAATGGTGCCGCCTTTGGTGAAGTCGGGCACAATCATTTCGTTCTTCGCACCGGCGGCGGCCGGTCCGGGAGCGGCCAGCATCGCCGCAATGGCTAGAGTGGAGAGGGTGGCAATGAGATGGTTTCCGGTGGTCATGGTGTGGTTTCTCGTGGGGGCGGTTCCTGTTTGCATGTTTGAAACTGATAAGAAATTGCTTTCTGGCGCGCCCGCTTGTACTTGGCGTTGCGCGGGTGAGCGATTGGAATCCACCATGACGTAGCTTAAGCCTTCGTCCGGGGTGCGGCTTTCGTTGGCAGCCGGGGTGGTGGACGCGAACCAACGCTCGTCAATGCCGCCGCGGTTACTGATAGGAAATTTGATTTGGCGGCGGGGATGCGGCCGGAGCATGGGGGGAGAGGGGTTTGGGGAGAGGGGGGCATGTTCGGTTCTCCTGGATGTCCGGTGTTACTGGTTCCAGCGTCCATTTTGCGTGCCAAGAGGTCTTGTGAGCCGCATCCGGCCCCGCAGGGCCCCGAATTCGCGTGATTGCAATAGTATATCTCAGTTCTCGGCATTGTCAAGTGCCGAGATGACAGGATTCTCCCGCCGATATGGCAGGAACTTCAGGCCTGTTTCAGGGGTCCCAGGACGGTTCGGTTTGCTCCAGTGCCTCCCAGCGGGCGTATTCCATGAAATCTGGATCGACTTCGTACGTCAGCCGGGAATCCGGGACGTGGGCCTGGCGGCCTGTCTGGGATGGGCTGGTCGTTCGGGGCGGGCCGCGGGTCGAGGTGCAACGCCGGGCCCATCGCCATTTAGCCAGCGGGCTAGCCCGCCGCGCGGCGGGCCCCCGCCGGCGGCGCTACAGGCGCACCGGAACGCCGCGCTTGGCCAGGTACTCCTTCATCTCGCGGATCGTGAACGTGCCGTAATGGGCGATGCTGGCCACCAGCACGGCGTCGGCGTGGCCCTCGGCGATGCCCTCGTAAAGATGCTCGAGTTCTCCCGCCCCGCCGCTGGCGATCACCGGGACGCTCACGGCGTCGGCGATGGCGCGGGTCATGGGGATGTCGTAACCGTCCTGCGTGCCGTCGGCATCCATGCTGGTGGGGAGGATGGCGCCGGCGCCCAGGTCCTCGGCCTTCCGGGCCCACTCGACGGCGTCCAGGCCGGCGGCCTTGCGGCCGCCGCTCACCATGACCTCGAAGCCCGACGGCATCTCTTCGTTTCTGCGCGTGTCGATGGCCACCGTGATGCACGCGCTGTCGAACTTGTCGGCGGCCTCGGCCACGAACTCCGGCCTCAGGACCGCCGCCGTGTTGATCGAGACCTTGGCGGCGCCGGCGGCCAGCAGGTCTTCGATGTCCTTCACGGCCTTGATGCCGCCGCCCACGGTCAGCGGCACGGTGATGCGCTGGACGGTGCGGCGGACGACGTCCATGAGGGTCTTGCGTTTTTCGACCGTCGCGGTGATGTCGAGCAGCACGAGTTCGTCCGCCCCTGCCGCGCTGTAGGCCGCGCCCGCCTCGGCCGGGTCGCCGAGTTCCTTCAGGTCCACAAAGTTGACGCCCTTCACGAGGCGGCCGTCCTTGGTGTCGAGGCACGGAATGATGCGGCGGTAATCCATTGGCCCTTCCTCCGCGGTTCCCCCTGCGGTAAACTACGAAGCCCGAGCGGCTCTGTCAACAGCCCTTCGCGCCCGCCGCGGGCCTGTCCGCCGAGCCTACTCCGCCGAAGCAGCCGCTTCGGCTGCGAAGGCCGGAAGCCTCGGCGAAGGCGGGAGCGGCGGGGCAAGCCGGCGCGAATTCACCTTGACCCTACCCCGGGGGTGCAATAGAATCCGCAGGCTTTTTGCCTGCCGCAGGTTGCGGCAGTCGGGCACAGGCCCAGGGAGGACGGGTTCAGCATGCTCAAAGAGATACGCATTCACGGCCGCGGAGGCCAGGGCAGCGTTACGGCGGCCGAGGTCCTGGCCAAGGCCGCGTTCAAGGACGGCCTGGTGAGCCAGGCGTTCCCGGCCTTCGGGTCGGAGCGCATGGGCGCCCCCGTGCGGGCCTTCTGCCGGCTGTCGGACAAGGCCATCCGCGCCCGCTCGGAGATCCACACGCCGGACTACTGCATCGTGCAAGACCCCACGCTCCTGGACACGGTCAACGTCTTCGAGGGCATCAAGCCGGGCGGCATGGTGGTCCTGAATTCCGAGAAGCCCGAGACCGTCCACGTGCCCGCAGGCGCGGTCCTGAAGGCCGTACCCGGCACCCGCATCGCCATGGAGGTCATCGGCCGGCCCATCCCGAACATGGTCATGCTGGGCGCGTTTGCCGGCACGACGGGCCTGGTGACCCTGGCCTCGCTGAAGGCGGCCATCAAGGAGCGGTTCGGCGGCAAGGTGGGCGACCTGAACGCCGAGGCCGTCGAGAAGGCCTACCAGGCCGCGAAGGAGCAGCCATGAGTGCGAAATTAAGCATGGACAAACTCTCCATCGGTTGCGTCGCTCCGCCGGGCGGCTCGGTCATCAACCACACCGGCGCGTGGCGCAGCCAGCGGCCCGTCTTCAAGCACGTCGCATGCATCGGTTGCCGCGCCTGCGAACTGGCGTGTCCGGAAGGCTGCGTCTTTGAGAACCCCGAGAAGAAGCACACGGTCGAGAAACTCAAAGCGCGCGAGATGGCCGACCGCGACTTCGACCCCGACTACTGCAAGGGTTGCGGCATGTGCGCCAGCGAGTGCCCCGCCCAGGACATCGACATGGTGAGGGAGGAGAAGTGATGGGTAAGCCCGAGATCCTCGAAGGCGCGATGGCCGTCGCCCACGCGGTCGCGCGGTGCCGGCCCGAAGTCATCGCCGCGTACCCGATTACGCCGCAGACCCACATCTCGGAGGAACTCTCGACGATCGTGGCCGACGGCGAACTCGATGCCGAGTTCGTGAAGGTCGAGAGCGAGTTCGGCGCCGCCAGCGTCGTCCTGGGCGCGAGTGCTGCCGGCGCCCGCGCCTACACGGCCACCTCCAGCCAGGGCCTCATGCTCATGGCCGAGGTCCTCTGGAACATGGCCGGCATGCGCCTGCCCGTGGTCCTGGCGTGCGCGAACCGCTCGATCTCGGCCCCGCTCTCCATCTGGTGCGATCACCAGGACGCCGAGAGCATCCGCGACTCGGGCGTCATCCAGATCTACGCCGAGGACGCCCAGGAGGCCGTGGACCAGCACGTCATCGCCTTCAAGGTGGCCGAGGACCGCCGGGTGCTCCTGCCCATGATGGTCAACCTCGACGGATTCCTGCTGACGCACGTCTTCGAGCCCGTGGAACTGCCCGACCAGGACCTGTGCGATTCATTTCTAGGCAAGTATGAAGCACTCTACAAACTCGATGTGAACAACCCGATGTCGTTCGGCTGCTTCACCGAGCCCGACAAGTGCATGGAAGGCCGGTGGATGATCCACGATGCGCAACTGCGCAGCCTCTCGGTCATCGAAGAGGTCTCGGCGAACTTTGCGAAGGTCTTCGGCCGCACGAGCGGCGGCCTCCTGGAAGAATACAAGTCGAAAGACGCCGAAACGATTCTCGTGGCCAAGGGCTCCATCTGCGGCACGATCAAGGACGTGGTGGATGAACTCCGGGACAAGGGCCAGAAGGTGGGCCTGGTGCGCATCAAGACCTTCCGGCCGTTTCCGAGGCAGGCGCTGGTGGCGGCCCTCAAGGGCGCCAAGCGCATCGCGGTCATCGAGAAGGGCGGGTCGTTCGGCGCGGGCGGCATCATGACCCCCGAAATCAAGGACGCGCTGTACGACACGGGCGCCCGCATCCCCGTGAGCGGCTTCTGCGTGCAACTGGGCGGCCGCGAGATTGCCGCCGACGGCATCAAGGAAATCATCCGCCGCGTGGCCAAGGGCGAGCAGGTGGCCTACGAGTACTTCGGCCTGAAGCAGGCGATCCTGCCGGACCTCGTGCCGAGCGACTGATATAATGTAGGGTGGGTGCTGCGCACCCACGCGAAAAAACTGTTCGTGTCGTTCGAGCCCGCGACGCTCGGCCGCGGGGTATAATGGAGCAGCCGTAGATGTACGGTTTCGTTTGGGCGACTACGTGCTCCAGATGTCTTGAGGTGTGTTATGGCCGGCGGCGAACAAGTCGTCAAACAGGCGGTGGACCTTCTCCTGCGGGCCGCGCCGGCAGGGTCGAAGGTGATCCTGTTCGGTTCGCATGCCCGCGGCGAGGCGCGCCCGGACAGCGATCTGGACTTCCTGGTGGTCGAGCCGAGGGTCGAGAATCGCTACGCTGAGTCTATTCGGCTGCGCGAGGCGCTGCGGAACCTGGACAGTGCGGTGGATGTTCTGGTTGTCAGCGCGAAAATCTTCCAAGAGTGGGCCGATACGCCCAATACGGTGATTTACGAGGCGGCCCGGGAAGGCAAAGTGTATGAACAAGTCGTCTGAGCACGCGCGACTGTTGATGGAGAAGGCGACCGAGGATATCTACACGATCCGGCGTTTGGCGCCCGATGCGGGGGCGCCGATGGCGGTGATTGGCTTCCACGCGCAACAGGCAGTGGAAAAGTGCTTGAAAGCTGTGCTTACCCGTCGGGCGGTTCATTATACTCGAACTCACGATATCGCCGGGCTATTGAACCTGTTGCGGAAGAACGGAATCTCCGAACCGCCGATGGCGGGGCAACTGGCGACGCTTACCCCGTTTGCCGCCGATCTCCGCTATGATCGGTTGCCCCCGGAAGGAGACGAGGAGCTGTCCCTGGACCGAACTTGGGTTGTGGACTGTGTTACGCAGACGAAGGCATGGGCCGAGTCCGTTCTGGGCGAGATTTGATCGGGAAAACGGCAGGGTGGCCGCCTGGGCGACCACCCTACACGGAGGACAAAACGTGGAGTTCAAGTACACAGATCGCATCCTGAAGCCCGGTTACACGTCGTGCCTGGGTTGCGGCGAGGCGCTGGCGATGCGCCTCGTGGCGCAGACCTGCGGCCCGAAGACGATCTTCACGAACGCCACAGGCTGCTCCGAGATTTTCACGTCGCGGTACCCCACGAGTTCGTGGGCGGTGCCGTGGATCCACAGCCTGTTTGAGAACTCGGCGGCCGTCGCCTCCGGCATCTACTATGCTCTGAAGCACAAGGGCCTGGCGGGCGACGTGAAGGTCGTGGCCAGCGGCGGCGACGGCGCCACGGCCGACATCGGACTCCAGTGCCTCTCGGGCGCCATGGAGCGCGGCGACGACATCCTCTACGTCTGCTGGGACAACGAGGCGTACATGAACACGGGCGTCCAGCGCTCCGGCCTGACGCCCCTGGATGCCGACACGACCACCAGCCCCGCCGGCAAGGTCTCCTTCGGCAACGACCGGCCGAAGAAGGACCTGCCGATGATCATGGCCGCGCACGGCATTCCGTACGTCGGCGTCGGGTCGATGGGTTACTACCGCGAGATCGCGCCGATGGTGAAGCGTGCCCAGGAGATCCGCGGCCCGAAGTTCCTCCAGGTCCACGTCGTGTGCCCGCTGGGTTGGAAGACCGATCCGGCCCAGTCGGCCGAGATGGCCCGCCTGGCGTTCGAGACGGGCCTGTACCCGCTCTACGAGATCATCCGGGGCGAGACGAAGCCGCACCGCCCGCCGAAGGAAGGCTGGAAGCCCGTCGAAGAGTACCTGAAGCCCCAGGGCCGGTTCCGCCACCTCTTCCGTGCGGCCGACGCCGCGATGCAGATTACGCGCATCCAGGCCGGCGCTGCCGCCACCATCCGCAAGTTCTACGGCGATGAGTCTGTCCCGCCGTTCGCCAGGGATGCCGAGGCCAAGATGGCCGAGGCCGCCAAGTCCACGGCGTAATGCTTGAAATCTCCCAACTAAAACGTACCGGGGCCGCATCGGCGGCCCCGGTTTTCTGTGGCTGACGGTTTAGCCGCGGGCCATCGGCGAGCGCGTGTTCGCAGCCGGCCTGCTTAAGGGGATGCGATGAAGACCTGGATTGGGCTGCTCGTGCTGCTGACCGGCTTCGGCCTGATGCTGTTTTCGTACTCCAACTTCGGGCGGATTGACAAGTCAGGGCCATGGGCCGACGCCTTCATGTACGTCGGCAAGGGCGAGCCCGAGAAGACGGACGACGCGGTTCCGTTCACCGAGGCCCGGCTGCGGCTGCTGCCACTGTCGCAGTTCATGCGCGAGGTTGTTCAGGAGTTCGAGAAGGTGTGCAATCCGGCGATGCGTCGCGCGCTCCTTTCGCTTCGCGAGGGCATTGTCCTGGATACGGCTTTTTGCGAGGATTTCACGCCCGAGATGCTGGCCGAGGGCCGCCTGCCCCAGGCGGGCAGCGATGAGGTTCTCGCGGGCGCATCGGTCACGCACAAGGATGTCCTCGCCGTGGGAGGGCGGAACTTGCGCGTGGTCGGCGTCCTGCGCCCGGAAATGGCGCACTTCGCTCGTGTCTACATTGTACCTCCGGACTCGGCGGCCGCTGGCCTTTTTGCGCCCGGCGATGAGGAGGTCCGCAATGCGTACATCGTCCACCTGCCAAGGAACGAGGCGGTCCAGGTCGAGACCCGCAAGCGCCTTCAGGCGGAGTTCCCTCGCGACCGGTTCACCCCCGTTGTCGGCGACGGGCGCATCGAGGCGGGGCCGTACTTCCTCTACCTGCTCGGCATGGCGCTGATGCTGCTGGGCGGGTCCGTGCTCTTTGTCCGGCTGTACGCGTACCTGGCCGGCGTCGTGCCGTGGCCGGTGCTGCGCGGGCCCCTGGCGGCGCTTCGGGACTGGCGGCGGCTGCTCTACGGCCTGCATGCACTCTTTTTCGGAATCCTCGTGCTGGCGGCCGCCGGTGTGTACTTCCTGCCGCCGGTCCAGACCCTCCTGGTGGCTGCGCTGCAGGGCGAGATTGAGGCCGGAACCGGCCCGCTGGCTGTTGCCGGCAAGGCCTACGGGAGCGGCAGCGTGGCCCTGGCGGCGGTTGCCACGGTGGCCATTAACTTCTTGTTCGGGACGGTGCTCGCGATCACGCTGCCGTCCATGGTCGTGCCGGGCATTGGCATTTTCGCCACGATCTTCAGGTCGCTAATGATAGGGTTGGTGCTTGCGCCGAGCACGGTCCGCATGGCCGGGGTGATGCTGCCGCACTCCTTCACGGTCCTCGTGGAGATGGAGGCCTACATTGTGGCCACGCTGTTCGGCCTGATGATTCCCATCTACCTTTTCCGCCGGCGCGAAGGGCCGACCATCCTGAAGCGGTACGGCCGGGCGCTTCTGCTGAACCTCAAGGGCCTCCTGCTCGTTTTTGGCATCCTGGCCATCGTTGCGGTTTACGAGGCGGTCGAAGTGCTCCTTCAAATCAGGTAGACGCCAAACGGTGCGTGAAGCCGCCGCCCGCCGCGAGATACAAGCGGGAGGTGCACACATGACCGGCGACACGGCAAGGCGGCAGGCTCTCTTGCGGCGGATCCGCGCGATCCTCATCTTCTTCCTCGTGGCCCTCGTCGCGAGCGGCCTGACGGCGTTTCCGCTCCGGTGGGAGGTGGACGTCCTGGCAGGGTGGGTCGGCGCTAGGCCGGATGCGCCGCCCGCGGGCTACTCGGGGCTTCAGAACTGGATCGCCACGGTGCGGCAGGCGCTCGGCGAGACGTACGGCAAGTATCCGTTCATGGCGTACGGCACGGACTGGCTGGCGTTTGCCCACATCGTCATCGGCCTGGCGTTCATCGGCGCCGTGCGCGACCCGGTGCGGAACCTCTGGATCATCACGTGGGGGATGATCGCGTGCGCCCTGGTCGTGCCGCAGACGCTGGTCTGCGGCACCTTGCGCGGCATCCCATTCTACTGGCAATTGATTGACTGTTCGTTCGGGGTGTTTGGTATCATTCCCTTGTGGCTGGCCCGGAGGTATACGCAAGAGTTGCAGGCAGTCGGAAAGGCGGGTTAACCGCAAAGAACGCGAAGAACGCAAAGGGATATTCTGGTAAGAAAAAAAGAGCCGTCCTTTGCGCTCTTTGCGGTTAATGGCGCCCGCTCGAAGGCCAAAAATCTTTGGAGAGTCGCGATGCGATTGGCGGCCATAATCGCAATGTCGCTCGGCCTGGTGGGGTGCTGCTGCTTCATGTTCCAGGGCGACCCGTACTACGGCGAGTACACGCGCGAGAAACCCGACGAGAAGGACATCGTCGGCGTCTGGGTCGCGAACGCCCGATCCGCGGAGTGGCTCAAGGGAAAGGGCTACGCGGTTGCGGCGTCGCCGGCGCTGGAACTGCGGGCCGACGGCACGTTCACGATGGAGCACATGCCTGACTGCTGGCGCGTGTTCTTCGACCGCGAGCGAGAGGGGCTTCTGGAGTCGGGCGCGGGCACGTGGCAGATCGGCAGGCACCAGGAGTGGTGGGTCGTTGAACTGACGTTCGACCGGCCGCCCTGGTTCTCCGGGGGCAGTTACTCGACCCGGTTTCACCTGCGCCGCCAGACGCCGCCGTACCTGCTGCACATTATCGTCGGAGACCCCGATGCGGGCGACGGCATCGTGATGGAAAGACAGTGAGGTCCCCATGAGGCTCTTCGCCGGCGTTTGCCGAGTCGTTTGGTGCGTGGCCGCGCTCTCTGCCGGCCCGGCGGCGGCGGACGTGCGCCTGCCCGCGATCTTCGGCGATCACATGGTCCTCCAGCAGGGCGTGACGTTGCCGGTGTGGGGTTGGGCTGCGCCGGGCGAAGAAGTCACGGTCCGCATCGGCGACCGCGCCGCTTGCACCACGGCCGACGCATCGGGTTGCTGGCGGGTGCTGCTGGAACCGCTCAAGGCGGGTGGCCCGATGGAAATGACCGTCTCGGGTCGCAACACGCTTCGCCTGACGAACGTCTTGGCGGGCGAGGTCTGGCTGTGCGCGGGACAGTCGAACATGGCCATGCCCGTGCGCGAGGCGGCCGACGCCGACCGCGAGATTGTCGCCGCCACGTTCCCCTCCATCCGGGTGTTCACCGTGGGCAACGCGGCCTCCGACCAGCCACAGGCCGATGTGCGGGGCCGCTGGGTCGAGTGTTCGCCCGCGACCGTCGCCGACTTTTCGGCGGCCGGTTACTTTTTCGGGCGCGAGTTGAGCCAGACGCTCAGCGTTCCCGTCGGCTTGGTCGTGGCGGCGATGGGCGCGACGCGAATCGAGGCCTGGGTCAGCGGCCGGACGCTCAATACCGTGCCCGTCTACCAGGCGGCCGTGGCGCGTTGTCCTGAGATTCAGCGCCAGTACGAGGAGAACATTGCTGCCGCTGCGCAAGGCTGGGCAAAGGCCGCCGAGAAGGCTCGTGCGGAGGGTCGGCCGATCCCCGAGAAGCCACCGGCGCCTTCTCCAGCCGACAGGGATTGGAGGAATTCCCCAGGGCGCCCCGGGGCCGCATTCAATGCGATGGTGGCGCCGCTGGCGCCGCTGGCGCTCGCCGGTGTTGTGTGGTACCAGGGCGAAGCCAACGTCGACTGGCCCCGCGACTATCGAGACCAACTGCCCTCGCTGATCGCCGACTGGCGGGCCGCCTGGAACTCCGAATTGCCGTTCGTATTCGCGCAACTGCCCAACTTCGGGCCGCGCTTGCAGCAGCCCGGCGATGGTCCCTGGGCCGAGTTCCGGGAGGCCCAGGCCAGCGCCCTTTCGGTGCCCAGGACGGGTATGGCTGTGACCATTGACATCGGCGACGAGAAGAACCTTCATCCGCCCAACAAGCAGGAGGTCGGCCGTCGGCTGGCGCTGGCGGCGCTGGCCACCGCCTACCGCAAGGCGTTGGTCTACAGCGGGCCGATGTATGAGTCCATGTCGGCCGAAGGAGACCGGATTCGCCTCCGGTTCCGGCACGGGGGGGGCGGGTTGGTGGCACGGGGCGGGCGACCCACGGGTTTCGCCATTGCCGCAGATGACAGGAAGTTCGTGTGGGCCGAGGCCGAGATACAGGCCGCCGCGGGCGCGGCAAAGGACGCCGCTGCCGTGCGCGTCTGGAGCCCGCAGGTCCACCGACCCGTGGCCGTTCGCTACGCATGGGCGGCGAACCCCGAGTGTAATCTGTATAATGCGGAAGGCTTGCCGGCCGCGCCGTTTCGGACCGACACTTGGGACCCTGCGGAGCAGAAGGCGAGGAAACGCATGCCCACCGTCGTCTGGATTCACCTGACGTGGATGCTGCTGGCCGTGGCCTTCGGCACGTGGGCGGGGTACCTGGGCCTGGTGCGTGCGACGATGCACGGCGGCAAGAGCCCGCTGCCCGGCCGCTACACGCTGCGGTCGCACAAGTGGGCCGGCATCGTCTTCTACGCGATGCTCTACCTGGGGCTTGGTTACGCCGCGTGGAGGGTCGAGTACCACTTCGGCGCCGAGCCGGCCGGCCTGTGGGCTTGGCATGAGCGCGTGGGCCTTGCCATCGGCGCCATCTACCTGCCGGCCATGGCCCTGGGGATCCAGATGCTGTACCGGCCGGCGGGGGTGCGCCGCGCGCGGCCGATTATCCACATGCTTACGAATTTCACCGCGTGCACGCTGATTGCCGTGCAGATAGCACTGGCGGTTTACGCTGCGGGCTGGTTGAATTGACCTGTAGGGTTAGCCCTCCGGCCCGCCGAGTCGGGTCTTCGACTTGCAGGGCGAGTGTCTTGTGGCGAGGTGGCGCGTGGACCTTATTCGCGAACTCGACGGCATTGACCCGCGCTATAAGGGCAGCGTCCTCTCCGTCGGCGTGTTTGACGGCGTGCACGTGGGCCACCAGAAGGTTCTCGGCCGCACGGTCGAGCGGGCGGGGCGCCTGGGCGTCGCGCCCGTGGTCTTCACGTTCCACCCGCATCCGCTGGCGACGCTCAAGCCGGGCGGGGCCCCGCCGCTTATCCAGACGTTCGGGCAGAAACTGGACCTGATGC
>Ga0315281_10010402_pt1 | contig 12831 bp, 15 predicted proteins | sample YL17G07_0_MG_FD_204540 | JGI IMG/M metagenome (GOLD analysis project Ga0315281, IMG submission 204540) | Sediment microbial communities from Yellowstone Lake, YNP, Wyoming, USA - YL17G07_0 | ecosystem: Environmental > Aquatic > Freshwater > Lake > Sediment | place: USA: Wyoming | collected... | reverse complement strand
GGCGGGGTCGAGTTGCGGCATGGGAGATCCGGTTCTTTCCGGCTCAACCCATGGCGATGAAAGCGATCATCAGCGCGAACAGCGCGATGGCCTCGGTGACGGCGAAACCGATCCAGATGAAGGCGCCAATTTCCTTCTTGGCGGCCGGGTTGCGGCCGATGGCGGTGATGTAGCTGCCCCAGACATTGCCCACGCCGATGCCGGCGCCGATGACGCCGATGGTGGCGAGGCCGGCGGCGATGATCTTGGCGGATTCGAGTTCCATGGCGGTCTAGTCCTCTTGCTTGGTCGTGAAGGGAAGGGGTGAAGTGTCGTGTCCGAATACCATCAATGCAGGTGAATAGCGTCGTTCAGATAGACGCAAGACAGAATGGCGAAAATATAGGCTTGCAGGAAGGCGATGCCGATCTCCAGCCCGGTGAACACGGTCATGAAGGCGACGCCCGGCAGCACGCCGGCGATCCCGAGCGTGACGACGAAGCCCCCCACCACCTTGAGGATGACGTGGCCGACCGTCATGTTGGCGAACAACCGCACGGCAAGGCTAATCGGGCGCGACAGATAGGAGACGAGTTCGATTGGAATCAGCACCGGCGCGGTCCACAGCGGCGCGCCCGAGGGCAGGAACAGGTGCAGGAAATGAAGCCCGTGCCGCGCGAAGCCGATCACCGTGACGCCGATGAACACCGCCATGGCCAGGGCGAAGGTGACGATGATGTGGCTGGTGACGGTGAAGGTAAAGGGGATCATGCCAACCATGTTGGCGAACAGCACGAACATGAACAGCGTGAAGATGAAGGGGAAATAGCGTCGGCCCTCGTTGCCGACGTTCTCGCGCACCATGTTGGCGATAAGCTCGTAACTCATCTCGACCATCGACTGCCAGCGCCCCGGCACCAGCTCGCGCCGGCCCAAGCCCAGCGTCAGGAACAGGATGGCGGCGCCTACCGCCACCAACATGAACACGGTCGAGTTGGTAATGGAGGTGTCGATGCCGCCCAGGTCCAGCGGCACGAGGCGATGAATGGAGAACTGTTCTAGCGGGCTATGTGACTCGGCCATCGGACGCCTTTACGCTCTTGTCGTTTTATCGTTGCCCGCCGCGCCGTTGCCCGGCTCGTTCTCAGCGCGCTCACGACGCTCCATTTCCTGGGCGGCGCGATAGACGTTGAGAATGCCGGCGGCGAAGCCAAGAAACAACATCGCCACCGTGAACCACGGCGAGGTGCCAAGCCAGCGGTCCAGCGCGTAGCCGATGCCAACCCCGACCACAACCCCGGCCAGCAGGTCAACCGCGACCTTGAGGCCGGTGCCAAGTCCCGCCGTGTCCCCGCGCGCCTCGTCGCCACCGCTTTTTCCCGCGCCACGTTTTTTCAGGGCGCGCAGGCGGGCGTCGAAATCGTCGGCTGGGGTCGGCGGACCGGTGCCGGTCATCGACTCGAACCAAAGGACCGCGCGCGCAAGGTTTCCCCGGCGCGAGCGGCGCGCACCTTAGGTGCTGGCCCGGACCCTGTCAAGGATGGCGATCCGACGGCAAGATGTTGGAAAGACGCGGCAAATCGCCACTCCCTGGGTCACCGCCTAGGCCGTCGCGCGCAATTGCTCGGCCACCGCCAAATCCACCGACACGATCTGCGAGACGCCGCGCTCGGCCATGGTCACGCCATAGAGCCGGTCCATGCGGGCCATGGTCAGGCGGTGGTGGGTGATGATGAGGAAGCGGGTCTGGGTCTGGCGCGCCAATTCGTCCACCAGGGTGCAGAATCGATCGACGTTGGCGTCGTCCAAGGGCGCATCGACCTCGTCGAGTACGCAGATGGGCGCCGGATTGGTGAGGAACACGGCAAAGAGCAAGGACAGCGCCGTCAGCGCCTGTTCGCCGCCCGACAGCAGCGACATGACCTGGAGCTTCTTGCCCGGGGGGCTCGCCATGATTTCGAGCCCGGCCTCGAGCGGGTCCTCGTTCTCGGTCAATTTCAAAAAGGCCTTGCCGCCGCCGAACAGGCGCGTGAACAACTGGGTGAAATGCTCGTTGACCTGGGTAAAGGCGGCCAACAGCCGCTCGCGGCCTTCGCGATTGAGGCTGGCGATGCCGTGGCGCAGGCGCTCGATGGCGGTCATCAGGTCGTTGCGCTCGGAGCGCATGCCGGTGATCTGCTGCTCCAATTCCTCGGCCTCGGCCTCGGCCCGCAGGTTGACCGGGCCCACCGCGTCGCGCTCGGCATGAAGCCGCTGCAAGCGCTGCTCGATCTGGGCCCGATCCGGCAGTTCGCCCGCCTCGTCGAGTTCCGCCAGTTCGCCGAGTTTGTCGGGGCTGCTTTCGAGCCGGTCGTGCACGCGCTCGGTCAGCGCCGCCTGGGCCTCGTTCGCCTGCGCCTGGCCTGCCTCGGCGCGCACGCGCCGCTCGCGCGCCTCGCCCAACAGCCCTTCCGCCGTCTTGCGCCGGCGCCCGGCCTCGGTTGCCGCCGTCTCGGCTTGCGCCAGATGGTCCGCCGCCGCCCGACGCTGCGCCGCCGATGTCTCGATCATCTCGGCCAGACGCACCCGCCGCGCCGCGATCTCTACCGGCCGCTGCGCCAGATCGTCCTTTTCGGCCGCGCTCGCCTGCCGGCGCCAGGCCAGCGATTCCAGTTGCCGCGACACGGCTGCTGCCCGCGACGCCCACGAGCGCTGCTCGGCGACCAACTCCTCGCTCCGGCGCGCGCGGGCTTCCGCCTCGCGCTGTAGGCGTTCATGCGCGCCCAAGGTTTCGATCAGATGCGAGCGCCGTTGGGCCAGTCGCTGACCCAGTTCCATCGCCTCGCGGCGAAGCGCGTCCACATCCGGCAAGCCAGCCAGTTCGGTTCGCGCCGTCGCCAGCGCCAGATCCGAATCGGCGGCGTCGGCGGCGATTTCCTGGGCCGCGGCGGTCAGCGCCGCCAGACGCGCGGCGGAAGCGGCCCGCGCTTCGTTCGTGGCCTGGGCATGGCCGCGCACGGCCTCGAGATCGGCCAGCGTCTCCCGCACCTTCTGGCGACAGGCGCGGTCGCGCTCCAGGCCCGCTTGTGCCTCGCCGGCGACGGCGGCGTGGCGGGCCTCGGCCTCGTCCAGGGCAGCCTTGGCGACCCTGATATCGCTGCAGAGATCGTTAAGACGTTTGCGCTGCTCCAGTCGGCTGAGCGCGGTCGAGGTGCCGCCGGGGCTCATGGTCAGCCCGTCCCAGCGCCACAGCGCGCCCTCGATGGTAACCAGGCGCTGGCCTTGGGTCAGCTTGTCGGCCAGTGCCCGGCCGAGGCTTTCGTCGGCGACCAGGCCGACCTGATCGAGCCGGCGGGCGAGCGCCGGTGCCCCGGTGACGAAATTCGACAGCTTCACGGCGCCCGGCGGCAGGGTCGGCGCCATGCCGTCGTCGGCCAGCAGGCGCCAGTGCAGCGGCGCCGCCGTTTCCAGCGAGGCGCTGAGATCGTCACCCAGCGCCGCGCCCAAGGCCTTCTCATAGCCGGGTTCGACGATCAGCCGATCCACGAGCGGCGGCCAGGCGTCGAATTCCGGTCCCTGGAACAGTGTCGCCAGTGCCTCCGCCTCGACGGTGAGGCGCGCATGCGCCGCCTCGAACGCCTGCCAACTCTCGCGCGCCGCCGCTTCGGCCGGCAGCGCCGCTTGGCGCGCCTTGTCGGCCGCCGCGGCCTCGACCTGCGCCGCCTCGAACGCTGCCCTAGCCTGCTCGATCTCCGCCGCCGCGACGCCGGCGTCCTCGCCCTCGCTCTGGGCCAAGGCGTCGCGCTCGCTCTCGACGTCGTGCGTGCGCCCGCGCAGGCGCTCGATCCGTGCCTCCAATTCGCCGACGCGGCGGAAAAGCGCCGCGCCCTTTGCCTCGGCCGAGGCGATGCGCTGGGTGAGCGCCGTGAACTCGGCCTCGGCGCCCGCCGAGGCAATGCGGGCCGCGGCCAGCGCCTCGGCCACGGCCTCGGTCTCGGCCTCGTCGAAACGGGTCCGGGCCTCGATCTCCGCCGCTTCGGCCGTCAGCCGGGCCTCGGCCGCCGCCGCGTCCGTCGCCAGCGCGCGTTCCCGCTCGGCGTCGGCGTCAATCTGCGCCAGGTGCTCCTCGCTCGCCTTGATGGCGGCGCCAACGCGGGCTTCTTCCTCGTCCAGGCTATGACGGGCCAGCGTCAGGCGCTGCAATTCCGCCGCCGCCTCGCTCTCGGTTCGCCGCCGCTCGGGCAGCAGCGCCGCCGCTTCGCTTTCGGCCGTCGCTTCCCGTGCCGCGGCGCTGGTCAGGGCCGCCACGTCGGCGTTGGCGGCCTCAAGCTCGGCCGCCGCCGCCGCCAACCGCGCCTCCAGGTCGTGCCACTGCATCAGCAGCAGCGCCGCCTCGGCCCGGCGCAGCCGGTCGTTGAGGCTGCGATAGCGGGCCGCCTGCCGGGCCTGTTTCTTGAGGGCCTGCAACTGGCCTTCCATGGTGACGATGACGTCGTCGAGGCGGGCCATGTTGCTCTCGGCCGCGCGCAGGCGCAGCTCGGCCTCGTGGCGGCGCGAGTGCAGCCCGGTGATGCCGGCCGCTTCTTCGAGCAATTGGCGCCGATCGACGGGCTTGGCGTTGATGATGGCGCCGACCCGACCCTGGCTGACGAGCGCCGTCGAATGGGCGCCGGTGGCGGCGTCGGCGAACAGCAGTTGCACGTCGCGGGCGCGGACCTCGGCGCCGTTGACACGATAGCTCGAACCCATGCCGCGCTCGATGCGCCGCGCCACCTCGATGTCGTCGAACTCGTTGAATTGGGCCGGGACGTTGCGCGTCGAGTTGTCGATTTGTAGCGCCACTTCGGCCACGTTGCGAGCCGGGCGCACCGCGTTGCCCGAAAAGATGATGTCGTCCATTTCGCCGCCGCGCATGCGCTTGGCCGAGGTCTCGCCCATGGCCCAGCGCAGCGCCTCGACCAGATTCGATTTGCCGCAACCGTTGGGTCCGACGATGCCGGTCATGCCGGGCTCGATCAGAAGCTCGGTCGGATCGACGAACGACTTGAAACCGGCGAGGCGGAGCTTGGCGAATTGAACCATGCCTGGGACGGCTCCTAGGGCAACAGGGGCTTCAGGATTTCAACGTAGGCGTCATAGGCCAGCGCGCCGCGATGCACCGCGCCGTTGACGACGAAGGTGGGCGTCGAATCGATATTCCAGCGCTGCTGCGCTTCCTGGGTCCGGGTCACGATGCGCTCGGTCACGGCCTGGTCGGCGAGGCAGGCGTCCATGCGCGCCTCGTCGAGGCCGGCGGTGCGCCCGATCTGTCGCAGCCCCACCTGTGGGTTTTCGAGCCCGGTCCAGGTGTCCTGGGTACGGAACAGCACGTCGATCATGCTGAAATAGCGGGCCGGATCGACGCAACTTGCCAGCAGGGCGGCGTCGAGCGCCGGCCGGTTCAGCGGGAAGTCGCGATAGACGAGGCGCACCAGCCCCTTGTCGATGTAGTCGGTTTTCAACCGGGGCAGGACGTCGTTGTTGAATGTGGCGCAGTGCGGGCAGGTGAGCGAGGAATACTCGATTATCGTCACCGGCGCCTCAGGCCTGCCCATGACGCGGTCGTCCCCGTAGAGGGCCGGCAGGTCGCCGGCGGCAGGTGCCGGGGCAACGCTTTCGGCCGTTGCCGCCTCGCCCGAGGCCTCGGGCGCCGGGGCCTCGGTCGCCCGGCCAAGAAAGAAATACGCCGCCAGCGCCAGGGCGCCAACGACAGCCACGCCAATGCCGATTGAGGTCTTGTTCATGGCCTGCTGAATGGCACGATTCGCCGACCGGCGGCAATGGCGGTTTGAGGCGTTAAGGACCGCCCTAGAATCGCTCGGCCAGCCAGATGGCCAGCCTGGAGCCGGCCTTGATGGCGGCGGTGAGGGCCGGATAGCCCGGCGCCTCGCGGGCGCCGTGGGCCAGCGCCAGGTCGCGGTGCTCCACCTCCTCGGCGCGGAAGGTCAGGATGGTGGTCTTGAGTGCCGCCTCGTCCGCGCCGAGCCCGCGGGCCTGGCCGGCGTAATGCGCCTCGATCGTCTCCTCGACCGCCACCGTGCAGGCCATGGCGGCGCGGGGCCCCAGCAGCGCCGTGGCCGCGCCCAGCGCGTAGCCGGCCACATGCCACAGCGGTTGCAGCAGGCTCGGCCGCACCCGGCGTTCCAGCATCAGGCGCTCGAAGGCTTCGAGATGGCGCGCCTCCTGCTCGGCCATGTGCCGGATCGGCGCCTCGGCCTCGCTGCCGCGCAGCACGGCAAGCTGGCCCTCGTAGATGCGCCGGGCGCCGTATTCGCCGGCGTGATCGACGCGGATCATGCGCCGGGTCCGTTCGGCCGGATCGGGATCGCCGGGCAGCCAGTCGCGCCGCCCCGCGTTGCGGTCGTCCCTGTCGTTCATCGCCGCCTCGCCGCCTGACGTGCCGCCTGGACCATGATCAGGCCACAGGCCGTCGCATAGAAGAAATTATAGCCGGCCATGGAAACGCCGAACAGGGACCAGGCCACCCGGTCGCAGCGTGACCGCGGCGCCGCCAACAACTGCTCCTTGAAAGCCTCGAAGGACAGGCCGAGAGCGGGCCCGCCGCCGCAAGCATCGGTGCCCGTCCACCACTGTTGCTCGACGCCGACATGAAAGGCGGCGATGGCGGCGGTAACGAACAAGGCCAGCGCCGTCAGCGCCAGGACCAGGGGGAAAATCTTGCGCCGCCGGCGCACGGAAAGCGCGACCAGCCCCAAGGCAATGGCCGCGACATAGGGCCAGCGCTGATAGAGGCACAGGACGCAAGGTTGAAGCCCGCCCAGATATTGCGAGGTGAGCGCGCCCGAGAGCGCCGCCACGCTGGCGGCAATGGCGAACAGGGGCGCTATCTGGCGCTGGCGGTCGCGGCGCATGAAGAACCCTACAGCAGATAGCGCAGGACGAGGAAACCGCCGAGCAAGAGAAGAAAGAAGGCGCCGGCCAGTTGCGGCAGGTAGGTCTCGATGAAGCGGCGCATGGCCGGGCCCCAGCGCCACAGCAGGGCCGCCACCAGGAAGAAGCGCGCCCCACGCGACAGCACCGAGGCGGCGGTGAAGGTGACGAGGTCGAGATCGGCGACGCCGCTGGCGATGGTCACCACCTTGTAGGGGAAGGGCGTGAAGCCGGCGCCGGCCACGATCCACCAGCCCCAGTCGGCGAACAGCGTTTGGAAATCGTTGAACGACTGCATGGCGCCATAGAACTCGACGATCGGCCGGCCGATCGCCTCGAACAGGAAATGGCCGATGCCATAGCCGGCCAAGCCCCCGGCGGCCGAGGCCACCGTGCAGACCCCGGCGATCACCCAGGCGCGCTGGCGCGCCGCCAGCACCATGGGGATCAGCAGCAGGTCGGGCGGCACCGGAAAGACCGAGCTTTCGGCGAAGGAAATGGCGGCGAGCGCCAACAGCGCGTGGCGGTGGCCGGCGAGCGCCAGGGTCCAATCGTAGAGGCGGCGGAGCATGGCGTGCTTACCTCGCTCGCTGGCGCCGGAGCCAGTCGCGCCCGAAAGGATAAAGGAAGACCAGGCAGGCGATAAGGAAAAAGACTCCGCTCGCCAGCGCGAAACCGTCGCCCGAGCGCAACGCCGAGACGATTGAGGCCAGCGCCGAGAGCACGAACACGGCCCAGCCGACGAGGTCGAAAATCTTGTCGTTCATGTCATTCCCCTGAGTGTCGCCTCGTCGCCACGGGTAAATTTACCAAGAGCCCCTCATGCCTCGACAGGCTCGGCATGAGGAAAAATGCTTGAATCTCATCCCGAGCCCCCTCATCCCGAGCCCCCTCATCCCGAGCTTGTCGAGGGACGAGCTTGTCGAGGGACGAGCTTGTCGAGGGACGAGGGACGAGGACATCGACATCATCCGCGGCTGGAACGCGGATGCTGCGTATGGTTTCTCGCCAGACAGGACACCTGCTTCCAATCACCGGCAATGAGGGCCTCCTTTTTTGCCCTACCCCAACCCTTCAGCCGTCGTTCCATCGCGATAGCATCGGCGATTCTGTCGAACTCTTGCGCGAACACCAACTGAACCGGTCGTCGAACTGCCGTAAAACCTCCAAAAGATCCCTGGTTGTGCTCCGCGACGCGTCGTTCCAAGTTTCCCCGCGTCAAGCCGACGTAGTACTTATCGTCGCGGCAGCGGAGCATATACACGAAAGTCGACATGCCTCATGCCCTCGAAATCGGCTCCGACCCAGCCGGCGCCCTCGCCCCGAACCTCCTCATGCCTCGACAGGCTCGGCATGAGGGAAAATGGTTGAACCTCGCCCCGAGCTCCCTCATGCCTCGACAGGCTCGGCATGAGGGAAAATGGTTGAACCTCGCCCCGAGCTCCCTCATCCCGAGCTTGTCGAGGGACGAGGGACGAGGGACGGGGCCGTCAGAAACGGTTTCCCAAATCCGGCCGTGAGCGGTCGTCGTCATGGGTGCCGGGGCCCGGCCAGCTTCTCGATACGATAGCGCGCCAGCGCGTCATCGACCGAGGCCCAGGCCCGGCGCTGCCACTCGGCCCTGGCCTCCTCGTAAGCAGCGAAGGGACCGAACCAGTGCTCCTCACCCTGGGCCAGCTCGGCGAAATGGGTGTCCCTGTAGCTGCCGCCCACGACCCAGAAGGTCATCGGTTCGGCGCCGTCCTCGCCTTCTTCTTCAATGCGATAGCGGGCATGGGCGTTATCGACCGATTCCCAGGCCCGCTTCTGCCAGGCGGCCTTGGCCTCGGCATGGTTGGCGAAGGGGCCGATGCGCTCTTCCGGCCCTGCTCCGGCGAGGCGCTCGAAGCTGGTGTCCGTGTATTCGCCGCCGACAACCCAATAACGCGCCATGAACCGGTCCCGCCCGTCATTATCGTGCCGGCGACCATACCCGACTGCGCGCTCCGTTCAAGCGCGCAAGGGGTCCGGCCCCGGCATGAACCTCGATCATATCGCCAATTGCGCCGAACTCGGCGTGGCCTCAAGATCGCCGCCATGACCGCGTCGCCGACGAAAATGGCCTTCACCGACCTTGTCGCCGGCTGGATCGACCGGCTGCCGGCGGGCGTGCGGCCCTATGCGCGGCTGATGCGGCTCGACCGGCCGATCGGCACCTGGCTGTTGCTCTTTCCCTGCTGGTGGAGCCTGGCGCTTGCCTCGCCGAACGGCCTGGGCCATGGCCCCGGCCCCGATCTCGGCCCCGTGCCCTATGGCCTTTACGCGCTGTTCGCGCTGGGCGCGGTGGTCATGCGCGGGGCGGGCTGCACCTGGAACGACATTCTCGATCGCGACCTCGACGCCCGCGTCGCCCGCACGGCGCCGCGCCCGATAGCCAGCGGCGCCGTCTCGGTGCGCCGGGCGCTGGTTTTTCTGGCCCTGCAACTGGCGGTGGGATTGGTCGTTCTGATCCAACTCGACCGGCTGGCGATCATGCTCGGCATCGCCTCCCTGCTGCTGGTCGGGCTCTACCCTTTGATGAAGCGCATTACCTGGTGGCCGCAACTTTTCCTGGGCTTCACCTTCAACTGGGGGGCGCTGCTGGGCTACGCCGCCGCGACCGGCCGGCTCACCGCGCCGGCGCTGTTGCTCTACGCCGCCGGCATCGCCTGGACGCTCGCCTACGACACCATCTATGCCCACCAGGACAAGGACGACGACGCCCTCGTCGGCATCAAGTCCACGGCCCGGCGCTTGGGCGCAAGCAGCCGCCTCTTCGTCGGCCTGTTCGCGGCCGTGGCGGTGCTGCTGTTCGCTCTCGCCTTCATGTGTGCCGGCCTCGCCTGGCCCGCCTTCCTCGCCCTGGCGGCGGCGGCGGCGCAGTTCGCCTGGCAGACGGCGAGGGTGAGGTTCGACGATCCGGCCGATTGCTTGGCCAAGTTCCGCTCCAACCGCTGGATCGGCTGGCTGCTGCTCGCCGGCATCGGCCTCGGCCGCTGGCTGGCGCCGGCATGATCGCGCCGGGCAGGATCGTCGGCCGCGTGGCCGAGTTATGGCGCTATCCGGTGCAGTCCATGCGCGGCGAGCGCCTCGACAGCGTCGAGTTGACGGCGGCGGGGGTGTTGGGCGACCGCGTCTGGGGCATCGTCGATCCGGCCCTGGGCCAGGTGGTGTCGTCGGCGCAGGGCAAGCGCAAGTGGCGCTCCCTGGTCGCCTTCGGTGCCCGCACGCTTGAAGACGGCGGGCTCGAAATCGCCTTGCCCGATGGCGGCGGCGTGCTGCGCGGCGATGCGCCCGACCTCGACGCCCGCCTCTCGGCGGCGCTGGGCCAGCCGACACACCTCGCGCACAAGTCGCGCCAGGGCCTGGCCCCGCCTTACGGCCACGAGCCCATCCATCTCCTGACCACGGCGACCTTGAAGGAACTGACCCGCCTCGGTCCCCAGGCGCGTTTCATGAGCGAGCGCTTCCGCCCCAACCTGGTGCTCGACCTGGGGGCGGCGATCGGCTTCGTCGAGCAGGGCTGGATCGGGCGCCAATTGGCCATCGGCGAGGCGGTGCTGACGTTAAGCGAGGACTGCAAACGCTGCGTCATGACCACGCTGGCCCAGGGCGACCTGCCGCAAGACCCCCTGGTGCTGGCGATCGTCAACGAGCACAACCGCGCCCATGCCGGCGTTTACGCCCGCGTCACCCGGCCGGGCCGGCTGCGCCGGGGCGATTTGGGCCGGCTGCTCGACTAGGCCGGCACCGTTCCTGGTTGCGCCCGCCGCTGGCGCCGCTATATTCCGCCCGGCGTCCGATGGCTCGCTCGGTGCCCCTGTGGCGGAATGGTAGACGCGGCAGACTCAAAATCTGTTGCCCGCGAGGGCATGCTGGTTCAAGTCCGGCCAGGGGTACCAACCTTCGCTGTTAGGCGGCTTCGGTTGGCTTAGTCCTCCGAAGCGATGCGGCGCGACAAAACGCCGCGCACCGAGCGCGCCCGCTTGAACGCCGCCGCCCCCGATCCCAGATACTGGGTCGCGAAACACCGACGCTGCCCCCCGTGGGGCGCCTCCCAGTCGAGTTTCCTCAACCGGGGCAACGCCGCTTCGAGCAGGAGGAAGCCATGCTGAAAACAACGGAACTGATGCCGTGGATGCGCACGCGCGTTCCCACCACCGCGCTGCGCGGATTTGAATTCCCGTTCGAGACCATGCGCGACGTGGATCGTCTCCTCGACGAGTTGTGGCGCGTTCCGGCTACGCCGGCGGCCACGCGCGCCGACCCCCGCTACGGGGTCATGGTGCCACGGATCGACATGACCGAGGACGAGAAGGAAGTACGCCTCTATGCCGAACTGCCCGGCCTTGACGAAAAGGATGTCGAGGTTCTGGTCGGCGAGAACACCGTCACCATCAAGGGCGAAAAAAAGACCGAGCACGAGGAGGAGGGCAAGGGCTATGCCTTCCGCGAACGGACCTTCGGCACCTTCTATCGGGAAATCCCGCTCGATGCCGATGTCGTCGCCGACAAGGTCGAGGCCCGGTTCGAGAACGGCCTGCTGACGGTGACGCTACCCAAGACCATGGAGACCCAGGCCAAATACAAGAAGATTCCGGTCCTGGCCGGTCATGGCGCCAAGAAGATCGAGAAGGTGGAGAGGAAAGTAGCCTGAGGCGCTTAACTCCACCCCTCGGACGGGGACCCTCCTTCGCGCCGGCGGCGCTTCGGGGGGCCTCTTTTTTTTGTCGCCATGCGTAATGCCCGCCGAAGCAGCCCTCGTGCCGAGCCTCCTCATCCCGAGCCTCCTCATCCCGAGCCTCCTCATCCCGAGCCTCCTCATGCTGAGCCTGTCGAAGCACGAGGGACGAGGCATGGCCTCCCAACGGATGAAACGGATTCCCGGCGCTATCCCGCCAGCGCGCGGCGCACGGCCTCGGGCTCGCGGGCGATGACGGTGAGGAAGGCGCGGGCCATCGGGTCGGGGGCATGGCGGCCTTGCTCCCAATCCTGCAAGGTGCGGCGATTGATGCCGAAATGCTCGGCGAAGGCGACCTGGCTCAGGCCCGTCTTGCGCCGCACGGCCTTCACGTCCAGCCGTGCCGGCACCGCCGCCGGCAGCGGCTTCTCGCCGCGAATGTCGGCCAGGACTTCCCTCAAGGCGGCGGTCAGGCGCCGGCCCGCTGGAGTCACTCCACCTACTTCCGGCCAGAGCTGCCGTGCTTGGTCGCGTCCACAAGCACGAAGTGCTGGCCCGATTCGAGGGTTGGCGGAAAGGGCTCGTTGCGCGTAACGGTGCGCTCGACGCCGGTGCCGCCGCCGCGCGGGCCAGTAATTTCGTATTGGCCGGATTGCGGCGCTTTCTCACCCGGGTTGTAATTCTTGGATTTACTCATCGGATATCTCCTTACGGTCAAACACCAGACCTAGTGGCCCAGTTACATGAATAATACCTCAGGTTGCGCGGCCGTCAAGAACAAAAGCAGAACCGCCATCGCCCAATCGACAGTTGCGTCCTATTGCTCCGGCGACCGACCGCGTTGGCGTGGCTTCTTGGTCGCCGGGCGGGCGTCCAGCGGCGCGGCGAGGCGCTGGTATTCGGTCAGCAGGAAGCGAACGCGGTCAAGATCGCTGGCGAAGGGCTGAACACGATGGGCGCGGTCCACCGCGCGATCCAGCGCCCGGTGGGCCTGGACCAGATCGGGCGGCATCGTCTCGGGGTTGTAGAGGGTTGCCAGCGACGCCGGGCGATGGCCCGCGCGAACCTCCAACACGTCTTGCGCTTTCGCCGCTATATCTCCGCGCCGAGCGTCGGAGAGGGTCGGGAACGGAAAAGCGTTGTAGGTCAGTGTCGCCGAATAGCGATAACGGCTTTCCAACCTGCCGCCGATGTTCCGCACCCAGGCCATGTGCATCGAGGAACTGAGGGTGCCGAAAAGGCAA
>Ga0315281_10010401_pt1 | contig 12831 bp, 7 predicted proteins | sample YL17G07_0_MG_FD_204540 | JGI IMG/M metagenome (GOLD analysis project Ga0315281, IMG submission 204540) | Sediment microbial communities from Yellowstone Lake, YNP, Wyoming, USA - YL17G07_0 | ecosystem: Environmental > Aquatic > Freshwater > Lake > Sediment | place: USA: Wyoming | collected... | reverse complement strand
AGTGGTCGAGATCCCCCATCAGGACGGAAAAAGCCCGGCCGCTCTGCTGCGAAGTCTCGATCGCCCGGTCGAGCGCCTCGTAGAACGCCCGGTGAACGAAAAGGCCTGTCAGTCCGTCGGTCTGAGAGAGGCGGAGCGTTTTTTCGTAGAGCGCGGCGTTGGCGATTGCGACGGCGGCGTGCTCTCCGATCGTGTTCGTGAAGTGGAAATCGTGATCCGAGAATACGCCGCCGTCCACCCTTTCGGTCAGCAGGATCAAACCGACGACTCGTTCGCCGACTTTGAGAAGCGTCGACATGAACGGGCCGGTCGGAAATGCAGGATGGGGTTGTCCGCCCCGCGCCGGTCTCTCGGGTTCCCCTTCGTTGAGCGACGAATTCATTCGAAGCGACCGCGTGAGGTCGCACTCGGTGGTCGCGGGAATCTGCACTTTCCCCTCGAAATGCGGAAAGTTGTGCGCCGCCAGCTCCAGGATCAGCCACTCCTCGTCGTAGAGAAAGACGGCAGCCCGGCGCGCACGCGCGAGCTGGGGGAGGAGGTCGACGGTGATCGCCACGATTTCCTTGAGCTCGAGCGTCGAGTTGAGACGTTGCGCGAACGCCTGGGCGTTGCTCATCCGGTCGCTGTATTCGATCAGTTCGGCATACAGGAGGGAGTTTCGAACGGCCGCAGCGATGGTGGAGCCGATCGATTCGAGGAGGCCGATTTCGCTCCGGCCGAAGGCGCTGGTTCGGGAGCTTTCAGCGTTCAGAACCCCGAGAATCTCCCCGCCGAACGAGATCGGGACGGCGGCTTCGCTCAAGGTCGTCCGCGTCCCTTCGACGTACGCAGGGTCTTTCCGAACGTCTCCCACCACGATCGCTTTTTTCTTTCGAACCGCCGAGCCGACGATTCCCAGTCCGACCGGGAACCGATAGCCTTTCTTTGCCAGGCGGCCCTCGGCCGTCGAGGACTGCGCCAGGAGCGAAAGGTTCTGTCCATCCGGTTCGACGAGGAAGAACGTGAGCTGGATACAGCCCAGTTCCCTCCGGAGGATTCGAAGAGAGCGGTCGAGGAGCTCGGCGAGGTTGAGTGTCGAGGTGGCGATCCGGCCGATTCGCGCGGCGAGGTCGAGATTCCGGTTCTGCAAACGGATCTGCTCATACCTCTCCGCATTCGCGATCGCGGTCGCCAGATGGCTGGCGAAAATCTTGAGAAACTGGATGTCGTCTTTCCCGCGAAACGCGCTCTTCTTCCTCGATTCGATGTCGAGAACGCCGAGGCGTTTCCCTTCGCACTCGAGAGGAACGGCGATTTCGGACCGGGCGCCGGCCACCCCTTCGACGTAGCGGGGATCTTTCGAGACGTCGGAAATGCTGACGGTTTCCCCCGTCTCCATCACCCACCCCGTCACCCCTTTTCCGATCGGGAGGCGCAGCGAGCGAACGATGTCGGGCCGGTAACCGACGGCGTACCGAACGGCGAGAATCTTCGATCCCGGGCTCTCCGGCAGCACGATCGCTGCGTTATCGCATTTCAGGATCCCCTGCAGGATCTTGAGCGCTTTGGGGAGGATGACCTCGAGATCGAGGTCTGTGGAGAGCGACGCGGTTGCCCGGTAGAGGGCTTCGATTTTTTCCATGCGCGTGACTCGCGAACCCCCGGATTCCAAAGATTTACGGTCGAGCGGAGATCGTATTCCCCGGTTCGCTGCGGTGCAAGGTAATGCAGGCGTTCGAGGGAGGCGGTTCGAGGCCTTGCGATGCAGGAGGGCAGTTCCCCGCGTCGGAGCCGGAGAATCGGTGAATCACCCCCGGGCCGCGCGCGGCCTCCATTTCACCGGCAGATCGATCCGGCGGTTCGGTTCTCCATCCGGTATCATCCGGGACCGTTCGTCTGCTCGTCCCCGAGGAGGATCGATGCCCGTCACATCCAGGAAGAAACGAGTGAGCGCCGCGGCCCCCACCAACGTGGTGATCGATTTTCCCGACTCGGCGGGCCACCGGATCGGCGTCGAGCTTTCTTTTCGGGCGCCGGTTGAGAACCCCGAGGTTGTTTTCGCGACCTGGACGACCGGCTCGTATTTGATTCGTGAATTCGCCCGGCAGGTGGAGGATTTTTCGTCGTCCGGGTCTGGCGGGCGCCGACTCGCCTGGACCAAGGCCGCAAAAAATTCCTGGCGGATCGGGGCCCGAGCCGGAGAAGAGATTTGCGTGCGCTTTCGCGTTTATGCGCACGAGATTTCGGTGCGGACTCCGTACGTCGATGAATCCCGGGCGTTTCTCTCGCCGGCCGGTCTTGTCCCTTTCGTCCGCGGCCTCGAGCACGATCCCTATCGTGTTCGGGTCGTGACCGCACCCGGGTGGCGGGTTGACGTCGCGCTTCCTGAGGAAAGGGGCGGCGACGGAAATGTTTTTTTGGCCGAAGACTTCGACCATCTCGTGGATTCGCCATTCGAGGTGGGGACTCACCGGCGTCTCGATTTTCGGACTCTGGGCCGAGCTCACCGTCTCACTTTCACCGGCGAAGGAAATGCCGATCCGCGGCGCTGTCAGCGCGATTTCGAGGCGATCATCCGCGAAACGGCTGCGCTCTTCGGCGGGCTCCCTTACGAGCGGTATCTCATGATCGTCCACCTTCAGGCCGGTGCGCGCGGGGGGCTCGAGCACCGCGATTCCGCGGTCTGCGATCACCACCGTTTCGGATTCGTTCCGGAAAAAGAGTACGAGGAATTTCTCGGCCTGGTGGCCCACGAGTATTTCCACACCTGGAACGTGAAGCGGATCAAGCCGGCGGCTTTCACTCCCTACGATTACGAAAACGAGTGCTACACGCGGCTTCTCTGGGCGATGGAGGGGACGACCTCGTATTACGAATGGATTCTTCTCCTTCGGGCCGGGCTTCTTTCGAAAGAACGCTACCTCACCCGGCTCGTCGAGAAGATCAATCGGCTCTCTGACACGCCCGGGCGGCTGCGCAAGCCCTTGTCCGAAGCCTCCTTCGACACCTGGATCAAACTCTACCGGCCCGACGAGCACTCTCCCAATTCGAACATTTCCTATTACGAAAAAGGCGAGCTGGTTGCTCTTCTCCTCGATCTCGAAATCCGTTCGGCGACATCGGGAAAGCGTTCCTACGACGATTTGATGAGGCTCCTCTGGAAACAGTACGGGCGTCGGGGAGTGGGAATTCCGGAGGACGGCTACCGGCCGGCCGCCGAGGAAATTGCTCAGAGCTCACTTCGGACGTTCTGGAGCCGCTATGTCGAAGGCACGAAAGAGATCGACTGGGACGAGGCGTTGTCGCGAGTGGGATATCGCCTCGAATGGAGCGACGGTTCCTCCACCGGATGGCTCGGAGTCAAGACGAAGACGGAGAACGGCCGGCTGATCCTCGACACGGTGTACGACGGATCTCCAGCCGCCAGAAGCGGTCTTTCGGCAGGAGACGAAATTCTGGCGATCGGCCGCAAGAAGGTGGAGGTCGAGACTTTCGGAAAAAGAATCGAACAGCTCGGGCCCCGGGGCCGGTCGAGAATCGCAGTTTTCAGAAACGGCGATCTCGTCGAAGTACCCGTGACGCTCGGGCCCAAACCTCGCAGCGCGAAACGAATCGTGGAGCTCGCCGGTGCTCCCGCCGAGTCTCGCTCGCTCGGTCGAGCCTGGCTTGCCGAAAGAAAATCCGGAGCCGCTTCCAAAGCGAAGAAATGAACAAGAAGTGAATATGAAGACGGGTTTGAAGCCGATTGATTCGAAAGGCGTCGAAGTGGGGCCGATCGTTGTCCTGATCCTGGCCGGATGGCTCGGCGGCTGTGCGATCGGCCCAGCCCTCGAGAAGAGACACGACCGGAGCGACGAGTCGATTGCGAAGGATCCGGGAGGGGTTCGTCACCGTTGGCAACAACGCGCCGGCGCCGATGGGCGGATTGCCGTCGACGCGATCTGGCAGGCGAAAATGCAGGCGGACGCTCTCCGGTCGCGGAGAGAGGCAAACCCGGGCGTCTCGTTTTCGGAGCATCCGGGAGGAATCGCAGCTGACGGTTGGCAATGGCTCGGCCCGGGTAACGTCGGAGGCCGCGTCCTGGCGATCGCGACGCACCCCTCCAATCCCGGAATTCTCTGGATCGGCGCCGCGAGCGGCGGCGTCTGGAAGAGCTCCGACGCGGGCGAGACCTGGAGGGTGCTCGACGATTTTCTCGGCAGCCTGGCGATCGGTTGCCTGGCCGTCGACCGAAAAAATCCCGACGTGATCTACGCGGGGACCGGCGAAGGGATTTTCGATGTGCCTTCCGGATCCACGAATACCGCAGCGGTCGGCGGCGCGGGTGTTTTCCGTTCGACCGACGGCGGGGAGCGTTGGGCGCGCCTCGACAGCACGTCGGGCGAAGAGTGGTCGCTGGTGAATCGTCTGGCGATCTCGCCGGACGACTCCTCCGTCATTCTCGCCGCGACCGGTTCGGGAATCTTTCGGACGACGGATGGCGGAGCGAGCTGGTCCCGCCGAACGACCGATCGAACCCTCGATTTGAGGATTCATCCCACCGACGGGGCGAAGGGTGTCGCCGGGAGAGCCGACGGGATCGCCCTCTACACCGTCGATGGCGGGTTGACCTGGACCGCCGCCACCGGCACAAGCGGAACCCGGGTCGAGCTGACCTATTCCCCGAGCGACCCGCAAACGGTTTTCGCCGGCATCAGCCGGATCGATTCCCTGAACAGCACGGTCAAGGTTTATCGGTCCACGAACGGGGGGCAGAGCTATTCGCTGCGAACGGCGAGCTCGGCGCTTTACTGTTATGCCCTCTACGACAACACGATCTGGGTGGATCCGACGAATCCTCAGACTGTGGTCGTGGGAGGCTACGGTTTGTATTTGTCGACCGACGGAGGGGGCTCGTTCTCGTCGATCGGCGAGGGGCACGTCGATCTGCACTCGCTCGTCGAATCGAGCGACTACGACGGGGCCGCGCACCGGACTCTTTTCGTGGGAAACGACGGCGGAGTGTACGTCGTCAAGAGCCTCGGGCCGGGTGTTTCTGCCGCCACGCTCAACCACAATCTCGGCATCACCCAGTTCTACGGCGCCGCGGTCGGACCGACCGGAGTCGTGTTGGCCGGAGCGCAGGACAATTCCTCGCAGGTTTTCACCGGCGATCCTCAGGGATGGCGGGACGTGATCGGCGGCGACGGCGGGTATTGCGCAGCCGACCCGACCGACCCGAAACTCCTTTACGGCGGCTATTACGACCTCAATCTCTACCGGAGCCGCGACGGCGGGCTGACTTTCAAGTCGTACCCGAGGCCGCCCGAGAGTGATCCGAATTTCATTTCCTATTTCGCGCTCGACCCCAACCAGCCCAAGCGGATGCTCGCTGCCGGCGGCGCGCTCTGGCGGAGCGACAACATTCGCGACAACGTGCCGGCCTGGAATCAGATCAAGGCTCCGGTGGTTTGTCCTTCCCCATCGAAATGGTCCGCGTCAGGGACGGAGGATCCCGGCCACAATCATTTTTTCGAAGACCAGCCGTGCAATGTCTCGACCTTCACCGTGACGGCCGGCGATTCGGATGTGATCTGGGTCGGGCATAACAACGGCGACGTTTTCGTTTCGTCGGGCGGAACGTCGGCGTCTCCGGTCTGGGTAAAGGTCGATGACACGCCCGTCGGCCTTCCGGGGCGGTGGGTTTCGAGCATCGCCATCGACCCGAACGACCCCCTGCACGTGTACGTTTCGTTTCTCGGATACGAAAATCACAACGTATGGAAAACCAGAGACGGCGGCGCGAGTTGGGTGGATGCCGGCGGCGCTTCCGGCGCCGCAATTCCGGCGATTCCCGTGAACGCTATCGCCGTCCATCCCATGATCTCCGGCCTGCTCTATGCCGGAACCGACATCGGGCTTTTCGTTTCGGAAGACGATGGCGCGAGCTGGACTCCGGCCGAAGGGCCGGCGAACGTCGACATTTCGCAGCTGGTTTGGAAAACCGAGCGAACGCTGATGGTCGTCACTTACGGTCGCGGAATCTATTACGGCACCGTCGCTCGCGATTGCTGGAAGACCGTGCCGGAATCTCCTGGCGCCGTTCGCTGTCTCGATTGGGATCGCTAGCCCGAATCAGATCGTGACCTGATTCGACCCGGATTATCAGCGGGGAGTGATCCCCTCGCGACCGTTGACCGCGGCTCCGTCGACCACCTCGAATCGAATTTCGGCAACACCCCCGGGACTTCCGTCGCCGGACGGAAGCGGATTTTTCCCTCGCACCGACGTAATTTCCCCGTCCAGCGGAATTCCGCCCGAGACGGAAGTCACGGCATCCGAAATCGTCAGCGTCCACTCGTGGCTTCGAGCGGCACCGCCGGTGTGAAAATCGCCGACCGGTTTTGCGTCTCCCAGGAGACGCTCACGGCGACGACGCCCGACCGGTCGCCCTGAAGTGAGAATGAGGCCGGTTCGATTCGTACGTCGTCGAGAAACGTGACCTCGAGCGTAGAGACGGATGACGCCGCCACCCGCTGTCCGGGGTAAGGCCGACTGTCGACGATTTTGGGCGGCCCGGTGGTGTGAGCGATTTCGGTCGATGATTTCGCGAGAATTCGCTCGTCGGGGTCGAACACCAGCTGCGAGGGAGCCGCGGCCACTTCCGTCACGAGCCATTCCGTTCGCGCGTCATTCGAAACTCGAAGCCTCTCGCGGCCTCCCGCGCTGATGGCGTCGATCTCGATCGGCATCGGAAAGACGCCCCACGAAGAGTTTTGGGTCTGCTCGACGCGGAGCTCGAGCCAGTGCCTCCCTCCCGCCTCGACGTTCCGAGAGCTCCATTTGTAGGCGGGGATGCCGTTTCCGTAAACCCATCGATCGAAAAACTCGACGAGGCGCGTGCCGCTGGCGGTTTCCGCGATGATTCGAAAGTCGTCGGTCGTCGCGCTTGCCCCGCCGAAGGCATCGCGCCAGGAAGCGAGGGTCCGAAAAAAAGCGGCGTCTCCGATGACGTACCGGAGCATGTGGAGCACCCAGGCGCCCTTCTGGTAGCTCAGGCCGTAATCGAAAATTCGGTCGACGCTCGTCGTGTCGCCGACGTAGACCGTTCCGTTTGGATTCTGCGGACGACTTTGGTTCATGTACAAGTCGAGCTCGGCAGCGCCGCCCCCGTTCGAGGCGGTGCGCCAGATCGCGTCGGAATAAGTGGCGAAACCTTCGTTGAGCCAGATGTCGTTCCAGGTGGCGCAGGTGACCAGGTCTCCCCACCACTGATGAGCGAGCTCGTGGGCCGAGGGGCCTCCGCAGGCGTTCATCCCCGTCATCGTCTGGTGCTCCATCCCTCCGGGGAATCCAAACGTGTAGATCCCGTATTTCTCGTCTTCGAACGGATAGGGGCCGAAAAGCGTACGGTAAAGGTCCATGACCTTGGCGACGTTCAGGCATCTGGTTCGTTCGGCCTCGGAATCGGTTTCCGGATAGATCGCGAATTCGAGCGGAAACGGTTTTCCGGAATTATCGTACGTTGCGGAAAAGGTCTGATAGGGCCCGGCGGCCAGAAACACGAGGTAGGGCGCGACGGGATACTTCGACGTCCAGCGGTAGCGGATTCCGCCGCTGCCGAGGTCGTCGGTGCCGGCCAGAACGCCGTTCGAGTAAGCCACGTTGCCTTGCGGAACGGTGATCGACACGTAGACCGTTCGCTTGTCGCGGTTGTCCTCTTTGACGGGCCACCAGGTGCCGGCATTCCAGGGTTCAGAAAGGGTCCAGGCGAAATGCCCGGAAACGCGCTGTTCCCAGGCGAACCCTCCGAGATCCTTCCTGACCGGTGTTCCCGCGATCTCGATCCGGATCTCACGTTCCTCTCCGGGCGTCAGCGGCGGTACGAGGTCGATCTCGATGGTCCAATCGTCGAGGCGGCGCGGCGAGACCGGCAGGCCGCCGGCCTCGGCGCGCGTGATCGTCAGGCTCTTGTAGAGACGAAACCGGTAAGCGGGAAGATCGTTCGGGCCGACGCCCCGAATCGTCGTGACGTTCGAACCGGAAAACTGGTGGGCGGCAGGGTTCAGAACGAATTCCAGCTGGTCGTGCAGCACGTCGCTTCCGAGCGTGTAGGGGTCTTCCGGCAAATCGAAAGGCACGATCGGAGGCGCGAGCCCTCGATCGACGAGGTACCGGGCGGCTTCAGCCTTCGAGCAACCCAGAGGCGGACGGGAACAGGTGGAATCGCCTGGCGCCAGGGACGGGTCCTGGGCGCTGGCCGGGAACGAAGGAGACAGGAAGGCGGGAAGAATTGCGGCCAAAATCAAAACTCGTTTCAATTTCCACCTCGCGGGGCGAAACGCCGGACGGCGATGTGCCTTCGAGATCATACGTCCTGCGTACGGTTCGGGATGCAGCCGCGGGAGAGCCGACGAAGGATCAAAGGTCACTTCGTTCGAGGGAACGGATGCCGGAGCGAAGTGGAATCCAGGCGGAAACGATCGAGACGATGAGGATCGCCCCGGCGAGAAGCGGTGTCTCGAACCGCGATTCGGCCGGGAATCCCCTCATCGTGAGCAACAACCGAAGAAGCGGGCGGCACGAAAGAAGAACCACGACGGCGATGTAAGCGAGACCCGCGAGCATCGCGGCGATTCCGGGCGGCGAGAGCGCGAGCTCGGAGGGGTCGGAGGCGTCGTATCTGGGGAATCGCGCTCCAAGCCCGAGCGAAAGAGAAGGAAGGGTGATTCCCATTGCCGCCGATGCCAGAACAGCGAGGCCGGAGAGCGGCTGCGGAATATCGAGGAGGTGGTTGGTCAGGATCGTGAGAGTGATGGCCAGGACGAAGGAGGGGAGCGCCACGACCGCGAGCTTGATGCCGACCACGAGCCCGGGCGAAACCGGAGAGACACGAAGAATCACGATTCCGCCTCCTTCCGAAGAGAGCGCAGGAAAGGCGAATCGAAGCGAGACCGAGGCGAGAACGAATCCGACCGTCGCGAGATCCACGTAGAGAAGGAGGATGCGCGAGAGAGGATCGGGCGAGGCGAAGCTTCGAAGGTTGTAAACGTAGACGGCCAGGAGCCCGGCGAGAAGCGCCGCCTGAGACCACCGCGACGCATCGCGCACGAAGAAACGGATTTCACGGTCGAGCAGCGCCGCCGAAGAACGCGAAAGTTGCGGGAAGAAACGGGACGGCGGGAGCACGAACGCAGGCCGCCGATTGGCGGGAAGCGCGTCCTCGCGCGAGCGGGCCCAGGCGGTCGCGTAGAGATTCCGGACGAGGATGGCCCCGAGAATCAACGTGAAGATGGCGAAAAGCGCCAGCGGGTAGAACGATCCGGCCGCGCCGGGCCCGCCGGGGAGTGCGTCGATCAGAAGCCTGGCTGCCCACGACGACGGTGTCGTCCCTTCTCCGGGAATCTCCAGAGCCGACGCAAAGGCGACGAGATCGAGCCCCGAAAGCGGGGAAGCGAGTCTTTCCGGACGAAGAACCCGAAGGGCGACGACTCCTCCGACCGCGAAGAGGAGCCCGGTCGCCAGGATCAGTCGAGTGGCGTAGCGAACCGGGACGAACCGCATCAGAAGAACCGTCGCTGCGCATCCGAACACCGACGGCGGAATGAAAGTAAGCACGAGCCCCGCTCCCACGACGGCGGCGTAACGGATGAGCTCGCTGGGGGACCCTCCGTGGTGGAAGGCGAGTGTGGCTGCGAGCGGAAGCAGAAACAACATCACGGGCAGGGACGCGGGGACGGCAGTTCGCAGGAAACGGTGAGCGAGCAGTGCGAGATCGGAAAGCGGCGACTGGCGAAGGAGCTCGAGATCCTCGGCGCGAAAAAAACTTCCGAGGGCGGCCACGAGGTTCGAGGTGATGAGCATTGCGATCGAAACGGCGAGCGCCGCGCCGACGGCTCGTTCGAGAAGAAGCCGGGCGAGGTCGGGGGCGAGAGCGGAGGCCCGATCGAGCGCTGTGAGGAAGAGCCGCAGAAAATAGATCTCCGCGCCGAGAAACAGCGCGGTACCGCCGGCGAGAGCGATCGCGACGAGGCGTCCGCCAGGACCCCGGAGACGGCGGCGCGCCTGCCGGAGGTCGGCGGCCAGGAGCCCGGCGGTGTTCACGTCTTCGACCCCGGCGTTTCCTCTTCTTCCGACGTCAACGCGAGAAAGACCTCTTCGAGCTGATTCCCCGGTCTTCCGAATTCCGCCGTCACTTCCGACGGCTTCCCCTCGGCGACGATCCGGCCGCGGTGGACGATCGCGATCCGGTCGCAAAGACTCTCGGCAACCGAAAGGGTGTGCGTCGTCAGGAAAATTCCTTTTCCGCGTTCAGCCTCCTCGCGGAGGATCTTTTTTACGAGTGCCTGCGCCGAGGCGTCCAGGCCGACCATCGGTTCGTCGACCACGAGAAGAACGGGGTCATGGATGAACAGAGCGCCGAGCGCGAGTTTCTGCTTCATCCCGTGGCTGTAGGTCTCGACGAGCCGGTCCGCGGCGGGGGTCAGAGTGAATCGCTGGAGGTGCTTCAGAATCCTCGGCCGCGCCGCGTCCGGCGAAACGTCGTAGAGCCCGGCCAGATATTCGAGAAATTCCCGTCCGGTCAAACGCGGCGGAAGATAGGGCCGATCGGGAACGTATCCCATGCGGCGCTTCGCCTCACGGGGCTTCGTCAGACGGTCGACGCCGTCGACTTCGACCGTTCCCGAGTCCGGATCCAGAAGGCCGACGACCGCTCGGAGCGTGGTGGTCTTGCCGGCTCCGTTGGGTCCGAGAAATCCGAAGACTTCTCCAGGGGCGATCTCGAGCGAGAGATCGTCGACCGCGACGATGTCCGCGTATTTCTTGGCGAGGTTTCGAATCCGGAGCCGCATGCCTCTTGAGAGTGTACGGTGTTGAGGGCTCGTGCAATCACTCCCAGGACCGGAGCGTCTCGAGCCCTTTCCCGTCGAAATACCTGCCGATGATTTCGTAGAGCCGGCCGCTTTCCTTGAGATTCTTGAGATAGGCGTCCATCGCGGGGCGCAGGTCGCTCCCTTTCCGGAAGGCGAAACCGAAGCTCTGCTTTTCCGGGTAGACCCAGGCAATCGTCAATTCCGGCCAGCGCGGAAGATTCTGAAGGGCGCGGGAGCCGTCGGCGAGAAAGAAATCCTCACTCCCGTCCTGAACCGCCCGGTAGAAATCCTCCTGAAGAAGCGTCTTGCGGATCTTGACGCGCGGGATTTTTTGAATGGTGGCCTCCAGGGTCGTTCCTGAGATCGTGACGGCCCGTTTTCCTTCGAGGTCTTTGGGCGAAGTGATTCCCGAGTCCTTTCTCGCGACGACGACGAGGCGGTTGGAGAAGTAGGGAACGGAAAAATCGACTCGTTTCTTTCGTTCAGCCGTGATGGTCAGGGAGGCGGCAATCAAATCGCCCTTGCCGGAAAGGAGATCGTCGAACAATTCGGGGAACTGTTTCGATACGTGATAGTCGAGCTTCGCGCCCAGACTCTTCGCGAATCCGTCCACCAGATCGCGATCGACGCCGCCGAACTGCGCTCCCTTCGCGGAGGATTGCTTCGCGATCTCTCCCGTTTCGTTGATGGCCGTGATCATCGTCAGGGTTCCGGAGGTCTTGAGTCCGGCGGCGTCGCCGGAACCTGCAACCGGGGGAGCGGCCATCGCCGGCCCGAGAGCGGCGAAGGCGAGAACCGAGAAGAAAATGGAGCCACGCTGCCGCGCCGGAAAGCCGGCTGCCGGGGGGCGCTGGTTGCAGGTCGTGGCCGAATTCATGTTGTCACCTCCGCGATCCGTCAGGGTACGGGACCGGGCCGGCAGAGTTTCGCCGGACCTTCCAAATACTGGGAGCGGCCGGAAACAGGAGTTCCCGAAAGAGAGACGAGTGCGCCGCTTGCAAATTCGGTTCGGCGGTGGCATCGTCGCATTCTTCTCGCAATTTCGAAAAACGGAGAAAAATTTGCAACCGATCGGTCACGTCACATCCCCGCTGCTCCGAGATCTTTTTCGCCGCGAAGAGGCGAGGCTCGCCCTGATGAGGGCGAGCTGGCGCGAGCTGGTGGGCGAAGCGCTGGCCCGCCGCGTCGTGCCGTGCGGTTTCGACGGCGGCACTCTTCGCCTGCGTCCCGACGATCCCCGTTGGCAAAAAGCGGCCTCCGAAATTGCGATCGAACTGACCGAGAAAATTCGAAGAGTCGTGCCGGAAGCCGGCGTCGTCTCGATCGAAGTGATGCCGGCCTCGCGTCCGATCGGGCGGGGACGGTAAGGCGCCACTCAAAAGACGAATCGCCGGCCGGCGCGGGGCTGGCCGCTACGCGTAAATTCCTCTCATCATGATGTCGCTGGCGACGCGCGACACGCCCAGCATGTAGGCGGCGATTCGCAGCGGAACCTTGTTCTCGTCCGCCATTTTCGTAACGTCGCGGAAAGAGTCGACCATCATTTCGTGGAGGCGCTCGTTGACAACCGATTCCTTCCAGAAGTAACCGGCGCGATCCTGGACCCATTCGAAGTACGAGACCGTCACTCCGCCCGCGTTGGCGAGGATGTCGGGGACGACTTCGATTCCGCGTTCGACCAGGATGTCGTCGGCCGCTGCCGTGGTCGGTCCGTTTGCGCCCTCGACGATGATCCGGCATTTGAGATTCGGGGCGTTCAGGTGGGTGATCTGGTTTTCGTTCGCGGCCGGAACGAGGATGTCGCAGGCGAGCTCGAGGAGCTCGGCGTTGGTGACCGGCCTGGTCCCGGGGAATCCTTCGAGGCCGCGATTCTCCTGTGAGTACTTGAGCACCGCCGGCAGATCCAGACCGGCCGGATTCGTGATCCCGCCCTTGATGTCCGAGACCGCGATGATTTTTGCTCCGGCTTCAGCAAGAAGCTTCGCGGCGATCGAGCCGA
>Ga0315281_10010399_pt1 | contig 12833 bp, 12 predicted proteins | sample YL17G07_0_MG_FD_204540 | JGI IMG/M metagenome (GOLD analysis project Ga0315281, IMG submission 204540) | Sediment microbial communities from Yellowstone Lake, YNP, Wyoming, USA - YL17G07_0 | ecosystem: Environmental > Aquatic > Freshwater > Lake > Sediment | place: USA: Wyoming | collected... | reverse complement strand
TTACTATTAATGAAGAAGGAAATATTGAGAGCTTTAATATTGCGGCAATAAATATCTTTGGGTATGAGAAAAATGAAGTTATCGGTAAAAATATTAAGATGTTAATGCCTGAACCTTTTCATAGCAAACATGATAATTACTTAATAAATTACGTAACCACAGGAAATAAGAAAATCATAGGCATTGGACGTGAATTAGTTGGTATGAAAAAAGATGGAACTATATTTCCCATGGAACTTTCAGTGAGCGAGGTGAGTCTTTCTGACCGTCGTATTTTTACTGGCATTATCCGAGATATCTCTGAAAAAAAACAGGCTGAACAGGCTTTGCTCAAGGCAAAGACTGAAGCCGAAGAGGCAAACAGGGCTAAAAGCGACTTTCTTGCCAGCATGAGCCATGAGATAAGGACTCCGATGAATGCTATAATAGGGATGTCTGAACTTTTGATTGAGTCTGATTTGACGGAGGAACAATTAAAATACGTTAAAATGCTCAAAGACGCTGGAGATAATCTGCTGATACTTATTAATGACATCCTTGATCTCTCTAAGGTAGAGGCTAACCTTATAGTTTTAGAAGTCATTGAGTTTGACCTTCAATCAGCAATGCAAAAAGTCTGTGATCTGATGTCAACAAAGGCAATGCTTAAAGGTCTAAGTATAGGCTGTTCACGGCTTGAAGACATTTCGATGTATCTTAAAGGCGATCCTAATCGTCTAAAACAGATTCTTATAAATCTAATTGGCAATGCTATAAAATTCACTGAACATGGTTCAATAATGATAGGCGTTGAAAAGATAGGAGTAACTCTGAATGCTCAAGGCGCTGAAATATTAGAGTTGCGCTTCTTTGTAAAAGACACTGGTATTGGCATTCCACCCGAAAAGATTAGCGTGATATTTGATAAATTTACGCAGGCAGACTCATCTACAGCCAGAAAATATGGAGGAACTGGTCTTGGACTTGCCATCTCGAAACGGCTTTTAGAATTAATGGGAGGACGTTTATGGGTTGAAAGCGAGGTTGGAAAAGGCAGCGCATTTTATTTCACTGTCCCCTTTGAGGTAATTAAGCAGGCAAAGCAGTCCTCTGAAAAATCTGTTGACGTTTCTTTAACCGAAACGCAAGGAGGCGTTCCAAAGGCGCTAAATATTCTTGTCGTAGATGACAGCAATGATAACCGCGTTTTAATGCTTGCCTATTTTACCAAGACTCCGCATTACGTTGAGACAGCAGAAAATGGAGCAATCGCAGTTGAAAAGTTTAAGTCAAGTAAGTATGATCTTATCTTGATGGATGTTCAGATGCCTATTATGGACGGCTACACTGCAACTGCTGAGATAAGAGCAATAGAAGCAATCAAGGGATTGGTAAAGACGCCAATAGTCGCCCTTACGGCTAACGCTATGAAGGAAGACGAACTGCAGAGCATTAAGTCCGGCTGCGATGGACATCTTGCCAAACCAATAAAGAAGGCTGTGTTGATGGATGCAATAGCAAAATATACAAAAAATATTTGAATGTAATGCAAAATTAAAATATAAGCCTATAATAGATTCCAAAATCTTATAAACTATTGACTCTTTAAAAGTAATAACATTATAATTACTTATACTCAGCATAGCAAGAGAAGCTAAGCTAAAAAAAATTTAATTTGCGAAGGCTTGCAGCCCTCACACTCCTGCAGAAACAATATATCAAGGAGTTAGAATGGTAACTAAGATTGTATCAATAGGAAACTCAAAGGGGATTAGGATACCAAGCGCAATACTTAAACAATGTAATATTACCGATACTGTTGAGCTTGAAATACATTTGGGCGCTATAGTTATTAAACCCATTAAACATGACTATAGAGTTGGCTGGGGTGAGGCTTTTAAACTTATGAGCAAAAGAGGACAGGACAAGTTAATTTTGGATGAATCAATTGATGCAGAGTTTAATGACTGGGAATGGTAATTAATCAGTACGATATTTTTTTAATAGACCTTGACCCTGCTCTTGGTCATGAAATGAAAAAGATAAGACCATGTGTGGTACTGTCTCCTGATGAAATAAATAAAAACATTCAAACTATTATAATCGCCCCTATGACTACTAAATCCCATCCTTATCCATCAAGGATAAAAATAATATTTCAAGATAAAATAGGGTGGATTGTCCTTGATCAGATCAAGACAGTTGATAAGGATAGGCTTATTAAAAAGATAGGCGTTTTGGATGATAAAATAATTATAAATGTTAAAAATGTGATCAGAGAGATGTTAGTTGACTAAACCGTTAAATATATTTTTCTAAGGATTATTGTGGAAGATAAATCATCAGAAACATCAAAATATCTCTTAAAGACTAAGATTATCATATTAATCTTTGCCATGCAATTTGTCATTATAATATCAATTTTAGGATATAAATCATGGAGTCAATCCTCTGTTGAATGTGTCAACTGTCATTCTAATAAAGAATTGTTAGAAAAGTTCTCAGCCTCAAAATTTTATACTACAAATGCGATAGTTGCTAAACAAAGCGGGCATCAGAATATAGAATGCAGGGACTGTCATCTTGGAAATGGGAGGACAACTGATAAAGACTTAGCCCATAAAGATATGTTGAAGGCAATCTTTGTAAGCTCTGAGGGCAAGTTATTAAATAGATTTGATTATACAAAAGAACCCCTTCTGCCATCTGGGAGCAATAAAATCTATGAGCTTCTCCCTAAGATAAGTCAAGATGATATGCTCTATATCCTTCCTGATCTAAGAAATATCTTATGGCATGACAGAGATAAACAAACCCTTAATTTTGACCCTGAGATTGCCAAAAAAACATGCGGTAAATCTAACTGTCATCCTCAGCAGCTGCAGCAATTTGAAAAATCCATCATGGGTAGAAATTATAGACAGAGATATATGAAGACTTGGTTGACCCCATATGGACCTCAAAACTGCGGACCTTCATTTGCAGATCTTCAGCCTATGAAAGAGCTTGAAGGTTCTGGATTTTCTCATGAAAACACCAAAGAAATAGCAGCTCATCTTAATGTGCCTTTTACAAATGAGCAGGCTGATATCAAACAAAAACTATGCAATGTCTGTCACGCAGGGTGTCTTGACTGTCATTATTCGCCAACATGGGAAAGAGGAGTTCATTCATTTTCCAAAGTTCCAACTACTGAAAATTGCGCTGGTTTTGGCAGAGGCACTTCCATTTGTCATCCAGGGGCAATGCAGTCCAGAAGAGGCGAGACATATATTGGCAATGACTATTCAGTTCCAACTGGAATGAAGCCAGATGCGCATTATGAGAAAGGTATTAAATGCGTTGGCTGTCATCAGACTGGCGAGGGCGGCATGGGGCATATTGAACGGAGCGCCACTTGTCAGGACTGTCATGTTGAGATAGAAGACGCTATGTCGAAAAGCATTCATAAAAAACTTGACTGCGCATCATGTCATATCAGTGAATTACGCGGGTATCAGTTGACTATTTGGGGCCCAGGGATTGTTGGTGGAAAGAAAAATCCATTTAATAAATATTCCCTTTATTACGGGATTCAATCCCCTCCGATATTAATCAAGGATCAAGGAGGTATTTGGAGGCCTTATAAGATATGGCCCCATAGTCTTGGAAATTATGCAGATGATGTCAAGCCTTCACCTTCGCTTTTATTTAGATGGCCAAAGGGAGAGACGCACGATGCCTATTATGTCATTGGCACAAATAATGGGCTGCCTGCTGATAATAAACACCTGCTTTGGATGGAGATTGAACAGGCATCTCATCCATATGGAAAGGCTCGAGACTGCGCTTCTTGTCATGGTGTAAGACAAATAGCAATGTCAAAATGGGAGTTTTTTGATGATTACGGGGCAGAGCCTTTTAATGGGCAGCATAATATTATAGCAGATAATAATAGTCTAAGGATTGAAGGGCTTCATAATACCACTCCAATAAAGGTCATGGATGGATTTAAGATAGAAGACTTTGCCTCATGGATATATATGAGAGATAAATGGATAGTTCCAGGCGATTTTTCTATTAAGACTGATTTATCTAAATATAATAAATATTTAGGCGATTATAAAATGATGATAGGAAATTTTGATGCTCTAAAAGACCAGCATAATCTTACAAAAGAAGGGCTAAAAAGCTATAACCTCAGCCGTTTAATAGCCATTCATGGTAATATTAGTGATGGAGATGAGTCTTTAAAGAAGTTTAAAGGACATTTGAAGGCGCAGAATAAATAAATGGATTTACCGCATGGTTAGGGCATGGTTATAGGCTATGCAATAAATCAGCGGGGCAGGGTTTTACATTAACAACCGAAATAAGATAGCGCTTAATTTCAGTGTTTGGTATAAGTGAAGAAGTAATACTATAACTCCCTTTAAACCCTTCTAATTCCTTGTTATAATTCTGTCCCTTGCTTAATATCATCAAGCCATTTGTTTTTATTATGGGCGTTACCATTTTTACAAAATCTGTTACATTAAATAATGCCCTGACAACTCCAGCGTCAATCTCAACGTCAATATCTCCATCAATAATATCTTCGACCCTCTTCTCAATAATCTTGACATCATTAAGATTTAATTTAGAGATGATATTTCTAAGAAATGCAGTTTTTTTCTGACGAGGTTCAATAAGCCATATCTTGAGTCTTCTATTTACTATCTTTAGAGGTATGCCGGGAAACCCTGCTCCGCTTCCAATATCAATTAAGGTATTAACATCATCGGGTAAAACATTTAAAAACAGCAGACTATCTAAAAAATGCCTCTCAATTATACCAATGTCGTCATCAATTGCTGTGAGATTATGTACCTTTGACCATTTTTTCAGTTCATTAAGATATATTTCAAAGGATTCTAAGATTATATCCGTAGGCGTTATTCCGAGTAGATTTAAGCCTTCTGTAAGGATTGTCCTAACCATTTGTATCAGCCTTGTCTTGTTTTGCAAGATCATTTTAATAGTCTTGCGCCATGACAAATAGTAACAATTTAATGACTTCTTTTTTAATACAATAGATAATCCTGTAATTATTAAAAAATAACTCTCTAAAAATTTCATTATTAAATTCAGGGACAATTCGACCTGATTTTGGGAAAATAGGTATTTTTTCAATTTGAGAAACTATTTTTTTAGCAATATTAACGGCATTTATCTGTGAATCTTTAGCAATATAATTACAAATATCCTCTAAATTAAATATAGCCTTTGGTGACCATCTTATCAATGCAGCCATTTAGCCAACTTTTCTTTTACTTCTTCATGTGGAATACCTTTTCCTTCTTCAAGCTCTCTTAATCCTATCTCTACTTGTAGTTTAAAATATAATTCATATAAAAAATCTTCAGTCGTAATATCTTCTGGAAGGTATTGAATCATATCAATAATATGCTCTTTAGTTGTAGACATTTTACCCTCAATAATCAAGTATTTGAAATATCAGCGACCACTGATATATATATTATAAATTAAATTGCGTAAAATTTCAATCTATTTACCCAAATCACTACTCAAGTTTCGCACCCTTAAAATTTGATATAACTTATTGAAATAATTAAATAAAATAGCATAAATAAGCTCCAAAATGGTATAATTGATTTATTTTCCGATTATATCTCAACGGTTACATTGGAAAATATCTCAACAAGCCAAATAGTTATTGACTTCATAACAGATATAGCTTATAATAAGTCAATAAAGGAAAATATGCATGTGTCAGTGTACAAACAATTTACATAACTAGTTGATTCTATTAAATATTCTTTATCTTCATTACTCATTTTCAATGAGTCGATGGGGTGCGAAACTTGAGGAAGAAATTACGAATAGATATAGTAAAGAGAGAAGCAAATACTGTGCCAAACTGTTCTCTATAGAGACAGATTTTGAAGTAACTGTATATTCAAGCCCTTGAATCATTGCTGCCTAACCTCTCTTAATATCGTTGATTAATAAATAACGCTTATAATATTGATTATATTATATAATAACATAGTTTTTATTAAAAACAATGATTCCACTGTGTAAAAGATTTTTTACAACTTTGAATAAGGAAAATACTTAAAAGAAAATAAACTCATTGTGTATTTAGAAACTGTCACAATCTACTATAACCTTTATTCATAATGAGACCACATACGAATTATCTTTACTGTGCGAATATCATCTAAAATCTGGTAAACTAAGCTATGTTGAATGTTAATTCGGATTGAATAAGCGCCTAAAAGATCTCCTATCAGCTTTTTGGATGGCGGGATAGTTTTATAGGGATTAATTGCTAATATTTTTAATAATTTTTCAATCTTGGAGCGCATTTCTACTGAGGTTATTTTTTTTGCATCTTTTGCGGCATGTTTTGTAAATACAAGCTGCCAACTCACCAATCTATCTCGTTTTTACATTGTTGAACAGGAGTATTAAGTCCCTCAACTATTGATTCTCTCATTTTTGGAATAGATAATAGATATAGAGTTTCTTGCAATGCAAGCCAATCTGTTTCTGCAAGCAATACAGCGTTGGCATTTTTACCGATTATTTGAATTGGTTCACGGGATATCACAGCATCATCAACAAGTGCGTTTAAATCAGACTTTCCTGTATTTATATTGAGTGTTTTCATAACCTGTCCTCATTTATTCTTAATATATTATATGATACCTTATATAGAATTTATTGTCAACAGCCTAATGATACCCAAATTCCAATATAGAAAAATAAAAACTAAAGGGATTGGTCTTGACATTTGAAAAAGAACTAATGGATCAATGTCAAATGTCGAAACCTGTCCCCTTTACTCACATCTTAAAAAAAATATAATATTTTCTATATCGGGATTTGTGAGATTGAAAAATATTAGACATATGTAATATTATAATCAATGGCAAATAAACTCATATCAGGTTCAACAACAAAACAGCAAATCAACCATTTATTGGGAATCTTTAATAAAGCTGATTCCCTTTTGATACTGATTCAACCTGATCCAGACTCAATAGCAAGCGCTATGGTCTTAAAGAGGCTTCTTTGGAGGGTTGTATCAAAGGTCGCTATTGCGTATTTTGGCAAGATACAGAGACTTGATAATCAGGTTATGGTGGAATCCGTTAAGGCTCCTCTTGTTAAGATGTCTAAGATAAATGTAGAAGAATTTAGCCGTTTTGCCCTCATAGATTCACAGCCTCACCATTCTGAATTATTCAAAGATTTTAAGTTTGATATAATCATTGACCATCACCCTCATAGAAACAAGCCAGATGCCGCCTATGTTGATATCAGACCAGAATACGGCGCAACCGCAACGATTATGACTGAATACCTTAGGGTCTCTAAGATTCCGCCTTCAAAGACCCTTGCTACCGCAATTCTCTATGCTATAAAAACCGATACCAGTAACTTTGAGCGTGGCGCTACTGGCAGAGATGTTGAGCAATTTCAATATGTCTTTCATTATGCAAATCGTTCGCTCCTTAGCAAGATAGAACGCTCAGAGCTAAGGATTGCTGACCTTACGCTTTATAGAAAGGCAATTAAGAATATGACTATAACCAGAAATAAGGTATTTACATATCTTGGGAATGTAACATCTCCTGATATTTGTGTGCAGCTTGCGGATTTTTTTATGCGGGTGCATAAGATTTCTTGGAGCATTATAGCTGGACTTAATAATGAAACTTTGATAATAATCTTTAGATGTGACGGACAGAGAAAAGACGCTGGCAAATTGGCTATAGAGTTGTTCGCAGCGTTTGGCAGCGCAGGGGGGCATAAAGGCGCCGCCCGAGCTGAGATTCCTCTCAGTAATCTAAAAGGAGAAATTGAAGACTGCAGCGAAATTGAAAGATTCCTTAGAGACAAGCTTAATATTTGATATAATTCTTAGGGGTAACCCTTGTGGTTACCCAGTTCAAGGGCAGGCGCAAGAACTACCCCTACGAACATAATATTTGAATTTATCTTAACTAATCTTGTATAATAATATAAATGGAGAATAATTAATAATTGAATTTTATCGTAGATAAAGACATTGCGTTTAAGGAAGCAACCATTCTCATTGTTGATGATGATGTCTTTGCCCGAACCACTATCGCAAGATTTCTTAGCAAGAGATTCAAAGAGGTCTTTCAAGCAGGAAACGGTATTGAAGGTCTTGACGCCTTTAAAAACCATCTTCCAGACATCGTGATGTCTGACATCTCTATGCCTAAGATGAATGGCATAGAAATGGTTAAAAGAATAAAAGACATTAACCCTTCTCAACACGTAATAGTTGCTACTGCCTATAATGACGAAGCCCATCACTCCCCCCTTGCGTGTAAAACCATTATCAAACCTATAAGCTATTCCATCCTTATTGAGGCAATTGAAAATTGTTTTAAAGGGCATGCGCCTACCTAATAAATTTATGGGACTTCCATAAAGGGTTTAGTTTGGTATGAAAATTGCTGTAATTCATTTATCTTACTAAAGTTGAATCAGAGGGTCTAAGACCCGTTTCAAAAACAAAGTCTGATCCAACTATTTTGCTTTATTAATTGCAATCTGGTATAACCCTTATTTTTTATTCATTGTTTTGTTTGATATGTTGATTAGCCCTTTATATAGATCAACTATGGATTGACTTGGGTTAATATTAAGTTCATCCTTTAAAACAACACAGCATCTTTTATACACCTCAAATGCCTTGGTCTTTTCACCTTTTGCAAGATAGCACTTCATTTGAAGCAGATATGAGTCCTCATGCCAACTGTCTTTAAACAAAAGAGTATTAAGCACATCAATACATTTATTAAACTCTCTATGTTCAAAATATAATTTTGCTAAATCAAACATAGCGCCTTTATACTTTTCTAAATAAAAAGACTTTACCGTATCCATCCATGATTCAATATGACTATCATCAAAGATGTCTCCATCATAAAGAGATACCGCATTATTATATAGTGAGATAGCCCGATAATCATCACCATTATTCTTGGCAATAGCAGCCTCAATTATGAACCTGTTAAATTCATTAAAATCAATATAAGACCCCTCTGGAATCTCAAAACTGTATGCGCCGTCTAATGCCTTAATATATGATGATTCCCTCCTTTAAGACATACCTGGCTCAAGCACCTTTCTAAGAGAACTTATAGCTTGACGTATATTCAGCTTAGCATTCTCAAATGTCTTGTCATTAAAAAATATCTCTTCAAGTTTTTCAAGTGTTATAATAACAGATGAATGAAAAACAAAATACTTAAAAAAGGATTTTGCAGTCTTTCTCTTCCATAAACCTTCAACGATAATTCTATCTCCAACATATGCCTTAAATTTTCCAAATGTATGTATCTTTAGAGGCTCTGGAGGCAGCAGATTAAACTTGTTTAATCCAATCTTTGCGCTGCGGCATATCTCTTTATCGCTATCTTGTAAGAGATTTATTAAATCAGATTCAGCATCTCGATACCTCAACTTTATAAGTATCTCTATACCTGCCTTTTTGACCTCTCTTTCACTTTCCTTTAAACAGTTGACCACTCCATCTGCGCATTCTCTGCCCATCTTTATTAGAAGTTCAGTCGTATACCTGAGGCAAATCTTATTAGAAAGACAAAATGGAAGAATTTTTAAGGCAATCGCCCTTTCTTTATTAAGAAAAAGAAAGACATAGTTATATCTTTCACAGATTATAAGCGTCTTTTCCATATGCATTATAGAATCATTGAAACGCCCTGAATTAAGATATAAATATGAAACAATTAACCTTGCCCTAGCCTCGCCATACGGAGCATTATAAATACTGCATGTTTCGATAACCTTTAAAAGCAATTCAACTGCCCTTTCTACTTCGCCCAAAAAGGCGTACATTGGCGCTAGCCAACAAAAGGTTTCATATATTTCATAATATTTATTATTATCTTCTATAACCTTTATTAACTGGTCTGCTTCATCAAAAAATGCCTCATCATTTCTTTCATGGAAACACTTAAATACTGAAAGGATATCATGATAACCAGCCCTTAAAAACCCTTTTTTAAGACGCTCTCCCTGACAATGAGCCTTAACTGCCATAGCTGAACATCTACGGAATTTGTCAATATTTCCCAAAAATGATGAATTAATCGCCTCTAAATTTAATACGCTGTCAACTGCATATCTGACATCAAAATTTTTAAGTTCAGAGACTGCGCTTTCAAATAGCGTAGAACTTTCTTCAAAAAAACCCATCTCATGCTTAACCTTAGCCATTGACGCAAGCGCTAGCCCATATCTGGAATCCTTATTTTTATTATATGTTTTAAGGGCGTTTGAGCCGTAACTAAGCGCATCTTCAAACTCGCCAAATGCAATGAGAATATTAATGCAATCCAAACTTAGCCTCTTCTGAAAAAGACTATTTTTAACCTCAAATAATGAAGAACTTTTAATGGACAACCAGATATTCTTTGCCTCTTTAGGACAATTTAGATATATATAAGAATTAGCAAGATATATTGACATTATCACAAATCCTATATAATCCTCTTTCATCTTAGAAATTCCATAAAGGGCAGAATCTCTCATTTCCGCGTATAATTCCATGCCCTGATATGCCTGAAGGAGATAATCTAAGGATATTAGAAGCAAGTAGTTGTTATTTTCACTTACAGCCTTATCTCTTGCATTTAAAAGACTTATAATTGCAAGGTCATTTTCACCTGACATAAAATATGAAAAACCTTGAGCAATCAATAATGATGCGCTCTCTCCAATAATCTGCTCTGGAATAAGCGATAAATCCGTTGATATTGCAGCGCCTCTATTAGTATTAATGATAACAGGCAAGGATGTTTCAATTATCTGTTTTACGCCGTTATAATCATTGGCTAAGGCGAAATGCCTAAGCGCCTCCTGCCAATAATCATTATCTCTAAACCAGAGGGCTGCCTTTTTGTGGAGGCCCTGAATTATTTCTATAGAATATTCGGCAGATAAGCGCTGTCTTAAAAAGGTCTTGAAAATTTCATTATATGAGTACCATAATATCTTTCTAGGCAAGACTATAGTTGCAGGTTTAATGCCAATACCTGATTGACAAGATACCAGCCCTGAAGATGCAGTTATAAATAGTTCCATTTCTGTGATGATATTAATAAGCTCGCCAATATTAGAATCCATAGATTTGAGTCTAACAGTCTCGCATAGAGGAATGCAGAAATGTTCAAATATAGAACTCTCAAGTAAAAAAACCTGCAGGTCTTCTGATAAATTTACAAAGACCTCTTCATTAAAATATTGAAATAAGACATGTGCCGAGTCTTTAAGCAAAGAAACAAAGGCATCAATATCATCGACATCTTTGCCAATAATAGCCTCAGTTAACATCCTTATTCCTGTAGTCCAGCCCCCAGTGTAATTTAAAAAGACTTCTAAAAACTTTTTTGGAAGATAGAGTTGAAACCCTTTCTGCGAAAATGTTTCAAGTTCTTGGAAATTAAAGGCAAAGTCAGTACTATTAAATATAGCAATATTCCCCTCTGCCCTAAGTTTAGTCAAAGGAATCCTAACGGAAAAGCGTGACACAATAATAAGATGAAGGTTTGACGGACTGTTTGTGACAAAATAATTAATTAACTCAAGCATTCCTGAATCATCAGGGACCTTATGAAAATCATCAAGAATAATTAATATTTTTTCTGGGCTTTTAGCTAGTATCTGATTAATAACAGTAGTAAGGGCAGACTTCCAACCTTTATTAAGTAAAACAACTGTCTTTTTCTTTCTATTGTCAGAATACAGAATCTTTTGATTAATGGCAGTAATAAGATTAATCAAAAATTCATCTGTTGACAACCTGTTATCAAGATTATACCATACATAAGATACAGGATTATTCTTTAAATAAGAAGAAAGAAAGTTAGATTTACCACTGCCGCTGCAAGCGGTGATAAGACTCAACTTTTTATTTAAGGCTTCAGACAATTTACCAAAAAGCCGATGTCTCAAAACCACGTCTGTTGACACAACAGGCGGTAGAAATTTTGTCTCAAGAATGTTATCGTTGTTTTGCTCTGAGCGCAAACCCTTACAAGTTAGTTGTTCAATTTTTAGTTCCATACCCCAAATCCTCCCCAAAATATAATTGTTATGGGCTTTTTTGAATCGAATCTTCAACCCAGCCCCTCAACCCTCAAAGGGTTAATTACATATTAATTGTATCATAGCATAAACTATGTGACAGTTTGATGACAGATTTATACTTTTTTCATAAAAAAATCAATTAAATATAAAAAAATAGTTTATTTGATATTTTTTGTGAAAAGTATTTAAAATTATTTTTCGAAAACACAATTTATGCATAGAATTGTCATCGTTTTCAGTTACTGTAAGAGCAGGACTTGCGGAGGAGCATTAATTGGGGACGGACCCAATTATTGTCCCTGTCAAAGGTGTTTTCAAGTATTTGAAGAAAATGGTCTAAATCATCTAAAAAAATTAATCCTCTATCGTTTCAACGCGCAATTATATGATAAAGCGCATTATTATATTCTACTCTTAATATGTCTTGCCATCTTTCATTATAATTTATTCCAATGCTAAAATACAAGACCCCATATTCTAATTGGGTCTGTCCCCAATACTATTTAATTGGCAAAATATCTTTGAGAATAATGAGGACTATATAAAATATCTTCAATGGTTTAAAGAATATTACTTGAACTATATGAAATAAATGGTCGCTGTCCCAATACTGTTCGGTATGAAAATTGCTTAATCTCTATAAATCAATAAATATTTTTATATTTTTAAGTATCTGATTATTTGTAACAGTATAATTTACAACTATAATATTATTA
>Ga0315281_10010398_pt1 | contig 12834 bp, 13 predicted proteins | sample YL17G07_0_MG_FD_204540 | JGI IMG/M metagenome (GOLD analysis project Ga0315281, IMG submission 204540) | Sediment microbial communities from Yellowstone Lake, YNP, Wyoming, USA - YL17G07_0 | ecosystem: Environmental > Aquatic > Freshwater > Lake > Sediment | place: USA: Wyoming | collected... | reverse complement strand
AGGCGCATAGGCGATCGTCACGGCGGCAGATGGGAATTCCCTGGAGGCAAGATAAGCTTCGGCGAGACTCCGGAGGAGTGTCTGAAACGGGAACTCAAAGAGGAGCTGGGCGTTGAAGCTGAGATCGGAGAGTTTATCTGCGCGAGCACATTCAGGTATATGTTAGTGCCGCTGGAGCTATTGGTCTACAAAGCCCGTTATCTTTCCGGAGAATTTCGGGCGCTTGATCACGACGAGTTGAGATGGGTCGAGCCCTCGCAATTAAATGAATACGATTTTGTGAAGGCGGATGTTAAGGTCGTGAAGAAACTGATGAAAGATATCTGTCATGCCGCAAGAATCGCCTGAGCCGGAGATATTCGATATAGCCGTGATCGGGGGAGGCGCCGCCGGAAGCTTAGCCGCTATACGCTCCGGCGAACTCAAGAAGAGAGTTATCCTGATAGAGCGCAATGATTCGATCGGTAAGAAGATACTTATCACGGGTAAGGGCAGGTGCAATATAACGAATATCGCGCCTATTGAAACGTTTATTGGCAAATTCGGCGGAAGCGGTAAGTTTTTGCGTACAGCGCTCTTCAGATTCTTCAACGTTGATTTGATAGAATTCTTCAAGTCTCATGGCCTCGATATGAAGACTGAGCGGCAGGGGCGGGTATTTCCGGTAACCGATAAAGCGCGTTCGGTCGTAGAGGTCCTTGAAAAGTGCCTCGCCGGAAATGGTGTTAAAGTAATGTATAATGCAAAGCTCGAGTCTATTAAAACAAAGGATGGGTTATTTCGGCTTGAGCTGGCGGGCCGCCGGACCGTAATCGCGAACAAGGTTATCCTCGCCTCAGGAGGCGCGTCATACAAGGCAACGGGTTCGGCGGGCGACTGTTTTAGTATAGCCGCTAAACTGGGGCATACGATAGTTCCTCTCAGGGCCGGCCTCGTGCCGTTGACTACAAAAGAGGCGTGGGTTAAAGACCTGCAGGGGCTGGGGCTCGAAAATATACGCCTCACGCTTGAATGCGGCAAGAAGAGGCTGGTCTCCGAAATAGGCGAGCTGATGTTCACTCACTTCGGCATTTCAGGGCCGCTCATCCTGGATTTAAGCGGCGAGGTAGTGGTGCTTCTGGCGGAGAATAAGGAAGTTCGCGTCCTGATCGATCTGAAGCCGGCCTTGACCGCAGAGCAAATTGAGAAGAGAATGCTGAATGATCTTAAGGGCCCCGGCAGAATGCAATTTAAAAATGTAATGAAGGGCTATCTTCCGCAGAGGCTCATAGCGGTCTTCATGAATTTAGCGGGAATCGGGCTTGAGCGGGAGGCCAATCAGATTACTCATAAAGAGAGGCGCGCAATTCTTAATTTATTCAAAGCGCTGCCCCTGACTATCAAGGGATCGCTGCCTATAGAAGAGGCGATGGTTACAGGAGGAGGGGTTTCGACCCGGGAGATCAATCCGAGGACTATGGAATCGAAGATAGTCCCGGGACTATACTTCGCGGGCGAAATTATAGACGGATGCGCCTCAAGCGGCGGCTACAACATGCAGCAGGCATTCTCGACCGGCCATCTCGCCGGAGAAAGCGCCGCTACCCAAGGCAAATGAGGATGATTTTGATGGCGAAGAATTTGATTGAGCAGGTTCTGAAGACGATCAGGAACTACGAGCTGCTGAAGCCCCGAGACGCGGTGCTGGCGGCATGCTCCGGCGGGCCGGATTCCGTATTTCTGCTGCATGCGCTCGTCCGGCTCAAGAGTAAACTCAAGCTCAAGAAAGTAGCAGTCTGTAACCTGGACCACGGTTTGCGCGGCAGGGAGTCCCTGGCCGATTCGCTCTTTGTCAGAAGGCTAACAAAAGAGCTGGGCCTCGAGTTTATCCATAAAAGGGTAAACCTGAGAAGCTCCGGATCGAAGGGCCTTTCGATCGAAGAGCTGGCGCGCGCAGAGCGTTACAAGTTCTTTAAGGAGTCCGGGGCGAAGCTGCGCGCCGGTGTTATCGCGACCGGCCACACATTAGACGATCAGGCCGAGACGGTCCTGATGCGGGTGATAAAGGGCGCGTCGTTAAAAGGGCTCGTTGGCATAGCTCCTTCGAGAAGTGAAGGCGCCGTTAGGATTGTGCGGCCGCTCTTCGAACTCGAAAAATCTGAGATCGTGGAATATCTGGACAATGAAGGAATCGATTACAGGATCGATCATACAAATCTCGAGCCGATATATTTCAGGAATATTGTCAGGGGCCAGATCATTCCGTTTCTTGAGAAATTCAATCCGCGCCTGAAGCGCGCTCTCTTCAATATGGCGGAGCACCTGCGTGAAGATTTTGAATTCATAGAAGAGGCCACCGCCGGAATTAAGGGGCTGGTCTCTTTTTCAAAAAATGGCGGCGTTGAGGTCATCCTTAAGGACCTGATCGTTCAGGCGAGAGTTATCCAGAAAGAGATCCTGCGCGACTCGCTCGCGAAAGCCGGCGGCGAGGTGAAAAAGTTATCGTTCAGGCACTGGAAAGAGGTGGAGGCCCTGATAAACCGCAAAGCAAAAGGGAATTCCGTCCATTTGCCCGGAGGCATAAAGGCCACGAGGGGCGAAAAGGCTCTCTATTTTGCCAAGATCTGATCCCGCGAGACTATATCTTGATATATTAGCGATATCCTGCTAAAATGAATTTCAAATGAAAATGGAGCTAAAAATAAATGAGACCAAACAGTAATAGGAAGAAAAATGCACGACCGGCAAGAAGCACGGGTAATTTTATAATCTGGTTTTTCATAATTCTGGGTATGCTCTACTTAGTCAATACATTCAGCCAGACCTCGCCTGAAAAACCCACCCAGGAAATATCTTACGCGCGGTTTTTTCAGATGCTGAAAGAGAATAATGTCACCCAAAAGATAGCATCCTGCGTAAAGGTTGAAAATATTCTTAAAGGGTCGCTTTATGACGGAACAAGATTTATAGTTAATATACCCGACGCGGACCAGGATATGATCAGAAGTTTACGTGAGAACGTAAAAGAGTTCGATATAAAGCCGCCCAAGACGCTCTGGATGAATATCTTTTATTCGCTCGGGCCCATGGTGCTCTTTATCCTTTTCCTGTGGCTATTCGTATACCGGGGCAACGCGGGCGCAAGCGGCGGCGGAAGATTTATGGCATTTGGAAAGTCGCGTGTTACGCTGGGGTCCGAGTCAAAGGTGAAGATCACATTTGAAAATGTGGCCGGAGTAGATGAAGCCAAACAGGAATTGCAGGAAGTCATTGAATTTCTGAAAGATCCCCGTAAGTTTCAACGGCTGGGCGGGAAGATCCCGAAGGGGGTCCTATTGATGGGCCCTCCGGGCACCGGCAAGACGCTCCTTGCCAAGGCAGTCGCCGGCGAGGCGAACGTGCCTTTTCTTTCAATGTCAGGTTCCGATTTCGTAGAAATGTTCGTCGGGGTAGGCGCGTCGAGGGTCCGCGACCTGTTCGAGCAGGCGAAGAAGTCCGCGAAAGTGAGCGGCCGCGGCGCGATCATATTTATCGATGAGATAGACGCTGTGGGGCGCCAGCGTTTCGCGGGTATCGGCGGCGGCCATGACGAGAGAGAACAGACCCTGAACGCGCTCCTCGTCGAGATGGATGGGTTCAATACGCAGGAAGGAGTCATCCTGATAGCCGCTACCAACAGGCCCGATGTGCTTGACCCGGCTCTTCTCAGGCCCGGGAGGTTCGACAGGCAGATAGTGATCGACAGGCCGGACATAGTGGGTAGAGAGGCGATACTCAAGGTTCACATCAAGAACGTAAAGCTCGACAAGTCTGTTGAATTAAATGTGATCGCGCGCCAGACGCCCGGCTTCTCCGGCGCGGATCTTGCCAATCTTGTAAATGAGGCGGCGCTCCTGGCGGCGCGCCGAAATAAAGAGACGGTCACGATGCCTGAGCTGCAGGAATCTATCGAAAGAGTGATGGCCGGGCCCGAACGCAAATCTAAGATCATATCAAAACAGGAAAAGCTGATAGTCTCCTACCATGAGACGGGACATGCGCTTCTTGCTCTGGTGATGCCGGGGGCCGATCCGTTGCACAAGGTCTCGATATTGCCCAGAGGCATGGCTCTGGGTTACACCATACGTATGCCTTTGGAAGACAGATATATAGTTACCAGGGAAGAGCTTTTAGGGCGCATTACGGGCATACTCGGCGGTAGAGTGAGCGAAGAGTTGATGTTTAATGAGCTTTCCACCGGCGCTCAAAACGACCTTGAGATTGCCACGGCCCTTGCCAGAAAGATGGTCACAAGGTTCGGAATGAGCGAAAAACTGGGGCACCTCACATTCGGCCACAGAGAAGAGCAGATCTTTTTGGGCCGGGATATTATTGAGGAGCGAAACTACAGCGATCAGACGGCGCTTGTAATAGACCAGGAGATCCGCAGGATAATAGACGAATGTTACGAGAGAGCCAAAGTTGAGCTTGTCAAACATAAAGATAAGCTGAAGATGCTTGCCGAGAGGCTTTTGGAAAAAGAAGTGATGGATGTGGGCGAGATAAAGGCTCTTTTGGGAATTACCAAGGATGAAAAAACTGCCAAGGCTTGATCTCTTTGAGCATACCTGTGTGATGGGCGTATTGAACGTGACTCCGGACTCTTTTTCCGACGGAGGCCGTTTCTTTGATAAGACGAAAGCCGTAAAACGCGCCCTGACGATTGTCCGCGAAGGCGCGGATATTATAGATATCGGAGGCGAATCGACGCGCCCCGGCTCCGGAGGTATCAGCGCCAAAAGAGAATTGGCCCGCGTGATCCCTGTGATATCAGCCGTTTCGAAGAAGACCCGCATCCCGATCTCTATCGATACCATGAAGGCAGAAGTCGCGGAAGAGGCTATCAGGGCCGGCGCCGCTATCGTGAACGATGTCTCTGGACTGAAATATGATAAGAATATGGCGTCCGTTGTCGCGAGGCATGGCGCCTCGCTTATAATTATGCACATGAAGGGCACGCCCGGGGATATGCAGTTAAGGCCGCGTTATAAAGACGTCGTAAAAGATATAATCGGGGATTTAAAGATTTCGCTGAAGATGGCCGAAAGCGCGGGCGTGGCCGATCAGAAGATCATAATAGATCCCGGAATAGGATTCGGCAAGACATTCGAACATAACCTTGAGATACTGAATAGGCTGGAGGAATTTATAGAGTTGAAGAGGCCTATATGCATAGGCGCTTCGCGTAAATCGTTCATAGGAAAGGCTCTCGGCATAAAAGACCCTGGAGGAAGGCTTATCGGCACGATCGCGGCATCCGTAATAGCTATAATGAAAGGCGCGAGCCTGATAAGGGTTCATGATGTTAAAGAGGCGGTGCAGGCCGCCCGGATGGCGGACAGTATATTACGATCAGGGGTAAATTAATGCAGATACTGCCGTACTGGAAGATAGTCGTCGAGATAGCCATCCTCTGGTATGTCATATATATGATCTTCTTATTTGTAAAGGGTACGCGCTCCGAACAGCTTCTAAAGGGGCTTCTTGTGCTGGGCGCGATATTCTTCGTGACTCAGCAGCTCGGCCTATACGCGATCATCTGGGTCCTCACCAGGCTGATTCCCATATCGATCATAACTCTCGTAATAATATTCCAGCCCGAACTGAGACGCGGACTGGCGCAGTTAGGGCAGCTTGGCATACACCAGACCAGCGTTGAGCTTATAGAAGAGATCGTTGGAGCTTCGGCAAGCCTCTCCAGGCTTAAAGTAGGCGCTCTGATTGTGATCGAAAGGGAGGTGGGGTTGAAGGGTTACATAGAAAGCGGCACTCCGATAGATGCCAAGGTTACGAATTATCTTCTCACCTCTATATTCATACCTCAATCACCGTTACATGACGGCGCGGTAGTGATTCAGGATGGCAGATTGGTCGCGGCGGGGTGCGTCCTGCCGCTTTCAGAAGAAGAGAAGATGTTTCCCAGGTCTCTCGGAATGCGCCACAGGGCCGCCGTAGGCATAAGCGAAGAGACGGATGCCGTATGCGTCGTTGTGAGCGAAGAGACAGGCGCGGTATCGGTCGCGCACGCCGGCAAGCTTACTCACGGACTCGACGAGGAGGCGTTGGTTAAAACACTGAAAAACCTTTTCTATAGGCTCGAAAAAAGAAAGGTTCCATTTAATCTAAAAGCCCCATTTTTAAAACATGGGAAGAATAGGTAGTATAAATTTGTGTTAAAATCAATTAGAAAGTTTTTTACGAAGAATGTTTGGCTTAAGATAGGCGCGCTCCTTCTTGCTCTCGCCCTCTGGTTTTACGTAGTAAATGAGCTCAATAAGGGCAGTGAAGAGGACAGGCAGTTTCTGAATAAAATATTGCCTTCGGAAGGGCTGTCGGCGAAGAAGCTTTTAATAAAGCCGGTACTCGTCGGAACGCCGCCGCAGGGCTATACAGCGGATCCGCGCAAGGCGGTTGTTGCGCCCGAGTACTGCATAGTGGTTGGCACGAAGGACCTGCTGTCAAAGATACGTTTTGTTTACACGATGCCCATAGATGTCCGCGGTAAGGCAAAGTCGTTTACCAGGTCGGTGCCGTTAAATCCGATAGCTCCGGGAATTTATATGGAAGAGACGCTTGTGCAGGTTACGGTGAGCGTGGAGAAACAGTAAGAATGGTTAAGCTGGGCGTAAACATAGACCACGTGGCGACCATCAGGGAGGCGAGGAAGACCTATGAGCCGAGCCCTGTAGAGGCTGCCAGGGAGTGCGTTAAGGCCGGGTGCGACTCCATAGTTTGCCATTTACGCGAGGATCGCCGTCACATGAGGGACGCCGACGTTATTCATCTCCGCAGGGCTATCACCAATCTTAATCTCGAGATGTCGGCTGCGAAAGAGATCGTAGATTTTGCGTGCAAGATAAAACCTGATCAGGCGACCCTTGTTCCGGAGAAGAGACAAGAGATAACGACGGAAGGCGGCCTGGATGTAAAGAGAAACGAAGCGCGTATCAGGCGGGTAATCGCGCGGCTGCAAAAGAACGGCATAGCTGTGAGCCTATTCATAAATCCTTCGCGGGAACAGATTGATGCGTCCCTGAGGGTTGGCGCCGCGATAATAGAATTTCACACAGGCGAATACGCGAACGCCTCCGACGCCGGCGCCAGAAGAAGACAGTTCGATATTTTAAAGCGCGCAGCGGCTTACGCGTTGGGAAAAGGCCTGAAGGTGAACGCGGGACACGGATTGAATTACAGGAACGTAAAGGCTGTGGCGAGGATAAAAGGAATTAACGAGCTGAACATAGGCCATTCTATCGTCTCGCGCGCGATATTCACCGGTATCGGCCGCGCCGTAAAGGATATGATAGGTATCATAAGATGATATTAGGTATGGGTGTCGACATAGTGGAAATATACAGGATGAAGGGCGCCATAAAGAAATGGGGAGATTTGTTCCTAACTAAAATATTTACGCCCCGGGAGATAAAATATTCCACCTCAAGGCGTTTAGCGCACCAGCATTTCGCGGCAAGGTTCGCGGCCAAGGAGGCGGTGGTAAAGGCGTTCGGTGAGCCGAACAAGCATCCGATAAGATGGACGGAGATAGAGGTGCTGAACGACAAAGAGGGTAAGCCCATTATAGAATTTCATAACGATGCCCTTAAGCTGAAGAAGAGGAAGAGGGTCGGAAACGTGGTTGTTAGCATGTCGCATTCCGAAAATTACGCGATAGCCAACGTGATACTCATGGGAGGCGTGAAATGAATATAAACGACGCGATAAGGGGTTTCCCGAAGAGGGCTGTTGGCGCGCATAAAGGCGATTTCGGCCATGTGCTCGTAATTGCCGGCTCAAGCGGCGGCACGGGCGCCGCATATCTTACGGCTCAGGCGGCGGCGCTTTCCGGAAGCGGGCTTGTGACGCTTGCGGCAGGCAGGAGCATATTTCCGGTGATGGCGGTGAAGCTTACGGAAGTCATGGTACGGCCGTTCTTTGAGACGAGAGATTGGTCGCTCAGCCTTCTTGCGGAGAAGGATATAATTAATTTCAGCGATAAGACGGACGCTCTTGCTATCGGCCCCGGGATATCTCAGAATAAAGAGACTCAAAACTTAGTCAGGAATCTTGTCGCAAAGATAGAAAAGCCGATAGTCCTTGACGCCGATGGTATTAATGCCTTCGTTGGCCATGTCGACGCATTAAAATCTGCCAGGTCCAGGCTTATCTTTACGCCTCACGCAGGAGAGATGGCGCGCCTTATTGGGCAGGACGTTAAGTACATTGAGCAAAACAGAAAAGATGTTGCGTTAAAGTTCGCCGCTGAGTATAATACCGTCTTAGTTTTGAAGGGGCACAATACCGTGGTCGCCGCTCCGGCCGGTGATATATACGTGAATGAGACGGGTAATGTCGGTATGGCGACTGGCGGATCCGGAGACGTTCTCACCGGAATGATAGCAAGTTTTATAGGCCAGGGAATCGAGCTTTTTACCGCGGCAGCCCTTGGCGTATATTTTCACGGCCTCGCGGGCGACATCGCCCTTAAGAATAAAGGCGTATTGAGCCTTTTAGCGACAGATATTTTAAACAAATTGCCGGAAGCATTAAAGGCGCTGGGGTAGCTCAATTGGCAGAGCATCGCATTTGTAATGCGAATGTTGAAGGTTCGATTCCTTTCCCCAGCTCCATAATTTAACTCAGAAGCTAGTGAAAAGGAATCGAAGCTCGCGAGCGCCGAGCGAAGCGAGGAAAAGGTCTCCGACCGACAGCGAGCGAGCTGGCTACGCAGGCGAGCTTTGCGAGCCGAAGTAGCCGATTCCTTTCCCCATCCCCATAATAAAAAAATTTATCGTTCTTTTAGAAATCGCGGTGAGGTACCAAAGTGGCCAAATGGATCAGACTGTGAAAAACGCAGCGTTCCGGAGAAATCCGAGATGGAAAAGCGGGTGAATTCAGGGGAGCCCTTAAAGCAAAAACTTTAAGGGGAATCCTGAGCCAATCCTCTGCTAAAGCTAAGCGGGTAAGAAGGTTTACCTGCCGAAGCTTTAGTGAAGGCAGGTGCAGAGACTAAGCGCCCGCCGCCTAAAGCCGGTAGTTGTAGGCCATGGTGATGAGATAGTCCAAGCCCCGGGGTAACCTGGGGGCCCTTGAAATCTGACGGCTCACGCCTTCGAAGGTTCGAATCCTTCCCTCACCACCAGTATTATTAACTCAGTTTCAGTGTGGTTTTATATTACGCAACAGAAGGAAGGATTCGAAGCCAATTTTCGCCGACCGAAAGGAGGAAAAGCCCTCTGGGCGACAGAAAATTGGCTGGTCAGGAAACCGCCTCCGGCGGCTGGATGACCGAATCCTTCCCTCACCACCAACTGAAAAGATTTTTCGCATAACCGACAGTAATATCAGGGAGTTATGTGAAATTGAGGTTTTAGATTTCAATAAGAAACCGGCTGAATTAGCGCTTGAGCCTCTTTTCTAATCTACGTAAGGAAGGTAGACAAAAACATATTGACAAATAGTGTCATATGACATATTATTTATGTCAAAGATAGCAAATCAGCAAAATAAAATTTAGAGGCGTTTCATGCTAAAGAAACTTCTCGGTTCTCGTACCAGGATTAATATACTAAAGCTATTTATTTTTAACCCCAAGAAAGAGTACTACGTTAGAGAGATTGAACGTTTGATCAAAGAGCCCTTTGATCCCGTGAGAAGGGAGCTCATACAACTCGAATCCATAGGCCTGTTGAAAAGCCGTGTTTCCGGAAAGCAAAAATACTATTCCGCGAATACAGGACACATGTTATTTCCTGAATTCAAATCTATGATCATGAAAACGGTAGGCATTGGCGATGTCATAAAGGGCGCTATAAAAGATAAAAGCGATATTTTGATAGCGTTTATCTACGGTTCATACGCGAAAAATACTGAAAACGGAGAGAGCGATATCGATCTATTCGTAATTGGCGATATTTCTTCAAAAGATTTACAGGAAGTCATATCTGAGGTAGAAACCAAAACCATGCGCGAGATCAGTGCTACTATTTATCCGCTAAAAGAGCTAAAAGAAAAGCATAAATCTAAGAATCATTTTATTCTCTCGGTTTTAAAAGAACCGAAGATATTTTTGAAAGGGGACGAAGATGGCATTAGAAAATTGGTTTCAGATAGGAAAACTTAGCAAGCACAAGACAAGCAAAGAGGAGATAGACGCTATTTACGGCGTAATTGACAGATGTTTTAAAGATGCCGGCCTAAAAGGCCTTTCCAGCGATCAGAAATATATCCTTTCATATCAGGCGGCCCTGGAAGCTGGGATGGCGCTTATTTATTGTCACGGGTATAAACCCCTCAAGGCCGGGCATCATTACATAACATGGCAATGCCTTAAAGACCTGTTTGGTGAGAAAAGCCGTAAGACCATCCTTCTTTTTGAAGACGCGGCTAAGAAGCGAAGCAAATTGAGTTATGATGTGGCGGGCCTTGCCTCGCAAAAAGAAGCCGATGAGATGTATCAGGAATCGCGTGATTTTGTCAGTCTTGTAAAAGAAGAGATTAACAGGCTTAATATATCTGCCCCCATAACGTAGAAAGATTGGCCGATGGTTACGCTATAGGGGAACCATCGGAGAAGATAGCGGAAGCTATCTTAACGCTTGATTAGCCATGGAGTTATGCAAAATTTTAAGCTCTCTAGCATATTTTTATTGTATTATAAGATTTTAATGATACAATCTTTACAAGACAAAAGGCGATGAGGTTCGCCTAAAACCGCTTAGCGAAGAAGCGAGCTGATAACCTCTACTTGTTATAAAGGTAGAGGCTTTTTTACCTCTACCAAACGACTGGTAGGGGTTTTTGTTTTTGGGGGAGCATGAAACATACACCTTATTTTAATCTAGTGGATGCTTTTAAAGAAGAAGGCTGTCCTATCTGCTATCTCATGAAGAAGTCGGTTCATCAATCGATGGATACCTTTCTATACGAGAATGTCAACGATCCCGGGATGCGTAAGGACATACGATCAACATTCGGCTTTTGTAATAAGCATGCCTGGCAATTACGCCAATTCGGCGATGGTTTCGGCCTGAGTATTATATATCAGGATTTAATAGGAATATTCTTAGAAAGAATTAATGTTATAGATGATGATATCGCCGCCGAAAAGTCTATAAAGAAGACGTTGAATACAGCAGACGTCCGGCGATTCAGGAAAATAAAAGATAATTGCGATTTTTGTAAAAAGGAAAAGGAAGTCGAAGAACATTATGTACATGAGTTATTGGAAAACTTTCATGAACCGGAACTTCAAGTTGAGTTTACGACGGATTTCGGGCTATGTCTGCCTCACACGTTGATTGCGATAGATAAATCAAAGGATGTCCAGGTATCTCGCGCTATTCTCAAGACGGAGTCGGGAAAGTTTAAAAAATTATCGGCGGAATTAAAAGAATTTGATAGAAAACACGATTACCGATTCTCTAAAGGAGAATTTGGTAAAGAAGGAAATTCATGGATAAGGGCGATTGAGAAGATGATCGGAAAAGAAGGCATATTTTAAATATGGCGCGCGAAGATACCTCGAGAAAGACGGCTTTTAAATTTATTATTTTATTAGGCGCGGTCAGCCTTCTTGCTGACATGACTTATGAAGGGGCGCGCAGCATTACAGGGCAGTATCTCGCTATATTAGGCGCAAGCGGAACCGTGGTCGGAATTGTCGCAGGATTCGGAGAGCTTGTCGGGTATGCCTTAAGGCTCGTATCCGGATATATCAGCGATAAGACGGGAAGATATTGGCTGATAACTATCTTTGGATATACGGTTAATCTTCTGGCCGTGCCGCTTCTGGCGTTAGCGGGGCGATGGGAAATCGCCGCGGCGCTTATGATCTCGGAACGGATAGGGAAGGCGATTCGCACTCCAAGCCGTGACGCAATGCTTTCGCACGCGACCAAGGAGATAGGGCGGGGATGGGGCTTCGGTCTGCATGAAGCTATGGATCAGATAGGGGCTATGATTGGCCCTTTAATCGTAGCCGCGGTACTTTATATTAAAAGCGGCTATAGGGCTAGTTTTGGTATATTGCTTATACCTGCGATTTTGGCGCTAAGCGTTCTTTTAGTAGCTAGACATCTTTATCCCAGGCCGCGCGACCTTGAACCGGAGGTAGTTCCATTAGAGACCAAAGGTTTCCCGCGTGTATTCTGGATATACCTTGCCGCGATAGCTCTTGTGGCAGCGGGATATGTTGATTTTCCATTGATCGCCTATCATTTCAAAAAAGTCTCTATTGCTTCGGACAACTGGATACCTGTTTTTTACGCCATCGCTATGGGAGTTGATGCTCTGGCCGCACTTATATTCGGGCGCCTCTTTGATCGCATAGGCATATCGACTCTTATCTATGCCGCGCTGATATCCTCGATCTTTGCTCCTCTGGTATTTTTGGGAGGCTTTTATTCCGCTATTCTAGGAATAGCATTGTGGGGAATCGGTATGGGCGCGCAGGAATCCATAATGAGAGCCGCAATCGCCAATATGACCCCGATAAATAAAAGAGGGTCTGCTTACGGTGTATTTAACGCTGGCTATGGCATATTTTGGTTTCTTGGAAGCGCGCTCATGGGAATCCTTTATGATATATCGATCCCTGCGTTGATAGCATTTTCGGTCATAGCTCAGTTGGCCTCAATACCATTTTTCATGATGGTAAAAAGAGCAGTTAACCCCTTAAAGTAAACGATGATGTTATGAACGTTTTACTAAAGGAAAGGCGAGTGTTATGTCAAAAATTAAGCAGGTAAAGGCAAGGGAGATTTTGGATTCAAGAGGTAATCCCACAGTGGAAGTAGATATGATCCTGGATAGCGGAAT